>Ga0070741_10019435_pt1 | contig 10840 bp, 13 predicted proteins | sample Coa_R1_4_FD_66440 | JGI IMG/M metagenome (GOLD analysis project Ga0070741, IMG submission 66440) | Surface soil microbial communities from Centralia Pennsylvania, which are recovering from an underground coalmine fire - Coalmine... | ecosystem: Environmental > Terrestrial > Soil > Unclassified ...
ACCAGCACCAGCGCGGCCACCCAGAAGCCGGCGATCTCGGCCGTCATTTCGGAGGCGCCGTCGGAGCGCCGTCGCCGGGCTCCGGCGCTCGACGGTCGGACGTCGATTGCGCGGCGGCAATCGCGGACACCTTTGCCGTCGACCCGGCCGCCGCCGCGGCCGGCTCGGCGGCGGGCTTGGCGGGCTTCGGGGGCGCCTGCATGTCGCGCAGGCGGTTGCCCGTCGCCCACGACGGCTCGTACGACAACCCGAGCGCGTGGAGGCGATCCTTGTCGAGCAGGAGCTCGCGGCGGTCGGCCGTGGCGAGATCGAACGAGCGCAGCATGACGATCGCGTCGGTGGGGCACACCTGCACGCAGAGCTCGCAGAACTCGCACGAGTAGAGCTCCAGCGTGAAGGTCTTGGCCCAGTTGCGCTTCTCCGCCTTCAGCATCTCGACCTTGATGACCTGCGGCGGACAGATGTACTCGCACAGCCGGCAGCCGATGCAGTTTTCCTCACCCGTCTCCTTGTCGTAGGTGAGGGCGAGGATGCCGCGAAAGCGCTCGGGATAGACGCGCTTGACGGTCGGATAGCGCACCGTGATGGGCCGGCGCAGCAGGTTCCTGAACGTCACGCCCATGGCGCGGCCGACGGCGCGCGCCAGCTGCGCGGTCTCCGTCCAGAAAGACGGTCGCGTCTCAGCCGGCATGACCGCCCCGCGCGGCGACCCAGGCCGCCGTGACGAGCAGGAGCCCGACGGTCAGGGGAAGCAGCAGCTTCCACGAGATCGCCAGGATCTGGTCCACGCGGATCCGCACGAAGCTCCAGCGCACCCACGTGACGAGCAGGAAGATCAGCATCGCCTTCAGCAAGAACCACAGCGCGCCCACCATCGGGGCGTCGGAGCCGGGACCGAGCCAGCCGCCCAGGAACAGCAGCGCGCCCAGGAAGGAGGTGCCGATCATGTGCGCGTACTCGCCGAGCTGGATCAGCGCGAATTTCATCCCGCTGTACTCGACGCGAAAGCCGGCCACGAGCTCCGATTCGGCCTCGAGGATGTCGAACGGCACGCGGTTCTCGGCGGCCAGCGTCGCCACCACGAAGGCCAGGAACGCGAGCTGACCGATGATCGGGTAGGCGACGAACCACAGCCCGCGCTGCGCGTCGACGATGGTCGACATCTGCAGCGAGCCGGCGAGGACGACGGGCACGAAGGCCGCGAACACGAACGGCAGGTCGTACGAGATGATTTGATTGACCGCCCGCATCGCGGACAGCAGCGCGTACTTGTTGTTGCTTCCCCACCCGCCCATGAACAGTCCGATGATCTCCAGCGACGAGACGGCGAGGAAGAAGAGCACGCCGATGTTCAGGTCGGCGACGCCGAGCCCCGGCGCGAACGGCAGCGAGGCGAAGATGAGGATGCACGGGACCAGGAACACGATCGGTGCGAGGTTGTAGACCAGCCGGTCGGCGGCGGTGGGCACCACGTCTTCCTTCAGCATCAGCTTCAGCGCGTCGGCGATCGGCTGCAGCAGCCCCCGCGGTCCCACGTAGTAGGGTCCGATGCGCGACTGCATTCGCGCCGCGAACTTCCGCTCGAGCAGCGTCACGTAGGTCACCATCCCGACCACGACGTTCAGCACGATGAAGGCGACCAGCGCGTGGTAGGCGATGGCGCTCATCGGTCGACCTCGCCGAAGACGGGGTCGACGGAGCCCATGATGGCGACGACGTCGGCGACCTTGTGGCCGGGGATGATGTGCGGCAGCACGGCCAGATTGGAGAAGGAGGCGCCGCGCCACTTCAGGCGATAGGGCTTGGCGCCGCCGTCGGCGACCAGATAGCAGCCGAGCTCGCCACGGGCGCCTTCGATGCGCGAGTAGCCCTCGCCCTTCGGAATGCGCACCTGGCCGACGGACTTCACGCCGGGGCGCGACGAGATGGGGCCCTCCGGCAGTCCGTCGAGCGCCTGGCGCACGAGGCGAATGGACTCCCGGAACTCCGCCATGCGCACGCGGTAGCGCGCGTAGCAGTCGCCGGCCTGCTGGACGGGCACGCGGACGTCGAAATCCTCGTACGAGGAGTACGGCGCCGCCCGGCGCAGATCATAGTCGACGCCCGAGCCGCGCAGCAGCGGCCCGGCCACGCCAACGCTCTCCGCCAGCTCGCGCGAGACCACGCCCACGCCCTGGGTGCGCACGAGGAAGAACGCGTTGTCCTCGAGCATCGCCTCGTACTCGTCGAGTCGCCGGTCGATGACGTCGAGCGTCTCGCGGCAGCGCTGCCCCCAGCCGGCCGGCAGGTCGTAGCGGGTGCCGCCCACCTGGTGGAATCCGTAGAGCAGCCGCGCGCCCGTGAGCGACTCGAACAGGTCCAGCACCGCCTCCCGCTCGCGGATCGCGTAGAGGAAGATGGTGGCGCCGCCGCCCAGGGCGCCGCCCATGTCCATGCACCAGGTGCCGAGCCACAGGCAGTGCGAGGCGATCCGCTGCAGCTCGGCGCAGATCACCCGCAGGTACTGCGCGCGCTTGGGAACGTCGATCTTGCCGACCAGCTCCACCGCGGCCACGTACGCGAGCTCGGCCGTCATCGCGGCGACGTAATCGGTCTTGGACGCGATGGTCGGGTACTGCACGTAGGTCAGGCTCTCCGCCAGCTTCTCGTGACAGCGATGGAGATAGCCGATGACGGCGTCGATGGCGACGACCGTCTCGCCCTCGAGGGTGAGGATGGCGCGAAAGACACCGTGAGCGGACGGATGCTGCGGCCCCATGTTCATCGTGAGGCGCTCGCTGCCCCCGTAGCCGATCTCGACGGTCGTGCGCTGCAGCGTGTCCGTCACGCTATTTCATCGGGGAGTGCGGGACCGGAATCAGGACGACGGACTGCATCTGCTGCAGCAGGGCCGGCGACTTTGCGATGAACGCCTGCCATTGTGGATCTTGCGCCATGCGCGCCCGCGAGGCGGCCCGGTCGTTGAGGTCCTTGTAGACCCACATGTGGACGACTTCGTTGAGCTGACCCGACTCGGTCGACCACAGACCCACGCGGCGCGTGTACTTGTCACGCGTGGGAAGGACGGCCTTGAACATCTCCAGCCATTCGGCGGCACGGCCGACGTGCGCGCGGTACCAGCGCAGCTCGTAGATGTTGCCGGTATCCGCCGGCGGCGTCACCGGCACCACCGGCTTCAGCAGCTTGTTCTCTTGCGCGAGCATCAGCGGCCGCGAGATCGGCAGGTACTCCTTGGCCCACGCCTCGTTCCTGGCGAGCTCGCCGCGCAGGCGCTCGCGCTCGTTCAGGTCGGCGAACGCCCACAGATGCACGTACTGGTTGAGCGTGCCGAACTCCGTCGTCCAGCCGCCCTGGAAGGTGCCGTACTTGTCGCCGCGGATCTTCCGCCCCACCTCACCCGACTGCTTGACGTACTGCGCCTGCGTGCCCGGTTGCAGCGTGTAGGTGCGCAGCTCGTAGATCATGGCTCGACTCCTGTCGGTACGGCGTTATCGATACGGCGTGTGCGGCGTGTCGACGGCGTAGTCCTTGCGAAGCGGATGTCCCTCCCAGTCGTCGCCGAGGAGGATGCGACGATGGTCGGGATGCCCCTCGAACGTGATGCCGAACATGTCGTAGCACTCGCGCTCCATCCAGTCGGCGCCGCGCCACACGCCGGTCAGCGTCGGACACGAGGCGCTGCCGAGCCGCGTGCGCAGCATGACGGCCAGCCGGGCGTCGAGGTTGTCGACCCGGCACAGCACTTCGAGGCCCTGCTCCTTCCAGTCGATCGCCGTCAGGAAGTTGAAGAACCGGCAGCCGAGCGCGTCGCGGACGAACGAGCCGGCGGCCTGCCACCGCTCGGTGGGAACGGTGGCGGTGAGCATCTGCCCGTCGACGGTGGAATCGAGATTGAGCTCCTGGCGCAGCCGCGCTGCGGCGTCGGACGCGGCGAGCGCGGTCACTTCGTGCCGGTCTTCTGGAACTCGGCCACCTGTTCCTGCAGCTTCAGCAGCCCGTACATCAGCGAGTCGGGGGTGGGCGGACACCCAGGGACGTAGACGTCGACCGGCACCACCCGGTCCACTCCCTTGACGACGTGATAGCCGTGTCGGAAGGGTCCGCCGGAGTTTGCGCAGGAGCCCATCGACACGACCCACTTGGGATCGGCCATCTGGTCGTAGATGCGCTTGAGCATCGGCGCCATCTTAATGGTCACCGTGCCGGAGACGATCATGAGATCGGAGTGCCGCGGCGACGCCCAGGGCACCATGCCGAAGCGCTCGACGTCGAACCGGGAGGCGAAGGTGGCCATCATCTCGATGGCGCAGCACGCCAGGCCGAACGTCACCGGCCAGATCGACGACTTGCGCGCCCAGTTGAACACCTTGTCGGTCGACGTGGTCACGATCCAGCCGCCCGGCATGTGATGGATGGCGTCGGCGATGGAGGCCAGCGTGTTCGACGTCTTGTCGTCGTCGGTCCGCTGCTGCCGGTACTTCTCGAACTCCTGGAGATCCTTGAACTCCGTCCAGACCGGCGGCGGCACTTCGGGCACCGGCGGCTTCACTTCCACTCGAGCACTCCTTCGCGGTAGGCGTACAGCCAGCCGAGCCCGATGATCCCGACGAAGGCGGCCATCGTCCAGAACGCCGGCATCCCGAGTCCCCGGAGCACGAGCAGCCACGGCACGAGGAACACGGCGAGCGCGTCGAACACGATGAACACCAGGGCCACGAGGTAGAACCCGACGGGAAACTGGATCCAGGCCGGGCCGATCGGCTCGGCACCGCATTCGTAATTCATCAGCTTCACGATGTCCGGGCGGCTGGGCCGCAAAAGTTGCGCGGCCGCAAGAGACACCACGCCAAAACCGACGATCAACACCGCGAAGATGGCTACCGGGACATACCCGGATACCATGGAACCTCCTTCGACAAATCGACCCAAGAGGCGAGTATAGCACGCGATTTTCGTCGGAACCCGCCGCCTCATTCGAGGAAACTCGCTACTCACTCGGCCGCGTCTCCCACCGCACCGCGCGCACTTGCGCCGGGCATGTCGCTTGCCTTTGAAGGGGGCGTGAGTCCCGGCGGACACCTTGTCACCACCGCCGTCGCCTGCGCCACCACGGCTGCCATGACGGGCGACGTCGCCCTGACCGCGGCCGTCGCGGCCGGCGGCTTCCTCATCGACGTCGATCACGCCATCGACTACGTCCTCTTCGAGCGGCAGCGCGACCTCCGTCCCGGCGCGTTCCTGCGGTACTACCTCGAGGGACGCACGCGACGCCTCGTGCTCGCGCTGCACTCCTACGAATTGTTCGCGGCGCTGCTCCTCGCCGCGTGGTGGATGCAGTCGCCGTGGCTGGCCGGTTACCTGGTCGGTGGCCTCATGCACCTCGGCCTCGATCTGCTGTTCAACGGCGAGCTCACGCCGCGCTCGATCGTGGCGTTCTACAGCTTCGCGTATCGGGCGGCGCACCGGTTCTCGGCCGACGCGCTGCTGGGAAACGCGATGACGGCCCCCGCGCCACGCGGCTTCTGGGCGGCGTTCTTCCGCGGCGCCAGGCCGCTCGTGCGCAGCGCCATGCCCGGCGCGGCCCTCCGGCGGGCGTGGCCGCCCTCGAAGCCGTCGTGCTAGACTCCCGCGCGATGCGCGTCCTGGTGGTGGAAGACGAGCAGGATCTCGGCGAGCTCTTCCGCGATTTCCTCACCGAGCTCGGCCATCAGCCGGTCCTCGTGCGGAGCGCGGAGGCGGCGCTCGGGACGCTCGAGAGCGAGCGGCCGGACGCGATCATTCTCGACATCCACCTGCCGGGCATGAGCGGCCTCGACTTCATGCAGCTGCGCCGGATCCGCGAGTCAGGGCTGCCCATCGTCGCCGTCTCGGGCATCGTCACCGAGAGTCAGGCGCGCGAGTGCCTGCGCCTCGGCGCGCTCGATTTCGTCGGCAAGCCGGTGCCGCTCGAGCGCCTGCAGGACGTCCTCACGTACCTGGAGCCCCACGCGCTGCAGCGCACGCGCGACCGGGTGCACGAGCGCCCCGAGCGCCGGCAGTCTCCGCGCGTGCGCGCCGAGTTCGCCGTGTCGCTGCGCGAGTATCGCGGCGCGGCCTGGGACGGCACGTGCGTCGAGCTCTCCCTGAACGGGATGAAGGTGCGCACGGCGGCGCCGCTCTCGCGCGGCACCGCCGTCAGGTGTGGCTTCCACCCCGGCGACGGCGGCGAAGCCATCGACGTGATCTCGCTCGTCCTCCGCAGCGACGGTTCCGGGACCGTCCTGTCATTCGTCAATCTCCCGGTCCACGAGCACAGCCGTCTCGCCGAGCTCGTCCGGCGTCTCGGCCGATAGAAAACCCACGATGGAAACTGCTTGGCCATTGTCGCGACGCTTTTCCTCTCCTTACCGTGGTGTCACCCGCTCGACGATCCGCGCCGCCGTGTTCGACGCGGGTTCCACGAGCGAGCTCTGGCAGCGGAAATGCTATTCCACGCGGGGCGGAGGACTCGGTATGGGGTTCTTTCGCTCCGAGGTCGAGACGGCGCTGAAGATGGTCGCCATCGCCACCCTCATCAGCCTCATCGTGCTGCCGGTGGCGTGGGGCTACGAGCAGCGCAAGCAAGCGCGCACGTGGCAGAACGTCGCCTGTGCGTACCGCATGAAGGAAATCGCCCGGCAGACACCGATGATCGCGACGCTCGAGTATCGGGGCGACGCGTGCACGACGCTGGAGCGGCTCGGCCTCGACGTCGACCCGCGGCGCTGAGGGGTCGCTAGCCCGCCGCCGCCGCGCGGGCGCCGGCGACGTCACCGGCGGCCAGGCGCTCGTGCACCGCACGCGCGAGCGCCTCGGCCCGCGCCTCACCATCCGGCCCCTCGAGGACGAGCGTGCGGAGGCGCGCCGCCAGCGACGCCGCGAAACGCGGCTCGCCGGGCGCCGCCGCCGCCTCGAGCACGACCGAAAGCGCCACGTCGAACACGGCGACGAGGCGGCGGCGCACGTCGCCGTAGCCCTTCACGAGCTGCGCCAGCCGCGCCACCTCGGACGCGAGCTCGCCGTCGCGGGCGCACGACCGGCGCACGCCGAGCAGCCATCGCTCCATCCGCGCGTGCTCTTCGTGTGCGCGCCATGACACCGGCCGCAGGGGCTTCAGGCGCGTGAGCAGCCAGACGCGCAGGAATCCGGTGACAGTCGTCGTGCGCACGTGCTGGCCGAGGGTGGGACGGCCGTGCGGCCACCGACGCTGCGCCCACCGCGCGAACGGCGCCACGAGGCGATGCGGCAGCACTCCCCAGATCTCGTCGAGGTCCGGCTTCAGGTAGTCGATCACCTCGATCTCGGCGTCGCCGGCGCGCGCCTCGGCGCGGATCCGCGCGAAGCGACTCGCGCGCGTCTTCGCCTGGGCGACGCGGATGGCGTCCTCGTACGTCATCCACAGCGCGAGGTGACGGGCCACGACGGCCGCCACCGCGGGCTGCTCCAGGAACGGACGCAGGCGCTCGAGATAGCGGCGAGCGTAGGCGGCATCCTGGTAATCGAGCAGCCGCGGGATCGCGTGCTCGCACACGGCGCGCACCGCCGGCGGAAGCGCGGCGAGCTCCTGCACGAACGCGGCCGGAACGGCGGCCGCGCGCGGCGCCGGCGCCGTCACCACGTGCGGCGTCGACGTTCCCTCGGCGATGCCGCGGCCGAGCTCGAAGCCAGCGACGTTCGAGGCGACGGCCACGCCGCGCGCCTCGATCGCCTTGCGAAAGGCGTCGACCGCGACGGGCAGCGCGCCGCTGCCAGCGAGCGCGCCGAGCAGGACCGCGTTCACCTCGGTGCGACCCGCGCGGGCAAGCGCGAGCGCGTCGAAGGCGACCAGACGGCGCGCCGCCGCCCGGGCCAGCGCCTCGAGCTCGTCCGGCGGATAGATGGCACGGCCGGTGGCGATCTTCTCGTGGATCGAGTACAGGCGGTGCGTGCTGCACACGACCGTCGTGCGTGACGGCGACACGAAGCCCGCCTCCGCCATGCGGCCCACCTCGAGGAACTCGGGGGCCACGAGCACGTCGAGCGCGCCCGGCACGGGATAGAGGCAGAACGCCGGCTCCTCGGCGGCGTCGCGATCGACCGCGAGCTCGACATAGTACGTGGTCGAGCCGGTCCGCTGCGCCACGCCGGGAATGGACGTGCCGTGAACGCGGTAGCCGTCGAGCGCGGCCGCCTCGACGATCCACTCGGAGAGGACACCGCCGCCCTGACCGCCGACGGCCGGAATCAGAATCGACAGCACGCCGTCGGCGGCCGTCACCGACGGCGCACCCCCGACGCCGGTGGCGCTCACGCCGGCGCCAGCGCGTCGATGACCGCCCGACGCGCGCGCCCCAGCAGCCGTCGCCAGCGCCCGGCGTTCGTGATCACCCGCACCTCGTAGAAGGACGGGCAGAGCACCGCGGCGTGGGCGACCTCGCCGCAGACGCCGCAGCCGACGCACGTCTCGTCGACGTGCGCGATCGGATCCTCGCGCAGCGGATCGGGGCTCTCGCGCAGGGTCAGCGAGGGACAGCCGTTCACGCGCATGCAGGAGTGGTCGCCGGTGCAGACGTCCGGATCGACGCCGAACCGGGGCTGCACGACGGTGGCGCCGGCGGCCGCGCGCCGACGCTGCTCTGGCCGCAGACGGCGCTGGCGCTCGAGCTGGCACTCGCCGCGCGCGATGATCACCTTCAGTCCCTTGGCGCGCGTCGTGAGCGCCGTCCGCAGCGTGCGCAGCATGGCGCCGACGTCGTACGAGTCCACGGTGCGAATCCACTTCACGCCGACGCCGCGCAGCGCGGCCGGGATGGTCATCCCCGTCGGCTCCTTGCGCGCGTTGGTGCCGGTCGACGGGTTGTGATGCTGGCCGGTGGCCGAGGTGTAGAAGTTGTCGAGGATGACGAGCACGGAGTCCTGGTGGTTGTACGTCGCATTGGCCACGCCGTTCGTCAGTCCGTTGTGCCAGAAGCCGCCGTCGCCCATCACCGACACCACGCGCTTGCCGAACAGCGGTGCCACCGCGCTCGAAGACGCCAGACCCATGCCGTAGCCGAGGACGGAGTTGCCGACGTTGAACGGCGCCTGCGTCGAGAACGTGTGGCAGCCGATGTCGGCCGACACGTGCGTGTCGCCGATCTCGGGCGAGCGGGCGCGCAGGATCTTCATCGCGCTGAACACCGGACGCTCGGGACAGCCGGTGCAGAACGACGGCGGCCGCTTGGCGATGGGCCGGCGGATGCCGGCGCGCACGGTGTCGAGGTGACCGACGAGGGCCGCGTACCGGTCCTCGATCGCCGTCACCGTCTGGCTGGCCGGCCGCGACGAGGCGAGGAACCGACGAAGGCCGCCGGTCACCAGTGCCGGCACGTACTCGCCGTGCGGCGAGAGCAGCTCCTTGCCCTGGATCTCGACGTCCAGCCGCGCCTCGTGGGCCACCGCCTTCAGCTCGCGCTCGATGTAGTTCGGCATCCCCTCCTCGACCACGAGCACGCGCTTCTTGCCGCGCAGGAACGCGATCAGCTCTTCGGGGACGAGCGGATGGATGGCGTTCAGCACGAGCAATGGGATCGGCGTGCGGCCGTGGACGTCGGCCATGCCGAGCAGGTGCAGCGCGCGCACGGTCGTGTTCCACAGACCGCCCTGCATCACGATGCCGAGGTGCGACTCCGAGCCCGGCAGCGACTCGTTCAGGCGCCGCTCGGTGATGAACCGGCGGGCGGCGGGCAGGCGCGCCTCGAACTTCTTCGCCTCCATCGCGTACGTGAACGGCGGCAGGTTGATCCGCTCGAGGCTGAACGAGGGTGCGGCGAGCGGCGCCCGCATGCTGACCGCCGGCCGCACGTTGTCCTTGCACACGAGGGTGCCCCGCATGTGGCAGGCGCGGATGCGGATCGAGAAGAAGACGGGCTCGTTGCACGCCTCCGACAGCGCGAACCCATCCTCGACGAACCGCGCGAACGACGCCAGGCTGTTGCGCGGATCCAGGAGCGGCATCGACGACTTCAGCGCCGCCGAGTGCGTGCGCTCCTGCAAGATGGACGCGCCCTCGCCGTAGTCCTCGCCGATGACGACGATGGCGCCGCCCGTCACGCCGGCCGACGCCACGTGCGACAGCGCGTCGGACGCGACGTTGGTGCCGACCACGGACTTCCACGTGACCGCGCCGCGCACGGGATAGTTGATCGACGCGCCGAGCAGCGCCGCCGCCGCCGCCTCGCTCCCCGAGAGCTCGAAGTAGATCCCCATCGGCCGCAGGAGCGACTCGTTCGCGTCGGCCATCACGTCGAGGAGATGGGAGATGGGCGCGCCGGGATAGCCGCCGACGTAGCTCACGCCGGATTGCAGGAGCGCCTTCGTGATGGCGAGAATGCCCTCGCCGCGGAGCACCTGACCGGCGCCGTAGGCGAGCTGCTTGACGTCGACCGCGAACGATCGCTCGGCCATGCCCTATGCTCTCACGACGCGTGCTCGGCCGGCGCGGCGTCCCCGCCGCGTCGGCGCTCCTCGTTCCAGATCGCGTAGCAGCGCGGATGCAACAGCACGGTGACGTTGCCCGGGAAGTCGAGCTCGTACTCGGTGGTGCTCCCGATCGTCTCGCCGCACGCGGTGCACGGCTTGCCCATGCTCGGCCCCGCCCATAGCTTCACGGGGTCGTCGCTCGGGAGGCGGCGCGCGGCCAGCATCTCGCGCACGCGTTCACGGACCAGCGCGTCGTCCACCTGCTCTCTCCTCGATAGGTTGTACGAGCGCCCCGCACGCGAGGTGGGGCCACGCAGTGTACGAAGACGGCGACACCGGCGTCAAACGTTTCCTGCGCGTTTGCTTGGCGTTTGCTTCGGCG
>Ga0070741_10019436_pt1 | contig 10840 bp, 7 predicted proteins | sample Coa_R1_4_FD_66440 | JGI IMG/M metagenome (GOLD analysis project Ga0070741, IMG submission 66440) | Surface soil microbial communities from Centralia Pennsylvania, which are recovering from an underground coalmine fire - Coalmine... | ecosystem: Environmental > Terrestrial > Soil > Unclassified ...
CGCGGGCGCGGAGCTTCGGGCGCCGGACAGCCGTCCCGGATGCGAGGCCGAACGCCCCTGGGCGAGCCGGGCTGGGGCGCCTTTTTTAACACGAGGCCCTTTTCCACCAGGGGAAGCTCGTATCGCTGGGCTCAATGGCATCTCGAATCACATCAGCCACTCAGCGGCCGCCACGCCGAGCGATGGTGTCGTTACCGGATTGTGAATCGGGTCATAACCGCATCGCGATTCCGGCGTTTACTGACGCCTACGTCAGCGTTAACTGACATATGCGTCAGGCGCATTACGTACCATACCGTTGTTCCCCGGTGCAATCTATTTTCCTGGGCAGTGACCTGCTGCGATACTGGACTCCAACGGGTCCGGCTAGGCGCGCGTTGACCGACGTCAACGTCATGTGACGCGCGCGTCATTGTTTGCAATTAATTGCGCACTCACGGGAAAATGGCGGCGTGACTGGGGGAAGTCGCGGGACGCAACGGGTGGCTCAGCGTGAGCAAGTTCGCCCGTCGGTGACGCGTGCCGAAGAAGTGGTCGTCAATGCTACGAACGAGAACTTTCCCGTCGCGCTCCGTATGATCCCCGGCCGTTACCGGCAGCACCTCTGGGCGCTGTACTGTTTCGCCCGCATGACCGACGACTTGGGTGACGAGGCCAACGACCAGGCAAAAGACCCGGCCGCAGACCAGAAAGCCCTGCGCCTCAAGCTCCTCGACGAGTTCGAAGCCGACATCGACCGCATCTACGCGGGCGACCAGCCGCGCACCCCCGCGCTCGCGCCCCTGGCGACCACCATCAGGGACAAGAACATCCCCGACCACCCGTTCCGCAGGCTGATCGAGGCCAACCGCCAGGACCAGCGGGTCACCCGCTACCCCACGTACCAGGAGCTGGAGCAGTACTGCACGCTGTCCGCCAACCCGGTCGGTGAGGTCGTGCTCTATATTTTCGGCCAGGCCACGCCCGAACGCATCGCGCTCTCCGACCGGGTCTGCACCGCCCTCCAGCTGGTCGAGCACTGGCAGGACGTCGCCGAAGACCTGCGGGCGGACCGGATCTACCTCCCGCAGGAGGACATGGCCAGGTTCGGCTGCACCGAGGAGGACCTCGCGCAGCCCGCCACGAACCCGGTCACCAAGCAGCTGATGACCTTCGAGGTGGCCCGGGCGAAACAGCTGCTCGACGACGGCGCCCCCCTGGTCAGAACGCTCAGGAAATCAGCACGGCTGGCGGTGGCCGGCTACGTGGCCGGCGGCCGCGCCGCGCTGGCCGCGATCGAGGCGGAGGACTACGACGTGCTGCGTGTCACCCCCCGGCCGCGCAAGCCGGTGATGATAAAAGAGCTGGCCAAGGCCTATCTGAGGGGGAGGTGAGACCATGCCCGCCACCGCGTTGACCGAAGAGCTGGCGAACGCGTACCGCGAGTGCGAGCGCATTACCTGGTCCCAAGCCAGGAACTTCGCCTACGGCATCCGGCTGCTGCCGCCCGCGAAGCGGCGCGGTCTCGCCACGATCTACGCGTTCGCCCGCCGGATCGACGACATCGGCGACGGCGACCTGCCCGCGGACACCAAGCTCGAGCAGCTGGAACAGGCCCGCCAGAGCCTCTCGCACCTCGGCGCACACGACAACGACCCGGTGCTATTCGCGCTCGACGACACCGCGAAGCACTTCCCCCAGGTGCCGCTCGATGCGTTCGGCGAGCTGATCGACGGCTGCGTCGCGGACGTCCGCGGCACGCCCTACGAGACGTTCGACGACCTGCACTACTACTGCCGCTGCGTGGCGGGCTCGATCGGCCGGCTGTCGCTTGGCATCTTCGGCTACCAGGACGAGCAGGCGCCGCTGCTGGCCGATTCGCTCGGCGTCGCGCTCCAGCTGACGAACATCCTGCGCGACATCCGGGAGGACCACGCGAACGGCCGCGTGTACCTGCCGGCCGAAGACCTCAAGAAGTTCGACTGCCCGATCGGCATGGCGGACGACGGCGCGCACGAGCCGCAGTTCCGCAGGCTGATCGAGTTCGAGGTGGAACGCGCCCGCGACTGGTACGCCGCCGGCTGGCCGCTGTTGTCCCTGCTCGACCGGCGCAGCGCCGCGTGCACTGGCGCGATGGCCGGCATCTACCGGCGGCTGCTCGAGCGCATCGCCGCGGAGCCGACGTCGGTGCTGCGCGGCCGGGTCGCGCTGCCGGGCCGGGCCAAGGCATCGGTCGCCGTCCGCGCGCTGACCGGGAGGATCCGGTGAGGGCGGTGGTGATCGGCGGCGGCCTGGCCGGCCTGACCGCCGCGATCGGACTGGCGAAGGCCGGCCATCAGGTCACCGTGCTCGAGGCCAAGCCGCGCCTCGGCGGTGCGACGTGCTCGTTCAGCCGCGACGGCCTGACCGTGGACACCGGCCAGCACGTGTTCCTGCGCTGCTGCACCGCCTATCAGGACCTGCTCGGCACGCTCGGCATGACCGAGCACGCGCCGATCCAGCCGCGCTTCGACGTCACGGTCCTGTCGCCCGGCGGCCGGACCGGCCGCCTGCGCAGGACGGCGCTCCCTGGCCCGCTGCACATGCTGCCGGCCCTCGCCAGGTACCCGTTTCTGACTTTGTCCGAACGAGCTGTGGTTGGACGGGCCGCCCTCGCGATGCGCCGCGTGAAGGAAACGGACCCCGCGGTGGACAACGTCCGCTTCGGCGACTGGCTCGGCGCCCGGTGGCAGAACGAGCACGCGCGCCGTAACCTCTGGGACCTGTTCGCGGTCTCGTCGCTGAACGTCAACGGCGACGACGCCAGCCTGGCGCTCGCCGCGGTGGTGGTGAAGACCGGCCTGATCGGCAAGAACGACGCCGCGGACATCGGCGTCCCCGCGCTGCCGCTCGGCGAGCTGCACGGCGACGCCGCCGCCCGCGTCCTGGAAAAGCTGGGCGCCACGATCCAGCTGAACGCCAAGGTCGCCGCCATCCACCCCGCGCAACCCCCCGTCGCTGACCCCGTCGGCGCGGAACAGAATGATCCGTTCCGCATCGAACTGGGGAGGGGTGAGGCGGGAGATGGCGGACCGGCCACAATCCCTGCGGACGCGGTGGTGCTGGCCGTCACGCCGGAGCAGGCCGCCAAGCTGATCCCGGCGGACGCGCTGCCGTCCCGGACCGTGTCCGGCTGGTCTGGCCTTGGCGCGTCGCCGATCCTCAACGTGCACGTGATCTACGACCGCACGGTGCTCGACCTCCCGTTCGCCGCGGCGGTGAACTCGCCGGTCCAGTGGATCTTCGATCGCACGGCCATCTCCGGCCTCGCCACTGCGGGCGCGCAATACCTCGCGCTGTCCCAGTCGGCCGGGGACGAGTGGGTGGAGCGGCCGGTCGCGGAACTACGCGAGATATTCGTACCTGCCCTGGCGGATCTGCTGCCGAAGGCGCGCGATGCTAACGTTGCCGAGTTCTTCGTGACCCGGGAACGACGAGCGACGTTTCGCCAGGTACCTGGCAGCGCGGCGCTGCGGCCCGCGGCGGCGACGAGGCTGCCCGGGCTGGTCCTGGCCGGCGCGTGGACCGACACCGGGTGGCCAGACACGATGGAGGGCGCGGTCCGCAGCGGCCTGGCCGCCGCGGCCGAGCTCGAGATGTACCGGACCAGAAGTCCGCAGGTAACCGTTAACTCCGATTCGTTGGGGGTAAGTCCGTGACTGCTGTGATGCCTGAGGGTGTGGCCCTGGCGCGAGACCTGGTCGGTCCCGCGACCGAGGCGGCGATCGCCCGGCTGACCCCCGAAGTCCGCAAGGTTGCCGCCTACCACCTCGGCTTCGCCGACGCCGAGGGGAACCCGATCCGGAGCGGCAGTGGCAAGGCGCTGCGGCCGGCGCTGGCGCTGCTCTCCGCGCGCGCGGCGGGTGCGTCCCCGGAGCGCGGTGTCACCGCCGCCGTCGCGGTCGAGATGGTGCACAACTGGTCGCTGCTGCACGACGACATCATGGACGGCGACACCGAGCGGCGGCACCGGCCGACGGCGTGGACCGTGTTCGGCGTCGGCGCCGCGATCCTGGCCGGCGACGCGCTGCTCGCGCTCGCGCAGGAACTGCTGCTGGAGTCCGAGGCGCCGCAGGGCGCGTGGGCGGCCCGCTGCCTGTCCGCGGCGGTCACCCGGCTGATCGCGGGACAGGGCAACGACCTCGCGTTCGAGAAGCGCGACGACGTGACGCTGGCCGAGTGCTTGGACATGGCGGGTGACAAGACGGCCGCGCTGATGGCCTGCGCGTGCAGCATCGGCGCGGTGCACCTGGGCGCGCCGCCGGCGCTGGCGATGGGCCTGGCCGGGTTCGGCGCGCACGTGGGCCTCGCGTTCCAGCTCACCGACGACCTGCTCGGCATCTGGGGCGCGCCGGAGGTGACCGGCAAGCCGGTCCGCGCGGACCTGCGCGCCAGGAAGAAGTCGCTGCCGGTCGTCGCCGCGCTGAGCAGCGGACTGCCCGAGGCCGCCGAACTGCGCACTCTGCTTCTCAGCCCGGACGTGCTGTCCGAAGCAGAACTGCTCCGCGCCGCCGACCTGGTCGTCGCGGCGGGCGGACGGCAGTGGGCGGAAAACGAGGCCGACGCACAGCTCGCCGCCGCTAACGCTAGCCTGGCCGAGGTCGAGGTGCCGGCCGACGTGCGCGCCGAGCTGACCGCGATCGCCGAGTTCATCACGGCGCGCCAGTGGTAGCCGAACACACCCACACCCCAGATCGCGAAATGTCGGATTTGTCCCCCGGCGGGGTGCGGGCCGAGGCGGACACGGCGCTGAAGCGCGCCAGCGAGCACCTGCTCTCGCTCCAGCATCCCGAGGGGTGGTGGCAGGGCGAGCTCGAGACGAACGTGACGATGGACGCCGAAGACCTGCTGCTGCGCGAGTTCCTCGGCATCCGGGACGAGGCGGCGCTGGCGGCGGCCGGCCGGTGGATCCGCTCGCAGCAGCGGGCGGACGGCACCTGGGCGAATTTCTACGGCGGGCCCGGCGACCTGTCCACCACCATCGAGGCCTACGTCGCGCTGCGCCTGGCCGGCGACGAGCCGGACCAGCCGCACATGCGGCGCGCTTCGGCATGGATCCGCGGGCAGGGCGGCGTCGAGGCGAGCCGGGTGTTCACCCGGATGTGGCTGGCGCTGTCCGGCAAGTGGTCCTGGGACGAGCTGCCGGTGATCCCGCCGGAGCTGATCTACCTGCCGTCCTGGTTCCCGCTGAACATCTACGACTGGGGCTGCTGGGCGCGTCAGACGATAGTGGCGCTCGCCGTCGTGCAGTCGTTCCGCCCGTCGCGACCGCTGTCGTTCGACATCGACGAGCTGAAGACAGCCAGCTCCGGCCAGCAGAGTACGCCGGTTCGTCCGCCGGCCGATCCGTGGGCGCGCGCCTTCAACACCCTCGATCGCCTCCTCCATCTTTACCGACCGGTAAAGTCGGTTAGGGGAGCCGCGCTGCGGCGGTGTGCGGAGTGGATCATCGCCCGGCAGGAGAAGGACGGCTGCTGGGGCGGCATTCAGCCGCCGTGGGTGTACTCGCTGATGGCGCTCGACCTGCTCGGCTATGACCTCAAGCACCCGGTGATGGCGCGCGGGCTGGCCGGCCTGGACCGGTTCACGATCACCGAACAGACCCCGGATGGCACGGTGCGCCGCCTTGAGGCGTGCCAGTCGCCGGTGTGGGACACGGTGCTGACGATGATCGCGCTCGCCGACGCGGGCCTGCCCGGCGACCATCCGGCCCTGGAGAGCGCCGCGAACTGGGTGCTCGGTGAGGAGATCCGGGGTCCGGGGGACTGGCAGGTGCGCCGCCCGAACGTCGCCCCGGGCGGCTGGGCGTTCGAGTTCGACAACGACAACTATCCGGACACCGACGACACCGCCGAGGTGATTCTCGCGCTGCGCCGGGTACGTGTGGCCGATCAGGGAGCGATACAGCGGGGCCTGGAGTGGCTCACGGGAATGCAGTCGAAGGACGGCGGCTGGGGTGCCTTCGACGCGGACAACACCCGGGCGCTGGTGAACAAGCTGCCGTTCTGCGACTTCGGCGCGGTGATCGACCCGCCGTCGGCGGACGTGACCGCGCACATCGTGGAGGCGTTCGCCGCCGAGGGCCAGGCAACCTCGCAAGCGTGCAAGCGCGGCGTGGTGTGGCTGCTGAAGGCCCAGGAGGCGGACGGATCATGGTTCGGCCGGTGGGGCGCGAACTACCTGTACGGGACCGGGGCGGTCGTGCCCGCGCTGATCGCGGCCGGGGTCCAGCCAAGCAAGCCGTGCATCCGGCGGGCCGTCGCCTGGCTGGAACGGCACCAGAACGAGGACGGCGGCTGGGGCGAGGACCTGCGCTCCTACGACGACCCGGCGCTGGGCGGCCAGGGCGAGTCCACCGCGTCGCAGACCGCGTGGGCGCTGCTGGCGCTGCTCGCCGCCGGCGAGCGAGACGGCAAGGCGGTCGAGGCCGGCGTGCGCTGGCTTGCCGCTACGCAGCTGCCGAACGGCTCCTGGGATGAGCCGTGGTTCACCGGGACCGGGTTCCCTGGTGACTTCTACATCAACTACCACCTCTACCGGCTGGCCTTCCCGGTGAGCGCGCTCGGCCGGTACCTGAGGGAAACCTGATGACTGACGGGTTGCTGATCTGCACGCCGCTTGGGTTCGAGGCCCGGGCGGTCCGGCGCGGCCTGACCTCCTCGGACACGACCGTGCTGCGCACCGGGTACGGCACCGTGCGGGCGGGGCGCGTTGCCCAGGAGATTAGCCACCGCCGTTATGGCCAACTCGTGGTGATGGGGGTCGGCGGTGCGCTGAGCACCGACCTCAAGCCGGGAGACCTGGTAGTAGGCACTCGCGTCGGTGACATCGACTGTCCGTCGGCGGCGCTGCTCGCCGCCGAGCTGCGGCGGGCCGGGCTGACCGTTCACCTGGGACCGATCGTGACCGTGGACCACCTGGTCCGGAAGGCCGAACGGGCCGAACTCGCCGAGACCGGTGCGATCCTCGTGGACATGGAGTCGGCGCCGCTGGCCGGCGCGGCGGGCGGGCGGCCGGTCGCGGTGGTGCGCGCGGTCTCCGACAACCCGGACCGGCCGGTGGCCGGCATCGTGTCCGGCGGGCTCGCGGCGCTGCGTTCCTTGCGCAAAGCGGCGCCGGCGGTGGAGCGCTGGGCCTCGGCGTGTGCGTCACGGGACGTGCTGCTGGCCGGGCCGCGGTCGTTCTGTGCCGGCGTGGAGCGGGCCATCGAGATCGTGGAGCGGGCGCTCGAGCAGCAGGGCGCGCCGGTGTACGTGCGCAAGGAGATCGTGCACAACAAGCGCGTGGTCACCGACCTGGCCGGGCGCGGCGCGGTGTTCGTGGACGAGCTGGCGCAGGTGCCGGACGAGGCAACCGTGGTGTTCTCCGCGCACGGGGTGTCGCCGGCCGTGCGGGCCGAGGCGGCGGGGCGCGGGCTGTCGGTGATCGACGGGACGTGCCCGCTGGTGTCGAAGGTGCACGCGGAGGCGCGGCGGTTCGCCGCCGACGGGTACACGGTGGCGCTGATCGGGCACGCCGGCCACGAGGAGGTCGAGGGCACGCTGGGCGAGGCGCCCGATTCGATGGTCCTCGTGCAGACCGCCGAGGACGTGGCGGCACTCGAATCGCGCGACAAGATCGCGTACCTGATGCAGACCACGCTGTCGGTCGACGAGGCGGCGGACGTGGCGGGCGCGCTGCGCTCGCGCTTCCCGCAGGTGCGCGCGCCGGGCAGCGACGACATCTGCTACGCGACCACGAACCGGCAGGCGTCGGTGCGCGCGGTCGCGGCGGACTCTGAGCTGGTCCTGGTCGCGGGGTCGGCGAATTCCTCGAACTCGGTGCGCCTCGTGGAGGTGTGCGAGCGGGCCGGGACTCCGGCCCGGCTGATCGACGGCGCGTCGGACATCGAGCTGTCCTGGCTGGCCGGCGTGACGCGGATCGGGCTCACCGCGGGCGCGTCCGCGCCGCCGGCCGTGGTGTCGGAGATCATTTCGGCGTTGTCCGGGCTCGGCCCGGTTTCTGTGTCCGAGCGGGTGACGACCACCGAGTCGATCCGCTTTGGGCTCCCCAAGGAGGTAAGGCACTAATGGCTGTTTCGTTGCGTCAGTCTGTCCGCATGGGTTCGTACCTGGCCAAGCAGAAGCTCAAGGGGAACAAGAAGTTTCCCGTGCTGCTTGAGCTCGAGCCGCTGTTCGCGTGCAACCTGAAGTGCGCGGGCTGCGGGAAGATCCAGCAGCCGCACACCGTCCTGAAGCAGCGGATGCCGGTGGAGCAGGCGCTCGCGGCGGTCGAGGAGTGCGGCGCGCCGATGGTGTCGCTGGCCGGCGGCGAGCCGCTGATGCACCCGCAGATCCACGAGATCGTGAACGAGCTGATCAAGCGGAAGAAGTTCGTGTTCCTGTGCACGAACGCGCTGCTGCTGCCGAAGAAGCTGGACAACTTCAAGCCGTCCCCGTACTTCGCGTTCGTCGTGCACATCGACGGGCTCAAGGAGCGGCACGACGAGTCGGTCTGCAAGGAAGGCGTGTTCGACGAGGCCGTGGCCGCGATCAAGCTGGCCAAGTCGCGCGGGTTCAAGGTCAACACGAACACCACGTTCTTCAACACCGACACGCCGCAGACGGTCATCGACGTGCTGAACTACCTGAACGACGACCTGGGCATCGACGAGATGGAGATCTCGCCGGCCTATGCCTACGAGAAGGCGCCGGACCAGGAGCACTTCCTCGGCGTCGAGGAGACGCGGGAACTGTTCCGCAAGGCGTTCGCGGAGGGGCGGCGGAAGAAGTGGCGGCTCAACCACTCGCCGCTGTTCCTTGACTTCCTCGAGGGCAAGCAGGACTTCCAGTGCACGCCGTGGGGCATCCCGTCGTACTCGCTGCTCGGCTGGCAGCGGCCGTGCTACCTGATGGCGGACGGGTACGCCAAGTCCTGGAAGGAACTGATCGAGGAAACGGACTGGGACGCGTTCGGCCGCGGCAAGGATCCCCGGTGTGCGAACTGCATGGCGCACTGCGGGTACGAGCCTTCGGCCGTGCTGGCGACGGTCGGATCCCTGAAGGAGTCCATCCGCGCGTTCCGCGGCTGAGCGCAGCCGCTGGCACTCAGGAAGTCGGGGAGTTTCCGGAGTTAGCGTTCAGGGGCCATTCAGCAAGCAGGATCAGGATCTGGACTGGCGCTGGATCTGACCGGGGCGGCCGTATTCGGCGGACCCCGGCGGATCCCGGCGCCGCCATGTCGGCTCTCGGCATTCGGCGCACGGTGCCGGCGCCGCGGTCCTCCAGGAGTCCAGATGTTCTTCACCTATCTCCGGCGTGAACTGCGGCGCCGGATGCGGCAGGCCGTGTTCATCGCGCTCGGCCTCGCGCTCGGTATCGGCCTGGTGATCACGGTGACCGCGGCGTCGTCCGGGGTCAAGAACGCCCAGGGCACGGTGCTGCACGCGCTCTACGGCGTCGGCACCGACGTGACCGTGACCAAGGCCCCCGCGGCGGGGTCGTTCACCCCCGGCCAGTTCGGCTTCGGCTTCCGCACCGGGACCGGCAAGCGGCCCGCGGCCGGAACCAAGATCAACAACACCACGCTGCGGCAGGGCGCCGCGCTCGCTTCGATCAGCTCCTCGGCGGTCAGCACCGTCGCCGACGTGCATGACGTCGCGGCGGCGGCCGGCGGTCTGACGCTGAACGACACGACGATCAGTGGCACCATGCCGGCCATCAACTTCAACGGTGGCGGGCCGGGCAGCGGCGACGGCTCCGGCTCTGGCTCCGGCTCTGGCTCTGGCTCTGGCTCTGGCTCTGGCTCGGGCGGGCAGAACTTCCGGAGCAGCTTCAACTTCGGCTCGTTCAGCGTCGAGGGCGTGGACCTGGACAACGGCGAACTCGGCCCGCTCAGCGCCGGCAAGCTCAGCTCCGGGCGAACGTTCGCCAGCGCGGACGCGACGTCCGACGTCGCCGTGCTCGATTCTTCGTACGCCACGCAGAACAAGCTGTCGGTGGGGTCCACGATCCAGATCGGCAACAGCTCGGGTACCGCGACGAACTTCAGGGTCGTCGGCATCGTCAGCGAGCCGGCCGGGGACAACCCGTCGGACGTGTACATCCCGCTGGCGGTCGCGCAGAACCTCGCGAACATGAAGAACGACGTCAACACGATCTACGTCGCGGCCGCGAACTCCGCCGACATCGGCGCGGTGCAGACCTCGATCGAGAAGGCGCTGCCTGGCGACACCGTCACCACGTCCAGCGACCTGGCCAGCGAGGTTACCGGTTCGCTGAGCAACGCGTCCAGCCTGGCCAACAGCCTCGGCAAGTGGCTGGCGATCGCGGTGCTGGTCGCTGCGTTCGGTCTCGCCTCGCTGCTGACGATGGCGGCCGTGTCCCGCCGGGTGCGCGAGTTCGGCACGCTGAAGGCGCTCGGCTGGAAGAGCCGGCGGATCATCGGCCAGGTGATGGGCGAGGCGCTGACGATGGGCGTGATCGGTGGCGTCGCCGGCATCGGCCTCGGCTTCGCCGGAGCCGGGCTGGTGTCCAAGTTCTCCCCGAAGCTGTCGGCGACGCTGCCGCAGACGACCGGGTCGGCCACACCGGGCGGCGCCCGGAACTTCGGGTTCGGCAACGGCACCGGCGGCGGATTCAACGGGAACGGCGCCGGCCGGTTCAGCGCGGCGCGGGCCGCAGACGCGGCCAACCACATGGTCGGGGTGCACCTGTCCGCGTCGGTGAGCACGACGGCCATCCTGCTCGCGGTGCTGCTCGCCGTGGCTGGCGGGCTGATCGCCGGAATGTTCGGCGGATGGCGCGCCGCGCGGCTGCGGCCCGCCGCAGCGCTGGCCAAGGTC
>Ga0070741_10019437_pt1 | contig 10839 bp, 9 predicted proteins | sample Coa_R1_4_FD_66440 | JGI IMG/M metagenome (GOLD analysis project Ga0070741, IMG submission 66440) | Surface soil microbial communities from Centralia Pennsylvania, which are recovering from an underground coalmine fire - Coalmine... | ecosystem: Environmental > Terrestrial > Soil > Unclassified ...
CGGGCCATGTCGAGCAGGAACGCCGTCTCCTCCGGATCGACGCTGCGGACCGGACGCTGCTCGATCGCGCCGACCGCCTCCTCCGCGCCGAACCCGCCGAACAGGACGTTCGTAAAGGAGCGATTCATCGCACGGCACATGATGATCGAGAGCACGAACCCGCTCGAGCCGTCGAGCGCTCCCGCGATGATGAGCAGCTTGTTGTCCAGGACGAAGCCCATCATCGAGGCGGAGAGGCCCGCGTAGCTGTTCAGCAGCGAGATCACCGTCGGCATGTCGGCTCCGCCGATCCGGATCACGAGCATGAAGCCGAACAGCAGCGACACCGCGATGATGACGGGGAACAGGACCGCGCGGCCGGGGTCGGCCACGAGCAGGCCGACCATCGTGAGGGCGGACGCGAGGACCGCGAGGTTCACGATGTTCTGGCCCCGGTAGATCCACGGGCGGTCCCGGACGATGCCCTGGAGCTTTCCGGCGGCGATCAGCGAGCCGGTGAAGGTGAGGAATCCCAGGACGACCTCCAGGCCCAGCGCGACCATCGTCGTGGCGTCCAGGTCGGGCTTGCGGAGGTAGTACTCGGCGGTTCCGACCACCCCGGCGGCCAGCGCTCCGAACGCGTGCGACAGCGCGGTCCGCTGCGGGACCGCGGTCATCGGCACGAGGCCGAGCGGGATGCCCAGGATCGCGCCGAGCACGAGCGCCACCGCGATCCACTGGTACTCGACGATCTCGAGCTTGAAGAGCGTGGACAGGATGGCCACGGCCATCCCGACCTCGCCGACGCGAACCCCGCGCCGGGCGGTGGTCGGGTGCGAGAGCCACTTGAGCGCGAGGATGAAGCACGCGGCGGCGAACAGGTACGCGAGCGGGATGACGGTGTCGTTCATGGCCTCGCTCACGGCCCTACCTCCGACCTCGGGCCCCCACGGGACGGAGCCTCCCGCCGCTTGAACATCCCGAGCATCCGGTCGGTGAGCAGGAAGCCCGAGACGATGTTCGTGAAGGAGGCGAACACGGCGATCGAACCGAGCACGGTCGCCATCGTGCTCTCGCCGCCGCCGGCGAGCAGCAGGGAGCCGACGATCGAGATCGCCGACAGAGCGTTGGTCAGCGACATCAGCGGCGTGTGGAGCAGTCCGGGCACCCTCGTGATCACGGTGTAGCCGAGGAACGACGCCAGGACGAAGATGAACAGGCTGATCTCGAGCGTCTTGGTCATGCGGCACCTCCCGCGACCCCGATCTCGGCGAGGGACTCGACCACTCGCTTGTTCACGATCTCGCCGGCGTAGGCGACGAGGCAGCCCTTGACGATCTCGTCCTCGAGATCGAGCCGCAGCGTGCCGTCCTTCACGAGGTGCAGCAGAAAAGCCGTGACGTTCTTCGCATACATCAGGCTGGCCTCGTAGGGGACAGTGGCGGCGAGGTTCGTCGGGCCGAGGATCGTCACCCGGTTCTCGGTGACGACTCGGCGGTTCGGGCGGGTGAGCTCGCAGTTGCCGCCGCGCTCGGCCGCCGTGTCGATGATGACCGATCCCGGCTGCATCCCCGCCACCGCCTGGGCGGTGATGAGCACCGGAGCCTTCTTGCCGGGAATGAGCGCCGTGGTGATCACGACGTCGATCCCGGCGACGATCTGCGCCATGAACTCCTGCTGCCGGCGGTAGAACTCCGGGCCCAGCTCGCGCGCGTAGCCCGCCTGGTCCTGCGCGTCACCGGGCTGGAGCGGGAGCATCACGGCCCGGGCTCCGAGGCTCTCGATCTCCTCCTGCGCCGCCGGGCGCACGTCGTAGCCCTGGACGACGGCGCCGAGCCGGCGGGCGGTGGCGATCGCCGTCAGGCCCGCGACCCCGGCGCCGATGACGAAGACCTGCGCCGGGGGGACCGTGCCGGCCGCCGTGGTCATCATCGGGAACATCTTGGTCAGGCGATCGGCCGCCATGATCACGGACTTGTATCCGACGACCGTCGCCTGCGAGGACAGGGCGTCCATGCTCTGGGCGCGCGAGATGCGGGGCATGAACTCCATCGCGAACGCCGTCACCTTGCGTTCGGCCGCCTGGAGCACGCCCATGGGGCAGACGAGCGGGTCGGCGAACCCGATCACCACCTGGTCGGGGCGCAGGTGCTCCAGGTCGTCCCGACCTGCGTCCGGGTTCGCCCCGCAGGTGCGCACCTGCACCACGAGGTCCGCCTCGAACACGTCGCGGCGCGATCCGATCCTCGCACCGTGCTGCTCGTAGGCCTCGTCGGCGAACCCGGCGCGAATCCCCGCATCGGTCTCGACGACCACGTCCACGCCGGCCCGGACCAGGCTCGGGACCACCGTCGGCACGAGCGCCACTCGGGTCTCGCCCGGGAACGTCTCCCGGGGGACCCCCACGAGGAGTCGTTCGGCATCCATGGCCCAAGCCTCGCAGGCGCCCCATCGGGCGCTTACCGCCGCACGACCCGGGATGCCGGGGACCTTCGGCCAGCGGGTCGCCGAACCCCCGGACTCAGAGCCCGACCGGCTGGCGAACGACCGTCTTCAGGCGCTCGGGGGCGCAGCGTCTCGGGTCGGAGAGGTAGATCTCGTGATGCTTGCCCCGCAGCGGGTAGTCGTGCTCCGCGATGAACGCGTGGAGCTTCTCGATCGTCGGTCCCTCCTCCTCGTAGGGACCGACGTGCATGATCTGCGCCGAGAGCCCCTCGCGGAAGCGTTCCAGGCGCATCTTCTTGAGCGCCGGAAGGGGACGCTTCCGTGCGGCCTGGGCCGAGGCCTTGCGCAAGAGCTCCTCGGTGACGACCGGAGGTTGCGCGATCATCGCGGTCCAGCGCCACCGTGCCCGATCCTCGAGATCGAGCTCCCCGGCCGGGCCGGTCCACCACAGGCTCTCGAGCGGCATCACCGTGAAGTCGTCTTCGGGGTCCACGCGCTTGATCGTGAACTTCAGCGCATAGGACACGGCGAACAGCGCCTCGACGGCCTCGCGGTAGGTGCGCGAGATCGACGGATCGCCGCGGCCGTCGATGGCCAGGAACGACAGCTCCGGGACGTCCACCAGGACCGGCTGGCCCACGGGCGGAAAGTAGAGCCGCCGCATCGATCGTTTGAGGTCGAGCTTCGGCACGCGAGCCACCCCTCTCGCGAGGCACGCTAGCGGGGGGTCGGCGACGCAATTAGGGTCGAACGACCTGAACCGCGCGTGCCACCCGCGCCCGCGGGCTCACCCGCCCTCCAGCCAGTGGAAGTGTCTGCGGCGCACGCGCGCCTTCGTGTCCTTGTCGAGGAAGCTCGCCGCGATCGCGTGCTCGGTCACGGCCCGGAGCTCCTCCGGTCCGAACCCGAGCTCGTCCCGCGCGGTCTCGAGCTCGTGCGTGAGATCGATGCCGAACAGGCCGGGGTCATCGGTGTTGATCGTGACCCGGACCCCCTGGCGCAGCAGCCGGAGAGCCGGGTGCTCGGCGATGCTCGCGACCGCGTTCGTGCGGACGTTGGAGGTGGGGCACATCTCGAGCGCCACGCCCCGCTCCCGCACGAGCGCCGTCACCCCGGCATCGTCGGCGACGCTGATGCCGTGACCCAGCCGCCGGACGCCGAGGACCTCGACGGCCTCGCGCGGGAACTCCGGACCCGTGGACTCGCCGTAGTGCGCGGTCAGGGGGATCCCGGCGTCGGCGAGCGGCGCGAGCACGTCCCTGAACATCGCCGGCGGGTACCCGCGCTCCTCGTCGGCGAGGTCGAACCCCACGAGCCGTTCGCGATGCCGAAGCGCGAACGCGACCGTCCGCTCCGCCGAGTCCAGGCCGTAGGTGCGGCTCACGATGGCGATCAGGCCGACCGCCACGTCGTGCTCGCGGCTCGCGCGCTCCACCCCCGCGACGATGGAGGCCATCGCTCGATCCCAGTCGAGCCCGAACGGCCGGCAGAGGAAATCGGGCGAGAAGCGGAGCTCGGCCAGCCGCACGTTGTCGCGGGCGAGATCCTCGACGGCCTCGTACGCGATCCGCTCGACGGCCTCGTAGTCGCGGACGGCGCCCTGGGCCACCCGGAAGTACGCGAGCACCTCCTCGAGGCTTCGCATCGGCCGCAGGACCTGGGCGGTGGGGGCGAGCTCCTCCGGGGTCCGGGCCCCGAGCGGATCGCCGGCCCTTCGGTAGAGGTCGATGATCGTCGGCAGGCGGAGCGCACCCTCCAGGTGCCGGTGCAGGTCGACCTTCGCGATGGCGCGCAGGTCGATCGAGGCGGAGGCCGAGCGCTCCATGGCGCTCCGAGCCTATCGGAGCACGGCGGCCGCCGGGATAGCATGGTGCCTCGACCAAGGGGGACGCATGCTGCTCGAAGGCAAGAAACTGCTGATCACCGGCGTGCTCACGCGGGAGTCGATCGCCTACGCGACGGCTCAGGCCGCGCAGGAGCAGGGGGCGGAGATCGTGCTCACCTCGTTCGGCCGCGCGATGAGCATCACCGAGAAGATCGCCAGGCGCCTGCCGACCCCGGCCGACGTGCTCGAGCTCGACGCGAACGAGCCGGCGCACGTCGAGGCCGTCGCGCAGGAGCTCGGCCGCCGGTGGGGCAGGCTCGACGGATTCCTTCACGCGATCGCGTTCGCGCCCGCCGACGCCCTGGGCGGCAACTTCCTCCAGACCCCGTGGGAGAGCGTGCGGATCTCCTTCCAGACGAGCGCGTACTCGCTCAAGGCCATCGCGGCCGGCCTGCTGCCGCTCATGCGCGAGCGGGGCGGAGGGATCGTGAGTCTCGACTTCGACGCGAGCGTGGCCTGGCCGGTGTACGACTGGATGGGGGTGGCCAAGGCCGGGCTCGAGGCCGTGACCCGCTACCTCGCGCGCGACCTCGGACGGTTCGGCATCCGCGTGAACTGCGTCTCCGCCGGCCCGCTTCGCACGGTCGCGGCCAAGGGGATCCCGGGGTTCGAGGCGGTCTCTGACGGATGGGCGGAGCGGGCGCCCCTCGGCTGGGACGTGACCGACCCCACTCCGGTCGGACGAGTCGCCGCCTTCCTCCTCTCGGACTGGGCGAGGGGGATCACCGGCGAGATCGTGCACGTCGACGGCGGATACCACGCCGTCGGGGCCGCCATGCCCCGGGTCGCGGACTGAGCCCCGGCCTCAGCGGATCGGCACGCCGAGCTCGGTCGCGAGCGCGCGCTGAGCCCGGGCGATGACCTTGAAGGCTTCCTTCAGGCCGCGCCGGGCGACCGGGCCGAGCTCGGCCGGATCGAGGAAGTCGTCGAGCTCGCGTCCCGCCCGCAGGCGGGCCACGTGGTGGTCGATCCGGACCCCCCACAGGAACCGGAAGGCCTCCTCGAGGGCCCCGGCCGTGTCCGCATCGAGCGCTCCCGCCGCCGCTGCGGCCCGAAGCCGGCCGATCGTTCGCTTCTCGGTCAGCCCGGCCCCGATCGCGTAGGCGCGGGCGAGGTTCCCGACGATCGTGATGCCCCGGTGCTTCACGTCGAGGGTCCCGGCGTGCTCACCGCGCGCCTCCACCACCAGGTCCCGGAAGAAGCCCGTGGGCGGGTGCTCGTCGAGCGCCCGCCGGCTCAGGTGGCGGACGAACTGCGGGTAGCGTCCGGCGATGCGGACCATCGGGTCCAGCCAGGACTCGATGTCGAGCGGGCCGGCGACGCGCCGGTAGTCGAAGGCGATCGAAAGGAAGATGCTCCCCATCGCTCCGGGCTCGTCCATCCAGTCTCGGAACTGCCGGACCCACCCCTCCGGGGTCTTGCGGAGCGCGCGGTTCGTGGCCATCGCGTCCCCGTTGCAGCGGGGGAAGCCGGCGCCCTCGAGACCCTCCGTCACGAGCTCGGTCAGCTGGGCGAAGTAGGGGTCGACCTCCTCCTCGGGCCGCTCCCCGGGGTCGTAGGCGAACGCGTGGTCCTGGTCCGTGTGGATCGCCTGCTCCTGGCGGGCCGCGCTGCCGAGCGCGATCCACGCCCACGGGCCCGGCGGATCGCCGAGCCGTCGCATCCCGAGCTCGAGCAGGCGCCGGGTGAGCGTGTCGATGGTGAACGCGACGATGTGCCCGATCTCGACCGGATCGGCGTTGGAGTCGACGAGCGCCGCGACCACGCTGGGAAGCTCCCGGGCCGCGGCGACCGCGCCGTCCCGATCCCCGGCCCGCTCGATGGCGCTCTTGATCGCGAAGGGCGTGTGCCGGCCGAGCCCCATCAGATCCGTGTCGGTGACGACGCCGACGAGCCGGCCCTCCTCGTCCTGCACGGGGAAGTGGTGGAACCCGCCCTCCAGCATCCGCAGCAGCACTTCGCCCACCATCGTGTCGGGCGGTACCGTCGAGGCGGGGAAGGTCATCACCGCCGAGACCGGCGTCGCGCTGGGGTCTCGGCGCGCCGCGACCACGCGGGAACGAAGGTCCCGGTCGGTGAGGATGCCCCACCCCTCGCGGGTCCGAACGAGCAGGCACGAGACGCGCTCGCGGGCCATGAGCTCGGCCGCGTCGGAGACGCTCGCGTCGCCCTCGCACGTCACGGGCGGCCGGCGCACGAGCTCGCTCACCGGCCGGTACTGCTCGGCGGAGCGCTCGGCGCCCCAGCTCTGGCCGACCCGCTCGATGCGACGGCGGAAGTACCCCGCGACCACGGCGATTCCCTCGGTGGTGCCGAGGACCTCGGCCGCGACCTCGTGCGGGATCAGGTAGCAGAGCGTGTCCTCGTGGGCCCGAACCGACGCCGTCGGACTGAGACCCGCAAGCATCGACCACGCGCCGAAGATCTCGCCCTCGCCCATCAGGTCGACCAGGCGTCCGTCGTCGAGGATCTCGACCGCGCCCTTGCGGATCACGTACAGGTACCGGGCGGGCTCCCCGGACTGCTGGAGGATCACGGCCCCGGGCGCGAAGTGCTCGATCTCGGCGGACCTCGCGATCGTGGCGAGCTTGCCCGGGTCCAGCCGGTCGAACGGTGGATAGCGGCCGAGGAAGGTCGCGACGTCCATCTCCGGGCGCAGCGTAGACCAGGAGCCGCGGCGTCTCAGGAGCGGGGGAGCGCGATCCTGGCCGTGAGCCCGCCGCCCGGGGTGTCCTCGAGCCACATCGTGCCGCCCTGCGCCTCGACGAGCGCGCGCGCGAGGGCCAGGCCGAGCCCGGCCCCGCCGGTCGCTCGGGTCCGGCTCGGGTCGGCGCGGGCGAACCGGTCGAACGCCCGGGAGGCGAGCTCGGGCGGCAGCCCGGGCCCGCGGTCGGCTACCGAGACGAGGGCGCGATCGCCGTCGACCTCCCACGTGAGGTCGGCCCGGCCGCCCCCGTGCACGCCGACGTTCTCCAGGACGGCGTCCAGCGCGGCCTCGGTGGCCACGCGGTCACCCACGGCGATGGCGGTGCCCCCGCGCAGCGCCAGCCTGGTGCCGGAGGCGGCCTCGCTCCGGCGGGCGGCCGAGCGGCAGATCTCCCCCAGGTCGATCGGGACCAGCTCGAGCGCGAGCTCGCCCCGTTCGGCGCGGGCGAGCGCGAGCAGCCGCTGCGTGAGCCCGGTCAGGTAGTCGATCTCCGACAGCACCTGCTCGCCCAGCTCGGGGTCGCGCTCGGCGAGGACCTCTACCCCGGAGCGGACGAAGGTGAGCGGGGTCCGCAGCTCGTGGGACGCGTCGGCTGCGAAGCCGGCCTGCGCCTCGTAGGCGCGCTGCACCGGACGGACGGCCCGGCCGGCGAGCCACCAGCCGGCGACCAGGCTCAGCCCGATCGCCACGGCGCCGCCGGCAAGCAACAGGAGCCGGACGCGCCGCAGCAGCCGCTCCTCGGGCTCGAGCGAGCGCGCGGCGACCACGGTCGCGAGGAGCGTTCCGCCCCGCCGCGCAGCAAGCGTCACGAGCCGCACGCGTTCGCCCGCGACCGTCAGGTCCACCACCGGGTTCGCGCCCGGCCGCAGCCAGCTCTGGGCCTCCCCCTGCTCCCCCAGGCGGGCGCCGTCGGGGAAGAACACGGCGACCTGCACGGCGCTGGTCGAGGGCACGTCGGAGTCCGGAGGCGGCACAGGGTGGCCCTCCTCCACGATCCGGTTGACCTGCGCGCGGGCCGCGGTGCGCAGATCGTCGGTCGCCGCCCGGTTCAGCCCGCGGGCGAGAAGTGTGTATCCGCCGCCGCCCAGCGCGAGCATGATGATCGCGAGCACCGCCGCGTGGGAAGCCGCCATCCGGAACCGCAGCGAGCGGAACATCAGCGACCCACGGCGTACCCGACGCCGCGAACCGTCTGGATGATGGCGCCGGCCTCTCCGAGCTTCTTGCGAAGGTAGTGCACGTACAGGTCGACGACCTTCGTCTGCGCGTCGAACCCGAAGTCCCAGACGTGCTCTTTGAGCTCCGTCCGCGTCATGACGCGGCCGGCATTGCGCAGCAGGCATTCCAGGAGGTCGAACTCCTTCGCCGTGAGCTCGACCTCGCGTCCGTTGACCTTGACCCTCCGGGCCAGCGGGTCGAGCGAGACGCCCCCGAACGACAGCCGTTCCTCGGCACCGGACCGCCGGGCGAGGGCCTCGATCCGCGCGAGCAGCTCGGCGAACGCGAACGGCTTGACCAGATAGTCGTCGGCTCCGGAGCGCAGCCCGGTGACGCGGTCGTCCACGGTGTCGCGCGCAGTGAGCATCAGGATCGGCATGCGGCTCCCGTGAGCGCGCAGCTCGCTCGTGAGGGCCAGGCCGTCCATGCCGGGGAGCATGACGTCGACGACCGCGAGGTCGAACTCGCCCGAGGTCGCCTTCTCGAACCCCTGGGTCCCGTCGTAGCAGGCGGTGGCCCGGTAGCCCTCGCGGCGCAGACGGGAGGCCAGAAGATCGGCCAGCCGCCGGTCGTCCTCGATCAGCAGAACGTGCACGGTCCCATGCTCTCGCGTCGCGGGCGCGGATGACCGGCGATTCTTACCGTTCGCCAATCTTCGGCCAACCCGGCTCCAATCCCGCCCCCGGATACTCGGGACCCATGACCACGACCCGCGCCCGCGCACCCAGGCACACCCTGCCGCCGCCGCCCCGCGGCCGGCACCGCTCGAGGGAATCGTTCCTCCGGCCGGTCATCGAGAGCTGGAGCGCCCAGCCCGCCGCCCTGAAGGTGCTGCGCGCCTTCCTCGGCGTGACCTTCTTCTACGCCGGCGTGCAAAAGCTCGCCGACGGAGGGTTCTTCCACCCCGGGTCGCTCTCCTACATCGGAACCCAGCTCCAGGAGTTCTCCCAGGGGAGCCCCATCGCCGGTCTGCTGCGCCTCGCCGCCCACGCGCCGGTCCTGACCGGGCTCGCGATCGCGCTGGCCGAGATCGCGATCGGCCTCGGGACGCTCGCCGGCATCGGACCGCTCCTGTTCGCCGCCGGCGGGTTCCTCGTGAACCTGCTGCTGACCCTCTCGGCGACCTGGCACGTCCATCCGTACTTCCTTGGCTCCGACTCCATCTACGCCGCCGCGTGGCTCGCCTACTTCGTGGGGGTCGCGGAGACGCGTCGGCGCGCCCGCCAGTCGGTCGTCTCGCGCAGGGGACACGCCGCGGGCTACGCGGCGCCGGGCGCGATCGGCCGTCGTGAGATGCTCCGGGGGAGCGCGCTGGCAGGAGCCACCCTGGTGAGCGCCAGCGTCGCGGCGGCGGTTGCGGGTCCGCCGGCAGCCGCGACGAACGCCCTGAAAGGGCGATCGGGCGGCGGGTCCGCCGGCGCCCAGGGTCAGGCGAACGCCGGCGGCTCCGGCGGGGGCGCCCAGGCGGCCCGGGGCACGCCGATCGCGAGCCTGAGCAGCATCCCCGTCGGTCAGGCGATCGGGTTCAACGCGCCCGGCGTCGGTCCGGCGGCCCTGGTCCGGCTGGGCCCCGATACCGTGGTCGCGTACAGCCGTGTGTGCACCCATGCCGGCTGCCTGGTGGGCTACGACTCGTCCTCGCGCATCCTGGTCTGCCCCTGTCACGGGGCCGAGTTCGACCCCGCGCACGGCGCGGAGGTCATCGGCGGTCCGGCGCCCGCCCCCCTCACCCCCATCAAGGTGACCGTCGACCGGCAGACCGGGCAGGTGGTGATCCCCTCCTAGCGCGAGCCCGCCGGCCGCCGGGCCACCCCCGCTCTCCACCGGCGGCCGGCACCCCCTCCAGGTGCTCCGCGCATCGCCGCCATCCACCCGGCCGCTAGTCTGTAACAGACTAGCGGCCGGGCGACCGGAATGCCTGGCGCCCGCTGCCCCCGCGGGTGAGCTGGTTGCCGTAGGGCCCGCGTCCGGCGACGCACCAGGCCCCGCAGCGGGCGGCGAACGCGAGGGCCTGGCCCGCGTTCGCCCCCGCCGCGAGGGCGAACGCCAGCCCGGCGGCGAACGAGTCCCCGCCGCCGTAGGCGTCGACGAAGGGGCCGGGCGGCTCGACGGGCTCGTAGCGGCCCGAGCGGCCGTCGGCGGTCGTGAACGTCCCGCCGCGGGCCCCCTCCGTCTGGACGACCAGGGCGGGAGGGCTCGAGAGGGCGCTCGGATCGTAGCGCTCGCTGGGGTCCAGCGCGCTTCCCACGACGGCGTCCAGGGGGACGTTCGCCTCGGCCAGGCGATCCATCACCCGGCTCGTCGCGACCAGCACGCGCGCGCGACGAGCCGCCCGAAGCGCGGCGGCGTCCCCGGCCGTGAAGTAGACGGCGTCGACGCGCGCGAGCTCGTCCCAGGCAAGGGGGTCGTCGCCCCGGGGCTCCAGGCGCTCGCCGAGCACGGTGATCGTTCGCTCGCCGCCCGCGTCGATGAACGTCACCCCGCGCCGTGTGGGGGCCGGCCGGCGGGCGGCCTCGACGCGCGGGCCGAGCGCTTCGAGCTCGAGGTGCGCCCGCTTGCCGGTCGCGTCGCGCCCGAGCGCGGTGAAGAACGTGCAGTCGCCGGC
>Ga0070741_10019438_pt1 | contig 10839 bp, 12 predicted proteins | sample Coa_R1_4_FD_66440 | JGI IMG/M metagenome (GOLD analysis project Ga0070741, IMG submission 66440) | Surface soil microbial communities from Centralia Pennsylvania, which are recovering from an underground coalmine fire - Coalmine... | ecosystem: Environmental > Terrestrial > Soil > Unclassified ...
AATTGATTCACGTCTCGTCCGTCGGACGCTTTGGGCGCATGTGGATGTCGGGCACTGAAGCGGAAATGATGGCAGCCCAGCGCGCCGCTGTCGCTGCCATTGAAAATCTTCAAGGCAAGGATTAAATTTCCATCCGGGAAACCTTCGAGGTATCCAAGACCTCGAAGGTTTTAGCAGATTGCGGATAGAGTATAAATATGGCACGCACGTTTTACACCGAACGCGACATTCAAGACTTGGCAGCGCGCGGCGTCACACAGGTCGAAGTGAATGACAATGTATATATCACCGATGCGGCGCGCGAACTGATGGATAAGCTAGGCATCCGGCGCGTGGTCACAGGTAGCGCGTCGTCGTATAGCAGCAACCCGCAGCAATCGAAATCTGCGACACTTGCGCTCTCGCCGAACGAAAAGCAAGAGGTGATTGAAAAGGTAAAAAGCGGCGTCCTCGCTCGACTTGGCCCCGGTGTAGATTCCGCTGTCGTTGACCAAATCGTTCGCCGCGTCGTAAGCGCGCTGTGAATTCTCGATTTTCGATTGCAAAACGCCAAATCGAAAATCGAAAATCGAAATCCAAAAATCCAAAATGATTCTGGGTCGCGTCGTCGGTAATGTCGTCGCCACCATTAAAGATGAGCAATTGGTAGGCGAAAAACTCTTGCTCGTCCAACTGATGAATCGCAAGCGTGAACCGGTGGGTCGTCCGCAAGCGGCGATTGATGTGGTAGATGCAGGGCAGGGCGATTTCGTTTTTCTGGTCCGCGCCCGTGAAGCGGCTTTAGCGACGTATCCTGTCGTCGGACCTGTTGATTTGGCCATTGTTGGCATTGTCGAAACTGCAGACGCGTTAGAAAATATCGAACTTGAATTGCCCTTGGGCGAAAGTTTTTTTATATGATTATCGGCAAAGTTGTTGGTACTGTTGTCTCGACCATCAAACATCCTGCGTTCAATGGGCGCAAGCTCTTGCTCGTTCGTCCTTTGCATCTTCCCGGCGAAAAACCGGAAGACGATTTCATCGCCGTAGATGCCGCGCAAGCCGGTATCGGCGATACCGTGCTGGTCTGTCAAGAAGGCAACTCGACGCGCCAAGTCATTGGCGTTCCCAACGCGCCTGTCCGCTCCTCGATCATCGGCATCATAGATTCCATCTCACTCCAATCTCCAATCTGAAATCCAAAATCATAAATCCGAAAATTCCCCATGCTCTCCTTCCCTCCCAATTTCCTCTGGGGCGCGTCCACCGCTCCGCAGCAAGTTGAAGGTCAAAATTTCAATAGCGATTGGTCGGTGTGGGAAGAACTGCCCGGCAAAATCAAGAACGGCGATTCTTCGCGCGTCGCGTGCGATTGGTGGAGTGGTCGTTGGCGCGAGGACTTGGACCGCGCCCAAGCAATGGGCATGAACGCGCAGCGCATCGGGATCGAATGGGCGCGCATTGAACCACGTCCCGGCGAATGGGACGCGCAAGCTATCGCCTGTTACCGTGAAATGCTCAAGGGATTGCGCGAGCGCGGGATGGAGCCGTTCGTTACATTGCATCATTTCACCAGTCCCCAATGGGTCGCGGCGCGTGGTGGTTTTGAAAATCCCGAAATCGTGCAGTGGCTGGCGCGTTGGGCAGACCGCGCCGCGCGCGAATTTGGCGATCTCGTGCGATACTGGATTACCATCAACGAACCCAACGCCTATGCCAATCAATGTTATCTCGTCGGGGTCTGGCTCACGCAAAAGAAAAGTATCCTCGCAATGGCGCGCGTCATGCAAAATCAACTGCGCGCCCACGCTGCGATGTATCACGCTCTGAAACGCGTTCAGCCCGCCGCGCGGGTGGGGCTGGCGATTCACTGGCGCGTCTTTCAACCATACAATCCCAAGTCGCTGCTCGACCGATTGGTAACGGATCTGCGTGATCGCGTTTCCCATCGCTTTATGCTTACGGGAATTCAAGAAGGGCGTTTTTTGTTTCCCTTTGGTTGGAATCAGCCCGTTCCCGAAGCGCGCGGCACGCAGGATTATATCGCGGTGAATTATTATTATCAGGCGTTTAGCGCGTTTGACCTCACCAATCCGGGCGAAGCATTCAGCCGCAGTGTGTACGATCCCGATGTCAAACGGCTCGCGCAATTTTTTGAAGGGACGGGCAATATCCGCCCTGCCGCGTTTCACGATACGCTTGTCCGCGTCAGTCAATATCATCTCCCGATTTATGTGACGGAGAATGGGTTCTATGAAACGGACCGCGATGACAAATTGCGCTATCTCATCACGCATCTTGAAGCCGTCCATCGAGCGATTCAAAAAGGCGCGGACGTGCGCGGCTATTTTTGGTGGTCGCTGCTGGATAATTACGAATGGTCGGACGGCTATACGCCACGTTTTGGTTTGTATGGCTTTGACGTGGCGACGCAAACGCGAACGCGCCGCCCAATCGTTGACGTGTACGAACAAATCATTCGCGCCGACGGTATCCCCGATGAACTTTTAGAAAGATATGGACGCGAGAACCGAATACACGCTGCGGGATGAAATCGTCCGCGTCGGCAAGTTGATGTGGGAAAAAAATTTTATCGCGGCGGGCGATGGCAATTTGAGCGTACGCCTCGGCAGCGACCGCTTGCTCTGTACGCCGAGCGGCTTTAGCAAAGGCTTTTTGAATCCCGACCAATTGCTTCTCATAGATTTGCAGGGCAACAAAGTGGGCGCGAACTATGGCGCGGCGCGAGAACTCATACCATCCTCTGAAATTCGTTTGCATCTCGAATGTTACCGCCAGCGCGCTGATGTGAACGCCGTCATCCACGCGCATCCGCCTTCCGCAATTGCCTGTTCGCTCGTCGGCTTGACCCTCGCCAAATGTATCCTACCCGAAGTTGTTTATGAGCTCGGCACGATTCCCACACTGCCCTATGCAACGCCTACCAGTCTCGAAGGACCCGAACGCATCCGCGATGTGATTCCGAGTTACGATGCACTCATATTGGAGCGTCACGGTTCGGTCACGGTCGGCAAAAATTTATGGGAAGCGTACATGCGGCTTGAACGGCTCGAACACGCCGCGCTTATCGCCCTGCAAGCCAATGCGGTCCAAGTTGTCACGCCCTTGAGTGACGCGCAAATCCAAAAGCTCGCCGATTTGCGCCGCAACGTCTTTGCGCGACGCGGGCGCGATGTCTGTGCCGAATGCAATGCCTGTATGGTCAGCGACAAACACGCCGCGCGGCAGCATTCCTAAATCTGCAATCTGAAATCTAAAATTCCCATCATGGTTGTCGGTGTTTGTACGGTCCAACTTGAAATCTTCGGTAATGATTCTCTGAAAGGCAAACGTAGCGTTGTCAAGCCCATTCTCGCCCGCGTGCGCGACCACTTTAACGTCTCCGCCGCCGAAGTAGATGATTTGGATTCATGGCAGCGCGCCACGCTCGCTTTTGCCTGCGTCTCGAACGATGCCAACTACGCGCACGGCTTGTTAGAAAAAGTTGTAGATTATATCGAACGCAACCGCTTTGACGCCAACATCCTCGATTACCAGATTGAACTCATCTAAAAATACGCTCAACCTTTCCTCGTTAGTCGGCGCGCTCATTCGCAGTAATATTTCCGCTCTCGCGCTCGTTCGTCCTTCGCCCCTCTCGATTCCTGCTAGTCTGCTGCTCCTCGCTTTTCATGCACTCGGTCTATTCGTACTCCTGCGCCTCGCCCAATCGCCATTACTACCTTTTGTCGTACTCATCGGCATTTTTCTAATCGCTGCCTTCGTTCCGCGTCTGCGCGAATTCATTTCTCTGTTGGTTCTCGCACCGTTCTTTTTCGTCTATCTCGCGCTCGTTATTCGTTACATTTATATCCGCATCCTGTACGGCGATGTGCCCGGCTATTTTCAATATGCGCTGCCTGATGTACGCGTCCTCCTCCAATTTCCGCCACTCGTTCTCGCTGCCGCGCTCTATTCATTGCTGATTCTGGTCGCGTTCCTTTTCCGTTCTCGCCCCCACGCCATTATCTTCACAACGATTATTGTAACAGGCGCAATTCTGGGTTGGGCAGTCTCCGAATATTTCGGACATCGCACATTTGGCGCGACGGGCAGCGACCCCTATGCCTATACCCAGATGGCGATTGACCTCGTTATGCGCGGAACGCCCGCCCATCGCTTTGCCCTCTTTCCCCGAATCGCGCCCACCGACCTGCCTTGGTATGGCGTTCTGCACGTCGGCTATCACTTGCCTTTCAATTCGCTAGGTGATGCAATTTCCGTCTGGCCTATCGCGGGTTCATTCTCTTATGCATTGGCATACCTGCTCGGTGGCGAAACCGCGCTCTATCTCGTCAATCCGTTCTATTCTTTGCTCGCCGCGCTCATGTCTGGACTCTTGGCGTGGGAATTATTGCGAAACGAATCCAACACGTTGCGTCTCATTATTGCGCTTGCAACAACTGCGCTTATCGCTACGTCGAACGAAATGGTCGTATGGGCAGGTGTAACCATGGTGGACGCGCAGGCGCTTGTCTTTTCCGCGCTTGCCTTTTATTGCGCGCTGCGCGTGTATCGAACTGGCGCGTGGGGTTGGGCGCTCGGTGCAGGCGCAGCATGGGGTATGGCATATTTTGTGCGCCACACGCAGCTCGTGATTGTGGTGGGACTGCTCGCATTGATTCTCAACGCGCTATTCTCCCGCCGCGTGCGTTTGCGAAATCTCATTCTCCTAGCAACCGCGACGTTCATCGTGGCGCTGCCCGACTTGTGGTATCATCAAATGTATCTTGGCAACTGGCTGCGCCCCGAATCGGAAGAACTCGCGTTGTTTTCCTTGAGCGCGATCCCGACAACGTTGCTTGCTACTGGACAGAGCGCCTTTGCTGCATTTGAATTCGGCTGGCTCGTGCTATTTATTGTTATTGGCATCGTGCTTCACACGCGTCGCGCTCCGATTACCAGCGTCTCGCTATTACTATGGTTTAGCGCCACTCTCGCCATCCAATTGCCCTATGCCGCTTTGCGCTTGCGCGACCTGCTGCCCGAATTTCCGATTTTCGCGTTTTACAGCTCGTACGGAACCGCCGCATCAATTGCGCTTTTATGGCAAAAAAATCGCGCGTGGGCAGCCGTACTTGCAGCGGCGTTGCTATTTCTATCTCTCGAATTCAGCCTACTACGCGTGTGGAATACGCTCCCACGCGTATTCCAACCTGCGCCCAAGCGTTTCGGCGCAATGACCCAGATACAGCGCATGTCCTTTAACCAGCTCGCTCAATTGACACTGCCCAATGCCGTCATCGGTGCCTCACTCAATTCTGGGGCGATTGATTTATATGTGCAACGCGAAACGTTTCGTCCCGCCGAATGGAACGCCTCGCAGCTACGTGAATTCATCACACCCTTATTAGCTGATCAACGCACCGTATATTTATTAGAAGATGATTCATCGCTCACTCGCGTGTTGAACGACTTGGGCGCCGCCTATCCTATCGAACGTATTGCGACTCTCGACGTGCCATTATTCGGCGACCAAGCTATTGGAAATCCCGGAGCTTTGTGGAAGCTTAATCGTCCGTAAGCAAAGAATTTGCACCGCCGAGAACGCAGAGGACGCGGAGAGAAAAATTATTTCAAAAGCTCTGCGTTCTCCGCGCGCTCTGCGGTGAGTACACCAAGTGAATTCCAAACCGATTCTCGCTATTGTTGGACGCCCAAATGTGGGCAAGTCCACCCTATTCAATCGGCTGATCGGTGAACGACTCGCCATCGTTGCCGAAGTTGCCGGTACGACGCGTGACCGTTTATATGCCGATGCTGAATTTGCGGGACGCGAGTTTACCGTCGTGGATACGGGCGGTATCGTCGGCGAACGCGAAGCAGTTGCGGAAAATGATACTGCCGCGTTTTTTCGCCTCTCGCGCGAACAAGCCGAGCTTGCCATTGCCGAAGCAGATGCGATTCTATTCTTGACAGATGCCGAAGCGGGAGTCTTGCCTGATGATTACGAAATTGCAGAGATTCTGCGGAGATCCGAAAAGCCCGTCTATCTCGCGGTCAACAAAGCGGACAATCCAAAACGCGTCGCCGAAGCCGTTGAGTTTTATCAACTCGGTCTTGGTGAACCCTATCCCATTTCTGGATTGCACGGCGCGGGCATCGGCGACCTGCTCCAAATCATCGTCGAACATTTTCCACCGGCCGAACCAGAAACCGAGACCGAAATTCCGCAAATTGCTATCGTGGGGCGTCCGAACGTCGGAAAATCGTCACTGCTCAATGCGATTCTTGGACAAGAGCGCGCCATTGTCAGCGAAATTCCGGGCACTACGCGCGATGCAATTGATACACAGGTGATATGGCGCAATCAACCCCTAACCTTGATTGATACTGCGGGTATTCGACGGCGCGGCAAAATCGAACCGGGGATTGAAAAATTTAGCAGCTTGCGCGCGCTCAAAGCGATTCAGCGCGCCGATGTGGTCTTGTTAGTGCTCGACGCGATAGATGGACCGACGAGTCAAGATATGCACGTCGCTTCTTACGCGCTAGAAGAAAATAAAGGCATCGTGCTCGTCGTCAACAAGTGGGATGCAATCGAAAAAGAAACCAATACGATGGACGAATACACACAGCGCGTCCGCGCGGCGTTTAACTTTATCCCGTACGCGCCAATTGTTTTTACATCGGCAAAATACCGCCAGCGCATTCCCGCTGTTGTAGATACCGCGCTGCGCGTGCGCCAAGAATTGCGCGTCCGCATCCCAACCACCGACCTGAACGAAATCTTGCGGGAAGCCGTCGCGCAGCATTCCCCGCCGACTAAAGGCAAACGCAGTCTAAAATTCTATTACGCCACACAGGTTGGCATCATTCCGCCCACCTTTGTCTTTTTCGTCAATCATAAAGACCTCGTGCATTTTTCGTACGAGCGTTATTTAGAAAACCAGATTCGAGAACACTTCAAGCTTACCGGCGCACCGATAAAAATGATTTTTCGAGCGCACAGCCAAAAGGAAAATCAGCAATAAAAAATCCGTCGTCATTTCGACGACGGATTTTTTATTGATTCGCGATTTCTCGCTGTTTTTCCGTATTCCGTATATTGAGCGCATTCTTGATGCCATCTAATGTATCTTTGCCCTGCTGCAAGATGCCGACCAGCGAATGCACCGGCGTCGAGCCTGTGCCAATCGCAATGCCTGTTACCAGCACGTCAATCCGTTCATTGACGTTGATGCCCAACAGCGCAAACATTTGCAGTCCAATCACCGTCGCGACGACGATACCGAGAAAAAGACTAAGCAAAATCGAAATCACACGCTTGGCGTCAATATACTGCTGCGTCGAGGTGAGCGAATTCAGACGAACTTCGGCAACTGCCACATCATTCGCCGCGCGTTCAATCAATTGTGACAACGCATCTTCGCTCGTCGGAATTAAATCCGCCGTGCGGAACGTCGGATCGCCATCGTGTGCCAATGTTTCGAGACGGACGCGCGCGGCTTTGAGTTCATCGTTCGCCCAGCGCAACCATTCGCTACGTCCTGCCAAAAACGCGACCAGTGAGCGCAAATAGCTCTCAATGAGATTCCACATCATCTCGATCACGCGCTCAATGCCTAGCGCCGCGACAATGACCGGCGCAAGGATCGCGGCCAGGTCAACGCCTTGCGTCAAGGGATTGACTGGCGCTTTGGTCAGCGGATACGTCAGCGCAAAGCCGACCGTTCCTGCAATAATGCCAAGCAGAATGGCCAGCCCGCCATATAGGAGAATCTGCCCGCGCCCAATGACAACGCGCGTTTTATCCGATGGTGGCGGAAGGGGAGGGGGAGTTTCGGGAGGTGGAGTGGACATAGGGCTGCTCCTCGAAATGTCAGTGCCGTTATTCTACTTTTACCCGCGCGCGATGTCAATGAGTGCGTATTAAAACCTTCGAGGTCTTGGCGACCTCGAAGGTTTTACCGATAGATATTAGTGTGCGAAGGACCACTTTGCGTAGTTATTCGCCTGCAAAGCAGCGATTTTTCAATTGCCCGAATTCTATTCGCGGATTCTTTTCGCGCCGCGCCCCTTTGCCTCTCTGAAATTCAATCGCTCTTCCTCTGGATCTATTTCCTCACTGAACTCATCAGAGGAAGATTCCAACTGGCTAGCGTCACCCGACTCGTAATAGCCCCCTTCGTCGTACACATTCAACCCGGGCATATAATCGTCGTGAATCTCGTGCAATAGCTCGCACACCGCAACGTGCTGCTCGACGCTCTTGAAACGCGTGCCTGTCGTAAATGATTTAATCTCCCAATACTCATTTTCACCCAGCGGGGTATAGTATGCCAGTTCGTTCGCGTCGTTAAACGTCAGGCAAACGGGATCCGCTTGCGAATCCACTGTAATGAGAATGCCTAGCATTGTGGCATCAATTGGAACTGTCTCGCTCGCGTCCCCGTCACTGCGTTCCACTATCCCGATGATGCGCTCATCCACATCAAGGTAGCCCCACCGCTGGTCTGCACAAAAAGTTCGCGCCGCATCCAGCAAATCCGCTAGACGGGCGCGGTTTTCCAGTTTGCCATTGTAATGAATCGCATCGCTCAATTCACAACCTCACCAATCATGGACCAAGGGCCTGTCCAATTAATTTTCACGTTCGCCAATTGCCCTTTCCACTCGCGTGTATCTTCAAAGAACACCAGCTTGTTGTTGCGCGTGCGGCCTTTCCAGCGATGCTTGTTTTTTTCTTCGACCAACACCTCGACGGTCTGCCCTAAAAATTTTTCGTTGATTTTTGCGACGACCTCGCCTTGCAAATCGTCAATCGCCTGGCGTCGGCGTTCCTTTTCTTCCTGCGGCACATCATCTGAAAAACGTGACGCCGATACAGTATTCGGACGCGGCGAATACATTGCTACATGCGCCACATCTAATGACAATTCTTTCAAAACGTTATACGTGCCCTCAAATTGCTTTTCCGTCTCACCGGGGAAACCGACAATAATATCCGTCGCAATGCTCACATTTGGCACGCGCTCGCGGATGCGGTGAATCAACGCGCGGTAATCATCTACCGTATACCCGCGCTTCATCCGTTTCAAAACTTGATCATCGCCCGACTGAATCGGCACCTCAATATGCTCGCATACTTTCGGCAGCTCTGCCACTGTATTGAGCAGTTCATCAGTCATATAATTCGGATGCGACGTGAGAAAGCGCAAACGGTTCAATCCATCAATGTCATGCAGCACACGTAACAGTTCGGCGAGGCGCGGCCCATCGGGCACATCGTACCCATAACGGTCAACAATTTGCCCCAGCAGCGTCACCTCTTGCACGCCCTGCGCGACCAAGGAACGCACATGCGCGGCGATTTCGCCCACCGACCGGCTGCGTTCCGCGCCGCGCCGATAGGGAATGATACAAAACGTGCAAACATGGCTGCATCCAAAAATAATTGGCACATGCGCGCTGACCAGCTGTCCGCGTTCGTGCGCGGGCAAAATGAAATCCGCATCTTGAAGCGCGTAGCGCTGTTCCGTTTCTTCGCGCTCCACCCAATAATCGTCGCGCCCTGTCTCCACCTGCACTCCGCGCGCTTGCAACAATTTCACCAACGCCGAGGGGTCGGACGGTGGCAGAAATGTGTCCACGAACGGAAATTTCTCGCGCAGCGGTTTGGGATCGCGCACGCCGACCATGCACCCCATCACTCCGAACACCACATCGGGATTCTTTTGCTTTAACGGTTTCAACGAAAGCAGACGACTGACCGCTTTATCTTCGGGCCCTTGTCGCACCACACAGGTATTCAACACAATCACATCCGCCGCTTCGGCATCGGGCGTTGCGCGCAGTCCCAATTTTTCCAACTCGGACGCGAGCCGCTGCGAATCGGCAGTATTCATTTGGCAGCCATACGTCGTAATATGGTATTTCATCGTCTAAACATTTTACGGCGAGTGAGGAGTCGTGTCAAAATAAGAGGTTCAATTACAACAAGCGCATCAACGGTTGATGCGCTTGTTGCGCCATCACCCCGATCCGACTTCCGGCAGGTTTGACGTGGGAAGGCAATACGCTCCTGCAAAATGCTGTTCAAAACCGAGTTCGAAACTCCACCCCCAACGTCATAGCAATGAATTATGGATCGTTTGCCGAACCGCCAAAATGGACGATAATTCAATTCAAGCTGCGACCAATCCGCAAGCGTAGCTAAAAAATTTATACGACAACGACGAACGGCAAAAGACCGTTCGCAGACAAATATCCGTCGCTCTTGAAAGGAGGCCCATGCTCCGCATCGAACAAAGCTATGTCATCAATGCTTCGCCCGAACAAGTCTGGCAGGCATTGACTGATCCCGAGATTATGGCGCAGTGGTCGGGCCAGCCCGCCCAGTATGATGCGCGCGTCGGCGGCAATTACAGGTTATGGACGGACTATGTAACAGGACAAGTCATTGAATGCGACCCACCTAACCGCCTCGCGCAGACATGGAGACCAAACGATTGGACAATTGAAAATTCCGTCGTTTCGTTCACCCTCACACCCACGGATAACGGTACGCAGTTCGACCTTCTTCACGAAAATGTCCAGCCAGAAGACTATGACGGCACAAGCGAAGGATGGAATGAGTTTTACATCGGCGCGCTCAAGAGCATGTTGGAAGCCGAGAACGCCAAGCCAAAACGTCAGGCGGTTCGCAAACCCACCCGTGCGAAAAAAGCAACCAAGAAACTAGAAGTCATCCGAAAACCCCAAAGGGAGCGAAGAGAGATTTCGGCGATGGAATACATCGCAACTGGCGACAAAAACGGTCGCCGCTCGAAATGACAAACCCACTGGCGAGGTTTTCGG
>Ga0070741_10019439_pt1 | contig 10839 bp, 7 predicted proteins | sample Coa_R1_4_FD_66440 | JGI IMG/M metagenome (GOLD analysis project Ga0070741, IMG submission 66440) | Surface soil microbial communities from Centralia Pennsylvania, which are recovering from an underground coalmine fire - Coalmine... | ecosystem: Environmental > Terrestrial > Soil > Unclassified ...
AAATCTTCTGCCTGGTGGCATAGCGCATCGATATGCGTGCCCGAATGCTCAGTCATATAGAAAAAGCCGGAAGCGCCAGTTCTGGCCTCACCCGTTCCCGGCTCATGATGTCGATGCAGCGTATACACATAGCCTGGCGCATGCGCAGGATGTGTGGGAGCGCCATAGTAGCGCAGTTGTTCAAGATCGTACACGCGCATTTCAGGTGTTATATTCATGGCTATCCTCTCAATCTTTTTGCTGTAAAGCTACGAAAGAGCGCATCAGTTCCCCAAAGGCTTCAGTGTTTTGCCAGTGAGCATAAGGAGCAGGAATGGGCTCTTGCGCGGCATCGTCTGCCGAGCCGCCGCGCGCAATCACGGCGGAAGCCATTTCTAACAGCGTCATGAAATACTGTCGCAGCAAGATGACATCCTCGCGTGTCCCAAGCGGGCCATGCCCAGGAACTACCGTCGTTGGGTCCAATTGCTCGATCTGTCCCAGGATGCTTACCCACTCTTGAGGCTGATCGTGCCACATCGAGGGATGCTTCTTTGTAAAGAGCAGATCCCCTAGAAAGGCAATGTGCTCGTCCGGCAGATACAAAAAGGCATCGCTCGGCGTGTGCCCACCACCCAGACTCAATACTTCGGCGCGCCGCTTTGTGCCATACAGGACGAGTTTGTGCTCAAATGTCAGTTCCGGCAACCTCAACTCAAGCCCGGGCAAAGCGGAGAGCAATAGGCGATCCGTCGTGAGATCTAACTCCATTTGTTTGCGCCGCGTTTCATCCTGCTCATGCTGCAATTGTTCCTCACCTGCACGTAATTCCTCGGCCAGATTCGCCTTCATCCATTCCTGGACCTCGACCCCTCGCGTCGCAATCAGATCGCGTGTCTTTTCGGTGGAAATGATTGTTGCCTCTGTAAAAACCTGATTTCCGTAAATATGATCGGCGTTATAGTGGCTATTAACGATGTAGGATACCGGCCTTCCTGTCAGATGCTCAGCAGCGCGGCGCAAATCCTCTCCAGCCTCGGGCGTCAAGAACGTATCAAAAACCAGCGTTCGGTCGCCCAGATCAATGATTCCAGCATTGCAAAACGAACCGCTGCCATCAACCGACATGGCGGCATAGACTCCCTCTGCCAGCCCCATCAGATGGAAATGCCGCGACTGCGGCAAATCGTCATTTTCAGTACTCATAACTATCCTCCCTTAGAGACCTAACCCCCGCCTACGGCGCTCCCAAGGAGATATTTATTTTTCAACAAAGGCGCTTTGCGCCTTTGTTGAAAAATAAATATCTCCTTGGGAGCGCCGTAGGCGGGAGCAAGTGAAAAGCTCTTTTTCCACATGCAGAGTGTACCACATCAACGCGATCATGCCTTATAATGTCAGAAAAAGGAGCAATAAAGTATATCGTATGATCAAAGCCTTACTTTTTGATGTTGATGGTGTACTCGCTAATGGCGGCTCATTTGGCAAGCACCTGGCCCGCGATTATGGTATCACACAGGAGATGCTATCGCCTTTCTTCAAGGAAAATTTCTATGCCTGTCTGGTAGGCAATGCCGATTTGAAAGAGGAGTTAGCCGAGTACCTGCATCGCTGGGGCTGGCAGAAGTCGGCTGATGATTTTCTCCACTACTGGTTTACGCACGAACATACCGTTGACGAACCTCTGGTTGCAGCTGTCCAGCAGTTACGCCAGCAGGGCATACCATGCTACCTGGCAACCAATCAGGAGAAATACCGCACGGCCTATATCCTCGAACACATGGGTTTTGCCAGCACATTCGATGGCATATTCTCCTCCGCCCACATTGGATACGCGAAACCCGATCCAGCATTCTTCGCCTACATCTTGAATCAGCTCAAAGACTTCAGGGCGCACGAAATTCTCTTCTGGGACGATAGCCCTACCCACGTTGCTGCTGCCCGGCAAGCAGGCTTACAGGCCGATGTCTATACCGACTTTGCAGATTTCGAGCAGAAAATGAAAAGCTATCTCTAACATAACCATAGCTCATCCCCCATGTTTCGATATGGCAGAATCCCTGCCATGATCTTTAACTTTTTAACGTGGTATAAACGCTCAGGGTTTATACCACGTTAAAAAGTTAAAAATTATGCGGTGAGCACTTACATTCACAGGAAAACAACTTCTTCCTTCAAAAACTGCCTTCAGTAGTTTTTGAAGGAAGAGGCTATTTTCTTGTGAATGGGCATCCATATCTACTAAAATAACTATAGATGTGCTATACTTCAACAAGTCTTGAACTGTCACATTGGTCATAAGGCTTGATAGGATAGTTCATTATAAGTAAAGGATTGCTGAGATGGAAAACGCGGTATCACCCCCAATGCAGTCAGAAAACATTCAGAAAGCTAGCAGAACAGCAACGATACGCAGTATGGGAAGCAGTATACTAATTAATGGCGTACTCCCTTTTTGCATTTACTGGGCATTGACCCACCTCACCAATACACCAGAATTTCTCGCGCTCGTGGCTTCAGGCGTGCCATCGATCATTGATAGTATTGTCGGTATTATACGCAAAAAACGCATTGATTTCCTTGCTGGCATTGTCCTGCTAGGGATTGCCATCTCGCTCATCATCACGCTCCTGGGCGGCAGCCCCAAAGTGTACCTGATCCGTGAGTCGTTCTTTACCGCCGCGTTCGGCCTGGCATACCTGATATCCTTACTCTTCCCCAGGCCGATCATGTTCTATTTCGCTCGTCACTTTGCAACAGGTAATCACCCGGAGAATATCGCCTGGTTTGACTCGCTGTGGCAATACCCGCAATTCCGCCACTCGATGCGCTTGACGACGACAGTTTGGGGCATCGGGCTAATGCTCGAAGCTGCTATACGTATTTATCTGGTCTTAACTCTGACCACAGAGCAATTCCTGATCGTCTCACCATTCGTCATTTACGGCATCATAGGCATACTGGCCGTCTGGACGTTCCTCTATACTAGAAAAGGGCGCAAGCGCAGCGAAGAGATACGCCAGCGCATGGCAGCACAACAAGGTGAAACTACGCCACAATAAGATAATAAGAGAAAAACACCGGCTCTCCCGTGCCGAGCACAGGAGAGCCGGTGTTTTTCTCTTATTATCTTCTCTCTATGGTTAAGCAGCAAGCGTGAGTGCGGCCATCAACTGCCCATGTATATACGCAGTAATGGTACCGGCTTCCCCAGGCACGGGATCGACGCTCTCGTCATCATCGAGGTCAACGCCATTAAGAGTATGATCGGAGAGTGTTGTGATTTCTTGCACCTTCGCCATATTGCCGGGATTCTTCAGCAGGTTAATGGCATCCTGATCAATGGTCGTGAGCCAGCCCTTGAGGTTATCCATCGCAATCTCGACGTGATGGGCGTGCACCTTGATATTATCGGTAGAGTCAGATTGCGTGGCCGCTAGCGAGGCGTGAGCAGCAGAGGTGGCAACGTATCCATCATTGTTGGCACCTAGCATCCCAAAGCCATCACCCGTTAGCGTAATATGCCAGTTCTGACACACGGGAGAAAGCGGAGCAGCGTGCTGGCCTTTCGTCCCTTCAATGATATCAAGTATACTCTGTGCCGCACATTGCACGGCGGTAGGATTGTTGGCCGTACCTTTCATGAGCAATGCCTGTGCGTTCAACAATTGCGCCTGCTCGCGCAGCCCCACCAGGAGACCAACTTGATGCGGGGTTGTTGGAAAACTCAAGAGCAGGTGTTTGATATGCACAAAAGCTAGTGTTGGAAAACTGACGGAGAGCACTACATTGCCCGTTGGCAACTGCACATCGCCCTTCTCCAGCGTCACTTCCACTTTGTCTCCCAGACTAAGCAGGTTTGCCCCTTTATCCGTAAATGTGAGCGCGAACCTCGGACCCTGCGCCGTCAAGGTTCCCAGGGCCAGCGTCTGCTCAGTCTGCACATTCACCAGCCAGGCATCATACTGAGAACCAGCAGGTGGAGCATTCAGTCCGGTGATATTTATTTTGAGGCTGTTGGTATTTCCCTGACTATCACTAAAGGAAACCAGCCCACTAGCGCCAGCCGCTTTAGCAGCCCCACCCGTAGCAACACCTGCATTCTTATTTGCGTTTGCCTTGTTCTGCAAAAGCGTCACTACTCCCGCCGAGATGCCTACAACAAGCAGCGCGAGTATAATGGCAAGAAAAGCAATACTCCTGGGATTGTTACGAGCGGTCTGTGATGCACGAGGAAGCACAGGAGGACCACCAGGAGGAGTTACCGCCCTCCCGGTATATGGCCGAGGTATCGATGTCTGCTGGTTCGAGTACTGCGTCTCAAAGTTACCATTAGCCAGATGATCGGGTTCTATCGATTCTCCCGATCTGCGCCACCTATTATCCGAGTCTAGTTTCTCGGTTGCCTCTGCTACAGTGGCACCACGCGCATAGAGGGGTGCTACCTGCTTACCACAATGCCCGCAGAATACTGTATCTTCATCAATTGGTGCATTACAATTTGGACAGTGCATAGCTCATTTCCCCCCTCGGCCTTTTATCTTTACTGCATTTGGGAAAGATGCAATTATTTTCTAAAACCTTGACACCTACTGCAAAGCCATTGATCTTTTCGGCTCTCCCGTGTATAGCATCTCAGTGTGGGAGCGGCAAGGCTTAAGCTTGATCACGATCCGCTTTAAGGATACTGCAATAATATAGAGTATAGCACGTCCATCATATAGGCGTATGAGTAATATTGCCCATTTTGCTCTCTCAACCCCTTGACTGCGCACAAAGGATCAGCATCCAAAGCTCGCGCTTGCAGCGTTCGCGAAAACGACAAGTGAAAATTTTATTTCTTTTCTGCTCAATTGAACAGAAAAGAAACAGAAATTGTCGTTTTCGCGAATGCTGCAAGCGCGAGGATGTCATATTTATGCAGGCGGGATGACATGGAAGACATTCATCAAGAGTTCCATGACCGCGTGGAAGGTAATCACCAGCAAGGATAGGGTTGCCAGCACGATATGCACGGAGCGCCAGGTACGAATGATCCAACGCGCTCGCTGCTGCCGTTGCAGCGATTGGACAAGCCGGGCACGCTCGATCAAGGTCTCATAGGCGCGCTGGAAATCAGTACGTTCTCTCTGCTCAATTGATGGCGCTTGTTTTGCGCCGGCAAAACCTTCTCCGGCTTCGAGCGCCTGTAAACATAATTGTTTGAAACCTTCAGACTTGCCAGCACACAACCTCTCTATGGTATACTCCAGCTCTAGAATGCGCTCCTCAAGCGCTCTGACAATACCCACGCCGTTCGTACTGGCATCGTGCGCGATCACGTGCGTCTGCCAGATATCGAGCCAGCGACCAAATATACCGCTGAGCACCAGGACTATCAGCGCGAGAAGAGCACCTCCTCCCGCTTCCGCATCGGTAAGGCAGCCTGCATTCTGACAAAAATCATGTGTAATGTAGGTATAATTCTCGTGCATCAAAGCGATAAGAATAGCTGCAATACCCACCCACATATGCATCCAGAGCCAATCCTGCACTTTTCCCGGCAACCCACGTGCAAAACGGCGTCGTAACTCATACGTTGCCGTACCCAATACCAGCACAAAAGAGAGGATGCCGAAGAGGCGCAGGGGATCATTGAGTGGCCCCGGAAATTGCTGCGTTTTGATTGCATACAGGTACCAGAAAAAAATACCTATATATAGCACCACGCAGCCAGCCAGCCATAGCCAGCGCGCCCGGGAAGTTGGTACACGCCAGATACGGCGCAATGGGCGCGGTTGTGATTGTTTCGTTGCAACTGACATATCATCTATCCCCTCTATTATTTCGCGCGTTTGCGTAATATTGATTCTGTCGAGCCAAAGAATTTGACCGGATTGACGCGGAACGCTGCACCTACCGGACACGCCTGTACACAGGCCTGGTTGTTGTAGCCCGCGCACAAATCGCACTTAATCGCGATCTTTTTTCGCATCTCGCCGAATGCATCGACTGGTCGTGGATCGTTCAATGGGCCGGGTTGGGGGGGCGTTTTCGCCATCGGCAGCAGTTTGCGTCCGCGTTCTTTACCTGCTCCTTTGGCAAAAAAGGTGCTGAAGCGTTGCCAGCTGGAGGCTTCTATGGACTGCATCCCCTCCTGCTCATCGTCCAGTTCCATGATCGAGATGTTGTCGTAGGGGCAGCGTTCGGCGCAGATGCCGCAGCCAATGCAGCTTTCGGTAATATAGACCTCGCCGCTGGGCATGCGCGCAATACCGGCCCGGCTGCACAGCATACATACCGGATCCTGACACTGGCGGCAGGCGGTAGCAATACTGATATTGCCAACGACCATGCCTGTGCGGTTCATACGCGAATGTCCGTGACGGCGCTCACAGGCTTCCTCGCACTCGTTGCAGTGCACACACTTATCCAGGTCGATCACCAGCACCTCGGTCCCTTCAACTACGCCGCCGCCGACCAGCGAATCCAGACCTGCACGCGCTTCTGCATCCGAGATAGTGTTGACTTCTTGAAGCTGTGAGAAATCAAATGGCTCAAAGACGGCGCTATAGGCTGCTGCCGTATCCGCTTTATAAAGCTGCAAGCGCATTTGAAAGCGCTGGTTGACTTCCGGGTAGCGCTTCAGGAAAGTCATGATGACGAAATGGGGGAGTTCGGCAACGGTAGTGCGCGTAATCGCAGTCACAGTCACGGCCTGGCTATCACCGAGCATATCCAGCCCACCGGCAAAGTAATCTCCGCCCTGGCGATAGGCGATAATGCGTTCGTTGCTCTTATTGCGCCCTGTCCCTGCAACGGTGCGTCGGGCCACCTTCACAAAACCATCCAGCAGGATATGCAGCGACTCGCGGGCAGGTTGTTGTTCCTCATCATCCTGATTATCCTCGCTAAAGAGGCGCTCATCGCGGTCGTAGCGCTTGACCTGAGCCTGTTCGGCAAGCTGGCGTATATCTACACTGGCAACGCCCTGGAACAAGGCCATACGCTTGAGGATTGCTTCAATAGAGCGGGTCGTGTTCAACTGGTCGAAGAAGCGCTGTACGGCAGGCACGATCTCCATCAGACGCTGCATCACCTGCTCAGGCACTTCCAGTACAACAGCAGCAGTCTGGGCGCGTACTGTGGCATTGCGCTGCTGGCCGGTCAGCATACCATACTCGCCCATATACTCGCCGCGCCGCAGGATCGCCACCGGCATATCTGTTCCATCCGGTCCCCTGGAGGAAAGTTCAAAACGTCCCTCCAGGATAAAGTACATCTCTCGCCCAAATTCTCCCTCATGCATTATGACCGCGCCGGGCATCACCGTTTGCATCTTGGATGTTGCCACGAAGTGCAGCAAATAGTTATCCGGCACAAGTTGTGGGTCGCTAAACATAGGCAATTCGCGCAGCCGGCTCAGCAATAGTTCGAGATCCCATCCATCGGGCAGATAGCTCAACACGCGGTTCATATCTACCTTGCCATCCCAGGGAATGCCCAGGCGGTGCTTGAGCGAGAGCATCAAGAGGTCGCGATGATTGTCTACCGGGCAGACCGGCACACATGAGCCACACATGACACATTCATCGGTAAAGCGTGCCACATGTGAAGTGATTTCATCTGTGATCGTGGCCCGGTTCAGGTCGGCAATATTGACCATTGCCGACAGAGGCACAGGGCAGGCCCGCATACAGCGATCACAACCAATACACATATCAATCTCAAAGCGCACCTCTTCCTCGGTCAGAGGTTGCACATCCGTACGATGTCCCAATCCCACCGCAAAATTTTGTTTCTTTGGTTGTAACTGCATACTGCTATCCTACCTGTTTTTGATGATGAATGATTATGATGAACGCGGCAGCGGCGCGCTACAGCCAGCACAGAAGCGTGCTACAACCGTATTAGCTACGCCGCATTTGCGACAAATCACCAGATGCTCGCCTGATTGCAGGCGTACTCGCTCTACTGATGGCCCCTGTACTCTCTGTGTCATATTACTATTGGCGCTATTGGTCCTGCTGGCGTTGTTGACACCACCCGCAGCCACCGCCTGACCCGCCTGTCCCACCAGAGCCGGGACCAACGCAGTCTTCTCCTGACCCGCTTGCAAGTCGACAAAGAAGATCATGGTACCGCCGAGCATGATGCGGTCGCCATGCGAGAGACGATAAGGATTGTCGATCTTCGCCTGGTTGACCATAAGACCGTTACTACTACCCAGGTCGCGAATATAGAAGCCATCGGGACCGGGAAAGATTTCGGCATGCCGCCGCGAAACGACAACATCGGCCAGCTCGATATCATTACCCTCTTCGCGCCCGATCATGATGCGTTTGCCAGGTCTGAGCAAGTAGACCTGCGGCGGTACACCGCCTCCCCGCGTTGCATCATCCGGCATGATAATCAGCGCCGGTGCCTCCTTGAAAGTTGCCACAACAGAGGCTGGTACAGCGTTGGCTGACCCTGGAGGCTGCAATGAGCCATCCGAGTTGAGCACTGGTTGTCCCAACGGCACATCACGCAGGGCCGGATCGATCTCATTCAGTTTGGTGACGCCCACCGCGCCAGAGCTGTCGAGGCTGACTGTTGCGGACGGCATCCCAAGATTGAGGGTACGCACAAGGAAGCGAAATTTGACGATGTTTCCGATACGTAACTGATCATTCTGTGTAAGGGCACGCGCACTCGATGGAGCCAGGCGCACATCATTGACAAAGGTTCCGTTGGTACTGCCCAGATCTCGCAGCACATATTGCCCATTGACATAACTGATCTCAGCATGACGACGCGAGACCGAGGCTTCATCAACTAGCAAGTGTACACCAGCCTGACGCCCTATCGTAATCACTTTCGTCTGACTCAGGCTGGTCTCTGACAGGCGCAGAGGCAACCCAGGATCGCCGATATGGACAAGTATCGCTTCTGTACGTTCGGTAGATTGCTGTGTATTATACGTACTCATACTAACCTCTACGGTTTTCTCCACATCTTTAACACTATCCGTCCTGGTAGCAAAGGCTGCTTTCCTGACAACGGTATCGCCCGCTCGTGTCACACCAAGCAATGGCGGAGGGACTCCCTGACTATCAAGCCAGTCTTTCAACTTGAAATCATCCTCGAAAAGGCGCGGCAACACTGGTAGCAAGCTCACACGGTTATCGATGGCGCGCTTGAAGGCCAATGCCTGCTTGCGATCCCCCAGCGCGATCATACCCACAGGCACAGCATCTTTCAGCAAAACCTTGCGATAGTTGCGCGGTTTTGGATCAGCGACAATCTCCTGGTAGCCGGGGGCATTGGTCAGGCCGACTGAAGCAAACTCCAGACCGTACAGGAACGTGGCGTTGTAGAAAGTATTGGCGTTAAATGGACGGTCATTTTCCAGCAGATCGAGCATGCTATACGCTGCTGCCCGTGCCTGCTGGATAGCTGGATACCACTGCCCAAGCACCCTTGTTCGCCCGGTTCCCGCTTCAATCGTTGTTTCGAGCACATCGCCAGCTGCATAAATATCAGCCACGTTCGTACGCATCTTGCTATCCACGCGCACTCCTCGTCCACAAGTAATGCCGGCAGGCTTGATAAAATCAATGATTGGTTCGATGCCAATGGCGATCAGCACCATTTCGCACTCGATGCGCCTGCCCTGCGAGGTAATAACGCCGTTGACCTGGCCACCCTCCCCGGTAATCTCTATAATCTCTTCTCCAAAGCTTACATCCACACCATCGCGCAACTCCTGTTGCAACACCAGGTCGGAAGCTGTAGCATCCAGCACATCAGACCAGAGCGTGCGCTTACGCAGCAGGTGGGAGACCGCAAAGCCTCGGTGGCGCAGCGTCTCCACTGTCTCCAGCGCCAATGTGCCGCTTCCGCTCACAACCACACGCTTCACCTGATTGAGTTGCTGCAAAACCGCCTGATAGTCCGCGACGGTGCGCAGCGTTGTTACGCCATTAAGATTTCTACCGGGACATTTCAGTGTAGCTGGGCGAGCTCCATTTGCCAGCAAGAGCTTCTGATAGCTCACCTTTTTCTTGCTCTGCAACTGTACAGTATGTTGACCGGGTTGAATACCCACCACACGGTCGGCCAGAAAAAGGATATTTTGATCCTGATAAAAGCTCGATGGGCGCGCCCACAGTTTGCCCTCACGCACTCGCCCCGCCAGGTAATCCTTCAGAGCCGGGCGATAATATACAGGAAAAGGATCATCCGCAATCACACCTATCGTCGCGGCTGAGTCTTCCATGCGCAAAATCTCAGCGGCAGTGACACCCGCGATGCCATTGCCAATGATCAAGTAGGTAATCTGCTCAGCCATTGCCTTTCTCCAGGGGAATACGAGCGACGTTATAATCTATACCTCTACTATACCATGTCCAACGCGTAGCGCCACCCCTGATGGGTAATTCTGCATGGCTCATGTTCACCATACACAAAATGATCACCCACAAGGAATGGCGCTACGTCGATCGCTCGCCTGCCCACGCCCAAACGCCCTATCCTGCATCGTTGTACATATTCTTTATAATATGCCATTTCAGACGGTCGTAATCGTCCCATCCGGGTTTACCGTAACCTTGATCGTCGTCAGCGGCGTCTGTGCCGGTCCTTGCACGGGAACCGCATTTTTTGCCGGATTAAAAACTGCACCATGACAGGGGCATTCCAATAAACTGTTCTGCTGATTATAATTCACCTGGCACTGAGCATGCGTGCAGGTTGTGTCAAATGCTACAAAACGATCATCGGGCAGATGAATCAATACACCGGGACGCTGCTGGTTTGCTATAGGAAATGTCTTCGCGCTATTCCTGGGCAGATCCGTCGTGTGAGCCAGCACAGTGTGGCCTTGCGTCGTTGCATTCA
>Ga0070741_10019441_pt1 | contig 10838 bp, 8 predicted proteins | sample Coa_R1_4_FD_66440 | JGI IMG/M metagenome (GOLD analysis project Ga0070741, IMG submission 66440) | Surface soil microbial communities from Centralia Pennsylvania, which are recovering from an underground coalmine fire - Coalmine... | ecosystem: Environmental > Terrestrial > Soil > Unclassified ...
ACGAACTCTGCTCAGCGTGTTCCGGTGTTCTCGTCCGGGGTCAGTACACGTATCAACGTGCTGGGGTATCTCGTCGCGGAAATATTCTGGGCGTATCCGTTCCAGCGACCACAACAGAAATCCGGCATCTGGGGATTCCAGATATTACCAGGATGGTAGCTATCGCAAAGGCCCGCCTCGCTTCGCTTGGCGGGCCTTTAGTTTTCTGGTATGTATCGCCTCGGTGACTCGTTATCGCGACGAGATTTCGTGGGTTTCCCTCGCGACCATGCGCATGTCCTCCGGCCGCAGCTCCCTTACGCTTCGCTCTCACCAGTCCAACGCCGTCGATTGACAACATGTTCGACCGCGCGAGCGAAGCGAGGCGCGTCAAAGCCATGTATCGCACGATCGTAGCTGCCCTCGTTGTCGCGATACTGACCACGCCAGCGCGAAGCGCGGCGCAATCGTTGACGGTCAGGCTCGACACGACGGCGCACGAGATGGTGCTAGAGATGGCGCCAATCCATCTCCATGGCATGGTGGAAGCCCAACCCAGCACCATAGCGATCCCAATCGATGGCTGGCTCCAGGGCTATGATGCCCAGCTGGTCGATGCCGCAGGCAAGCACCTGTCGCACGCCCTCATCCATCACGTCAACCTGATCGCGCCGGAAAAGCGCGAGCTCTTCAGCCCGATCATGCTCCGCATCGGCGCCCAAGGCTCCGAAACTCCGCCGGTCGAGTTACCGAAAGTGCTGGGCCTACGCGTTCACCGCGGCGACACGCTGCTCGTCACGGCGATGTTCCACAACGCGGGCTCGCGGGATATCAATGGAGCACGTCTCGTGATCCGGATGCCATACAAAGAATCCGGGTCCCCGCTGAACGCGGTGTCGATCTTCCCGATGTACCTGGACGTGATGCCGCCCGCGGGCGCGAAGTCTTACGATCTTCCGCCAGGTCACTCGGAAAAGAGTTGGGAAAGCAGCCCCGCCGTCCCCGGTCGCATTCTCGCGCTCGGCGCGCATATGCACAAATACGGTACCGCCATGCGATTCGAGGACGTGACCGCGCATAAGGTGCTGTGGGAGACCAAGCCGATCGTCGACAAGACCGGCGAACCGGTCGCCATGCCGGTCAAGACGTTCTGGTGGTCGCTCGGCATTCCCATGCGAACGAATCACGTTTACCGCGTGACCGCGGTCTACGATAATCCGACGGGACAGACCATCCCGCTCGGCGGCATGGGTGCGCTCGGCGGCGTCTTCATGCCATCGAACGTCGACAGTTGGCCAAAAGTCGACCGCGCCGCGCCGGACTACGTGCTCGATCTCAAGGACACCATGTCGACCGAGATGGGTGACATGGCTGGTATGGATCACTAATCGGCTTCGCTTCGCTCGCTGCCAACATTGCCGGTCACGTATAGACGCGATCGGGATGGTGCGCTCGGCGTAGGGCGTTCGGGATTCGCTCCGAGCGGGTGGGCTCAATGCCTGTAGTTGTCAGCCGAGTCGCGACGACTACGAGAAGCTGATGCGGCGTCATGATCATTTTTTTTTAGCGAAGCGAAGCGAGCAAGAGGCTCTTAGTTCGTAGGCGAGCAAGGCGGCGTACGTTCAGCCGTAGGCCGGCACGTAAACCCGTCAACGCCCTTGTCCTTGTTAATGGTGTACGCCGCGACCTGATTCGCGGCCTGATCGCCCGTCATCGGCAACCGACTCGCCGCGTGGGACTCGCTGACCCAAAAGCGCACGCCGCATATCGGCGTATCCCCGCACACCAAATGCGCGGTACCACGCAATTCATCGTCCGACCTCGCGATCTTGGCCGCGACCACCACGAACCGGATGTCGCCCGACGTCCCGAGTACTTTGACGTCCTCCGACTGCCAGTTCGCAAAAAAGAACGAGAGGGCGAGCACAAAGCGTCCTGGCATCGCGTCAAACCTACCGGCGCGCGTGACCGCGGCCTGTGACCGGCGTCACGCCTCCACTCACATCGCACTAGCTTTCGCGGAATGCCAATGCCAGTGTGGGTCGAGTGCCTCCTCGCGGTAGCGATCGTAAGCGCCATCCCACTGGCGAGCGCGATCGTGCTCGTCGTGGACCCCACGCTGGTTCGCCGCGCCGTCCCGGTACTCGTCAGATTGGCCATCGGCGCGCTCATCGGCGCCGTACTGTTCGATTTAATACCGGAAGCTCTTGCCGCCGGTCAAAGTTCCACGCATGTCGCGGCATCACTCGCGCTCGGCCTGATCAGCTTCGGCCTCCTCGACCAGATCTTCGATCGCCTATCGTCGGATCGCCGCATCGTGTGGCTGAACTTCACCGGCGACATTCTGCATAATGCCGTCGATGGCGTCCTCATCGCGGCGTCATTCCTCGCGACCCCATCCCTCGGCATCGTCGCGACCCTCGCGGTCTCGATGCACGAGCTCCCGCGCGAGCTCGGAAGCCTCGGCATTTTCATTCACGGCGGCCTGGCCCCCGGCCGCGCATACGGACTGAATGCCCTGACCGGGCTCGCCGCCTTGGTGGGGGCGGGGGTGATGCTCGCGTTCGGCCTCCGAGCCCGCGGGATCGCGACCGAGATCGTCCCGATCGCCGCGGGCACGTTCCTCTACATCGCGGCCGCGCTATTCCGCTCGACACCCCGCACGCGTCTGGTCGACGCGGGCTGGATCGCCGCGGGATTCACGCTCATCGTCGTCACTGAACAGTTTTTCGCATGAGCGCCTCGATCTCGTTCGCCTCACGCGGCGCGGTCGACATCCGTTTGAGACCACTCGCGGTCAGAACGTAATCGTCCTCGATACGAACGCCGATGTTCTGGTACCGCTGAATCAACGCGCGCACCCGCTCGGCGTACGCCTTGTTCCGCGGCGTATCGGGAATGATCGAGAGAATGTCAGCCTTGACGTAGAGCCCCGGCTCGATCGTCAACGCGTCACCCACGGCGAAGGTCTTCGCGTCATAATAGAACTGCGCCGGATCATGCACATCGAGCCCGAGCCCATGACTCGGCCCATGCGGCGCAAACAGCCGCCACTGCGGACACGTATCGCCCGTCTGTCCGCAGAACCCCTTTGGCGCATCGACGACCGCGGTAGCCGAGTCGATGAGATGCAGCTTGACGAGTCCCGCGATGAGCACGTTGCTGATGGAGTCCCGCTCGGCGGCCGCGGTCACGCCCGCCTTGATGGATCGCTCACCAGCCGCCTGCGCGTCACGGACGATCTGATAGACGGCGCGCTGGTCCGGTGTGAAGGTCCCGTTGACCGGCACCGTGCGCGTGATGTCCGCGGCATACCCCTGCACGCTGGTCGCGCAATCCATAACGACGACCTCGCCCGATTTCATGACGCGGTCATCGCGATCGTAATGCAGCGTCGTGCCGTTGGGTCCGGATCCGACGATCGACGAATACGCCGGCACCCCATCGCCGCCGTTGCGGCGGAACGTGTATTCCATGAGCGCTTGCACGTCGGCCTCGCTCTTGCCCGCCGCAATGTCGGCTAGCACGGCCTTGTGCCCCAGCGACGAGACCTGCGCGGCGCGCTCGAGCAGCGCCACTTCGGCCGGGCTCTTTCGGGCGCGCAGCTCGTCGAGGATCATGGTCGCATCCTTGACCACGAGCGCCGAATGTGCGGCGCGCAGGGAGCGGACCAGCGCACTGCCGAAGCTCAACGAGTCGTCCGAGACGAATTCGTCCGACTCCGCGTCGCTCGCGACCCAGAGCGGCAGACCCGAGCCCGCCAACGAATCCAGGTCGGTTTTGAGCTGGGTATTGCGGGCCGAAGCCATGCCGGTCTCGCGCTTGATGTCCTCAGGGGACATGCGTTCGCCGGTATAGAACTCCCGGCGCGGATTCGACGGCTGCACGTACAGGGTAGCCGTCGTGTGGCCGCCGCGGCGGACCATCACGAGCGCCGCGTCGGGCGCCAGGAACCCGGTCAGATACCGGAACGGCGCGCGTTGCTTGAACGGCGGGTAGTGATCGACCGGATCGCGCGCACCGGCAATGAAGAAGATGCCGCTGTCGATCCGCGCGGCTATCGAGTCACGACGGGCGGCGTACTCAGCCTGGGTGATCTGCGCGCGGCCGATCAGTGGCGTCGCGGCGAGCGCCAGGAGAATGCGCCATGTGAGTCGGGCGTTTGGCATGCGCAATGTTAGCGCGAGCGATAACTTCCGGATAGTCATGCAGCGCGCGATCGGGATTCTCGTGCTCTCGGGCCTCTTGAGCGCCGCCGCCGCGGCGCAGGGACCGCCTGACGCGCCGTCGGTCGTGGCCGCGGACGGATACGGCGGAGTCGTCGCCGCACTCGAGCCCTTCATTCAGCGGGAGCTGGCCGAAAAGGACATTCCGGCGCTCTCGATCGCCCTAGTCGACGATCAGAAGATCGTCTGGGCGCGCGGGTTTGGCATCGCGAACCCCAAGGACTCGAGTAAGGCGAGCGCGGCGACCATTTACCGCGTCGGGTCCGTCTCAAAACTGTTTACGGACATCGGCGTCATGCGGCTCGTCGAGCGCGGCGCCCTGGATCTCGACGCGCCGATCGAGCGCTATCTCCCTGATTTCGCGCCGCACAACCCGTTCAGGGGTCAGGTCAGTCTGCGCGAGCTGATGGCCCATCGGGCGGGGCTCCCACTCGAAGCGCCCGTGGGCAGCTACGTGGACTCGACCACGCCGTCGTTAGCCGCGACCGTCGCGAGTCTGAACGAAGCGCGACTGGTATATCAGCCCGGGGCCCACACCAAATACTCGAACGCGAGCGCCGCGACGGCTGGCTACGTCATCGAGCGCACCCAGAACACGCCATTCGACCAATGGATGGAGCGTGAAGTCCTGATCCCGTTCGGCCTCAGGCACAGCGGGTTCACGCTGACGCCGGACATGGTGCCGCTCCTCGCGGCCGGGACGATGTGGACGTACGAAGGGCGACGCTTCCCGGCGCCGACGTTCCCGATTGGCGAGTCTCCGGCGATCGGGCTCTACTCGAGCGTGACCGATCTCTCGCGCTTCATTAGCTCGCTCTTCGTGTGGGGGCGGGGGCCGCATGGTCCCGCGCTGGCGCCGGGTTCGTTGGCCGAGATGTGGCGGCCGCAGTACGACACGACGGTCGATGGCGTCCGATATGGTCTCGGCTTCGCGGTCTCATCGCTCGACGGTCACCGCCGTGTGGGACACGCCGGTGCCGTCTATGGGTTCGCGACCGACCTGGCGCTCCTGCCTGAGGACCGGCTCGGCGTCGTCGTGATCTGCACGCTGGACGGCACGGGTCCGGTCGTTTCGCGGATCGCCGACACGGCGCTCCGGCTCATGCTCGCGCATCGCGCGGCCAAGCCACTCGAGACGCCGCCCGATTTCGCGGCGGTTCCCCCTCAGACGGCCGCGCGCCTGGAAGGTTGGTATCACGCTGAGTCGAGCCCGACCAAGGCGATCTTTCTGGAAGCACAGGCCGGGAAACTGTACGCCCGTTCGGCGCGCGGCGGACAGCGCCTCATGCTCCGCGCGATGCCGAGCGATACGCTGATCACCGATGATCGCCTGGGCTTCGGCGATCGCGTGTACCCCCTCGGGTACGGCGTGGTCGTCAATCGCGACACGCTGTGGCGCGCGGAGGTTCCGCAGCCCACGGGCATCAACGCCCGTTGGGCCGGGCTGATTGGCGAGTACGGGTGGGACTACAACTCGCTGATCATCCTCGAGCGCGGGGGGCGGCTCATGGCCCTCGTGGATTGGTTCCAGGAATATCCGCTCACGGAGGTCGGCCCCGACCAGTACGCGTTCCCCGAGTGGGGACTGTACGACGGCGAGCACGTCGCGTTCATTCGCACCGCGAACGGGAAGGCGACGACCGCGGTCGCCGGCGGTGTCAGCTACGATCGTCGTGCGCTGGGACCTGACGACGGGTCGCAGTTCCGCATCACGCCGGTCCGTCCGATCGACGAGCTGCGCAAGGCGGCGCTCGCGGCGCAGCCGCCGGCGGAATCGGGGTCCTTCAACCCGACCGATCTCGTCGATGTCACGTCGCTCGACTCCACGATCAAGCTCGACATCCGCTACGCCACGTCGAACAATTTCCTCGGCGTCCCCGTATACACGGAGGCGAAGGCGTATCTCCAGCGTCCCGCGGCCGAGGCGCTGGTCCGCGTGAATCGGATCCTGCGCCGCCAGGGCTACGGGCTGCTCATTCACGATGCCTACCGCCCGTGGCACGTGACAAAGCTGTTCTGGGACGCGACTCCACCCGAGGGCAAGATCTTCGTGGCCGATCCATCGCAGGGCTCGAATCACAATCGCGGGACTGCCGTTGACCTGACGATGTTCGATACGACCTCCGGGAAGGAAGTCCAGATGCCCGGTGGCTACGACGAGATGTCGGACCGCAGCTACGCGTACTATCCGGGCGGCACGTCGCTCCAACGGTGGCGCCGCGACTTTCTGCGCCGGCTCATGGAGCAGCAGGGGTTCCATGTGTACGAGGCCGAGTGGTGGCACTTCGACTTTGGCGATCCGAAGAAGTTCAAGATCGGCAACGTCGACTTCGAACACCTGGCACTCGCGCGCAAGTGATCACGGTCCGTCATCTCTCCGGCGCCGACGAGCTCGACGCCTGCGTCCGCATGCAGCGCGATATCTGGGCCGACTGGGTCGTGCCCTACCCGCTGCTCCTGGTCGCGCAGAAGACCGGCGGTATCCTGGCCGGGGCCTTCGAGGGCGATGGTCCGCTCCTCGGGTTCGTGTTCGGCATGGCCGGTCTCGTCAACGGCGAGATCGTGCACTGGTCCGACATGCTGGCCGTGCATCCCGACGCGCGCGACCGCGGCATCGGCCGCGCGCTGAAAGCGTTTCAACGCGACGCGGTGCGCGCGCTCGGCATCAAGACGATGTACTGGACCTACGATCCGCAGGTCGCGAAGAACGCCCATCTGAACCTCAACGTGCTGGGCGCGCAAGTGACCGAGTATGTGCCGGACATGTACGGGCCCGGCACGGATCGGTTCATCGTCCGCTGGGGTCTCGACGGGCAACCCCGGCCGACGTTCGGTGCACCGGAACGTCAGATCGAGCTACCGGCGACGCGCGCCGACTTCGAGCGCGCGTTCGCCGCGGGTCTCTTTATCAGCGGGTTCGATCGTACCCACTACCTATTGGCACGGCCATGAGAGTCCAACAGATCACGCTGCGCGAGTTGACCTTGCCGCTCCGCGAGCCATTCCGCATTTCGTCCGGCGTCGTGAGTGAGCGCCACATCTTTCTGCTCGAGCTGCGCGACGCGGACGGTGTGGTCGAGTGGTCCGAGTGTGTGGCTGGGGAGCAGCCCAACTACACCTGGGAGACCGTCGAGACCGCCTGGATGGCGATTACGTCGTGGCTTGCCCCGCGCATCTTCGAGACCGATTTCACGTCGCCATCGGAAGTTCAGGCGGTGCTCGATCGCGATCTGCGCGGGCATTCGATGGCAAAGGCCGCGGTCGAAATGGGATGTTGGGGACTGGCCGCGCGTCGCAGCGGCAAGTCTCTGTCTGAATTCATCGGCGGCACGCGAGATCGCGTCGTCACCGGTATTTCGCTCGGCATTCAAGCGAATCCAGAAGCGTTAGTCACTCGTGCGCAGCAAGCGCGGAAAGATGGCTACAGAAAGATCAAGCTCAAGATCATGCCGGGCAAAGATGTCGAGTACGTGAACGCCGTTCGTCAGTCCTTAGGTCCGGACGTCACGATGATGGCCGATGCCAACTCGGCCTACACGCTGAGTCAAGCCGATCACTTGGCGAAGCTCGACGCGTTCAATCTGATCATGATCGAGCAGCCACTAGGCCAAGATGATCTGGTTCGTCATGCCGAGTTGCAACGTCGATTGGCCACGCCGATCTGTCTCGACGAATCGATCACGAGCCTGGACCGAGCCGAAGACATGCTGACGCTGGGCTCAGGTCGGATCATCAATATCAAACCGGGCCGCGTCGGTGGCTTCACCGTGTCGAAGGCGATCCACGACACGTGCGAACGCGCGAATGTCCCGGTGTGGTGCGGTGGCATGTTGGAGAGCGGCGTAGGTCGCGCGTACAACGTCGCGCTGGCCTCGCTGCCGAACTTCAAGCTACCGGGCGACCTGAGCCCGAGTGCTCGCTACTGGGAGCGCGACGTCGTCACGCCCGAGTGGACGATGGACGCCGACGGCATGGTCCGCGTCCCGCGAGATCGACCCGGGATCGGCGTCACCGTCGACGCCGACCGGGTCGATAACCTCACGATCCGTCACCAGGTCATTGCCCCTGGACGTTCTTCCTGATCACGACCCGCCGGTTGAGCGCACGGCCGGCGGCGGTGCTATTCGGAGCGACCGGGTTCGTCTTGCCGCCGCTCGACACGGATATCCGATTCGGATCGACGCCGGCCTGGACGAGGAAGTCGCGGACCGAGGTTGCGCGGGCCATGCCCAACTTGTAGTTGAACGTGTCCGAGCCCACGCTGTCCGTGAACCCTTCGATCATGATCGGCACGTTCGGTGTCGAGTTGAGCTGCTGGGCCGCACGCTGGAGCACCGGTCTGGCGCGGGGACGCAGGTCCGATTTGCCAAAGGCGAAGTTCACGTCTTGGAGCACGAGCAGGACGCTCGTGTCGGTCACCGTGTGCTGCACTGCCACCTGCCGCTGGATCTGCACGGTGTCGACCCGCGTGACGACGGTCGTGTCGTGGATCGGTGGCGGGGGCGGCGGTGGCGGAATGTGCACGACGCGCGGGGCGGGGCGCTGCGCACCGGGGAAGAATGAGATCCCCAGGAACCCGCCGGCGGTCGCACGGCGGTGCGCGGCCACGTCCATGTTCGCTTCGGCGCGGAGCGCGGTCGAGTAGCTCAGCTTGACCTTGAACCCGGCGGCGGGGTGCCAAACCCAGAACCCTTTGGGTCTGATGTCGTCGAGTCCGGGATAGATCGTCGAGGGCAAGTGGAACTGGAACCAGTTATAGCCGATGCCGCCGGACACATAGGGGACGACCGGCGCGTGCGTCCATCCCTCGAGGACGACGGAGGCGGTCGCGAGCTGCGTGAGCGGGTGTCCGCGATCGTTGCTGACGATGTCGGGATTCCACGTGTCGCTATAGCCCAACTCGATGGCCGCGATCGGGGCGAAGTGGTATCCGAGGGTCGCCGTACCGCCACCGCCCCAGAGTCCCTTGTAGCCGACGTCAGGCGTGTAGTGACGAATGGTCGGATAGAGCCCAATCTCGAGCGCATTCGTCCAGCCCGGATTGCGCGCTGCGTATGAGGTGTCCGGGGTCGGTTGTTGCGCGCCGACGGTCGCCGCGGACACCAGAAGTGCGAAGACGATGGTTCGTTGCATGTTAGCCTGCCCCTGCATGTGAGAGCCGGCGCCAAGGGCAAGATCGTTGCCAGTCGCATAGATTGGCCCCGCATGTGGAATCGTTTTGCGGTGCTCTTGCTGCTAACGAGCCTATCGGCGCGTGCCGACGCTCAGCGCGCCAGCGATCTCGAAGTCGGCGGGGCGTTTATGCTGAGCGCGGTCGTGTTGGCTCCGCTCGACCGTCGCATGCACGACTTCCTAACGCAGCCCTCGCTCGAGTCGAACGTGGCGTTGCACCGTTCGGCGAATACGATCAGTGCGCTGATACTGCCGGGGACGGCGGGCATCGTGCTCGGCACATACATCGCGGGCCAAGTGGGCCACGATCGTGGATTGGCTGAGATTGGATTCCACGGTGGTGAGGCAATCTTCCTCGGTGAGCTCGTCACGGGCGCGCTCAAGATCGCCGCGGGGCGTTCGCGACCGACCAAGAGTCCGGACGATCCCTACCATTTTCATCCCGGCCGGTGGCTCAGCCACGACGACGAGCACTCGTTTCCGTCAGCGCACGCCACGGCGGCGTTCGCGCTCGCCGCGGTTCTCAGCACTGAGAGCGCGCGGTGGTGGCATCATGCCGGCTGGGTGGGACCGGTCGCGTACGCTGGAGCGGGCACGGCGGGCGCGGCGCGGATTTACCTCGGCAAGCACTGGCTGAGTGACGTGCTCGCCGGCGCGGGGATCGGGATCGGCGCCGGGCTAGTCGTCACGCACTTCAGTGAGTCCCATCCCCATAACGCGCTCGACCGCGTGTTCCTTCCGTGAGATGACCTCGCGATAGCTGACATCGAGGCGATCGAGCTCGTGGTCCCACGACAGCGCCTCGGCGGTGCTGCGGGCGCCTTCGCTGAGTCGTTTGGCGCGTTCGGGATCGTTCACCAGCGCCACCATGGCCCTCGCCATCGCGTCCGTATCGCGAGGCGGGTACGCGATGCCGTTGACGCCGTCACGGAGATGATCGGCCACCCCGCCGGAAGGCGTCGCGATGACGGGCAGTCCGGACGCCATCGCCTCGAGGACGACGAGCCCGAGCGTCTCGGTCAGCGAGGCGAAGAGGAACGCGTTGCTCGATGCATAGAGCGCCGGCAGTTCGCTGTGCCGATCGAGATAGCCGAGGAAGGTCGTGCCCGCGGGAGCCGCGGCGCGCACCGCGGCCTCTTTTGGTCCAGCGCCCGCGATCACCAATCGCGTGCTGTCGGGCGGGAGCATCGTGATCGCTTTCGCGTAGGCCTCGGCGATGATCTCCGCATTCTTCTCGGCGGCCAGCCGTCCTACGTAGACGAACGTGAATCGGTCGCCGAGGTGCAGTCGCTCGCGGAGCGCCTGGCTCCGGTGCTTTGGCGAGTATGCGTTGATATCGACGCCCCGGCCCCAGACTTCGACATCGCGCACGCCGTTTTGGAGCAAATCCTCGCGTGATGGCGCCGAGGGGGTGTAGGTGCGGAGGCTCCGGCGATGGAAGCGCGCGAGGTAGTTCATGAC
>Ga0070741_10019442_pt1 | contig 10838 bp, 14 predicted proteins | sample Coa_R1_4_FD_66440 | JGI IMG/M metagenome (GOLD analysis project Ga0070741, IMG submission 66440) | Surface soil microbial communities from Centralia Pennsylvania, which are recovering from an underground coalmine fire - Coalmine... | ecosystem: Environmental > Terrestrial > Soil > Unclassified ...
GGTGATCGGCGTCAACCCCGCCGGCGACAGCATGCCGGCGTTCGTGAAGCTCTGGACGATGCTCGACGAGCTGATCCGCCGCTTCGAGATCCCGACGCAGTCGTGCGTGCTCACGCACGTGACGAACCAGATCGCCGCGATCGCGCAGGGCGCGCCGGTCGACCTCGTGTTCCAGTCGATCGCGGGCACCGAGGGCGCGAACCGCGCCTTCGGCGTCGACCTCGCGCTGCTCGGCGAGGCGCGCGACGCCGCGCGGTCCCTGAAGCGCGGCACGCTCGGCGACAACGTCATGTACTTCGAGACCGGGCAGGGGAGCGCGCTCTCCTCGGGCGCGCACCGCGGCTGCGACCAGCAGACGCTCGAGGCGCGCGCCTACGGCGTGGCGCGCGCGTTCGCGCCGCTATTGGTCAACACGGTGGTCGGCTTCATCGGGCCCGAATACCTCTACGACGGCAAGCAGATCGTCCGCGCCGGGCTGGAAGACCACTTCTGCGGCAAGCTCCTCGGCGTGCCGCTCGGCTGCGACGTCTGCTACACGAACCACGCCGAGGCCGACCAGGACGACATGGACACGCTGCTCACGCTGCTCGGCGCCGCGGGCGTCGCCTACGTCATGGGCGTGCCCGGCGCGGACGACGTGATGCTCAACTACCAGAGCACGTCCTTCCACGACGCGCTGTATCTGCGCGAGGTCCTCGGCCTGAAGCGCGCGCCCGAGTTCGAGCAGTGGCTCGAGAAGATGCAGGTCGTCGGCGCGGACGGGCGGCTGCTCGCGGGCGCCCGCTCCGAACGCCTGCTCGCGGCGACCTCCGAGCTCGCGCCGTGAGCCGCGACCGTCCGGTCGTTCCCGATCCGTGGACCGCGCTGCGCGCGCTCACGCCGGCGCGCATCGCGCTCGGCCGCGCGGGCGCGAGCCTGCCGACCGAGGAGGTGCTGCGCTTCGGCGTCGCGCACGCGCTCGCGCGCGACGCGGTGCACCAGCCGCTCGACGCCGGCGCGCTCGAGCGCGACCTCGCCGCGGCCGGCTGGGAGACGCTGCGCGCGCGCAGCCGGGCGCACGACCGGCGCATGTTCCTGCTGCGGCCGGATCTCGGGCGGCTGCTGTGGCCCGAGAGCGCCGACGCGCTGCGCGAGCGGCGCGGCGGGGTCGTCGACGTGTGCGTCGTGGTGGGCGACGGCCTGTCGGCGGCCGCGGCGCAGCGGCACGCGGCGCCGCTGCTCGCGGCTTTCCGCGCCGAGGCGGGCTCGCGCTGGCGCATGGCCCCCGTCGTGGTCGCGGAGCAGGCTCGCGTCGCCCTGGGCGACGAGATCGGCGCCCTGCTGGGCGCACGCCTGGTCGCGGTCCTGATCGGCGAGCGCCCGGGCCTGTCGTCGCCCGACAGCCTCGGCGTCTATCTCACGTACGGGCCGCGCGTCGGCCGCAACGACGGCGAGCGCAACTGCATCTCGAACGTGCGTCCCGAAGGGCTGAAAGTCGACGAGGCGGCGCGCAAGATGGCGTGGCTGGTCGGCGAGGCGTTCCGGATGCGCCTGACGGGCGTCGCGCTGAAGGACGCGAGCGACCGGCTGATCGCCGGATCGCCGTAGCCGCTCACCCGCGCAGGCACTCGGTCATGAAGCGCCGGCGCTCGCGCGCCTCGAGCGACTGGTCCTCGGCCTCCTCGGTGCACTCGAGGATCTTCTCCTGATGCGCGGCGATCTGCCGGGGCTTGCCGCCGCGGACGCACTGCTTCATCCAGGCGCTGCGCGTCGCGCCGCGCAGGCGCCGGTCGTCGGCCTGCGCGGCGCAGACGGTGGCGCGCTCTTCCAGGCGCGAGGCCTCGGCGGGCTTCTGCTGCTGCGCGAGCGCCCCGGCCGAAACGAGGATGGATGCGGCGAGCGCCGCGGCGATGCGGATCATGAGTCCTTCCTCGGGAGGGACAGCCGCGCGCGCGCCGCGGTTCGCGCGGGCGCGATGCGCCGATCGGGCGTCAGCGCCCGCGCGCGAGGCGTCCCTGGCGCGAGCGGCGCATGAGCGCGAGCCCGAGAAAGCCGGCGGCGAGCGCCATCCGGACGTAGTGCCTCGCGGGACGCTTGCTCGGCGCGGGCGCGCGGCGCGCGAGGCCGGCGGCCGCCGCGACCCAGACGCGCTCGCGCGCGGCGCGGCGCTCGGCGTCGGCGGCGGTCTGCGGCGCCGACGCGTCGTTCGCGGCCGCGGCGAACGCGGGCGCGGCCGCCCGAACGGTGGCGCCGCGCCGCGATCCGAAGCGCTCGGCGTAGATCCGGGTGAACTCCGCGCCGAGCAGGAAGATCTGCGCCGAGTAGTACACCCAGACCATGACGATGACGAGCGAGCCGAAAGCGCCGAACGACGAGCCGACGCTGCTCTTGCCGAGGTACAGGCCGATCGCCATCTTGCCGACCGCGAACAGCGCCGAGGTCACCGCCGCGCCGATCCACACGTCGTGCCAGCGCACCGGCGTGCGCGGGATGAACTTGTAGATGAGCGCGAACGCGACCGTGATGGAGACGAAGCTCACGAGGAAGTCGAGGCCGTGCGCGAGCGCCTCGTAGTCGCCGAAGTAGGGCCCCCACCACTTCCCGAGCGCCGCGAGCGCGGTCGAGAGCAGCAGCGACACCATGATGAGGAAGCCGAAGGCTAGCACCATCCCGAAGGAGAGCAGGCGCGCCCGGATCAGCTTCCACCAGGCCTTGTCCCGCGCCGCGACGGGCGCGCGCCAGATGGCGTCGAGCGAGTTCTGCAGCTCGCCGAAGACGCTGGAGGCGCCGAGCAGCAGCACGACCGCGCTCCCGAGCGTGGCCAGCGTCCCGGTCGCCGGTTTGTTGACGTGCGCGAGCATCTCCTGGATCGCGCGCGCGGCGTCCGCGCCCATGAGGTCGGCGAGCTGCGCGAACACCGCGCCGCCCACGGCCTCGGGCCCGAAGACGAGGCCCGCGATCGCGATCGCGATGACGAGGAGCGGCGCGATCGAGAACAGGGCGTAATACGAGAGCGCCGCGCCCATGGTGGGCGCGCGGTCGTCGGACCAGGCGCTCACCGAGTCCTTGACGAGGGCGAACGTCTCCTTGGGGCGCATGCGCGGTGTGACACTGCGCCGGGCGGCCCGTTCAGCGCACGCTCCGGGCAGCGCGCCCGCGCGCGGCGTCAACCGCGGATTCGTCGGTCCGGACGGCCTATGCCGCGCACGGCCGCCCGAGCGCAGCGCTAAACTGCGCAGGTGATTCTCACGCGCCGGTCACGACGCGCCGGCGGCGAGACCGCCGGTGCTCCTCAACATCGATCGAAGGAGCGCTCCATGAAAACGCGCAATATCGGCCTGGCCGCCGCGATGGCGTGCCTGGCCTCATCTCCCGCTGCCGCCGCCGACGCGGCGCGCGGAGCCCAGGTGTTCCACGCGTGCGCCGCGTGCCATTCGGTGAACGCGGGCGAGCACATGACCGGTCCGAGCCTCGCCCGCGTGTGGGATCGCAAGGCGGGATCCGCGCCGGGGTTCCAACGGTATTCGGACGCGCTGAAATCTTCCGGCATCGTCTGGACGCGGGCCAATCTCGAGCGCTGGCTCGCCGATCCCGAGCGGACCGTTCCCGGCACCAGCATGACGTTCCCGGGCCTCGAGAACCCCGGGGACCGGGAGGATGTCATCGCGTATCTGCGCGCCGTGTCCGAGAACAAGGCGCCCGCGGCGAAGGAGCCGCAGCGGGGAATGATGATGAGCCGCGGCAAGGCCGATCTCAAGCGCGCGCCGCCCGAAGGGCAGGTGACCGCGATCGCTCGCTGCGGCGACACCTACACGGTACGCACCGCCGACGGCAAGGCGCAGAAGGTCTGGGAGTTCAACCTGCGCTTCAAGACCGATTCGAGCAAGGACGGCCCGCGTCCCGGCAAGCCCGTGATCGTCGGCGCCGGCATGCAGGGCGACCGCGCGTCGGTGGTGTTCGCCGATCCGTCGGAGATCAGCCCGTTCGTCAAGCAGGAGTGCAAGTGAGGGCCGTCATGATGGATGGCATGAGCGGAATGGGATGGATGACGGACGGCATGGCCTGGTTCTGGCTGCTCGTCATCGTCGCGCTGGTCCTGGCGATCGCCGCGCTGATCAAGTATCTGAGATCGAAGTGAGCGATCCCGCGATTGCTTCAGGGCTTCGCCGCGGCCTCGCGCGAGAGCGCCTCGATGATCGGGCAGCCGTGCCCTTTGCGGCCGCTGCCGCACGCGCGGATGAGCGCGTCGAGCGACGCCTGGATGGCGCGCAGGTCGGCGAGCTTGCGCGCGACGAGGCCGCGCTTTTGCTCCGCGACCGCGCGCGTCTCGGCGCAGTGCTCGCCGGCCGAGAGGGCGAGCAGGCGCCCCACCTCGTCGAGCGAGAACCCGAGCTCCTGCGCGCGCTTGATGAAGCGCAGCCGCCGCACGGCGTCGTCGTCGTAGCGGCGGATCGAGCCGGCGGGCCGCGCCGGCAGGGGCAGGAGCCGCAGGCGCTGGTAGTAGCGCACGGTCTCGGGGTGCACGCCGGCGCGCTCGGCGAGCTCGCCGATGGTCATCGCGGGAACGGCTTGTTTCGCCATCGCTTGACTCCGTAGTCGACTACGGGAATAAGCTTAGCGCGCATGGACCTGGCGGAAAAGCAGCGCCCGTCCGGCGAGCGCGCGGCGCTCGCCGCGGGGGGCGTCGCCGCGCTCCTCGCCGGCGCGTGCTGCCTCGGGCCGCTCGTGCTCGTGACGATCGGCTTCGGCGGCGCGTGGCTCTCGAAGCTGAAGGCGTTCGAGCCGTATCAGCCGGTGTTCGTCGCCGTCGCGCTCGCGTCGCTCGCATGGGCCGGCTGGCGCATCTACCGTCCCGCGGCATGCGCGCCCGGGGGCGCGTGCGCCGTGCCGCGGGTGCGGCGCACCTACCGCGCCGTCTTCTGGCTGATCGCGGCGCTGCTCGTCGTCGTGCTCGCGTTTCCGTATTTCGCGCATTTCTTCTACTGAAAGGAATTCCGGGATGAAGCTGCTCCTGCTGCTCGCCGCGGCCCTCGCCGCGCCCGCCCTGGCCGCGCCGCGGACCGTCGCGCTCGACGTCCCGTCGATGTACTGCGAGACCTGCCCGATCACGGTCAAGAAGGCCTTGTCGAGGGTGCCCGGCGTTTCCGACGTGAAGGTGAGCTTCGAGAAGAAGGAAGCCGTGGTCACCTTCGACGACGCCAAGGCGAGCGTCGAGGCGCTGACCCGCGCGACCGCGAACGCGGGCTTCCCGTCCAAGCCGCGGCCGTGAGCGCGCCGGCGCTCGAGTCGGTGCTGACCTGCCCGCGCTGCGGCTCCGCGCGGCGCGAGACCATGCCGACGGACGCGTGCCAGTTCTTCTACGAATGCTCGGGCTGCGGGGCGCTGCTGCGTCCGAAGGCCGGCGACTGCTGCGTGTTCTGCTCGTACGGCTCGGCGAAGTGCCCGCCGGCGCAGGGGCGCGGCAGCTGCTGCGCCGAATAGCGGCCCGCCCGCCCGGGAATTCGCGCCCCCGGGCCGCGGTCCAACGGCCACCTGATCCCGTCATGAACAAGAAGAGCTACGACCTCGTGGTGATCGGCACCGGCACCGCGGCCCAGGCCGCGGCCTCGCGCTGCCGCGCCGAGGGCTGGCGCGTCGCGATCGTCGACCACCAGCCCTTCGGCGGCACGTGCGCGCTGCGCGGCTGCGATCCGAAGAAGGTGCTGGTCGGCGTCGCCGAGGTCCTGGACCACCGCCGCCGCCTGAACGGCAAGGGCCTCGCGGGCGGCGCCGCGATCGACTGGGGCGAGCTGATGGCGTTCAAGCGCACGTTCACCGATCCGCTGCCCGCGTCGCTGGAGGAGAGCTTCGCGAAGAAGGGCATCGACGCCTTCCACGGGCGCGCGCGCTTCGCCGGCGAGCGCGCGGTCGAGGTCGAGGGCGAGACGCTCGAAGCGCGCTTCGTGCTGCTCGCCTGCGGCGCGGCGCCCGCGAAGCTCGGCTTTCCCGGCGAGGAGCACCTCGCCTCGAGCACCGCGTTCATGGAGCTCGCCGCGCTTCCGCGGCGCATCGTCTTCGTCGGCGGCGGCTACATCGCGTGCGAGTTCTCGCACGTGGCCGAGCGCGCCGGAGCGCACGTCACGGTGCTGCAGCAGGGCGGGCGGCTGCTGCCGCCGTTCGATGCCGACCTCGTCGCGATCCTGACCGAGCGCACGCGCGCTCTCGGGATCGACGTGCGGCTGGGCACGGCGGTCGAGCGCGTCGAGAAGAAAGGCGCCGTCTTCGTGGTGCGCGCGAAGGCGAAGGGCGAGCCGGTGTCGCTCGAGGCCGACCTCGTCGTGCACGCGGCGGGGCGCGTGCCCGACCTCGGGACGCTGCGCCTCGAGCAGGCGCGCGTCGAGACCGCGAAGGGACGCCCGAAGCTGAACGAGTATCTCCAGAGCGTCTCGAATGCCGCGGTCTACGCGGCGGGCGACGCCGCGGCGAGCGGCCCGCCGCTCACGCCCGTCGCGGGCTACGACGGCGCGATCGCGGCGGAGAACATGATCAAGGGCAACCGCCGCAAGCCGAGCTACCGCGGCGTGCCGAGCGTGTGCTTCACCGTGCCTCCGATCGCGGCGGTCGGCCTCTCGGAAGCGCAGGCGCGCAAGCAGGGCCTCGAGTTCCGCGTGAAGAGCGAGAAGGCGTCGGGCTGGTATACCGCGCGCCAGTCCGCGGAGCCCGCGTACGGCTTCAAGGTGCTGGTCGAGAAGGGCAGCGACAGGATCCTCGGCGCGCACCTGATCGGGCCGCACGCCGACGAGGTCATCAACCTGTTCGCGCTCGCGATCCGGCAGGGCATCGCCGCGGGCGCGCTCGAGGACACCCTGTTCGCCTACCCGACGTCGACCTCGGACATCAAGTACATGCTGTAGTACGATTGGCGGGATGCTCGATTCCGGCCCCCGCGGCAATCGCTTTCGCGCCCTCGTCGCGCGCGTGCTGCTGCTCGCGCTGCTGCTGCCCGGCGTCTTCGCGCTCACGTCGCCCGATCCGCAGTGGCTGCTCGGCGTCGAGCGCGGGCCCGCGGCGCACCATCACGCCGACGGCACCGCGCACCGGCATTCCGCGATCCCGGGCTCGGCGGGCCACCCGGCCGACCACGACTGCGCGCCCTGCCAGGTGCTCAAGTACCTGGCGCTCGGGCTCTCGCGGCCGCCGCTCGCGCTTCCCGGCGACGAGCCGGCGCCGTTCCCCCGCGCGCTGCGCGCCTCGGCGCAGCGCACCGGGCATCTCGCCTCCCTTCCTCCCTCGCGCGCGCCGCCGGCCGTCGACGCCTAAGCGCATCGGCGCCGCGTCGCGCGGCGCCGTTTCCTATCCACGAGGAGGAAGCATGGACGCATTCCATTCGCGCGCGCTCGCGCTCGCCGCCGCATTCTCGCTCGCGTGCGCGAGCGACGCGGCGCTCGGCCACGGCTTCGCGGGCAAGCGCTTCTTTCCGGCGACGCTCGCGAGCGACGACCCGTTCGTCGCCGACGAGCTGTCGCTCCCCACGGTGTCGAGCGCGAAGTCGCGCGGCGAAGGCGACGAGCCCGGCCTGAAGACCACCACGACGTCGGTCGACTACACCAAGCGCGTCACGCCGGACTTCGGCGTCGGCCTCGGGGCGGCGTGGCTGCGCCTGAAGCCCGACGAAGGCGGCGGCGACGCGGTCTCGGGCGCGGACAACCTGTCGGCGAGCGCGAAGTACCGGTTCTACCAGGACGAAGCCGCCGAGAGCATCGCCTCGTTCGGCGTCGACTGGGACATCGGCCACAGCGGCGCGAAGCGCGTCGGCCCCGAGGCCTTCAGCACTTTCACGCCGACGCTGTTCGCGGGCAAGGGCTTCGGCGAGCTGCCGGAGAGCCTGAAGTACCTGCGGCCGGTCGCGGTGACGGGCACGCTCGGCGTCGGCATCCCGTCGCGCTCGAGCACGACCACGACCACGGTCGACCCCGATACCGGCGACGCAATCACGACCACCGAGCGCCACCCGCACGTGCTGAAAGTCGGATTCTCGCTGCAGTACAGCCTGAGCTATCTCCAGTCGTTCGTGAAGGACGTGGGCCTGCCCGCGCCGCTCGACCGCATGATCCCGCTGATCGAGGTGTCGCTGCAGAAGCCGCTCGACCGCGGCGGCGGCCCGACCACCGGCACCTGGAACCCCGGTATCCTGTGGGCCGGCCGCCATATGCAGCTCGGCGTGGAAGCCATCCTTCCGATCAACAGCAGCACCCCGGTGCGGCACGGCTGGATCGCGCAGATCCATTTCTTCATGGACGATCTCTTCCCGCGCAGCCTCGGCCGTCCGATCTCGGGGACGGCGCAGTGAAGCGCGCCGCGCTCGTGGCCGTCGCGCTCGCCGCGCTCTGCGCGCCGGGCGCGGCGCTCGCCCATGCCTTCCTCGACCACGCCCAGCCCGCGGTCGGCAGCACCGTGCACGGGCAGCCGGCCGAGGTGAAGCTCTGGTTCACGCAGCGCCTCGAGCCCGCGTTCAGCCGGGTGCGCGTGCTCGACGCGGACGGCCGGCAGGTCGACGCGAAGGACAAGCGCATCGACGCCGCGGACGCGACCCTGATGCGCGTGTCGCTGCCGAAGCTCGCGCCGGGGAAGTACCGCGTCGTGTGGCGCGTGCTCTCGGTCGACGCGCACGCGACCGAGGGCGATTACACCTTCGAAGTCGCTCCGTGACCGTGGCCGTGACTGCGGCCGTGACCGCGGCGCTGCGCGCGCTGCACTTCGCCGCGACGGTCGCGCTGTTCGGCGAGCTCGCGTTCGCGCTCGCGATCGCGCGCCCGGACGCGCGCGCCCTGGCGCGCCTCGCGCGCGTGAGCGCCTGGGCGCTCGGGATCGCCGCGGTCTCCGGCGTCCTGTGGCTCGCGGCCCAGGCGCAGTCGATGAGCGGCGCGCCGCTGTCGCGCGAGACGCTCGGCGCGGTGGTCGGGGAGACGCTGTTCGGGCGCGTCGCCGCGCTGAGGCTCGGGCTCGCGCTCGCGATGGCGGCCGTCCTCGTGCTCCTGCGCCGCTCGCGTCCCGGCGGCGTCGCCGTCCTCGTCGCGGGCGCGCTCGTCGCGGGCGCGCTGCTCGCCTCGATCGCCTGGAGCGGCCACGCCGCGGCCGAGGCGGGCGCCGACCGCATCGTGCACCTCTCGGCCGACGTGCTGCACCTGCTCGCCGCGGGCGCGTGGGTCGGCGCGCTGTGGCCGCTCGCCGTTGCGCTCGCCGGCGCGACCGATGCGGCGGAAGCGGCGCGCGCGGCGCGGCGCTTCTCGGCGCTCGGGATCGCGTGCGTGGCGACGCTGGTCGTGACCGGAATCGCCAACTCGTGGTACACGGTGGGCAGCGTGCCCGCCATGATCGGCACGCCCTACGGCCGGCTGCTCTCGGCCAAGCTCGCGCTGTTCGCGGCGATGCTCGCGCTCGCCGCGGTCAATCGGCTGCGGATCACCCCGCGGCTCGCAAGCGGCGACGCGGCGGCGCGCGCGCGCCTGCGGCGCAACGCGGCGATCGAGGCCGCGCTCGGCCTCGCGGTCATCGCGCTCGTCGGCGTGCTCGGCGCCACGGTTCCCGCGCTGCACGAGCAGACGACGTGGCCGTTCGCCTATACGCTCGAGGTGCCCGAGGGCGCCGAGGCGCTCGTCGGCGCGCTGTTCGTCGCGCCGCTCTTCGCGCTCGGGCTCGCCGTCGCCGGCGTGCGCGCGCGCCGGCGCGCTCTGGCGGGCGCCGGAGCGGCGATCGTGATCGCCGCGCTCGCCGGAGGGCTGTGGCTCACCGCCGCGCCCGCGCACCCGACGACCTACTTCCGGTCTCCGGCGCCCTACACCGCGGATTCGATCGCGAACGGCGCCGCGATCTACGGCGTGCGCTGCGCGATCTGCCACGGCGCGCGCGGCCGCGGCGACGGTCCCGCAGCGGCGTCGCTGCCGCAGCGCCCGACCGATCTCGCCGCGCACTTCGCGCTGCACCGCGAGGGCGACCTCTACTGGTGGATCGAGCACGGCATCCCGGGCACCGCGATGCCCGGGTTCGCGCAGACCGTTCCCGAGCGCGCGGCGTGGGACGTGCTCGACTTCCTGCGCGCGCAGGCGGACGCCGCGGACGCCGACGGGCTCGGCGCGGCGGTGCGGCCCGGGATCGGGCTCGCCGCGCCCGATTTCGCGTTCCAGGTCGGGACGCGCCCGCAGGAGTCGCTCGGCGAGCTGCGCGGCCGCGGCATGGCGCTGCTCGTGTTCTACGAGCTGCCCGAGTCGCTCGCGCGGCTGCGCGCGCTCGCGGGCGTCGGCATCCATTTCGCGCACCTCGGCGTGCGCGTGATCGCGTTCCCGATCGGCGGCCGCGCGGCGAAGCCGGGCGCCGACGGCGACGCCGACATGCTCGCGGATCCGGATGCGCGCGTCGCCGCCGCCTACGCGCCGTTCGCGCCGGGCGGCGCCGCGCGGCCGGTCGAGTACCTCGTCGACCGCCAGGGCGACATCCGCGCGCGCTGGGTGCCGGGCATGACGCCGGACTGGAGCGCGATGCCGGTTCTGCTCGAGCAGATCGAGACGCTCGAGCGCGAGCCGCCGCGCCCGCTCGCGCGGCGGCGGCACGTGCACTGATCAGCCTCCGCGGATCGCCTCGCGCAGCTTCTCGGCCATCGTCTCGATCTCCTCGCGCGTCGAGACGAAGGGCGGCGCGACCGCGAGGGTGTCGCCGCTCCAGCGCAGGAGGATGCCGTTGTCCATGCCGCGGCGGAACACGCCGAAGGCGCGCTCGCCGGGCTTGCCGGGGACGGGCTCGAGGTCGATGCCGGCGGCGAGGCCGATGTTGCGCACGTCGAGCACGCCCGGCTCGCCGCGCAGCGCGTGCACCGCGTGCTCGAG
>Ga0070741_10019443_pt1 | contig 10838 bp, 10 predicted proteins | sample Coa_R1_4_FD_66440 | JGI IMG/M metagenome (GOLD analysis project Ga0070741, IMG submission 66440) | Surface soil microbial communities from Centralia Pennsylvania, which are recovering from an underground coalmine fire - Coalmine... | ecosystem: Environmental > Terrestrial > Soil > Unclassified ...
TGGATGCGCTCGCGGGCCTCGGGCGGGACCTGCGGCGACTCGGTCGCGGCGGCGAGCCCCACCACCAGGTCGAGCTTGCGGCGCCTGGCGACCTGGATCACGCGCGCGAGATCCACCTGGCGCAGCCCGATCGGCGGCCGCGCGAGCGCGCGCACGACGGCGGCGGCATCCTGCGGGTCGACGAGCAGCCGCAGCCAGGCGAGGACGTCACGGACCTCCGGGCGCTTCATCAGAGCGACGCGGGAGCCCGCACCGGCCGGGCTGCGGCTCGGGGCAGCGTCGATCCTCGGGGCAGGCACGTTCCAAGGATACGCGCGGACGGAGCCCCGCCCGCTGCGGCGCACCCGCCGCGCAGGCCGCTTCGGGCGCGGCGAAGGCGCGGCTAGGCTCTGTGGATGGACCCGATCGACTGGTCGGCTGCACAACGGATCGGCGAGCTGGTCGCCCACGCGGGCGGTCCCGGGAAGATCGATGCCGGGGTGCGCGCAGAAGCGGTCGAGACACGCGCCCACGACTTCGCAGCCCGCGTCAGCAGCTACAGCGGCCTGCCGGTCGGAGGCGAGCTGCCGCCGCTCGAGCTGGTCGACCGCCCGTCGTGGATCGCGGCCAACCTCCAGACGATGCGCCCGATGCTCGCGCCGCTCAGCGAGCGCCTCGGCGACCAGGGGGGCCCGATGTCCGGTCCGCTGCGCTCGGTCTCGGGGCTGGTGCTGGGAGCGCAGGTGGGCGCGCTGACCGGAATGCTCTCCCAGCGCGTGCTCGGCCAGTACGACGTCGCGCTTCTGGACCCGGGCGTTCCGCCGCGGCTGTTGCTGCTCGCCCCCAACCTCGGTCAGGCCGCGAGCAACCTCGAGCTCGACAGCGAGGAGCTGATGCTGTGGGTCGCGATCCACGAGATCACCCACGCCGTGCAGTTCTCTGGCGCGCCGTGGCTGCGCGAGCACGTCGGCGGCATGCTCAGCGAGCTGCTCGCGGGCCTGCAGGTCGCGCTCGGCGGCGACGCGGGCTCCGGCCCCGAGGGAAAGGGCGCCGGCAGCGGCGGCTCGGGCCCGGGCTGGCTGCCCCGGCTGCCGGACCCGGGCGAGCTGCGCGAGATGCTCGACCGCGCGCGGCGCGGCGAGCTTCTGCGCCTGACCCTCGGCGAGGACCGCTGGCGCCTGGTCGAGCGGATGCAGACCACGATGTCGGTGATCGAGGGGCACGCGGAGCACGTCATGGACGCCGTCGGCGCCGAGGTGCTGCCGTCGCTGCCCAGGCTGCGTGCGGCGATGACGCGCCGGCGCTCCCAGCGCGGGCTGCCGTGGCGGGTGCTCGAGAAGCTGCTCGGCCTCGAGCTGAAGATGCGCCAGTACGAGACCGGCAGGCGCTTCTGCGATGCCGTGGTGGCAAGCGGCGGGTCCCAGGCGCTGGCGCTCGTCTGGTCCGGCCCCGAGGCGCTGCCCAGCGCCGACGAGCTCGAACATCCGGATCGCTGGACCGCCCGGATGATGCCCGCGGCGGCCTGAGGCCGTACGCGGCCTGACCGAACGCGCGTTCCATGTGTCACAAGCTCGGCTTCCGAAGAGCCCGTGGTTATGGGCTCTCCACGGCCTGATAGGATCTTCCTGTAACGATCTTTTCCAAACGGGTTACAAACAGGTGTTCGCCCGCCCAGCCAAACGGGTAGAGGCGAACAACAAGCCCACAGACCCCGTACCTCGCGCCAGGCGAGGGAGGACATAGGAGATCGCACCAGAGATGCCCACCGCTCCCACCGCTTCCAAAACCAAAGCCCGCAAACCCGCCAAAGCCGCCCGCAAACCCGCCAAAGCCGCCCGCAAACCGGTCAAAGCCGCGCGCAAAACGGCCAAAGCCGCCACGCGGCGCTCCGGCGCCACCAAAGCCAAAGCGACTCGCGCGAAGGCCAGCCGCACACGCGCGGTGAACCAGAGCGAGGCCGCGCTCCGCGACAGCCAGAAAGCGGCCCGCGAGAACGCAGCGGTCGTCGGCGACTACGCCGAGCGCGCCGTGCTGATCCCGGTCGGCGCCGCGCTGATCGCCCGCGAACGCGTCGTGACCTCGGTCAGCGACACGGTGTCGGCCTACTCCTCGCCGACCAAGGCCCAGGCCCAGCTGCGCAAATTCGAGCGCCGCGGCGTGACCGCCCGCAAGCGTCTCGAGCGCGAGGTCCGCAAAACCCGCGTGCGCGTCGAGCGCGAACTTCGCCAGCGCCGCAAGAACGTGGAGCGCACGGTCAACGACGCCGTCCGCGACATCGAGAAGCGCCGCGACGCGATCGCCAAGAACGGCAGCGAGATCGGCGACCGCGTGCCGGAGCTCGCGAACCAGGTCCAGGAGCGCATCCTGAGCCTGGTCTAGCCAACCGCTTCCCCCGCCCGGTCCGGAGAGGGACCGCCGCGGGAAAGTCTGCCGGCCTCATATCCCGCCGGCAGTAGTAGCACCCTCTCCTCCCTCGACCCCCGGGCGGCCCCCACCGCCCGGGGGTCATTTTTTTTTTGATTTGGAGGATTGCGAGGATGCGTGGCGCGAGGAAGCGAGCGGGGCGGCTCGACGCCTCCGGCACCCCGGCCGTTGCTAGCCTGGGCCGCGGGGCAGCGCCACCGTTGCCCGCGGGTGAGGTGAGGCATCGTTCCCGCACGAGCAACGAGGCTGAGGAGGCCACATGTCCCTGCTCGTGCAGCTCGTCGGCTCGGCGCTGATCCTGATCGCGTTCATCGCGGCCCAGAGGGGACGCCTCGCGGTCTCCTCGCGCAGCTACCTGGTGCTCAACTCGCTCGGATCCCTTGCGCTGGCCGTCAGCGCGGCTGTCGAAGCGCAGTGGGGGTTCCTCGCGCTGGAGGCGGTCTGGAGCGCCGTCTCGATCGCAGGTCTGCGCCGCAGCCTGCTGACCGCCTGACACCGGCGGTCCGCGTCCTTGCGCGCGATACCTCCTGCGGTGGGGGAGAGCAACGCGCCGGCGTGCAGGGGTGAGGATGCCCAGTCCGCTCAGGACGGCGTAGCCTCATACAATGGAATGCCGATGCCCACCGACGAGGACATCCGCAAGGCCCTCGAGGTCGTCATCGATCCGGAGCTGCACCGCTCGATCGTCGAGCTCGACATGGTGCGTTCGATCGAGACGAGCCCGAACGGGGTCGTCGACGTCACCGTCTCGCTGACGACGCCCGGCTGCCCGATCAAGGGTCACTTCCAGACCGCCGTCGCCGACGCGGTCTCAAAGCTCGACGGTGTCTCCCACGTCAACGTGTTCTTCGACGTGCTCAGCGACGAGCAGAAGGCGGCGCTGCAGCAGAAGCTCGGCCGGGGCGGTCCGCTTCCGGCAGGCGCGCTCGCGCAGGTCGCGAACGTGATCTGCATCGGCTCGGGCAAGGGCGGCGTCGGCAAGTCGACGCTGACCGCGAACCTCGCCGCCGCCCTGACCGCCGAGGGCAAGAGCGTCGGCGTGCTCGACGCCGACGTCTGGGGCTACTCGATCCCGCGCATGTACGGGCTCGGCTCGACCCGTCCGGCAGTCTCGCCGCAGCGGAAGATCATCCCGCTGGAGGCGCACGGTGTGAGGGTTATGTCGATCGGGTTCTTCGTCGAGGAGGACGCCGCAGTCGTCTGGCGCGGCCCGATGCTCCACAAGGCGCTGACCCAGTTCCTGCAGGACGTGGAATGGAACGCCCTGGACTACCTGCTCGTCGACCTTCCGCCCGGCACCGGCGACGTGTCGATGACGCTCGCCCAGCTGCTGCCGCAGGCACGCTTTCTGATCGTGACCACGCCGCAGCCGACGGCGCAGAAAGTCGCCCGGCGCGCGGCTCAGATGGCCGAGAAGGTCGCGCTCGAGATCGCCGGCGTCGTCGAGAACATGTCCGGCTTCACCACGCCCGGCGGCGAGCGCTTCCAGATCTTCGGCGAGGGCGGCGGGCAGGAGCTCGCCGACGAGCTCGACGTGCCGATGCTCGGCAAGGTGCCGCTGACAATGCCGCTTCGCGAGCAGGCCGACGTAGGCCTCCCGCTCGTCATCGAGGACCCCGACGACCCCGCCGCACAGGCGATCCGCCAGCTCGCGCGCGGCGTGATCGCGATCTCGCCGCTGCCCACCCTGCCCCTCGTGGAGGTCGCGTCCGCCGCGCCCGCTCCCAGCGAGGACAGGAAACCCGTGGGCATGTCGCTGCCGATGGCCTGACCGGGCCCGCGCCGCACGCGACATGCCCTCCTCCGCAGCTTCGGGCGCGCAAGCCCCGTGGCTCGCTCGCGCGTTCATACCCATTCGGGGACAGGCGGGCCGCGAGCGTCCTTGACAACAACCCTTCCACTAAAGGATCGTCCTTCCCGAGATGTCCACTTCAGAGCAGCAGCAGGAGGAGCAGGCGCAGCCCGGCGCGGGTGGCGCCGAAGTCGCCGAATTCGACGAACGGCGCGCCAAGATGGAACGGCTGCGCGCGGAAGGGATCGACCCCTATCCGCCGGTGACGCTGTGGGGCAAGCGCACCAAGATCGCGGACGTCCTCGCCGCCCACGTGCCCGCCGAGCTCGACCAGGGAGCGCACCCGGACAAGCGCTATCTCATAGCCGGGCGGCTGATCTCGCGCCGCGGGCACGGCAAGCGCGCCTTCCTCGACGTGCGCGACCTGTCGGGCTCGATCCAGATCGCCCTGCACGCCGACACGCTCGGCGAGGAGGCCTATGAGCGTGCTTTGAACCTCGACATCGGCGACATCGTGAGCGTCGACGGGTGCGTGTACGTCACGATGCGAGGGGAGCTGGCGCTCGAGCCGCGGGAGGTCAGGCTGCTCACCAAGTCGCTGCGCCCGCCCCCCGACAAGCACCACGGCCTGGGCGACACCGGGAAGCGCTACCGCTACCGCGAGCTCGATCTGATCGCCAACCAGGAGACGCGCGAGCTCTTCGTCACGCGCAACAAGATCATCCTCGCGATCCGCGAATGGCTGGCCGAGCGGGACTTCGTCGAGGTCGAAACCCCCGCGCTGCAGTCGCTCGCGGGCGGCGCAGGCTCGCGGCCGTTCACGACACACCACAACGCGCTCGACCGCGACCTGTACCTGCGCATCTCCGTCGAGCTGTTCCTGAACCGGCTGATCGTCGGCGGGATGGAGAACGTCTACGACATGGGCAAGGTGTTCCGCAACGAGGGCATCTCCCACAAGCACTCCCCGGAGTTCACGATCATCGAGTTCATGTGCGCTTATTCCGATTACAACGACGTGGCGACCGTGACCGAAGAAATGTTCCGCGACGTCGCGCAGAAGGCGCTCGGGCGCACGACGATCAAACGCAACGGCGAGGACATCGATCTCGCCAAGCCCTGGAAGCGCATCACGATGCGCGAGCTGATCCTCGAACGGTTCGGCCTCGACTTCATGGAGTCCACCCGCGAGCAGCTCGCGGAGGTCCTGGACGAGCCGATGGACCCGGAGGCGACTTGGGCGGAGGTCGTGGCCGACATCTACTCCGAGAAGATCGAGTCGACGATCAACCAGCCGACGCACGTCTTCGACTTCCCGCTGGAGCCCTTCCCGATCACCCGGCCGCACCCCGATCACCCGGAGCTGGCCGAACACTTCGACGCGGTGATCGGGGGCATCGAGCTCGTCAGCGGCGACACCGAGCTGAACGACCCCGTCGACCAGTGGCAGCGCTTCGTCGACCAGCGCAAGCGGCGCATGATCGACGACGCGGACGTACCGCATCCGAACGACGAGGAGTACGCGCGGGCGATCGAGTACGGCTACTCGCCGACGGCCGGCGGCGGCATGGGGGTGGACCGCCTGGTGATGATCCTCACCGAACGTGACTCGCTGCGCGAGGTCATCCCCTTCCCGATCGTGAGGGACCTGGCGTGAGTGCCTCCAAGCTGGGCTTGGACCCGGGCGTCGTCGAGGCCTGCCGCCAGGCCGCACGGCGCATCGCCGACGACGTCGGCGAGCAGATCGCGGGCAGGACGACCGTCTCGGTCGAGCGCAGCGTCACGCGCCTGCTCGGCGTCGACGGCGCCGACGAGCTGGAGGTGCCGCTGCCCAACGTGCTCGTAGACCACGTGCACGAGCGCGGAGGCCTCGACCGCGGCGTCGCCTACTGGCTCGGCAACGCGATGGTCGCCACCTCGCGCACCCCCCGGCAGATCGCCGAGGCGGTGAGCGCGGGCGAGCTCGACCTGATGGAGATCGAGCGTGCCGATCAGGCAACGGTCCGCGAGCTCGTCACCGACCAGTGCCGCGCCAACCTGAGCGGCATCGCCGCCCGCTTCGAGGAGCGCGCCGCGATGCGCGAGCGGCTGGGAGACCGCGACGGCACGCTGCGCTACGTCCTGACCGCGACCGGAGACGTCTACGAGGACGTCGTCCACGCGAAGGCGGTCGCCCAGGCCGGCGGCGACATCATCGCCGTGATCCGCTCGACCGCACAGAGCCTGCTCGACTACGTGCCCTACGGGCCGACCACCGAGGGCTACGGCGGCACCTTCGCCACCCAGGCCAACTTCCGGATCATGCGCGAGGCGATGGACGAGTGGTCCGAGCAGCACGGCCGCTACATCCGCCTCTCGAGCTTCTGCTCGGGCCTGTGCATGTCGGAGATCGCGGCGATGGGCGCCTGGGAGGGCTTCGACAACATGGTCAACGACGCCCTCTACGGGATCCTCTACCGCGACATCAACATCGTGCGCGGGCTGATCGATCAGCGGGTCTCGCGCATGATCAACGGCTGGTTCGGCGTCACGATCAACACGGGCGAGGACAACTACCTGCGCACCGCCGACGGCGTCGAGGCGGCCCCGTCTGTCACCGCCTCGCAGTTCATCAACCACCAGCTCGCGCGCGCCTCGGGCGTCCCGGACCGCCAAATCGGCCTGGGGGACGCGTTTGAGATCGACGTGCCGGTGACCAATGGGTTCCTGTTCGAGCTGGCCCAGGCGCAGCTCACGCGCGAGCTGTTCCCGGACTGCCCGGTCAAGTACATGCCGCCGACCCGCCACATGGACGGCAACCTGTTCCGCACGCACGCGGCCGACACGATGTTCAACCTGGCGACGATCGTCACCGGCCAGGGCATCCAGACGATCGGCGTTCCGACCGAGGGAATCCACACCCCCCACATCCATGACCGCGTGCTCGGTCTGCAGAGCGTCGACTACGTGTTCAACTCCGCCCGGGACCTCGGCGAGGAGATCGAGTTCAAGCAGGACGGGATCATCCAGACGCGCGCCCGGCAGGTGCTCGCCGGCGCGCAGGTGCTGCTCGAGCGGATCGCAGAGATCGGGCTGTTCGCGGCGATCGAGCAGGCGACCTTCGGCGACGTCAGCCGCCGCATCGACGAGGGCCGCGGCATCGAAGGGATCGTCGACACCGGCGAGGGCTACTTCAACCCGCTGGTCGATCTGATGGGCCAGGCCGTCCATGTCTAGGGAGGTCGATCTCACGGCCGTGCGCCCGTACGCCGACCACCTCGGCGACGGCCTCGTGCAGATGAGCTTCACACTGCCCGTGCCCTACTCGCTGGCGGCGCGCAAGGCGGCGATGGAGCTCGCCGCGGGGATGGGCTTCGAGGACCCCGAGGTCGTGCACTACGAGGAGCTGACCGCGGGCTACACCTACTTCGTCATGTTCGGGCGCTGCCTGAGAACCGTCGACTTCGCCGCGCTCCAGGGCGAGGGGTTCGACATCGAGTACATGTCCGAGGAGGAGATCGAGCGCTTCGTCGAGCGTTCGCTCGGGCGCAGGATCGTCGTGGTCGGGGCGAGCACGGGATCGGACACGCACAGTGTCGGCATCGACGCGATGCTGAACCTCAAGGGCTACCACGGCCATCACGGCCTCGAGGGCTATCACTCCTTCGAGACCTACAACCTGGGCAGCCAGGTGCCGAACAGCGTGCTGCTGAGCAAGGCGATCGAGGTGGACGCCGACGCGATCCTCGTCTCGCAGACCGTCACACAGCAGAACCTGCACGTGCAGAACCTCACGGAGCTCGTGGAGATGGTCGAGGCCGAGGGCAGGCGCAGCCAGCTGATCCTGGCCTGCGGCGGCCCGCGCGTCTCGAACGAGCTGGCCAAGGAGCTGGGCTACGACGCGGGTTTCTCGAAGGGCACCTACCCGCACCACCTCGCGACGTTCATCGCCCGCGAGCTCGCCGCCCGTGCCGCGGGCGACCGTGTCCCGGCGGGCAGCTGACGCCGGTGAAGCTTGCTGAGCTGACCGCCGCCGCCCCGCGGCTGGCGCTGGTCGGACTCGCGAAGAACACCGGCAAGACCGTCGCGCTCAACGCTCTGCTCGGCGAGCTGGCGGCGGAGCGGGAGCCCGTCGGCGTCACCTCGGTCGGCCGCGACGGCGAGCGCAACGACGTGATCGACTTCCGCATCGAGAAGCCGCTCGTGCGTCTCGGGGCGGGAGATCTCGTCGCGACCACGGACGGCCTGCTCGCCGCCAGCGGCATTCCGCATGAGCTCCTGCAGCGAACCGGGGTCCGCACGCCGATGGGCGAGGTCCTGCTCGCAAGGCTCGACGGCGCCGGCACCGTCGAGATCGCCGGCCCGTCGGCAGCCGCAGATACACGCGCCGTCGCGGACTCGATGCTCGCGGCCGGCGCCCGCCGCGTCATCATCGACGGCGCGATCGACCGCCGGGCGGCGTCCTCGCCGGACGTTTCCGACGGCCTGGTCATGTCAACCGGGGCGATCCTCAGCGAGGATCGAGATGAGGTGGTCGCGCGCACGGTCGAGGCGGTGGCGCTCGTACGCCTGCCCCCGCTCGACACGGAGGGCCAAGGTGCGCTCGCGAGGAGGCTGGCCGCCACGCTCGGGCCGAACGTGAGCGCGTTCGCCGGCGAGGACGGGCGGGCCGCGCCGCTGCCGGAGCGCTTCGTGCTCACCGCTGAGGCTGCGGAGATCGCGGAGCGCATGCGTGCGGCGCCCTCGCCGAGCCTGCTGCTCGTCGCCGGCGCGCTTCCGCAGCGTTTCCTCGACGGCCTCGTGCCCCAGGTGCGGCGCGCGGGCACGCCGCTGACGGTCGTGGTCTCGGACCCGACTCGGCTGTTCCTCTCCGGCCGCGGCGTCGAGCACTACGCACGGGCGGGCATCGAGCTGCGCGTGCTGCGCCCGATCCAGCTGCTGGCGCTGACGGTCAACCCGGTCGCGCCGCAGTCGCACAGCTTCGACTCGGCGACGCTGCGGGCGCAGCTGGCCGAGGCGATCGGAGACCTGCCCGTCTTCGATGTCCTGCACCCCTCCTACACGGGCAGCGCGCCGCCGATGCCGGGGATGCGGCGGGCAAGCGCCTGAGGGCCGGCTCACCGCCCGCACGCGCGGGGAGCGCGCCTGCGGACGGTGGCCGCCGCTCAGCAGCTGACGCGCTCCGCGCGGCGGGCGCTGCGAGCCCGGGGACGCCACGCGACGGCGCTTCTGATGTATGTGGTGCGAGCCGGCCGCAGCGCGCGCGCCTGCAGACCCTCGGCGCCGCGCTTGGCGCCGCCTGCCCTGAGGTCGCGCTGGCGCTCGGTGGCCAGCTGCGTTGTGAGGTGATGGCTCATGTTCATGGACTCACCGTCGCGCATCCGGGGGAGCAGCCAAACGCATTTAGACTGGACTAAATAGTTCGGCTCTTGGGTGCGCCTCGCCGAACATTCGGAGGGCGCCGCGAAGTGCCGCACGTCCTCCTCCCCATCCAAAAAAAATGATCGAAGCCCGCTTTGACACCGAAGCCCTGACGAAAGTCCGCTTCGCGATCTCCCCGATGTTCGAGACCACGCGCAGCGCGAAGGCGCTGCGCGACCCGAGCTACGCCGCGCTTCATCTCCCCTGGGTCGAACGCGCGCTTCCCCGGGTCGCCGATCTCGACCTCGCGCCGCTGTTCGCGCTGCAGAACGCCCCCGACTACAACCCCGACTTCGTCAACCCGCCTCCGAGCACGCCGCTGGTCGAGTTCGAGGACGAGCTGCAGACGATGCTGGCCACCCCCGACGAGCAGATCGCGGCGGAGGTCCGCTACTCCTACCAAGGCGTGCCGCTTCCGGCTGTGCTCGAGCCGTTCGTGAACGAGCCGCGCAAGGCGATCGAGGCGCTGGCCGAGCTGATGCGGGAGTACTGGCAGCGCTGCCACGCCGAGAACTGGCCGCGCATGCGCTCGCTGCTGGAGCACGACGTGCTCTACCGCTCGCGGCAGATCGCCGACGGCGGCACCGCGCGCCTGTTCTGCGACCTCGCCGACGGGGTGGGCTGGAGCGACGGCGTGCTGCGCATCCCGGGCAGCTGCGAAGGCTCGCTCGACGTCGACGAGCGGGGCCTGTTGCTCGTGCCGAGCGTCTTCGTGTGGCCCAAGGTCACGGCGCTCACCCTCGAGCCGTGGCAGCCCACCGTCGTCTACCCCGCGCGCGGCGTCGGCATGCTCTGGAGCCCCGAGCAGGCGCCGAGCCCGCCTGACGCGCTCGAGCGTCTCGTGGGGCGCACCCGCGCCACGCTGCTGAACGCGCTCGACTCCCCTCGCACCACGACCGAACTCGCGGGCGAGCTGGGGCTCACCGCCGGCGGCGTCTCACAGCACCTGACGGTGCTCCGCGACGCCGGGCTGGTCCACGGGCGGCGCGTCGCGCGCTCGGTGCTCTACCTGCGCTCGGCGCAGGGGTCCGCGCTGCTGAACGCGACCGGCTCCGGCGAGGAGGCGGCGGCTTAGCCCGCAGCCGCCGCGCCGCCCTCGTTGCGGAAGTAATCGGCGTTGATCTGGGTGAACTTCTGCCACTCCGGCGGGAGCTGGTCCTCGGCGAAGCAGGCGTCGACCGGGCACGCCTCGACGCACGCGTCGCAGTCGATGCACTCCTCGGGATCGATGTAGAGCATCTCG
>Ga0070741_10019444_pt1 | contig 10837 bp, 7 predicted proteins | sample Coa_R1_4_FD_66440 | JGI IMG/M metagenome (GOLD analysis project Ga0070741, IMG submission 66440) | Surface soil microbial communities from Centralia Pennsylvania, which are recovering from an underground coalmine fire - Coalmine... | ecosystem: Environmental > Terrestrial > Soil > Unclassified ...
TGGTCGCCGTGCTGGTGCACAAGCAGACGCCACCCCCGGCCAAGGACCTGGACGCCCTCCCCGCGTCGGCGATCGAGCGCCCGCACGAGGACTGGTTCGGGCTCTACCAGAACGACCGGAAGATCGGTCACGCGCACCGCGTCCTCACGCGGACCGACTCGGGCTGGATGATCCGCGACGAGAGCCGCCTCTCGCTCGCGATGCTCGGCACGCCGCAGCCGGTCGCGACGTCGCTGATCGCCGAGATGGATGGTGCGTTCGCCCTCCGACGCTTTCGCTTCTCGCTCGACACCGCGGCGGGGAGCTTCGCCGCGAGCGGCGAGTGCGACGATCGCCGCCTGCGTGTCGTGCCCGGCACGGGACGGGAGGTCGTCATCCCGCTTCGCGAGCCGATCTACCTGCCGGTCGCCCTCCGGCCGCGCCTGCTCGCGGCCCATCCCGAAGCCGGCGCGCGATACACCTACGCCGTCTTCAACCCGATGACGCTCGCCGCCGAATCGACCGCGGTCACGGTCGAGGGACGCGAGATCCTCCCGGGGCCCGACGGTCCCGTCGAGACGCTCCGGATCGTCGAGGAGCACGACGCCCTCCGCGCGCGCGCCTGGCTCGACGCCGACGGCGCCGCGGTGCGCGAGGAAGGCATGCTCGGGCTCGTCCTCCGGCGGGAGACGGCGGCGAGCGCGGTCGCCGGCGTCGACGCGAACCCGCCCGACCTCGCGGTGTCGGCGCGCATTCCGCTCGAAGGCTCGATCCCGCACCCGCGCGGCGCGGCGTCGCTGACCCTCCGCGTCAGCGGGGCGGCGGCCGGACGCATCCCGACGGATCCGCCGCGCCAGCGGCTCACGGGCGACCTGCTCGAGATCGTCCGCGAGCCGGCACCGGCGACGACCCCGCCGCCCGTTCCGCCCGCCTCGCTCGCCGCGTACACGGCTCCGGGACCGTTCCTCGAGTCGGACGATCCGGAGATCGTCGCGGCGGCACGCGCCGCCGTCGGGACCGAGACCGATCCCGTGCGGAGCGCCCGTCGCCTCGTCCACTGGGTGCACGCGACGCTCACGCAGGAGCCGAGCCTCACGGTCCCGAGCGCGCGGGAAGTGCTGCACGCGCGCCGTGGCGACTGCAACGAGCACGCCGTGCTCCTGACGGCGCTCGCGCGGGCGACCGGCATCCCGGCGCGGGTCGTCGCCGGTGCCGTCTACGCCGGCGACGCGTTCTACTACCACGCCTGGACGGAGCTCTGGCTCGGACGCTGGATCAGCGCGGACGCCATCTTCGATCAGATCCCCGTCGACGCGACCCACGTGAAGCTCGTCGACGGCGGGCCCGAGCGACACTTCGAGCTGGCCGGGATCGTCGGGCGGCTCGGCTTCGCCACCGTGGAGCGCGGCTCGTGATCCGGCTGCAGGCGCTGCGAAAGGCCTACGGCCACCTGGTCGCCGTCGACGACCTCACCTTCACGGTCGATGCCGGGTGCGTGTTCGGCTTCCTCGGCCGGAACGGCGCCGGCAAGACGACGACGATCCGCATGATGATGGGTCTCCTCGAGCCGACGTCGGGCACGGTGCTCCTCGGCGACCACGACATCCGCCGGGCGCCCGAGGCGGCGAAGGCGATCGCGGGCTACGTGCCGGACCATCCGTTCCTCTACGACAAGCTGACGGGGACCGAGTTCCTCTGGTTCGTCGGCGGGCTCCGCGGGCTCGAGCGTGCCGAGTGCCGGCGGCGTGCGGCCGAGCTGCTCGAGGAGTTCCGGCTGGTCGCGCAGGCGGCCGAGCTCGTCGAGACGTTCTCGCACGGCATGAAGCAGCGCCTCGCGCTGGCCGCGGCGTTGATCCACCGACCACGCATCCTCGTCCTCGACGAGCCGATGGTCGGGCTCGATCCCGAGGGCGCGCTCGAGTTCCGGCGCCTGGTCGTCGACCTGGCGCGCGCGGGAGTGACCGTCTTCCTGTCCACGCACAGCCTCGCCGTCGCCGAGGAGCTCTGCGGCGGGATCGCGATCATCGATCGCGGTCGGCTGATCGCGCTCGGGACGCTCGACGACCTGCGCGCCCGCCGGAACGGCGGGCACGGCGACGCCTCACTCGAGCGGGTCTTCCTCGACATCCTCGCCGAAGAGGCGGTGCCGGCCGGCGCGCCGTGACGTCGGCGATGAGCCTCCTCGCGCCGCGCTTCTACGCCGCGCGGAACGCCGTCCGCCGGACGCCCGTCCGCCACCTGATCCTCGGGACGCTGGTGGCGCTCTTCTGGGGGTTCTGCTTCGCGCTCTTCGTCCGCGTGCTCAACTACTTCCAGACGATCGGCGATTTCGGCCCGCTGCTGACGCAGCGGCTCCTCGTCCTTCTCTGCGTGAGCTTCTTCATGATCCTGCTGATCAGCAACACGGTGACCGCGCTCACGACGTACTACCTCGCCGAGGACGTGCCGCTGCTCCTCGCCGCGCCCGTGCCGTTCCATCGCTTGCACCGGGCACGCTTCGTCGAGACGGTGGTGACGTCGTCGTGGATGGTGCTGCTGTTCGGACTCCCGGCGTTCCTCGCCTACGGCGTCGTCTACCGCGCGGGCGCCGCGTTCTACGCGGGGACGGTCGTCGTGCTCGTGCCCTTCCTCGTCATCCCGGCCGCCATCGGCGTGATCGTGACGACGATCCTCGTCCTCGTCTTCCCCGCGCGCGGGACGCGCGACGCCCTGCTGCTGCTCAGCGGGCTCCTGATCGCGGCCGCCGCGCTCGGCATCCGGGCGCTCCAGCCGGAGCGGCTCGCGAATCCGATGGGCCTCGCCGGATTCGCTGGGTTCCTCGCCCGCTTCGGCGCGACCGGCTCGCCGTGGCTGCCGACGACGTGGGCGGCCGAGGTCCTGATCCCGCTCCTCGGCGTCCGCTCGGGCGACCCGCTCTTCTACCTCGGCATGCTCGCGAGCACGGCGACGATGCTCTTTCTCGTGAGCGGGAGCGCGCTCGAGCGCGTGTTCCTGACCGCGTGGTCACGCGCCCAGACGGGACGCGTTCGGGCCGCCGGCTCGGAGCGGGCCCTCTCGCGCTGGCTCGCGGCGGTGGCGCGCCCGCTGCCACGCCTGCCCGGTCTGCTCCTCGCCAAGGACGCGACCATCTTCCTCCGCGATGCCGGGCAATGGTCGCAGCTCCTGCTGCTGCTCGCGCTGGTCGGCGTCTACGTCTACAACTTCTCGGCGCTGCCGCTGAACGACGGGTCACCGATCGCGCTCGCGATGCGGAACCTCGCGGCCGTCTTCAACCTCGCGCTCGGCGCCTTCGTCACGACGTCCGTCGCCGTCCGCTTCGTCTACCCGATGGCGAGCCTCGAGGGCCGCGCGTGGTGGATCCTCCGTACCGCGCCGGTGCCGCTCCGGTCGCTCTGGTGGGGCAAGTTCTGGCTCGCGTTCGTGCCGCTCGCCACCTTCGGCGAGGCGCTCGTCGCGACGACGAACCACCTACTGGACGTCCCGCCGAGCCTCACGATCCTGTTCCTCATCGCGCTGCTGCCGTTGACGGCGGCGATCGTGAGCCTCGGGCTCGCATTCGGAGCCGCGCATCCGAAGCTCGACGTGCGGAACGCCGCCCAGGTGGCGACCGGCTTCGGCGCGATCGTGTACATGGTCACGTGCCTCGTCCTGATCGCGATCGTCGTCGGCCTCGAGGCGTGGCCGGTCGCGCGGCTCTACTGGCACCGGGGCTCGCTGCCGCCGGGTCCCGTCGAGTGGACCGGCATCGGCCTCGCGTTCGCCGCCGCGATCGCCCTCCCGGGCACCGCGTTCGTCGTCGCCCACCGCGCCGGCCTCCGCTACCTGGCCCACCTCGGCGATTGATCGCGACCCGAGCCTTCTCGGGTCGCGGACCGGACGCGAGCGTGTTTTCACTATCACGCGCGACCGGCGTGCCGCGGCTGGCAAAAGCCAGCGCGGCACACAAACACGCCCCGTTCCGAACCCACTCAACCTAACGGATCGAGACGACAGGCCCACGAGATTTGAACTAGCGGGGCGTGTCGGTTCTGCCGCGCTGGCTTTGCCAGCCGCGGCATAGCGGTCGCGCGTGACCGAGCGCCACACACTCGCATCCGGTCCCGCGACCCGAGAAGTCTCGGGTCGCGCGTTAAAGGCCGTACTTCCGGAGCCGCCGGGCGAGCGACCACCGGCTGATGCCGAGAAGGCGCGCCGCGCGCTGGTGGCTCTGACCCGCGGCATCGAGCGCCTGCACGATGTACCAGCGCTCGAGGTCGCGCAGCGAGGAGAGGCCCTCGGTCGCACCGCGGCCACGCACGCGCGCGGGAAGGTCGTCGATCCCGATGCGGGACCCGCGTGCGTTCACGCGCGCCTCGTCGACGACGCCGCGCAGCTCGCGGAGATTGCCCGGCCAGGGATAGTCGCGGAGTGCCGCCTGCGCCTTCGGCGTGAGCTCCGCCGGCGGCTCGCTCCACTGCGCGAGAAACCGGCTCGCGAGGAGCGCGATGTCGTCCGGCCGTTCGCGAAGCGGCGCCAGGAGGAGGGAGCGGGCAGCGAGACGCACCTCGAGATCGGGGCGAAAGAGCCCGGCGCCCGTCCGCGCCGCGAGATCGACGGTCGTGCCCGCGATGCACCGCGACGCGACGGGCACGGCCGCCCCGGTGACCTGCGCGATTTCCTTTCGATCGAGCAGCTGGAGGAGCGTCTTCTGCAGCCGCGGGGGCAGCTCGACGACGTGCGCCAGGAACACCGTTCCGGCGCGGGCCTGCTCGAAGGCGCCCGCCTTTCGCGGCCCGTGGCGGCCTTCCAGCCCGAACAGCTCCGCTTCGAGCAGCGGCTCGGGCAGGCTGCCACAGTCGACCGCGACGAACGGTTCCGCGGCCCGGCACGAGAGATTGTGGATGGCGCGGGCCGCCGCTTCGTGGCCGCTCCCGGGCTCCCCGACGAGCAAGACGGGATGGTCACCCGCGGCGAGCCCCTGCAGGCGTTCCATCATCCGCCCGAGGATCGGATCGCGCGCCGTCGCGCCGTGGATCCAGGGATGCTCGACCACCGAAGACACTCGTCACCTAGACGCGGCCGGGTGGTGAATTATTCAAGGCGGTCCGAGGCATCGATGGCGGTCCCGACGGCATCGTCGCGGCGACCGGCCGCCGGCCGCCGCCGGCTTGGCAGCTCCGACACGGAGTGCTAAGCCGCGTCCCGGTGAAAGGAGGTGCAAGAATGCGAGCTTACCTGACGATCCTCGCCACGCTGTCGCTCGTGCTGTCGCGCGCACCGGCGCGTGCCGAAGACAATCCGGAGATGCACGCCGCGCAGGAGGACCTGCGCCGCGCGAAGACCGAGCTCCAGAGCGCCGGGCACGACTACGACGGCCATCGACGGAAGGCGGTGGAGCACGTCGAGCACGCCCTGGAGGAGGTCCGCGCCGGGCTGGCCGTCGTCGAGGGGCACGAGAAGAAGGTCGAGCACAAGGAGCAGCGGCTGGAGAAGCGTCTTCAGAAAGACGAGCAGCGGGACGACAACATGAAGAACCGTTGAGCCAAGGAGGCGGACATGCTGCGCGAGTTTCGAGACTTCGCCGTCCGCGGAAACGCGATCGATCTCGCAATCGCGGTGATCATCGGGGCCGCCTTCGGCGGCGTCGTCACGTCGCTCGTGAACGACGTGCTGATGCCACCGATCGGCCTCGCGCTCGGTCACGTCGACTTCAGCAACCTGTTCGTGAATCTCTCGGGGCAGCACTACGCCTCCGTCGCCGAGGCGAAGGCGGCCGGCGCGCCCACGTTGAACTACGGCATGTTCGTGAACACCGTGATCAACTTCGTGATCGTCTCCTTCGTCGTCTTCATGCTGGTCCGCCAGATCAACCGGCTGAAGAGCGCACCGGCCCCCGCATCGCCGACGACGAAGGAATGCCCGTACTGCACGTCGACGATCCCGTTGCGTGCCACCCGGTGTCCGCAGTGTACGGCCGAGCTGCGCGCGGCATGACCGACGAGGAGGGCTCCCGACGCGTGGGAGCCCTCCTCATCATCGCGCGAAGCGGGCGGCGCGCGCGTCCTGGCGTGCGCGGAACCGCACAGCCCCCACACCGGACAGGGGTGAGCCCTCGCGGCCGAGATCGACGATGGACGCCGAGCATCCACGGGATCAGTCTCGTCCGACGAGGACATGGAGTTTCGCGCGCTCGCAACGTACCTCGAGCAGCGGCACGACGACATTCTCCGTCGTTGGCGCGAGAGGGCTCGTACCGACCCGACGCAGGCGCTCGCGCGGCTGAACCTTTCCGATCGCGAGCTCGACGATCACCTGCCGTCCCTCCTCGACGACGTGGTGCGCTGTTTGCGCGGCGACGAGGCGGAGGGCGTCGACGTCGACGGCGCCAATCACGGGCAGCAGCGCCGGCGGCTCGGGTATCACGTGACCGAATGCCTCGCCGAGTTGATGCAGTTCCGCTCGATCCTCGTCGACGTGCTCGACGAGTACGAGGCCTCCGGCGACGCCGCCCCGGGCGAGAGCCCCGCCGCCGGTCGCAAGCGCGTGTTCGACGTGCTCGACCGCAGCGTGAAGGCCTCGGTCGCGCGCTACACCGACGACGCCGAGCGGGAGCGCGACGTCCTGCAGCGCCAGCTCGAGGCGACGAACGAGCAGAAAGACCGCTTCATCGCGATGCTCTCGCACGAGCTGCGGAGCCCGATCGCCCCGATCATCAACGCCGCCTGGCTCCTGAAGCGCCCCGACCTTCCCGACGCGAAGCGGAAGGAGGCGCGCGACATCATCGAGCGTCAGGCGCGCCACCAGGCGCGCCTGATCGACGACCTCCTCGACGTGAACCGCGTCGCGCGCGGGAAGATCGAGCTCCGTCGCCAGATCGTCGACTTCCGGGACGCGATCGGGCACGCGCTCGAGTCCCTGCGACCCGCGACGGACGGCAAGTCGCTGCAGGTCTCCGTCGACCTGCCGGCACACGCCGTCCCGGTCCACGGCGATCCGACACGACTGGCGCAGATCGCCCTCAACGTCCTCAGCAATGCGGTCAAGTTCACGCCGCCCTCGGGGACGATCGCCGTGTCGCTCCGCGAGGAGGGCGCCGAGGCGGTGCTCCGCGTCCAGGACACGGGCATCGGCATCAGCGAAGCGATGCTGCCCCGGGTGTTCGACATGTTCGCGCAGGCCGACACATCGTGCGGCCGCGGGCCCGGGGGACTCGGCGTCGGGCTGACGCTCGCCAGGCACCTCGTCGAGATGCACGGGGGTCGGATCACGGCGCACAGCCACGGGGTCGGGGCGGGCGCCGAGTTCGTCGTCCGCCTGCCGCGCGTCGACGCCGAGGGTCTCGCGCCGGAGGTCGCGGTGGGAGTCCCGGCGCCGAAGCGGCGGGTGATCGTCGTCGAGGACAATCCCGACGCGCGCGAGACGCTCGCCTCCGTGCTCGCGCTGGTCGGCGTTTCCGTCCTGACCGCCGGGAACGGCGAGGAGGCGCTCCGCCTCGCCGCGGAGGACCCCGCCGACGCCTACGTCATCGACGTCGGGCTTCCGGGGATGAGCGGCTACGACCTCGCGCGCCATCTGCGTCGGCTGCCGGCGCGCCGTCCGCCGCTGTTGATCGCCCTCACCGGCTTCGGCACGCCCGAGGACAAGGACCGGGCGCGCGCCGCCGGCTTCGACCGTCACGTGACGAAGCCGGCGGACCTGGACGAGCTCCAGCGTTTGCTGGTCGAGTGAGCTGCAGGCCGTTCTTCGGAACCGCTCTGGCGTCGGCCAAGCCTGCGTGCTTCAAGCGGCCGATGCGCGGCACATGGGTCGAGGTGGAAGAGGCCCGGCGGATGCGAGGGCTCCGCCTCGTCGTCACGAAGCGCATTCCGAATCCGTGGGCGGAGGCGGCGAAGGCCCTTTTTCACGTGAAGGGCATCCCGTACGTGCGCGTCGCCCAGCGTCCCGGCGCGCCGAACGATGAGCTCCGCGCGTGGACCGGGCAGACGAGTGCCCCCGTCGCGGTCCTCGACGACGAGCCGCCGCGCACGACCTGGAGCGCGATCGTCCATCTCGCGGAGCGTCTCGCCCCCGAGCCCACGCTCATCCCGGCGGACGCCGCGGCGCGCGCGACGATGTTCGGGTACCTCCACGAGCTCTGCGGCGAGATGGGGTTCGGGTGGTGCCGGCGCCTCGCCTTCGCGCAGTCGACGCTCGACGGGCCGAACCGTTTCATCGGCGAGTACATCGTCGGGAAGTACTCGAACGGCGTGCTCGCGCCCGAGGTTCTTCGCGGACGGGTCCGCGAGCTGCTGGCGCTGTTCGCCGAGCTGCTCCGGGAGCAACGTGCGCGCGGACGACGCTTCATGCTCGGCGATCGGCTCACCGCGCTCGACCTCTACTGGGCGGCGTTCGCCGCGCTGATCGACCCGCTCCCGCCCGCGCAATGTGCGATGCTGGACGCGATGCGACCGCTCTACACGCTGACGGATCCCGAGCTCCGCGCGTCCGTCGATCCGATCCTCATGGAGCACCGCGACCGGATATACGCCGACTACCTGCCGCTCCCGCTCGAGCTCGCCTGAACCGCCGCGCGTGCCGCGCTGAGCGGCCCACGCGCGCTCACTTTTGGCATTTACTTGGCCGCTCGCGCCGCCAGGCTCTCGAAGCATCGCACCGCGAGCACCGTCCATCCCTGGAAGCTCGCCCCGAGCCCGCGCCCGGTGTCGCCGCAGAAGTACTCGTTGAACCGCAGCAGATCGCGCCAGTGTGGGGCGCCGGCGAAGCGGGCGTCGTCGCCGTGGCACGGGCGGCGTCCGCTCGCGTCCGGGACGAAGAGACCGGCGAGCCGGCGGTAGATTTCGGCCGCGATCTCGCGGAGCGTCATCATGCGGCCGGAGCCCGTCGGACACTCGAGGCGCAACCCGTCGCCGTAGAAGTATGCGTAGCGCTCGAGCGCCTCGACGAGGAGATAGTTCGCCGGGAACCAGACCGGGCCGCGCCAGTTCGAGTTGCCGCCGAAGAACCCGGTGTCCGACTCTCCCGGCGCGTACCGGACGCGGTACTCCTGGCCGTCGAGCACCAGCACGAACGGGTGCTCGTCGTGGACTCGGGAGAGCGACCGGATGCCGTGCGGCGAGAAGAACTCCGACTCGTCGAGCATGTAGCGGAGGACGCGCTCCAGCCGCTCCCGCGACGGGAGCGCCAGGAGCCGTTGCCCGTGGGCCGCCTCCGCCCACGTGATGTGCTCGGCGAGATCACGGCGGTTTTCGAGAAACCAGCGCATCCGTTTCGTGAAGCCGGGCAGGCGGACGAGCGTCGCCTCCTCGAGCACCGTGCAGGCGAACAGCGGAAGGAGACCGACGAGCGAGCGGACGCGGAGCGGGACGACGCGGTCCCCGGTGTGCACCTGGTCGTAGTAGAAGCCGTCGTCCGGGGACCAGAGCCCCGTGCCGCCGAAGCCATTCATCGCGTCAGCGATCGCGACGAAGTGCTCGAAGAACTTCGACGCCATGTCCTCGCACGCCGGATCCTCGCGCGCGAGCTCGAGCGCCATCTCGAGCAGCGTGATGCAGTAGAAGGCCATCCACGCGGTGCCGTCGGCCTGCTCGAGCGTCGCGCCGCCCGGCAGCGGCTTCGACCGATCGAACACGCCGATGTTGTCGAGCCCGAGGAATCCGCCGCCGAAGAGGTTGTTTCCCTGCGTGTCCTTCCGGTTCACCCACCACGTGAAGTTGAGGCACATCTTCTGGAAGATGCGTGAGAGGAAGATGCGATCGCGGGCGCCGCGCGGACCGGTCATCTTGTAGACGCGCCACGCGGCCCACGCGTGCACCGGCGGGTTCACGTCGGAGAACGCGAACTCGTAGGCGGGGAGCTGCCCGTTCGGGTGCATGTACCACTCGCGCGTGAACAGCACGAGCTGCTCCTTCGCGAACGCGGGATCGACGCGCGCGAACGGGATCATGTGGAAGGCGAGGTCCCACGCCGCGTACCACGGATATTCCCACGCGTCGGGCATCGAGAGGACGTCGCGGTTGTAGAGATATGGCCAGTCGGCGTTCCGGCCGGTGCGCCGGCTTGCGGGCGGTGGCGGCTGCGCCGGGTCGCCCTCGAGCCAGTCCTTCACGACGTAGTGGTAGAACTTCTTCGACCAGAGGAGCGACGCGTACGCCTGCCGGATGATCGCCTGCTCGCCCTCGCCGAGCCCGGCCGGGACGTGCCGGGCGTAGAACGCGTCGGCCTCGCGGATGCGTTCGGCGAAGACCTGCTCCGCGGACGCCGCACCCATCTCGCCGTCGTCGCTGAGACGGAGCCCGAGCGTCGTCGCGCCGCCCGCCGGAACGTCGACGCGATAGTGGAGCGCCGCCTTCGTGCCGACGCGGGCGGGATTCACGGCGTCGGCCTTGCCGTGGACGACATATTCGTGGAACGCGTCCTTCACGTACGAGGGCGCGCTGGGCGCGCCGAACACCCGCGCGACGTTCGTCTCGTTGTCGGTGAAGAGGGCGGTCCCGCCGGCGTCCGCGGAGAGCCGGAAACGCCCGACCGACGCGTGCTCGGCGATGATCGTCCCGTCCGCCGCGCGCCCGAGCGTCGGCTTCGGCCAGTACCCCTCGCCCGTCCGGCCCCAGGCCCACGTGTTCCGGAACCAGAGCGTCGGCAGCACGTGGAGCGTCGCCGCGTCGGGGCCGCGATTCGCGATCGTCACGCGGATCGCGATGTCGTCGGGCGCCGCCTTCGCGTACTCGACGGTCACGTCGAAGTAGCGGTCGCCGTCGAAGACGCCGGTGTCGACGAGCTCGAGCTCGCCGTCGGTCTTGTCACGCCGGCGCGTCTCCTCGACGAGGCGCGCGTACGGAAACTCTCGCTGCGGATACTTGTAGAGCGCCTTCAGGTACGA
>Ga0070741_10019445_pt1 | contig 10837 bp, 7 predicted proteins | sample Coa_R1_4_FD_66440 | JGI IMG/M metagenome (GOLD analysis project Ga0070741, IMG submission 66440) | Surface soil microbial communities from Centralia Pennsylvania, which are recovering from an underground coalmine fire - Coalmine... | ecosystem: Environmental > Terrestrial > Soil > Unclassified ...
CACGGCCTCGCGCATCGCCTCCCGAAAAGAGACGTCGTCCATCGGCGTGACCGCGAAGCCCACGACCTTGAACTCCGGGGGCAGCAGGTCGGCGCAGGCCAGATTGTAGAGCGCGGGGATCAGCTTGCGCTTGGTCAGGTCTCCCGAAGCGCCGAAGATGATGAAGGCATGGGACTCTTCGGGGCGCTGAAGGAGCGCGCCTGGCTGCATCTCATGGGTCAGCGTGGCGGACATACTCGGCGGCGCAGATGTAGACTCGGTACTCATGAACGGATTTCCTTCCCTGGCAGCTTCCTGACTCATTCTTCCACAGCGTTGCCGGGTACTAAAAGTACCCGTCTGGAGGGCCTGCGGCCAACCGTCCTTCGGACGGACAATGCAATGCGCGTCCGGCCGTCGCGAGAAGCGGCTGTCTCGCTCGTGCGAGACGGGCTTAGCCGCATTCTCGCAGTCGCTCGGCGTGTAGCGCCACCGAGACGGGTACGTTCTGTACCCGGCGACGCCTGCTCTGGTTATCGGCAATCTGGCGCGTCCGGCCTATAGCGGCAGGGCGCAAGAATCGCTACTACAATTCGACAGCGCCGCCGAACTTCCTGTTCCGCCGCGATCTGCCGCCATTTCTAGAATCGCGTTCGTCTCTTTGCTTGACAGTATCGGCAGCGTTCGGTATACTACGGAATAACTGTTTGATGGGCAGCCCGCCGGTTTTCGCGCTCTCTTTTGGAGATAACGCCTCGCGAAGGCGGGCGGTTCCAGCTCCACACTGCGATTTATACGGCGATAGATTCTGTGAGGAAGAGGAAACGTTGCAACGACGCATCGGCATCGTGGTAGGACTGGCGATAAGTCTCGTCGCGCCCGCGCTCCTGGCGCTGTGCGTCGTCCTGCTCGAACGGACGTTCACCGAATGGACGCAAGGGCGGGAAGCCATATTGCCGCTTGCAACGCTGCTGCTGCTGAGCGCGCTGCTGCACCCGCGCCTGCGCAGGCTGCTCATCGTGACCCTCTGCTACGGCGTCGCTTTTCTGGCCCTGCGGGACGCACTGCACGCCCAGCGCCTGCCTCCGGCCATGGACTACGATATCATCGAGGAGGCGCGTCCGGCGGCGCTTATCCTGGTGGCAGGGCTGGCGGGCTTCGCGGCGGTCGCAGAGACGCTGCGGCCCGGTACGGTGTGGGCGCGACGCTGCTACTTCGGGGCGGCGGCGCTCTATTTCACCGGCATCGGCATCATCAACTACGGCTGGCACAAATCCTGGCAGTCCCTCATGCTGTGCGCGACCGGCATGATCGCCCTCTTCGGCTGCCTCTTCGCCCAGCGCATCGTCGCCGACGAGATCGAAGCGGAAACGGAAGAGACGGTCAACGACGAGGCGCTGCAGCGCGAACGCGAAGCGGCGCACCGCCGGGTCCTGCGCGCCAAAGAGTGGCACGACACGCGCGGAGACCTGGCAGAGTCTCCCGGCGAGCGCGAAAGCGCCTCCGGCAATCCGCCCTCCGCGCCGACGACGGCCCCCCACTAGGGCTGCGCTGCCGCCCCGCTGCCGTTCGCTTCCTGCCGTGTTCTCCTTCTCCTTGCCCGCCGTTTTCCTGGAAATTGTTGCAGATTTTTGGGCGCTCCCTTTCTTTTGGCATAGTTAATGCAATGCAAGGAGCGATAGAGGCGCGGACTGTATCACTCGTCGTGCGCGTCTGCCGGGAGAAGTCCCCGTCTCGGCGTATTTTCCCATCTTTTCGATTACCCAAGCCGTCATTTGAGAGGTAGACCCCTGGAGGACAGCCTTTCGGAATCCGGCGAGACTTCGCCGACCCCAGTTTGGAAAGGAGATACAGGCAGATGAAATTGCGCCTTGCAGGTCTGCTGAGCGCAGCGACCCTGTCGCTGGTCGGCACGGCCTTTTCGGTAAGCGCCAAGGCACAATCCGCCGGCCCTTTCAACGGCCCGATTTCCGGGAGTGAAGGGCAGTACGCGCTGTTGAACGGCGAATTTCTCTCGCTCTACGTAGACGCCAGAGGCGATCTGGGCGCGCCCCGCAAACCGCTCTCGTCCGGGCTGGCAAAGCCTGGCCCCGCGCTGGATGCGAATGGGCGTCCGTTCAATAACGGGCAGAACATCAACGCGGATGGCAGCGTCAAATCGAGCGTGAACGACACCTTCGGCGCGCTGTTCAGCCCGAACTCGACCGCCGCTCTGTCGCTGCACGATTCGGTATCCGCCAAGAGCGAGTATATCACCGGCACGCCCAACGGCGCGGCAGAAGGGTTCGCCATCAAACTCGGCGATGGCGCGTGGACCTCCTACCGCAATCTCAACTTCGTGGATTTCGGCGTAGGCGGCAACAGCGTCACCGGCCTGCTGACAGCGACCACGCACTACACGCTGGGCAACCTGCCGATCACGCAGGACATCGCCTTCAACGACGCGGCCAACAAAAACCGCGCCAAGTTTACCATCACCTTCGACAACAGCAACGGCACGGCTCCGGTCTCGGTGCAGTATGCCCGCGTCGTCAATCCGAACCAGGGCGCGCCCGGCGCCATCCAGACGACCGTGAACTACGGCACGCCCATCTTTACCAACGCCTTCGCCATCGACTCGGTCGCCAACGGCAAGCATCTCGGCATCGGCGTTCTACCTGGAACCGATCCCAATGCGGCGGGCAGCGTCATCCTTTCCAACGATGTCACAGACGAGGGCGGGCTGCTGAACTCCGGTAACCTGGATACGTTCCTGGACAACTATCCTTTTGTCCAGTTGCGTTCCGACCTGGGCGCGGACTATATCAATCCCGATCCGAGCCAGAACGAATCGACGCTGGGGCCGAACGACTTCAACAGCCTTCAGAACGTCCAGTTCGCCACCGGAACGGAAGATACGAGCCTGCTGCTCTACTCGCCCAACATCACCGTCGGGGCCGGGCAGATCGGAACCTACACGTTCTACTACTTCTTCGATACCATCAACCAGGGGCCGCCGCCGACCGTGCCGGAACCGGGCGCCGTCGCGCTGCTGCTGGCGGGTGTCGTCGGGTGCAGCGCGCTGCTGCGCCGCCGCAATCGGAAGTAGTCTGTCCCGTCCGTCGAACCAGAACGAGAACCCTCCGCCCCGGTCGCCCTCCGCGCCGGGGCGGTGTTTTCGTGACCGGGTACAGAACGTACCCGTCTGGAGGGCCTGCGGCCAACCGTCCTGCCGGACGGAATCCTCACTGGAGGCTTACTCCGTCGTATCGCATCCGCCCACATACGGAGGGACTGACCCTACCAAATGGAGGCGTCCGCGAGGACGCTTGGCGGCGCAGCCGCCCCCGAGACGGGTACTTTTAGTACCCGGCAAGACGGTCAAAATCTGCTCACGCTAGACAAATTCCGGGGCCGTTTGTCAAGCAAGGTTAGAAAAACGGCCCGAAAGCCTTGACGAACCGGCAGAATCGTGCTACGATGAGACATCCCAGAAAGGCGCGCGACCTTTTGAGCCAGACGCCAGTGATCGTTTCCCCCCTTCCCCCCAGGCAGGCGCGTGATGGCGCGGCATGGACCTCAGCACCCGACAGGGCAGGCGTGAACAAGGGCAGCGTATCTCGCAGGCTATCGAGCGCGCCGGACTCTCCGTAGAGGAGTTGGCCGGACGCATCGGCTGTTCACGCGCCCTGATCTACCAGTACCTCTCCGGCACGACCCTGGCCCAACCCGACCGCCTCCAGCAGATCGCCCGTGAGTGCGGCGTTCCCCTGACATTCTTCTATGCCGAGACGCTCGAAGAGGCGGAGACGGCTCCGGCTGCCGGAGGGCGGGAGACCGCCGGAATCACGCCGCCGGAAGAGGTCGCTGCCCGCCTGAACGACAGCCTGCGCGCCTTTCAGGAACTCGCTGCCGCGCAGGAAGGCCCGCCCGACTATCGCGCGCTCGCCGCGACCTGCGAGCGTATCCTCTCTCTGGCCGCGCAACTGGGCGACCGCGCGACACAGGCCCGCGCCCAACTCCGCCTCGGCAACGCTCTCCTCGGAAGCGCCGACTATCCCCGCGCCGCCGATGCGCTGGCCCGCGCCGTCGCTCTGGCCGTCGAGGTCGGCGCGGCGGAGAGCGAAACGTCCGCGCGACAGAGCCTCGGCAAGGCGCTGGTCGCGCTGGGCCGTCCGAACGAAGCCTGGGAGGAGTTTGCGCGCATCGCAGCCGGATCGGACTTCACGGGGCGCTGGCAGGGAACGCTCTCGCTCGGCTGCATTCACGAGATGCGTGGGGAGTATCCGCAGGCGATGCAGCGTTTTGATGAGGCAGCGTCTCTCCTCGAAGAGGGCGCGGCCAGCGGGCAGGCCAGCCCCACGACGGTCGCTATCGGCCTGCTCTATGTCAATGCCAACCGTGTCAACGTCTATTTAGATGAGGGGGATTTTCAGGGCGCGCGCCCGCTGGCGGAAAAGTGCCTGGTAGACGCCGCATCGCTCGGCATCGCCGAACAGCATCTCGAAGCCTATCTCAACCTGGCCTGGTGCGATTTTTACCAGGGGCGCTGGGCGCAGGCGCATCACAGCCTGACGACGATGCTGCAACTGGCGCGCTTCGTCGGCGATCAGGGGCGGGAGACGCTGGCCCGCGCCTGGCTCGGCCTCTTTCTCGCGGCGGCAGGGGACTACGATGCGGCCATCGCGCACGGCAAGGACGCGCTGGCAATGGCCCTCTCGCGGGGCGACCGCCGCGCCGAACTCTATGCGCAGCTGGCATTGGCCGACGCCTATACCGGCCAGACGCGCCGCGACAGCGAGGCGCGCTATCACACGAACCAGGCGCTGGCCGTCGCGACGGCCCTGCGCCACGACCGGGATGAGATCGAGTGCCGCCTGCGCCTGGCCCGCCTGAGCGCGCAGACCGGCGACCTGAACGAAGCGCGGGACGCGGCGGACCGCGCGCTGGCGCTGGCCCGGCGCCTGGGCGCGCGGCATCTGGAGAGCCTGGCGCGGCTCTGGCGGGCTGAGGCGCTGCGCCGCTCGGTTCCACCGGAACCGGAAGCGGCGGGCAGTTCTGAAGCGGCTTCCGCGCCGCAGGCGGCGACCGGCGAAACCACGACACTGCTGACGCAGGCGCGGCAGGAGGCATTGACGGCATTGCAGAGCGCGGAGGCGTTGGGGCTTTCGGAAGCGCGGTGGCGGGCGCTGGCGACGCTGGCGGCGCTGGCGTTGCGGGCCAGCCCGCCCGATAGCGCCGAGGCGGAGACGCGGCTGCGCGCCGCCCTCCCGATTCTGGAAGGCTTGCGCGCCGCGCTGCGCGAGGCAGGAATCCCCGACACCCTCCTGGAAAACGAGGAGTGCGCCGCCGTCTACGAGCGGCTTGTGCGGCTGCTGCGCCAGAGCGGGCGCGCAGAGGAAGCGGAGACCTTCCTCGAACAGACCGGCTGGCCGCCGCTGACGGCCCGGCTTGCCGCAGGTGGGGCGGCGGCCCACTGATGATGAGGAGTGAGATGACGCCCGGCAACGCGAGGCGAGACCCTGCTGCTTCCTTCTCTGTGCCGTCTTCGGCCTCTCTTCCCGCCCTTGCCGACGCCTGCCGGAGGCGGTTGGCGCGAGGGACAGGCGTCTTCGCGCTCCTGGGGCTGTTTCTGCTCCAGACCTTCGGCTGCGGCATCAGCGGCGGCAGCATCCCCACCGGCGGCACGCGCCTGGCAGGGCGCGTCGTCCGCGCCGACGACCCGACTCAGCCGCTCGCCGACACGGAGATCACCGTTCAGGCGACTCCGCCCGGACAGGCTTCCCGCTTCCTGCAAACGACCACCGATCAGGACGGCAGATTCGCCTTCGCGCAGGTTCCGACCGGCACGAGTACGGCGCGCGTGGAGGTCTCTATCCACCCGAACGTTTCCGATTACCGGGCTTCTCAGTGGGTCTTTACCCTGAAGAACCAGCGCCCGGCCACGCTCATCGCCGCGCAGCCGCCCGCCTCCTTCGATATCCAGCGCGTCAAGTCGCTCGCCATCTTCCCCGCCAATCCCACGATCCATGTCGGCGACAGCATCCGCTTCTCCGTGCAGGCGCGCGATCAGGCGGGCAGCGTGCTGCCCATCACGCCCACTCTGCTCTTCGACGGCGATTTCGGCGTCATCGCCAGCGACGGGACGTTCACCAGCACGCAGACCGGCTCCGGCACGGTCACGGCCTACTGGTATGGCGGCCTCACCTTCTCCACCGGCGTCACGGCCAATCTTACCGCGCCGCATCTGCCGCCCCCGCCGCCCCGCCAGGAGTGATTCGCCTCCACGCCCCCGCCGCGCTATGCTATAATAGAGAGCTATGAACAGGGACTACGACGTGATCGTTATCGGGGCGGGCCACGCGGGCTGCGAGGCGGCGCTGGCGGCGGCCCGCATGGGCTGTCGCACGGCCCTCGCCACGCTGAATCTCGACCGAATCGGCCATCTGCCGTGCAACTGCTCCATCGGCGGCCCCGCGAAAGGGCATCTGGCGCGGGAGGTGGACGCGCTCGGCGGCGAGATGGGCCGCAATACCGACCGCACGCTGACGCATATCCGCTTCGTCGGGACGGGCAAAGGCCCCGCCGTGCAGACGCTCCGCGCCCATGCCGACAAAGACCTCTACCCGCAGGCGATGCGCGCCGTCCTGGAGACCACGCCCAACCTGACGCTCTTGCAGGCGGCGGTGGAAGATTTGATCGTAGATGGCCCCCGCTCTGACCCTCACCCCCGTCCCCTCTCCCACACTGCGGGAGGGGGGAGAGGCGAAACAAAGGCGTTCCCTCCCCCTGTTCTTGAGGGGAGAAGTGGGGAGGGGGGCCAGATCGTCGGCGTCCGCCTGGCCGATGGAACCGAACTCGCGGCCCGCGCCGTCGTCGTCACGACCGGCACGTTCCTCAACGGCCTGATGCACTGCGGCGCGCAGCAGACGCCCGGCGGACGGCACGGCGAGGCGCGCAGCGTGGGACTCTCGGCGGCCTTGCAGCGGCTCGGTTTCCGCCTGGGCCGCTTCAAGACCGGCACGACGCCCCGCATTGACCGCCGCACGGTGGATTTCGCCGCGACGGAAATCGTGCCTTCCGAGGACTGCCCGCCGTTCTCCTTTATGCACGAGGTTCTGAACCCGTCTAGCCCACTCCTTCCCTGCTGGCAGACGCACACGAACCCGGCCACGCACGCCATCATCCGCGAGAACCTGCACCTGTCGGCTATGTACGGCGGACGCATCGTCGGCATCGGCCCCCGCTACTGCCCCAGCATCGAGGACAAGATCGTGCGCTTCGCCGAGAAGGACTCGCATCCCGTCTTTCTGGAGCAGGAGACCTGGGACGGCGTCTCGCTCTACGTGCAGGGGATGTCCACCAGCCTGCCCGCTGAGGTGCAGATCGCCTTTCTGCGCACGCTGCCGGGCCTGGAACGTGTCGAGATGCTGCGGCCCGGCTACGCGGTCGAGTACGACATGGTCTATCCCGACCAACTGCATCGGACGCTGGAAACCAAGAGCGTGCGCGGCCTCTTCCTGGCCGGGCAGATCAACGGGACGAGCGGCTACGAGGAGGCGGCGGCGCAGGGCATTGTCGCGGGCATCAATGCGGGGCTGCTGGCGCAGGGCCGTCCGCCGCTTGTGCTGGAACGGCAGGGCAGCTACATCGGCGTGCTGATAGATGACCTGGTGACGAAGGGCGTCAGCGACCCCTACCGGATGCTGACTTCCCGCGCCGAGTACCGCCTGCTGCTGCGCCACGACAACGCCGACCTGCGCCTGACTCCTATCGGACGGGAGGCGGGCCTCGTCTCGGACGAACGCTGGGAGCGGTTCACGGCCAAGCGGGAAGCCATCGCGCGCGAAACCCACCGCTTCGCCACGACCTTTATCCACGCCCGCGACAACGCACGGTTGGAAGCTCTCGGCACGGCCCCGATAGCCGACGGCAAGGTGTCGCTGCTCAATCTGCTGCGCCGCCCGGAACTGTCGCACGCCGCCCTGAGCCTCCTCGCTGCCGAACTCGACCCATCCAATGCGCCTGCCGAACCGGTCTCGCGCGCCGTCGCCGAGCAGGTGGAGATACAGGCCAAGTACGAAGGCTACATCCACCGGCAGGGCGCGCAGGTGGAGCAGTTCGCGAAGATGGAGGCGGTCGCCATTCCCGACGACCTGGACTATGCCGCCGTGCGCGCGCTCTCCCATGAGGGCCGCGAGAAGCTGGCGAAAGTCCGCCCGCGCTCGCTTGGACAGGCGGCGCGCATCCCCGGCCTCCGCCCCGGCGACGTGCAGGTTCTCTTCATCCACCTGGAACAGCGCCGCCGCCAGGCTGTCGCTGCGCCTGCCTGTTAGCGACTGAGGCTCCCTTGCTGCTCCTCTTTCTGGAGCGTCTACCAGCAAACGATGCGCCGGTCACCGCCAGGCGTGCGGAAGCCGTCCCTACTGGCCCGCGCGTAGGTTTGTAAACGGCCCTTACCCCCGCCCCCTCTCCCAATGCTGGGCGAGGAGGAGAGTTTAGCCAGGCAAGCGCGGCTCAGTAATCAACGTGTCGGCAGCTTGGCCTGCGCAGACCGGGCGCAGATAAGCGGCGTCTGGCGCGGCTTGCAAACCGGGCCGATTCTGCGTATACTGTTGCCAGACGGAGCGGCGAAACGCAAAGGTTTCGCCTGTCCTACGCAGGGAGGAGCAGCGATGGACTCACAACTCGGAGTCGCGGTGATCGGGCTGGGACGGATCGGCCAGCCGTATGCGCAGATACTCTCGCAACTGCCCAACACACGTCTGGTGGCTGTCTGCGATGTCGCGCTGGAAGCGGCGGAGCGGGTGTCGCGCGAGGAGGGCGTGCCGGGTTACACCGATGTCCGGCAGATGCTCAGATTGGAGCCGGACATTCAGGCGGTCTGCGTCTGCACTTCGGACCCGGCGCACCTGGAGCCGTGCCTGGCAGCGGCGGAGGCGGGCAAGCATATCCTGGTGGAGAAGCCTCTGGCCGTCACCGTCGAGGATGGCGAGGCCATCGTTCAGGCGGCTCATGCCGCAGGCGTCAAGCTGATGGTCGGGCATATCCTGCGCTTCGATCCGCGCTACGCGGGCGCGTGGCAGGCGGTGCAGGAGGGCCGCATCGGGGAGCCGATCCATGCCTTCGCCCGGCGCAACAATATCCTGGCCTCCGGGCGGCGGCTGGAAGGGCGCACCTCCGTGCTGTTCTTCCTGGGCATCCACGATACCGACTTCCTCCTCTGGTGTCTGAACGCCCGCCCGCAGAAGGTCTATGCCGCCGCCAGCCGCAAGCTTATGGCCGACCTGGGCGCGGACGATGCGATCTTTATGCTGCTGCACTTCGAGGGCGGCGCGGTCGCCTGCCTCGAAGCCTCCTGGGTGTTGCCGAACACTTCGCTGGCGACGCTGGATGCCCGCATCGAGATCGTGGGAACGCAGGGCGCGGTCTATGTGGACATTCATGGGCAGGGATTGACCGTCGTGGATGCGAGCCGCCTGGACCGCCCGGACACGATGTACGGCCCGGTCGTGCATGGACAGGTGACCGGGATTCTCAAGGAGGAGATCGCGCACTTCGTCTCCTGCGTCCTGGATGATCGCGAGCCTCTGATCACAGGCGAGATGGGCCTGGACGCAGTGCGCGTGATCGTGGCGGCCCACCGTTCGCTGGAGTCGGGCCGGCCGGAGCCTGTCTTTCCATGAACGCGCGAATCGAGGTCGAGCGGGGCGACATCACAAAGCTGGCGGTGGATGCCATTGTCATTGCAGCAAGCTTTATACCAGCATTGGTATCCCGTTTAAGCGTAACATATTCGCCACCCACAGTCAATAGCGTGCTGCGTTTTTCAGCCTGGGTAATTCGGCTGAAACTGGTTCTACTGTTCGGGATAAACCCAACTTGCTACCCGTCGTCCGTCTGCTGTTTCTTTCTGTGAGCCACCAGAATGGCAAAGGCCACGAACAGTGCCATCGCTTTGCTCTCGAAACCTGCGGGCGTCACCGCACCAGCTTGTCGAAGAGGCCTGCCGGAGCAGTGAAGCTGCCGTCTACGTTCTTGGTGAAGGTGTAGGACAGATCGTCGCCCCAGTGGACGGTGAAGTTGCCGGAGCCGTCCACCAGGCCATAAATCTGGATCGTGGCGGTTCCCCGCTCGGCATCGCCCTGTACCGACCAGACCGCCACATAGTGGCGGCTGTTGACCCAGGCGATAGCCGGAAGCGGGACGTTTCCCAGTCCCTCCCGGCTGACCTGCACGCCCTCCGTTTTCAGCCCGACCGCCTGTGCCGCCTTCGCCAAGCCCGCCATACTCGTTCCCTGCTCACTCGTTCCCGCCACCTGCCGCAGCCTCGCCAGCGACACCGACACGCCCAGCCGTTGACAGACCAGCGCCAGCGCGCGCGGCCCACAGTCGGCAGAGACCGATGAAGAAGAGACAGAAGGAGTCGGAGGCGCAGGAGAGGGAGAGGCAACTGAAGGCGCGACCTTCTCGCCGGCATCGCGCAGGCAGAGGTCGCGCTGTTCGTGTAGGAAGGTCACAGCGTCAGCAGACAGACTGGGAGAAGCTGCCAGCCGGGAGAGCAGACGCGCGGCCTTCTGGAACTGCTTCTGCTGGCAGGCGGCTTCCGCTTGGTGATACAGAGGCAGGGATTGGAGGTGAGCGATGGAGGGCAGCCTGCGTACTGTTACGTGCTGGTGAGACAACTACCGAGGGGATAGGCGCGACGGAGGGAACAGAAGGAGCAGAACAGCTCCCTGCCCGAAGAACTCTCCAAGCCCGCGCTGGCGACCTGCGCGCTGTTCCAGTTCTTAAGCACCTGGAACGACTTCTTCGGGCCGCTGCTCTACATCAACGCTAGCTCCCGGTACACGCTGGCCTACGGCTTGCAGCAGTTTCT
>Ga0070741_10019446_pt1 | contig 10836 bp, 9 predicted proteins | sample Coa_R1_4_FD_66440 | JGI IMG/M metagenome (GOLD analysis project Ga0070741, IMG submission 66440) | Surface soil microbial communities from Centralia Pennsylvania, which are recovering from an underground coalmine fire - Coalmine... | ecosystem: Environmental > Terrestrial > Soil > Unclassified ...
AGGGGCGTGCGCAGTTCGTGGGAAACGTTGGCGATGAAATCGCGCCGTGTTTTTTCCACCCGCTCGGTTTCAGTCAGATCGCGTAATACAGCCACCGCGCCGCCGTCCGGCATCGGTGCGGCAGTCACGCCGAAGATCCGTCCAGGCACAACCGACGTCGCCCGCACGCTGATCACGCGATGCGTCTCTGCCGCCTCGCGAACTGCGGAAAGAAAATCGGGATCTCGTACTGTCTCCACCACAGGAGCGTCCACTCGGGCCGCCTGTCCCACCAGGCGTTCCAGGCGCCGGTTGGTCCACTCCACTTTCCCCTCGCGGGATACCGCGATCACCGCATCCTGCATGCTGTTCAGCAGAGTCTCCAGTTGACGCGAACTGGTGCGCAGTTCGGTGAACCGCGCTTCCAGGCCCCCGGCCATCTCGTCAAACCTGCTCGCGAGTTTTCCGATCTCATCGGCAGACGAATCATTCACCCGCGCCGTAAGGTCGCCGCTCGCGATCCGCGCTGAAAATCTCGAAATGTTGTTGAGTCGTGCGCCGATGGCATTCGCGGCACCTGCGGCCAGGCAGAAAGCGACCGCCAACGCAAAGATCGTGCACAGCATTAACGCATTTTCCAGCCGGTCCTGGACGGGTGGCGCCACCTCGTGGGTGATGGCCAGCTCCAGTGAAAGTGCCATTACCGCGATGACCACGATAAAAGCTGCCAGCAGCCGGAAAAATATCCGTCGCCTCACTTCGGAACCTCGAAACGATAGCCGGCCCCGCGCACCGTTCGCAGATAACGCGGGTTTTCTGGATCCTGCTCGATCTTCTCGCGAATGCGCCGGACGTAAACGTCCACCGAGCGCGGCGTCACATAATGCGTATCCCGCCAGATGGAGTCGAGAAGTTGATCGCGCGAAAATACACGGCCGGGGTGACGCGCGAAATAGTCGAGCAGGCGAAACTCGGTTGCGGTTGTGGAGATCGGTTGGCCGCGGACGGTCAGGGTCATGGCTCCGGGATCAATCTCGATGTCGCCGCACTGAAGCGGCTTTTCCGATAAGGGAGGCTCGAAGCGGCGCAATACGGCCTTCACACGCGCCACCAGTTCGCGCGGACTGAAAGGTTTGGGTATGTAGTCGTCCGCTCCCAGCTCAAGTCCCAGTACGCGGTCGGACTCAGCCGTCTTGGCAGTAAGAAAGATAATGGGAGTCATGTTGATGCCCGGCGTCTGGCGCACGCGCCGGCACAGCTCCAGGCCATTTGACCCCGGGACCATGATGTCGAGAATCATGAGGGAAGGCCGCAGCTTTTCTGCGTCCGCGATCAGCGTGGTTCCCGCGGGAAAGGCGCGCACGCCATAACCGGCGCCCTCCAAATGATGTATCACCAGCCGCGAGATATCGGGATCGTCTTCAACTAAAAAAATATTCTGCTTCACGAAATCATTTTACAGGGGAGAGTAGCGGGTACCGAGTGTCAAACTCAGTGTTTTCGCGGCAATTGTTAAAGGAATGTTACTAAGCCGCACGCTTCCCGGAATAGGATCTATCCAGAACCAGGTCGCCGATGCTGCTTTGGAACGGGGTCAGTACCTTTGCTTCTTTAGAATTGACGGCGATGACATCACAGTGCCGAATCCCCCCGAACCCCTCGACATAAATTGCCGGCTCGATATTGAAGACCATGCCGGTTTCCAGCGTCTCAGGGGACTTGGGATGAAGGCGCGGGCGCGCATTGTGCGAGATGGCGGAAAAGCCGACGCCATGCCCGGTGCCGTGGCGGAATTCTTTGCCGAAACCGTGTCCGGTCAGGACTTCCCGTGCAGCGCGATCAACATCGGCAGCCTTGGCTCCGGGACGAACTGCCTCGAGTGCGGCTTGGCGCGCCTGCAACACCGCATCGTACATGCGCTCTTTCCTTTCATCGAAGCGCGAAAGCGAGTAGGTGCGAGTGATGTCGCTCCAGTAGCCGTCGGCGTAGGAGTTGCAGTGCACGAGCAGAAGGTCGGCGCGGGAAATTTTTCTGCTGCGCGATCGCGCGTATGCGCCATACGCTTGGGCCGAGTTGGGGCCGGACATGCAGAAGGCGAATCCGTCGGCGCGCTCGACACCCTTCACCCCGATGCCATCCACGCCAAGATACAGACGAAATACTCCGGCGACTTCGATCTCGGTCATGCCCGGCTGAATGCGTCCTGAGCCGCGCCAGAAGGCACGCTCGGCAATCGAGCAGGTGCGCTGGATAGCATTCACCTCGTTTGGTGTCTTCACGGCGGCGAGTCGCGCCAGCACATCGTCGAGCGGGAGAAAGGTTGCGCCCGGGATCACTTCGCGATACACGTCCAAAATCGACGCACCGTAGAGATTCATCGCCGCATACGACGACGGCTCGGACGCCGGACCATGCTCGTAACCCAGGCGCGCGTGCTCGAGCTTCAATCCTTTCACGGCTTCCCGCAGCGGATCGCGAATCGCATCTTCAGCCGAGCGCAGCTCATCGAGGGATGCAGGATTAAAGTAGTGGACCTGGTCGGCCCAGCTCTTCTGCGCCAGTTCCTTCTCGTCCTCGGGCGCGAGCAGTTGTACTTGACCGCCGCGCGTGACAATGGCAATGCTGGTCCCGACCACTGGCCAGTAGCCGGTCAGCAACAACACATACACCGGCAGCGTGCAGATCAGACCATCTACTTGCGCCTCACCCAGGGCGCGTTGAATTCTTTCCATGCGTTCGACATCGCGGGAGGGCATGGAAATTTAGAACGAGGGAGCACCGCGCAGGTGGCTCAGGGCGGAACGAAACTTGCGAGTTGCAGGGCATCTGCCCCGGTTTTAATGTTGGAAATAGTTGGATTCGTTACTCTGGAACGATGTTCCAGCCGGTAGGAGAGTTCTTGACGTGCAGCACTTCACCATCGTTCGTCTCTAATTCATATTCTCCCGCGGGCAGATTCCGTCCACCCAACGAGCGCACCGTGCCAGCTCCGCTAACCTTGCTGGTGGCCCACCGATCTCCAGCCCGGGAAATCAGTTCGGTGACGATCTCGAACATGAATTCGACTTTATAGGTTTGCGACGGGTCCAAGCACGATTTCAGCAAGCCGATGCCTCGGGTGACGCCGTGCACCGTGTCGCGATTCGGCCGAGCTTCATAACGGGTCGCGCCAGCCCACTGCCACGTCGTGGACTGAGAAAGCAGATCAAGAAAAAACTCTTCGTGGGTTATCTGATCCTCAGGCAATGACCCGCCGGTTCCTGCCGGTAGAGCCGACCTGCTGGAAATGAAGTCCTCGACCTTCTTGGCCGCGGATGCCGCCATCTGATGCTGTGGAGGAGCTAACGCGCGAATCGAATTCGGCTTTTCGGGGTCCAGACACACCAGCACCGTATTCTCTTGCCCACTCTGCCCGGAGTTTTGTAGATGTTCAAGGTACTGAGCCGGGGGAACAACTTTTACCCTCAAAGCATGCGGAGGCACAGCCGGGTAGGGATTCGGTTGCAGCCCGGAAAGCGGACCCACGGCGTCCCAGATGGCAGTGTCCTCGACACACAAAGTTCCGACATGCCCATCCAGTTCCCACATCACCCGGAAGGGTGCTTTCTTCGCGCCATACTCAATCTCGATTTCATCGCCGACCTTGGGCAGGGTCGGCAATCCCACCAGCCGGGCGCCGAGGCGTGACACATCGCAGGCGCAAGCGTCTTCGGTGCGCGGGTTATGATTGCGATCGCGGTACCTGACGCGAACAGGCAGAGCGACCCGGATGCGGCTATCCAGGCGGAATTGGCAGTCGTTACTCAATGGAAGGGCCCACCCTGACAGCGTACGGTAGCAAGAGCAGGCTCCGGCCACAACTTTACGAAAGTAACGTCAACGTTAGGTTGGCAACGCTGCTGCCGGGGCCGAGGGAGGGGGCGAGCAGCCTTTAAAAATGGCTGGTTTCGGCGCGGGTAGGACAGGACAGCTCATGCGGAAATCCTGTGCGGCTGTGACGAACTGCTGTGAGGGGCGACGAATGGGCGCTGACTTTGCAGGGCGGCCTTAATGTAGGTTTCGCCCGCCTGCATCATGTGCTTCCACATGTCATAAGCGCGGCTGCCTTCGTTCAGGAACATAATCGCTTCCTCCCGGCTCAAGGACCGGCCCAGTTCCTCGACCAGTTGGGTCAGGTGAAACGTCGTGATCTCGGCTACTACTTTTTCGCGTTTCTTTTTATCGGTCATGATGTCAGCTCGAAGTGGATTTGTAGAAGCGAATTAGTGCCGGCCGCCGTTCTTTACGGTGAATACACTCACCAGGAACCAGTTGCCTTCGTAGTCTTTTTCCAGGATTTCGAACTTGGTCCCGTCAGGGGCGGTGCCGCGATACCGCGCACAGCGAGTTCGGCGGGATATTGCAGCATTACTGCGGATCAAGTAAGGCGCTGCCTGATTTTGTGCCGCCGGGCGCTTACTCGGACTGCTGTCGATCATCGCTGAAGCAAGCACGTTTGAGTTCGTCATCATCGCCATCCTCGTAATCTTTTGCCAACTCATGTGCTGACTCTAAAGGCGGCCGCGACGGTCGGGTACTAGGGCGTTCCCTAGTTTTGCGGGTCAACAGGGGTGGCCTGGAACTCTTCTCTACTTCCGGAACAGCGAACCAGCACGCTTTGCCCGCCATCCAAAAATATTCGGAGAAATCGTATGGCCCTCGATCGAGAACGGCTGCAAAAACCCACCAAGAAACTGCGTAAGTTGTTGAAGAACTTTTCCCGACAGCCAGACCAGGAGGAAGTTCACGATCTGCGGACCAACATCCGGCAACTGGAGGCGCTGGTGAATGCCTTGCAACTGGATGGCAAAGGCAATGAACAGAAGTTATTAAAGGAGCTGACGCCGGTCCGAAGAAAGGCCGGAAAGGTACGCGACATGGACGTGCTCACCCAATTTGCCTCTACGCTGCAGGCCGGCGAAGAGGAAGACTGTCGTGTAGCCCTGCTTGAGCATCTCGGGGCCAAGCGCTATCGGCAGGCCTCGAAGTTGGGTAAGTTGGTGCAATCCGAGCGGACGGCGATCCGGAAACGGTTGAAACGAAGCTTCGCCGACGTGGACAACCTGCTCGGAGATCCGAAACAGCCTGGTTCCAACGGACGGGCCAACGCTGACGCTGCGGCACTGTCACTGCAGTTGGCCTCAAAACTGGCTGATCCACCCCGGCTTGACGCCCGCAACCTCCATGAATATCGGAAGAAAGTGAAAGAGCTGCGCTACGTTCTGAAATTTGCCGAGAACAGTGACGGTGATCTCGTGGACACCCTCGGGGAGGTGAAGGATGCGATCGGCGAATGGCACGATTGGGTCGAACTTGCGGCACTCGCGGACAAAGCCCTTGATCACGGATCTGGATGCGGCTTGCTTCGTGAGATCCGCGCGATCGGCAAAACAAAATTCGATCACGCCCTTTCTCTGACTAACCAGATGCGCGCGAAGTATGTGGCCCTTGCACCGAAGCGAAAGCGTGGAGGCGGCCAGGCTAGGCGAACTACACGTATCACCAAGCCCGTCATCGCAGCCACCTCAGCTATCGCGGCTTAAGCTGCTATTGTCGTTCGCAGACCCAGTGCTGTTGCAGGTCTAATCTTGCGGCCGAGCACCTGGATCCACGCGCGGTTCAGCTCCGAACCCGCGAGATAGGCTTACTTCGACGCAGATCGAACTATTGGGGATCCTGCGTTCAAAACGTGCTGCGGTCTGGTGTTCGCTCTGCGACGAGCCTGAAAGCGAAATGCATCCGCGCCTTTCTCCAACTGGAGAACCTCGAATCCTGCCCTCTCCAGGCGCGCCCCGAAAGTATTCGGATCCACCGGGGTCAATGTATCGCCGATGTGGATGAGGCGCATGCGCAGGCTCTGCAGGCTGTCACTTCCGGCGAACACTCCACCCGGTTGAAGAACGCGGCACACTTCGCGGAGCATTGTGTCCTGCAGTTCGGTTGACAGGAGGTGGTGCAACATCGTGAACGACACGGCGCTTGAAAAATTGCCGTCGGCAAAGGGCATTTGTGTAGCGTCGCCCGTGACCACCTCGACGTTGCTGCCGCGCAACCGTTGGCCTAAGGACTGCGCCAGCTTGTGATCTATCTCCAGGGCGGTGAGGCGACTCGTGCTGAGCCTGAGCATATCCGTCGTGAGTCCCGGGCCCGGTCCGAGTTCGAGGACATGGGGGCCGAGGTTGACGTCGGCGAGCACCCAAGGAACCCGCTGCGCCACTGTTTTTCGCCAGTGACCGGATCGGCATATCCAGCGATGCAAGCGATTCATTGGCACATCATTCCGATTGTTTTGCCTGGACTTGCTGCGCAGGGTAGTAGCCCTCGCGCGCTTGTACGGTGAGATCCTTCTGTTTCGTGGTCACGTGAATGTGACGGTAATCGGAGCCTGTGTCGGCGGGATGGTCGGACGTGTAACCCAGACTGTACTGATTGCGCAATTCTTCTTCGATCTGGTTATAAATTTTGTCGATGGACTCTTTCTTCGAAACCGCAAACACGCGTCCACCAGTCTCGCGTGAGAGACGCTCCAGAACTTTCTTGCCGTCTTCCGCGTTGGGCCGCTGCCTCGGTGATCCTCTGCCCCCACCGGGATAGCCCCCGCCTCCGCCCGGCCACCCGCCGCCTCCACCGGGCCAGCCCCCGCCTCGCCTGCCGCCGCCCCAAGGTCCACCACCTCCCATGCCGGCGTGGTGATCTACGCCTCCGCTCTCCCGCCCGGGATAGTAGATGGAGTACACAATCGTGTTGGCACGCTGCGCTGTCTCGATAGCGCTCTCCAGTGACATCTTGCTCCCGTGATCCACACCGTCGGTGAGCACCACGATTGCCTTGCGTCCCTGTTGCTTCTGCAGCACTTCATCGCAGGCCAGGAAAATCGAATCGTAAAGCAGCGTGCCTTTGCCAAAGCCGCCGCGTCCTGAACCACCCCCGGGATATCCTCCTCCGCCCTGTTGATTGTCTTCGGGAGATTCCTGCAAATCCTGCAGCCTGGAGACCAGCTTCGCTCGGGCCGTGGTGATGTCCTGCAGCAATTCCACTTCGTGATCGAAATGGATGAGGAACGCCGAATCCTGGCCCTCCCGCAACAATTCGTTGACGAACGCCGCGCTTCCCGTTTGTTCCTGCTCCAGAGCCTCCAACTGGCTGCGGCTCGTGTCCACCAGTAGACCGAGGGAGAGAGGCAGATTAGTTTCACGGCTGAAGTAACGAATGGTTTGCGGGCGGCGTTCTTCCTCCACTACAAAATCGTCCTTGGTGAGATTGTTGACGATGCTGCTGTGCTTGTCGCGCACCGTGGCAAGCACATTCACGACCTTCACATTCACCGAGATTGTGGATGGCGGTTGTTGAGCAAGGAGCGCGTTGCCGGCGAGCAGTATCAACGCCCATCCACAGGCCTCTAGCAACAATCTCGAAACAGCGGCTCGCATAATTAGGTTGTTATCGATGGAAGCGATTGCTTCATTCTAAACCCGCGCTGGACAGAAAGTTGTCACCCGGCCATCACCGGAGACCGATGGCACAAAACACTGATTGTAGGAAATGAAATCTCGCTTGTTCTTGTTCGCGAGCAGGGAACCAGTTCCCGAATTTTCTTCGGGTAGAAAATAGGTAGAAGAATGACCGGAGTATTTTCCCTAGAGTTCCGCTAACGCACGGTGGACAAGATGTACGGCAATGGCGCCTTCTCCCACCGCCGACGCGACTCGTTTCACGTTGCCCGAGCGCACATCGCCCACCGCAAAGACTCCTGGAAGACTGGTTTCAAGCATTTGTGGAACGCGGGTCAAAGGCCAGGCCGGTTCGGGCGTGACGCCTGCGGCGGGATCCAGGTCGCGCCCGGTGAGAATGAAACCTTTATCGTCAAGCGCCAGGCAGTCCTTGAGCCACCCCGTACGGGGCGACGCGCCCGTCATGATAAAGACGTTCCCAATGTTGTGGGTCGAAGTTTCGCCCGTCTCTTTGTTGCGCCAGGAAATGCGTTGAAGCTGACCGTCTCCTTCCAGCGCAACAATTTCCGTCTTGTAGTGAAGCTCGATATTCGGATTCTGGGCGACGCGCTGAATGAGGTAACGCGACATGGTGTCTGACAGATTGGCTGACCGCACCAGCATGTGGACTTTACGCGCGGTCTGGGACAGGTACACCGCGGCTTGGCCCGCGGAGTTTGCGCCACCGACTACGGCCACGTCGACTCCCTCACAGAACTGCGATTCAATATACGTCGCGCCGTAGTAGATTCCCCGTCCTTCGAAATCCTCCAGATTGGGGAGCTCAGGTTTCTTGTACTGTGCACCTGTGGAAATGATGATGGAACGGGTGGCGATGGCATTCCCGTTGTCCAGCACCACCTCGTAGGGACGGCGGCTGCAGTTGAGCTTGGTGACGCAGTGGCCGACCATCATCTTGGCGCCGAATTTCTGCGCTTGCGCGATTGCTCGCTGCGTCAACTCCTGGCCCGACACCCCGGTAGGAAATCCCAGGTAATTTTCGATTTTGGAGCTTGATCCCGCTTGCCCTCCGGGAGCGCTGTTTTCAATCACTACAGCGTCCAGACCTTCGGACGCAGCGTAAACCGCCGCTGCCAAACCGGAGGGTCCGGCACCTACGATGACCACGTCGCGAACCTGGGTTCGATCCACGTTTCCGTCAAAACCCAGGCAATCGGCCAATTCCCGGGTCGATGGATTCCGCAAGACATTCCCGGTGCTGCAGATGACGACTGGAATCTCTGATAATTTGATTTCAAATCGGTCAAGTAACTCCTGCGAGCCTTTATCGGTGTCGAGATCAACGTAGGAATGAGGATGCGCATTTCGGCTCAGAAACTCGCGGATCTGTAATGTCTTCGCCGAGTGCCGGGAACCCAGAACCACCAGGTTCCCCAACCCGCCTCGGATCAGCGCCAGGCGCCGCAAGATAAAGGCACGCATGAAAATCTCGCTCAGTTCGGCGTCGCGTGCCACCAGGGACCGCAGCCCGTGGGGCTTCACCTCGAGAAACTCGCCACTATCTGTGACGCGCCCGCGCACCAGGCAGCGCTGCCCGGAGATCATCGAAATCTCACCAGTAAAATGACGAGGCCCGTGCGTCGCTACCTCCCGCTCGCCTTTCAGATCCGGCTGCACGATCTCCATGCTTCCCGACAACAGCACGAAAAACGGCACCTGGGTGTCGCCGGGCTGAAACAATATTTCTCCGCGCTCCACCTTGCGCACCATCCCCATGGGCCGGATGCGCGCAATTTGCGCTTCTGTTAGAGCAGGGAAAATTTGAGTGTTGGGATCAAGCGTGCTGGGGGCTGGCCATGTAGACATGTTTCCTGATCCTCGAATTCGGAATAACCCGCTCTCAAGGAAGATGTTGTATCCGCCGTTCGCGATACATTATCAGTACGTTTGCCATGGTTCGCAACAGTCTGAGAACCGGTGCAAAGCACAGGTTAGAATCACAAAAATGGAATCTTTCTAAGCTGGAATACATCTAGATTCGGGACGGTTTCGGGGCAGGGTGGCATTCCCGTCTACGCTCATCGGTTTTGCTGCCAGGCACCCACTTTCGGCCGCAGAGTAAGTTGTAATGCGCGCCGCGAGTTGTGAAACGAGAGCTGGCTTGGCGGCCCGAATCCGCCGTTCAGCGCCTGAACAAGAGTTCAGCGCGCTTCGTATCAGTACATAAACGAATCGCCGCCGTCTTTAGCAGGGGAGTCCTATGGCAAAGAGAATGATCCTGGTGCTGGGCATTGCATTAGTGCTGCTCAGCTGCCTGGGTTTTGTGAAATATCACCAGATTCAGTCAGCGATGAAATCCGGATCCTTCCAGCCCCCTCCCGAGGCAGTCACGACCGTGGTCGCCCAGCAACAGCAGTGGCCCTCGAGCATGGACGTCATCGGTACCATTGAGGCCGTTCAGGGCGTCACCGTGGGTGCCGACTTGCCCGGTGTGGTGGCAAAAATTAATTTTGAATCGGGACAATTTGTCCACCAGGGCGATGTGCTCGTCGAACTCGACACCCGCGAGGAACGTTCAACCCTTGCTGCGCTCGAGGCGGATCGCGATCTGGCGCAAGTGAATTTCAATCGGTACCAGCAGTTAGTGAAGGAAGGCGTTATCTCGCGCGTGGAGTTTGACCAGGCGCAGGCGCAGCAGAAGTCGACCGCCGCGAAAGTCGCCGAAACGCGCGCCACCATCGAGCGCAAGACCATCCGCGCGCCCTTCTCTGGAGTTCTCGGAATACGAAAGATTAACCTCGGTCAATATCTGCCGGCAGGCAGCCCCATCGTTCCTCTGCAGAAATTGAATCCGGTGTACGTGGATTTCGGCGTTCCCCAGCAGCAGTCCGGGCAGGTCCGAGTGGGACGAGCCATTCGCGTCACCAGCGATCAAACGGGATCCAAAACCTTCAATGGTCCGATCACCGCTCTTGACTCGGTCGTGGACGCATCCACGCGCAACATCCAGGTCCAGGCCTTGCTGCCCAATCCCGCGAGCCAGTTGCGGCCGGGAATGTTTGTGAACGTGGAAGTCGCAGTCGGCGTCAGCCGTCCGGTGATTGCGCTGCCCGCGTCTGCGATTAACTTCGCTCCTTACGGTGACTCGGTTTTCATCGTCACCGATCTCAAGGATCCAAAGGGGCAGACCTATCGCGGTGTACGCCAGCAGTTCGTGAAAGTGCAAGGCGGTCGCGGCGATCAGGTTGCCATCATCTCCGGCGTGAATCCCGGGGAGGAAGTCGTGAGCTCGGGAGTGTTCAAGCTGCGCAACGGTGCGGCGGTCCAGATTAACAACAAAGTTCAACCGGAAAATAACCCCGCGCCC
>Ga0070741_10019447_pt1 | contig 10835 bp, 11 predicted proteins | sample Coa_R1_4_FD_66440 | JGI IMG/M metagenome (GOLD analysis project Ga0070741, IMG submission 66440) | Surface soil microbial communities from Centralia Pennsylvania, which are recovering from an underground coalmine fire - Coalmine... | ecosystem: Environmental > Terrestrial > Soil > Unclassified ...
CACCCTTTGGGTTCTGCTCAACTCCCAGGCCGGGCCATTATTCAACGGCGCAGGCACAGGCACCGCGCAGACGGTTTGACGGTCACAGCCCGCTTGCCCGTTTGAACTGGAAGTCGCTGAGCCGATTCTATATAGGGCTTCAGACATGGGATGGAGCACTGGCTTCAGCCGGTCCGTCAACGCCGGAGACCGGCTCACGCCGGCGCTTCATGGCCGGAGTCGATTTGACGAGAAGGCTTTTCATAGGCACCATATGGACTTGACGTGTCGCCGCCGCGGCCATTTCCCGCGGTGCGAGAGGCGCGAGGGCGGGGAGCGCGAGAAAGCGTCGTCCGTCGAGCGGACGGGAACCAGCCCGGCCGCTTTCCCGGAACCGAGCGCAACGCGACCTGGACCCTGTTACGAAAAACCCTTATTACTGAGAGGTTTATACGAGTACTACACCGAACTGGTCCGCCTTTTGCCCTCGGAGCTTGCCCGTATGACCGGCAGACGCAAGGGGTGGGACTACAGGATCATTTGCCCCTGTCAGGCGCACGCGCGCCGGCGCCGGGTCATCCGCTGGGCTCGGGTGGCGGCCCAGCATGTTCAGAAGCGAGCTATCGCCCTGGTCATCGGCGTCCCGCTGGCTTTCTGCGCCCTGGGGTTCCCCATCGATGCGATGAACGTCTCGTTTCCGCTGCTCGACGGCCGGGTCGAGCCGGTCGCCCAGCCATCGTTCCGAATCTTCACCACGCCGAGGCTGCGCGAGGCCTTTTTGACTCCGGGGCCACCCGCGCAGACCTACTCGCTCGAGGTGGCCAAGGAGCAGTTTTTCCACTCGGAAGTGCCATTCGGGCCGATCATCTATCGGGAGGCGCGCCGCAACAATCTCTCGCCCGAGCTCGTGGCCGCCGTGGTCGAGGCGGAATCCGACTTCCGTCCGCGGCTGGTCTCGAACAAGAACGCACAGGGGCTGATGCAGATCGTCCCGGAAACGGGACAGCTCCTCGGATGCGCCAATCCTTTCAATCCCTCGGACAATATCGCCGCGGGCGCCAAATACCTTCGCTATTTGCTTGACCGATTTGGAGATCAGCGAATGGCCCTCGCGGCATATAACGCCGGCGAAGGGACGGTTGAGCGTTTCGGCGGTATTCCCCCCTTCCCGGAGACGCTCAATTATCTGCAGCGAGTGACGCATGGCACCCGCGCCTACAGGCAGAGAATTCACAACCGCTATGTGGCCTCCGTGCGCTTGCGCACAACGCTGCTCGAATAGGCCGCTACAATTGGCGGCGTGCAGCGGCTTCGACCGGAAGAACGGCGTGAGTTTCAGCGCCTCAAACTGACACCTCCCCTTGCCGGAACTCTGAACTCGCGGCCGGTGTCGATCACTGAGATCGGCGTTCTCGGCGCCCGAGTCCAGCATTCTTCGCCCCTGGACATGGACCACGCCGATCTCAAGTTCCAGCACAAGGGGAACGAAGTGGCGATGAAGTGCGAGATCATCCGCACATCCCCCGCGAATGCGCAGTTTCCCGCGGATGGATTCCAGTCCGGCGTGCGCTTCGTCGCCGCTGTCGCCGAGTCGGGAGACCGGCTCCGTGAAATGCTTGCTGAGCTCGTCACGCGCGAGCTCGAAGTGCGCCGGACCACTCCGTCGAAAACTCCCCTGCCCACGCACACGGTCGACGGTGACAAGACTGTTCGCGGAAGCGATGCGGGCTTTCTCTGCTACCGGTTCGAAAACGGACACTGGTCGAAACGCGCGGTGTTTCTGCCGGAGCAGCCCTCGACCGGATTCACCGTCGCGCGCTCATCCGATGTCGACGACATCCAGCGCCTCTGTCGCGTCTACGAGGCCTCGGACGATGAGGGAAGACGGCTGATTCAGCTCTTTGCTGAGCTGAGTGTCAGCGATGTGCTCGAGATTCCTCCCGCGGTTCAGGGTTGAGGCTTCCGTCCCGTTTTTCCTGCGCCACCGGCAGCGTGAAATAGAACGTCGTGCCGCGCCCAGGCTCGCTCTCGACCCAAATCCTCCCGCCGTGGGATTCCACGATGCCCTTGGCGATCGGCAGACCGAGTCCCGCTCCAAGCCGCTCCGTGCGTTTCGCCTGCCAGTAGGGGCTGAAGATGTCTTTCAGATGCTCCTTTGCGATCCCCGGGCCGGTGTCGGAAACGCTGAACTGAATCATCGCGTTTCGCCGATCGGCGCGGATGGCGATCGTGCCGCCGCCCTCCGTGAACTTCAGGGCGTTGCCGACGAGGTTCGAGAGGACCTGCAGAACGCGGTGGCGGTCGCCAAAGAGCGGAGGCAGTCCCGGCTCGGATTCACAACGCAGGGTGATCGATGACGGGGCCGCCTGGACCTTGAACAGCTCATAGGTTTCTCGAAGCAGCGGCTCGACTTCGATCGGTTCCGGCTCGATGGGCAGCCGTTTGCCTCCTTCGAGGCGCGTGACGTCGAGAAGGTCTTCGATCAGGCGGCGCATCCGCTGAACCGAGATGTCGATGATCTCGAGTTGCTCCTGATCTTCACGGTCGAGGCGACCGGAAGTCTTCATCAGCGACGCGGCGAGGTTCACGGCGTTCAAGGGATTCCGCAGGTCGTGGGAGACGATGGCCAGCACTTCCTCGCGCGCACGAACCGCCTGTTGCGATTCGAAATAGAGCCGGGCGTTATCGATGGCCAGCGAACCGTTGCGGGCCAGCTCGGCGGCGAAGAGGGCGTCTTCGCGTGTGAAGACCTTTCCCTCCGGCGCCGCCGCGGTGATCACTCCGAGGATTTCTCCGCGGCTGACGAGAGGAATGACCATCACGGAGCGCTTCGCGCCGCCGATTGCAAGAAAGGCCGTCAGTTGCTCGGAAGGACCAGAAACGCGAGGCTCATGTTCCCGGATGACCATGGCGACCGCCTCAGGGATCCGTCGAATCTCGATCCCCAATGTTTCCTGCATCTCGCGCTCCTGCGGTTCATCGCTGTGGGCCGCGGCCACTCGGCGGAGTGATCCGCCTTCTTCGACGAGATCGATGACGCATACCTCCGCCAAATTGGGCACGACCAGCCGCGAGAGGGTCGCCACCGCGCGCGCAAAGTCGAGCGAGGCGGTCAGTTCCTGCGCGGCGTTAGCCAGGAACGCTGCACGGCGTTCCTCGGTCTCGGCCGTGGTCCGGGCGATCCGCGCATCGCCGGCTTCCCGTTCCGCTTCCTTTCTGCGCCGCGTTGCTTCGCGGGCAAGCAGCAGCATTTGGCGCCCGAGTTCGACCACCAGCAAGGCCGAGATGAGCGCCAGCAGCGAAAGGATCACGCTCGAGACCGTGTTCAGCCGCTCGGCGTTGTGGATCCTCGCCAGCCGGTCGTTCGCGGCGTTCTGGATCGCCGTCTCCAGAAGCGAGGCGGTGTTCAGGGCGCGGTCGTACGAGGGATGACGCTCGAAGAGTCGCGTCATGTAGACCTCGCTCGGCAGTTGTCGCGACAGAAACTCTCCCGAGGTGACGCTCGCATGCCACCGTTGGGTGTCGTTGATCAGTGCCTCCAGGGCGGTCTTCACTTCCGGGCCGAGTTGCGGCCCGAGTTTCTGGAGAATCGTGTAGTCGGCCCGCTGCTGATTGACCAGCATGACGTAGTCGTCGCGGAATTGCGGCTGGCCGGTGACCTGAAAGGCGATCACCTTGTCGAGTTCGGCCGACAGATCGAGCTGGATCTCGTTGGCCGCGCGCCGGGCCGGTTCCGCCAGACTGGTGATCTCGGCCCGCATCCGCGAAGTGCGCTTGCTCACCACCACCGGAAGCGCGGCAAGGGCCAGCAGTGAGGTGATGACAAAGGTTACGGGAAGGAGCGCCTTCCAGGAACTCTCCGGCCCGATACGCCAGATCCGACGGCGTTCTTTTGTTTGCTGCGCCGGCAAAGGGGTGGCTCCGTCAACGACTGGTTTGGGACTGAGCAATATGCTTGCCTTTGCCGTGCCAGGCAGTGCGATACTGCGCGCCGATGACCGAAAACGATCGTCGCCAGTTTCAGCGTCTCAGTCTCGCAAAACCGATTCTGGCGCTCCTCGACGGCCAGAATGCCCTCATTCTCGACATCGGGATCAGCGGCGCATTTGTCGAGCATTACGGCGAGCCGAAGACCGGGACGCGCTACATGCTGCTGTTCCGCTGGAAGGGGAGCGACGTCGAGTTCGTCTGCGAGGTGGCGCACACGACCGTTGTCCGTACGACGGCCAGCAGCCCCGTTTCGCACAGCGGGCTCAAATTCGTAAAGCCGACCGGCGATGCCGAGGCGCGGCTCAATGACATGATGGCGACCTTCGTCGGGAAGGTTCTGGCCGCGCAAAAGGCCAATGCGGGAGCGACTCGGCCGGGCGACTCACTCGCACTGATCGACCTCGGCGGCGCGCGTCGTGCGCGCGCGCGGGGGTACCTGGCGTTCCATTGGCACGATGGAAAGGGTGAATGGACGCGCGAGCTGACCGACTCCCCCGAACAGCCGCCTGACGGCTTCACCGTCGCTGCCTGGGAGGACGACGAGGAACTCCAATCGCTCTGCGAAACGTGGGAGCTGGCCGACGAAGAAGGACGCCGGCTGATCCGTCTGGTCGCCGAGCTGAGCGCACGCGGGGCGAAGAAGTAGGAGTGGATCCCGAATTCGTACGCCTTCTTGTTCGCGTCATGCTCCTTGGCGGCGCGATCGGCGTCACCGGCTCGGTGATTCTCGTGGTCGCCTTTCGCGCACTCGCCCCCGAGGTGACAGAAAAGCGCGAATTCCGCGCCTGGATCCTGATCGCGGGATTGCTCGCCTTCGTGATGCTCTGCTGCGCGCTCCTGTTGCGATTCTCACTCGCGTAATCCCAACTCTTCGAGAATCGTGGATGTCTGTTCACCCGGCGCGGGCGGTGCGCAGCCCGGATCGCGCCGGGCACCATCGATCCGGACCGGATTGCGGACCGCCTCGTACTCGCCGATCACCGGATGATTCACGGTCGCGCGCAGAACGCGGCCTGACGGCGTGCCGAGGGCTTCGCGCACTCCGCGCACCAGCGCCGCGGGGACAGCGGCACGCCGGCATCGCCTCACCCAATCCGCTGCCGTACGCGCGCGAAACTCGCGCGCCAGTGCCCGGATCAGTGCCGTGCGATGTCGGACGCGTCGCGCATTGGTGGAAAATCGGGGGTCGGCCGCGAGATCGGGACGTCGAAGGACGCGCGCGCACAGGAGCTGGTAGTGCCGGTCGGTCCCCACACCGAGGACAAACGGCCGGTCGCTGGCGTGAAAGAGCTGATAAGGGACGATCGACGGGTGCGCGTTCCCGTAACGCGCGGCATCGCGCCGCGTCAGCAGCACTCCCTGCGCAATGTTGATCAGCGAGGCCACCGTCGCTCCGAACAGGGAGATCTCCAGACGCGCTCCCTCGCCGCTCCGTTGCCGCCGCACGAGCGCGGCGGCGATCGCGCCGAAGGCGTAGTGCGCCGTCAGGACATCCGAAAGCGCTACGCCGGCCTTCATCGGATCGCCGTCAGGCTCCCCGGTGATCGCCATCAGCCCCGATTCCGCCTGCGCCAGGAGGTCGTAGCCGGGTGTCTCGGCTTCCGGCACGTCGCCGTCGAAGCCGGAAATCGTGCAATGGATCGCCCGCGCCGGAATCTCCGGGAGAAGCACGCGGCGCTGCGCGGGAAGAAAGTTATCGACCACCACGTCGGCCCGGGCGACGAGTCGCCGCGCGATCTCCGCCCCGCGCTCCGATTTCAGATCGACGCTGATCGACTCCTTGCCGCGATTGACCGACAGGAAGTACGCGCTGATCCCCTCCACGAACGGCGGCCCCCAGCGGCGGGTCTCATCGCCGCGCCCCGGCTCCTCGACTTTGATCACGCGCGCCCCGGCTTCGGCCAGCATCTGCGTACAGAGCGGACCGGCAAGAACACGTGAAAAATCGGCCACAACCGTTCCTTCAAGCAAACGTTCTTCTCGACGGTTCATGAATCGCGGTATACCATGCAGCCTCCCTTTCTGGCGCGAAGGTCGCAAAGTCAGTTCGTGGGGGGAACGACTCGATGAAGCTGCTTCTGATCAACCCTCGGTTCCCCGAGAGTTTCTGGAGCTTCAAATGGGCACTCGACAACGTGCTCCCTGCGAAGCGGGCCATCAATCCGCCGCTCGGCCTGGCCACCGTCGCCGCGCTCTCACCCGCCGACTGGGACGTGGAAATCATCGACGAGAACATCGAGTCCATTCCGCTGCGGCCGCGGGCCGACATCATCGGCATCTGCGGCATGGGCGTGCAGTTCAGCCGGCAAAAAGAGCTGCTCACGTACTACCGCGGCCTCGGGCACTTCGTCGTGGCTGGCGGGAGCTACGCCTCGCTGGTGCCGGAGAAGTACGCGTCGATTGCCGACACGGTCGTGGCCGGCGAAGCGGAGTACATCTGGAAAGAGTTCTGCCGCGATTTCGAACGCGGTGCGCCCCGCGCGCTGTACGAGGAAAAGGGGACGGTCTCGCTGGCCGACTCCCCGGTGCCTCGATTCGATCTGCTGAAACTCGCCCGCTACACGAACGTCAGCCTGCAGTTCTCGCGCGGCTGTCCGTTCCGCTGTGAGTTCTGCGACATCATCATCATGTTCGGCCGCAAGCCGCGCACGAAATCGAACGAACAGATCGGCCGCGAGCTCGACGCCCTGCGGGCCCTCGGCACGCGCAATGTCTTCTTCGTCGACGACAACTTCATCGGCGACAAGAACGTGGCCAAGAACCTTCTCCGCTACCTCCGCGATTACCAGCGTGAGTATCACTACACCTTTCAGTTCGGAACCGAGGCCTCGCTCAACCTGGCGCAGGACCAGGAGCTGCTGCGGCTCTTCCCGGAAGCGAATTTCGGATGGGTCTTCATCGGCATCGAATCGCCCGATGAAGAGAGTCTGAAAGAGACGAAGAAACTTCAGAACACCCGCGAGGACATCCTCACCTCCGTGCGCAGGATCTACGAGCACGGGCTGGAGATCTTCGCCGGGTTCATCATCGGCTTCGATCACGACACGTTGTCGACGTTCGACCGCCAATACCGCTTCATCGTCGACTCCGGGATCCAGGTGGCAATGGTCGGGCTGCTCACCGCACTACCGCGGACTCCGTTGTACGAGCGGCTGGAGCAGGAAGGACGGCTCCTGCCCGACGCGGACTGGACCGACAACACGTCGATCGGCACAAATTTCATTCCCAGGCAGATCGAATACGACGCGCTGGTGAAGGGATATCGTCATCTTTACGACCGGCTCCTCAGCCCGCGCGCGATCGGCGAGCGGATCCGCAACAAGACGCGGCATCTCGCGCCCGGACGCTTCCGGTGCCCCTACTCGCTGCGCGAACAATTCGGGATCGTCACACGCCTGTCTGCCAGAGGCCTCTTGCGCGGCGGCTTCTCCCGGACGCTGCATTTCGTCCGTTCCGCGCTTTTCAGTTCGCCGCGGCTCCTGCCGGTGATCATCACCGACTGGATCGCCGCGCTGTCGATGCGCGATTTCGCCGAGCGTCACCTGTTGATCGGACGCGAGGCGCGGACAACCTCGGAGGCGTTCGAGGCGCTGCGTCGCGCCTTCCGCTCCTACGTGCAGCAGGGGCGGGTGCGCATTCACGTCGAGCAGGGAAACATCTCCCTGCGCCTGCAGGGTTGGCTCGACTCCGCCTTCTATGCCAAGGCCTCGCGGGCCATCAAACGCCTGCTCAAGGACACCAGCTCGACCGTGACGCTGCACGTCGACCATTTCCAGGAAGAGCAACGGCACCACTGGAACCGGCTGCTGCGACGACTGCGGCGCAACGGCGACCGGATCTACGTTTCGGCGAGCGAGCGGCTCAAGGAAGTGCTCGACGTCGACTCCTCGGTGTTCCACCTGGTACTGCAGCCGGGCGCCGTGATTCAGCGGTAGGACTGCTTGAGGGCGTCGAGATCGGCGAGCGTGCGGCGCAGAATGTTGACCACCTTGTGCACCTCGCTGCCGTAGAGGCGCAGCTCGGCGTCGCAATCGGTCATGGCGTAGATCGCTTCGTCTTTTTCCAGACGGTCGCGTTCGAAGCGAAGACGCTCGACCAGTTCCTCGATTTCCGTGACCAGGACGAAGTTGATGTCTTTCTCGCCGAGGTAGCGCTTGCACTGCGGGCAGTAGATGGAGCGGTCTTCAGATGTCTCGACCAGCTCGAAGACGAACTGCCGGTTGCATTGCGGGCACTCGAACACCTCGGGCAACATCGAACTGATTGTGCCACCGAACGGGGCGTTTGTCGCGCCGCTGGAACGGAAATTCACCGCTTGACCGCCGCGTTTCGCGCCGTGTAGCATCCTGATCCCGCCACGTGTGCGCCCCCTCGCGCATGCATCGCTGTTGGGAGGTCGTTCAACGGTAGGACAGCTGGCTCTGGACCAGCATATCGGGGTTCGAGTCCCTGCCTCCCAGCCACGGTTTTCGATCCGTCCGGAATCACTTCCCACGCAACCGTTCGAGAAACTCTCGATCAGCCGCATCATGGGAGCGGACGGTCTTCGTTTGATGCGCTCGATGTTGTCCGGCGACGCGTCGATGAGCAGATCAATATCTTTGGTTGGACGCTCCAGACCGCGAGCGATGATCGCGAAGCGGTGAACCCCGCGCGGCACGAGTGCACGGCTTCCGCCGGATCTGCTCAGCGGTCTCCGTCAGTTGACGGACCGCTTCCCAAACATCACCGCCGCTTACCCTGCGCCGGCCGACGGTCTTCACGCGAAAACGTATCTCCACGATCATGATGTTGCCGCATGAAGCGCTGCACCGCAGGCGCGCGTTCTGACTGGCGGATGATCGACACCTTGTCGGTCCGAGCATCGGCGTGGGACCGATGTCGCCTCCTCGCGTGGAAGAGTGGAGCCCGACCGCCGTCACCCTCAATGAGCCGGACTCTCGCGCTTCGAGGGACTACCTGTTTTCTTATCGAGTATCGATATTTTACTTGACGTAAAACGATAAATAATTTATTGATATTCGATAAAAAGAGGATGAACATGTCAAAGCGAACCTCGTCATCCGCCGCGCTGCCGATCGCGCATGCCGTACTGCGTACCCTCATCGTGGCCAACTGGCTGATGGGCGCCGCGATCCTCGCTCTCCTGGTTGTCACGCCGAACGAGCGGTGGATCATGAGTGCCTTCAAGCTCTCTGCTTCGCCTGAGGCGGAGCGGCTGGTGATGGGCATGCGCGTGATCGCCGTACTCGGCCTCGCCGCGATCCCGCTCAATCATGCGGTCCTGAAACGGCTGCTGGCGATCGTGGACACGGTTCGCGCCGGCGATCCTTTCGTGGGGACGAATGCCGGCCGTTTGCAGGCGATCGCCTGGGCTCTGCTTGGGCTGCAGCTTTTGAGCCTGGCCATCGGCGCGATCGCCAGAGCCGTTTCGACGCCGGCACATCCGCTCCATCTGAACGCGGGTTTCTCGATCGCTGAAGGCGCGCTCATGCGCCAAGACCTCGAAGGGACGGTATGACATGGCGATCGTCGTCAAGCTCGACGATCTGCTTCACGACCGGCGGATCACGCTGACGGATCTCGCGGATCGGATCGGAATCACGCTGGCCAACCTGTCCATCCTCAAAACCGGCAAGGCGCGCGCGATCCGCTTCTCGACGCTCGGGGCGATCTGCGACGCGCTCGCCTGTCAGCCGGGCGACCTTCTCCGTTTCGAGCCGGCACCGGCCGACCGCGAGCCACCGCGACGGCGAACAGACGAAGCGCCGGTCAATGAATGAGCCGGACAAGAGGAGCTTCCGATGAAGCAGACGTCACATTCACGATCACCTCTCTGCTCTCGATCTTCTTGGTGATTACTTCGGCCGTCGCACCGTCATCAACTTCCCGCTGGCTCCGCCTCCACAGAAGAACTGATCGCCACCGTCCGACTCGAGGCCGGAGATCTGGACTCCCGGCGGCATCTCCAGCGTCTCCACGACCTCGCCGGTTTCGGGAATGATTCGCCGCAGCTCGCTCTGGCCACCTTCCCACGTGGCGTGCCAGAGCTCTCCGTCGACCCACGTCACTCCGGTGACGAACCGATTCGACTCGATCGTTCGCAGAATTGCTCCGGTTTCGGGATCGATCTGATGGATTTTCCTGTCGCGATACTGGCCGACCCACAGCGTCCCCTCGGCCCATGTCAGTCCCGAGTCACCGCCGCGGCCCGGGGCCGGGATCGTAGAGATGACGCGGCCCGTCGCCGGATCGATCTTCCGGATGCGGTCGGCGGCGAGCTGAAACAAGTACTTGCCGTCGAATGCCGTTCCGGCATGGGCAACGACATCGATCGAGCGCAGCACTTCCCCGCTCTCCGGATCGATCGCGTTCAACGTCTCCCCCGCGGCGAACCAGACATGCCGCCCGTCGAACGTCACGCCGCGGACCTGGTCGGCGCCCGGAAAGGGGCCTCGTTCATGAATGATCTCCGCTTTTGCCCGATGCATGCCTTGATGTTATTCGCCCGGCACCGGAGCCGGAAGCAACAAGGTTGTCGCGAATCCCGGCACGGGCGGTGTCGTCCAGCGCCGGGACCGCCCGCGCCCGAACCACTGCACTTTCCCTGCGGCGGAGAGGGCGTCGAGGGCACGCTGCACGCTGCGCTGGCTCGCGCCGAGCGCGAGCGCGAGCGCGGAACTCGACCACGACTCGCCGTCGGCAAGCAGCGCGAGCAGCGGTGCATGCTCGTCTTCGACCGGCTGTGCAAGCACGACCACTTCCCGTGCGCGGTGCGGCACCAACACAAATCCGCTCTTCGTCGCGGTCACATCGGCGAAGCCGCGAAGCTTCTTGCGAAGCCGTCCCACCTCAACGCGTAGCCG
>Ga0070741_10019448_pt1 | contig 10835 bp, 11 predicted proteins | sample Coa_R1_4_FD_66440 | JGI IMG/M metagenome (GOLD analysis project Ga0070741, IMG submission 66440) | Surface soil microbial communities from Centralia Pennsylvania, which are recovering from an underground coalmine fire - Coalmine... | ecosystem: Environmental > Terrestrial > Soil > Unclassified ...
CCGGCCTCGGCCTGCATCGCGGTCATGTACATCGCGGCGCGCGCGGTGTGCGCGCTCCCTTCCTCGCTCGTCCACGGGAGCGAGTGGAGCTGGTGCTCCACCCCGAGCTTCATCAGTTTGTGCCAGGCGGGGTGGAACTCGACCTCGTCGATGCGGTTGCCGTAGCGGTCGAAGGTGCGCAGCGTCGGCGTGTTCTCGTTGGCGAGACGGCCCCATTCCTGCTGCGGCGCGCCGCCCACGAAACGGCCCAGCTCGCCGGCGCGCTCGGTTACCCAGCCGGCGCCCTCGCGCTGCGTGGCCTCGACCAGCGGCCGGTTGCTCGAGAAGACGTCGAGCCCCTCCAGCGGCGGCACCTGGTTGAAGACCTCGTGGGTCTTGTACCGGGCGCTCTCGCCCGTGGCCTGTGACACGGTGGCCATGGCGGGAAGTGTCGCAGATGGCCGCTCGGCGCCCCCGGCGGCGGCAGTATGCTCGCTGCGATGTCTTCGCCGGGGGGCAAACGTGCGGTGAACGCGGTCGTGGCGCTGCTCGTCCTGGCGTCCCTCACGAGCGCGCTCGGCGCGGGTGCCGCGACGGGCGCCGAACCGGCGCCCGGGCGCCTCGCCTACGTCACCTCGAGCGAAGCGAAACCGGAATCGCTGGTCTGGGCCGCGCTCGCGAACGGGAGCGAGGCGAGACAGCTCGGTCCGGGCAACGACCCGCTGCTCTCTCCGAACGGCGCGTGGGTCGCCGCCTCGCTGCTCGGCACCGGAAGCGGCAGGGGTCCCGCGCTCGCCGTCTACCCGACCTCCGGCGCCCGGCCCGCGACGCTCGGCGAAGTCGCCGGCCAGGTCGCGCTGCCGCTCGCGTGGTCGCCGGACTCGCGCTACCTGGCCGTCTCGCTCGGCTCCACGGCGCTCAAGGGCTTCGTCAGGAAATCGGGGCTGGCGATCCTCGACACCGCGACCGGCTCGCTGAAGACGATCGCGACCGGGATCGTCAACGGCGCCGGCTTCGCGCCCGACGGCAGCGACCGCGTCGTGTTCGGCCGCGCGAGCGGCGAGAGCCTCGGCGCTCCGGTCAACCTCTACATCGCGCAGGCCAGCGGCGCCGGCCTGAAGCGGATCACCTCGGACGGGCGCAGCCTCAACCCTGTCTGGGGCCCGAGGTTCATCGCATACGACCGGCAGCGCCTGCGGCGTAACTCCGCACCCGTGTACCAGCTCTGGCTGCGGGGCGCGGGGACCGGCGCGGCGCGGCAGCTGACCTTCCTTCACCCGAACGCGCTGGTATCGGGGCTGATGCCGCTCGGCTTCTCATCCGACGGCACGCGCCTGCTCGCCGAGTTCGTCGGCCAGGACACGAGCGAAGCGTGGACGGTGCAGATCGCCTCGGGGCGCGCCCGCCGCATCCGGGTGAAAGGCCAGGGTGTGACAGGCGCCGCGATCTCGCGCGACGGCTCGCGGGTGCTCGTCACCGAAGGCGGGATCGACGGCCCGGCCGACACCGGCAACGTGCTCACGGTTCCCTTCGCCGGGGGCGCGCCCACGCGGCTCGTCGCCCACGCCGCCCAGCCCAGCTGGAACGAATAGCCCGCGCACGGCCCGGCCGGCCAACGCGCGGTCGATAGCATCGGCGCCGCGCCATCTGCAGTCCAGAGGCAGATCGGACGCCACCAGAAAATCCTCCTCCCCTTAAAAAAAGAAGGATCGGGTCATGGCGAAGATCACTGTGAAGAACCCCGTCGTCGAGCTCGACGGCGACGAGATGACCAGGATCATCTGGGAGTTCATCAAGCAGCAGCTGATCCTTCCCTATCTCGACGTCGACCTGAAGTACTACGACCTCGGCATCGAGAGCCGCGACGAGACCGATGACGCGATCACGGTCGAAGCGGCCGAAGCGATCAAGCAGTACGGCGTCGGGGTGAAGTGCGCCACGATCACCCCCGACGAGGCTCGCGTCGAGGAGTTCGGCCTCGGGCGAATGTACCGCTCGCCGAACGGGACCATCAGGAACATCCTCGGCGGCGTCATCTTCCGCGAGCCGATCGTGATCTCCAACATCCCCCGCCTCGTCCCGAGCTGGACCAAGCCGATCGTGATCGGCCGTCATGCATTCGGCGACCAGTACCGCGCGACCGATCTCGTCGTGCCCGGCGAGGGCAAGCTCACGATGACGTTCACCCCGAAGAACGGTGACGAGCCCATCGAGCTCGACGTCTACGACTTCCCCGGCGGCGGTGTGGCCCTCTCGATGTACAACCTCGACGCTTCGATCCGTGACTTCGCGCGCGCCTCGCTGCGTTACGGGCTGGACCGCGGCTACCCGGTCTACCTGTCGACCAAGAACACGATCCTGAAAAGCTACGACGGCCGCTTCAAAGACATCTTCGCCGAGGTCTACGCGGACGAGTTCCAGGCCGACTTCGAGGCTGCCGGCATCACCTACGAACACCGCCTGATCGACGACATGGTCGCGGCGGCGCTGAAGTGGGAGGGCGGCTACGTGTGGGCCTGCAAGAACTACGACGGCGACGTGCAGTCCGACACCGTCGCGCAGGGCTTCGGCTCGCTCGGGCTGATGACGAGCGTCCTCGCCACCGCCGACGGCAAGACGGTCGAGGCCGAGGCCGCTCACGGCACCGTCACCCGCCACTACCGCCTTCACCAGAAAGGCGAACCGACCTCGACCAACCCGATCGCGTCGATCTTCGCGTGGACGCGCGGTCTCGCCGCGCGCGGGCGCATGGACGACACGCCTGAGGTCACAGAGTTCGCGCAGACGCTCGAGCGCGTCTGCGTCGAGACGGTCGAAGCTGGGAAGATGACGAAGGACCTCGCGCTCCTCGTCGGGCCCGATCAGCCCTGGCAGAGCACCCAGGAGTTCCTCGGCGCGATCGACGAGAGCCTGCGCGGGGCCGTACCTGCTTGATCACAAACCGCAAACCGCCACACCCCCAGGAGATGAGCCTGTGAGCAACCCCGTACGCGTGACCGTGACCGGCGCAGCCGGTCAGATCGGCTACAGCCTCGTGTTCCGCATCGCCAGCGGACAGCTGCTCGGCCCCGACCAGCCGATCGATCTGCGCCTGCTGGAGATCCCCCCGGCGATGGGCGCGCTGGAGGGCGTCGCGATGGAGCTCGTCGACTGCGCCTTCCCGCTGCTCGCCGGGCTCGACCTGCACGACAACCCCGAGGAAGGCTTCGACGGCGTGAACATCGCGCTGCTCGTCGGTTCGCGCCCGCGCACGAAAGGCATGGAGCGCGCCGAGCTGCTCGCGGAGAACGGCAAGATCTTCACCGGCCAGGGCAAGGCGCTGAACGACAAGGCTGCAGGCGATGTGAAGGTGCTGGTCGTCGGCAACCCGGCGAACACCAACTGCCTGATCGCGATGAACAACGCGCCCGACATCCCGCGCGAGCGCTTCACCTCGATGATGCGCCTGGACCACAACCGCGCCATCGCCCAGCTCGCCAACAAGCTCTCCAAGCCGGTCTCGGAGGTCACACAGATGGGCGTGTGGGGCAACCACTCGCCGACGATGTACCCCGACCTGTTCCACGCGAAGGTGGGAGGGCACATCGCCGCCGTCGCCGTCGACGACCAGGAATGGATCGAGGACGAGTTCCTCCCGGGCGTCGGCAAACGCGGCGCAGCGATCATCGAGGCGCGCGGGGCCTCCTCCGCCGCCTCGGCGGCGAGCGCCGCGGTCGACCACGTCAGCGACTGGGTCAAAGGCACGGGCTCGGAATGGGTGTCGATGGGCGTCGTCTCCGACGGCTCCTACGACGTCCCCGAGGGGCTCATCAGCGGCTTCCCGTGCACCTGCGCGGACGGCGAGTGGAAGATCGTCGAGGGCATCGACCTGGACGACTTCTCACGCGGCAAGATCGACGCCTCGGTGAACGAGCTGGTCGGCGAGCGCGACACCGTCGCCGAGCAGGGCATGATCTGAGAGAACGGGCCTGGAGGCGAGTGCCGGCCGGCTTCCAACTCGAGAGAACGAGGGGCGCGGTGTCACCACCGCGCCCCTCGTCGTTTAACTCCTGAATTCCGAACTGCGAGAAAGGTGTTACAGGCAGACAGCTAGGATTTGGGGTGCCAGCCGCGGCCCTGCTTCGTCACCTTTTTTTCGGCCTCGAGGCCGGGGAGCACGCGGTAGAGGTAGTTCTGCTTGATTCCCATCTTGGCCGCCAACTCGGGGATCGTGATCCCGGGCTGGCCCTTGACCAGGGCGAGCGCCTCCGCGGCGCGAGTTCCGCTGCCTTTGCGCCGGCCCGCGCGGCGTTTTGCCGGACGTCCGGCTTTCCGTGCGGTCGCGGTCGTTTTCGAAGCGGCGCCGCGGGGCCGGCCCGGTCCGCGTTTGCCTCTGGCCGTGCGCGTGCGGGTCGCGGCGGGGGCGGACCCGCCGACACCGTCCAGCGCGCCCGCGGCAGCCTCCAGACGGTGGTACTCGTCCACGAGCGGCTTCAGCTCTTTGAGCCTGTCGGCGATCTCCTTGCGCTTCTCGTCGAGGAAGTCAGTCACAGTCAGTCCCTGTTCACTCGTTTGGATGTGTGTATTTCACATCCCGTTGCCTGCACCCTACACGAGCCTCATTGGCCCTGCTCGATCTTCTCCTTGAGCGCGCGCAGGGTGCGGTTCGCCTCACGCTGGGGAATCCCGCCCACGAGCGCGCGGCTCACGATCGCGCCCACGGGTCCGAGCGGTGCACGGAACTCGTTCTTGTAGTCGAAGCGGGTCCCCCCGTCATCGTCGTTCAGCAGATATTCGGTGCGCGCGCGGGACCGGGCCGGGCCGCGACCCTCCCACACGGCGCGCCGCGTCGGCTCGCACTCGACGAGCTCCCAGCTCACATCGAGCGTCACACCTCGCAGGTGGATCGCCTGCTCCATCTCGAAGCCGACCTTGACCGGGCCGTCATCGGCACGCAGCAGGCGGCGGTGAATCGTCACCCAGTGCTCGAGGCATTGGGGGTCCATCACCGTCTCCCACACCTCCTCGGGGGGAGCGGCGATCTCGATCGAAGCGGTGACAAGGCTCATCAGCGGGCGGCGAGGGGCTCGGCGCGCTCCCATTCTGCCAGCGCGTGTTCGACCGCCGAGTCGAAGCTGTGAAGGCTGACGCCGAGTCGTTCGGCGGCGTGGTCCTCACGGGCCAGGAGATCGCCCTGCAGGCCCTCCATCAGCGGCAGCACGAGCTCGGGCTGCTCGGCCGCGATCGCGGCGGCGAGCCGGCCGGCGAGCCCCGTCATCGTGACCCGCAGGCGCAGCGCCGGGCGGCCCACCAGCATCGCCTCGGCGATCCGCTCCAGGATCTCGCCGTAGCTCAGCACGTCCGGGCCTGCGACCTCGAGGACCTCCCCCGAGAGAGGGCTCGTCGCCGCGCTCAGCAGCATCGCGACGATGTCTCTCTCGTCGATCGGCTGGGTGCGGTAGCGCTGCCACGCGGGCAGCGTCAGCACCGGCATCCGCTCGACCAGACGTACGAGCAGGCGAAACGAGCGCGAGCGTGCGCCGATCACGATCGAGGCCCGCAGGGCGAGCGAGTCCGGCACCGCGGCGAGCAGCTCTCTCTCGACCGCCTCGCGGCTGGCGAGGTGCCTGGAGCGGCGCTCCTTCGCGCGCCGCCCGCCGCGCGGCTCCCAGCGCGGCACGAGGCCGCCGAGGTAGACGATCCTGCGCACGCCCCCCTCGCGTGCGAGCGCCGCGAAGTTCTGCGCGGCGAGGCGCTCGCGCTCGACGAAGCCCTCATAGCCGCGCCCGTCGACCCCGGGCTCCATCGAGTGGATCAGGTAGTACGCCAGCTCCGTCCCGGCCAGCGCTTGCTCCAGGCCCTCGCCTGTCACGGCGTCGCCGCGCACGAGCCGCAGCGAGCCGTCCTGCGCTGCAGGGGCCACCGCCGCCAGACGGGCAGGGTCGCGCGTCATCGCGCGAACCGAGTGTCCGTGTGCCAGCAGCTCGGGCAGGAGCGCCGAGCCGACGAAGCCGCTGGCGCCGGTGAGCAGGATCTCCACTGCCACAGATGATGATCGCAGCGACCGGAAACTGCGGCTTCGCCTCGGCGATCGTCACAGGAAAGTGACGCGCCGGCTCCTCGTTGCGGGGCCGGCATCGTTTTCTCTGGCATTTGCGCGATGCCCGTCCCTCGGCTCCCAGGGCCTGTGATTTGATCGCCCGAGTCCGATCGACAGCGAGCGAACCGGGGGAAGGAATTGGGAGCGACACGCAGCAGCCGCAGGATCACGCCTGCCGCCTCCGGGCGGCGCTCGGCTCCGAAGCCGAGCTGCGAGGGCTGCTACTTCCGCGTCAACCTCCTCTGCGCGCTCGAGGTCGAGGCACCGTGCTCGACCTACCGTCCGGCGGAGGCGCAGCTGCGCCCGCCACAGCAGATGCGGTTCGTCTTCCGTCAGGAGCGCCGTACGCGCGCGGCGTGGTCGTTCCCGTCCGCCCAGGAGCAGGCGGCGCTGCACGCTTAGAGGATCGATCCGCGAAAGCCCCGGCGGCACCGCGGGATCGATCGCCTGGGAATACGTCCGGCGCGTGTGCTCGCGGGGGCGCTGCGCGGGTATATTGATCGCTGGACCTAAAAGCTTTCGGCAAGGGCGGTGGCGAGATGGCATCGATGGACAGACTTGGAAAGGCGTCCGAAGCGGCCAAGGCCGCGCAGGAAAATCGGTACGTGCAGCGTCTGATCGAGGACGAAGAGCTGCGCGCGAACCTGCTCGCCGCCTACGGCGCCGCACGCAGCGCGTACGGCCGTATGACGAACGGCAAGCCGGCCGGCAAGGCGCTGATGGAGGACCGCAAGCTGCAGGCGGAGCTGCGCAGCGCGGTGGAGTCCCTGCGCGACGCCGGAGGCGCGCTGCGCGAAGAGCCGGGGCGCCGTCGTCGCCGCCGGGGCGGGCTCGGCCGCACGCTGCTGCTGATCACCTTCGGCGCGGCGCTCGCGATCGTCCTCAACGAAGGTCTGCGCTCGAAGGTGCTCGACCTCCTGTTCGGGGCCGAGGAGCAGTTCGACTACAGCTCGACCACGGCCCCGGTCACGCCGGAGCCGGCCGGCGTGAACGTCTGAGACCGACTCCGGAAGGGGATCCTCGTTGAGCTCTGACGCGCCGGCGGCACCGCTGCGCGCCGAGACCGACGAGGGCCCCGAGCAGCAGGCCGCCACCAAGCGCCCCCTGTCGGGGGAGAAGGCCCAGCGCATCATCGATGCGATGCGCCACAGCGTCGCCAAGCGGGGGACGACCGGGTCGACGTTCGACCACGTCTCCCGCGAGGCCGGCGTCTCGCGCGGGCTGCTGCACTACTACTTCGGCACCAAGGAGCAGCTGCTGGTAGAGGCGGTGCGCCGCGACGGCGACGTGCGTCTGGAGCGCCTGCAGCGTCAGCTCGCGACCGCCACCTCGGCCGACGACCTGATCGACGTGATGGTGCAGAACCTGCAGGCTACGGTCCGCGAGGACCCCGACTTCATGACGCTCGTCTTCGAGCTGTTCACGCTCGCAAGGCGCAACGAGGACATCGCGGTCGAGTACGCGGCGCTGATTCGCCGCACGCGCGAGCAGGTCGCCGAACTGCTCGCCTTCGCACAGCAGGAGGGCGTGCTTCACCTCCACGCCGAGCCTGAGGCGATCGCCGAGATCTTGTTCTCGCTCGCCGACGGGTTCGCGCTGCGCATGCTGAGCGAGCCCGAGCGCGACTTCACAGCCTCGATCGAGGCGGGCATCACCGCCGTCCGCGCGCTCCTCGCCGACTGAGCCCGCCGGGGGCCCGGTCGTCCCGGCGGCCGGGCGGCGCCAAGGCGCGCACCTATAATCGGCTCCCCGATGCCGATCTACGAGTACAAGCGCCCCGACGGCACGACGTTCGAGATCGTGCAGTCGTTCAGCGACGATCCGCTGAAGGTGGACCCTGAGAGCGGCGTGCCGGTCGAGCGCGTGCTCCACGCACCGGCGGTTCACTTCAAGGGCAAAGGTTTCTACAACACCGACTACGGCACGAAGCGGCGCCAGCGCGAGACCGCCGCCGCGGCCGAGAAGTCATCTGACTCCTCTGGCTCGGGCGACGCCAAGCCGAGCGACTCGAAGCCGGACTCCTCCGAGGGCACGAAGAAGAGCGAGCCCGCGAAGAAGGAGTCCAAAGCAGTCACATCCAAGAGCTGACCCCGCCCGTGTGCGGACGGGCCGGGGCTCCGCTGCCGGCCTCGGTGCGAGACGGGGATCGGCCGGCGCTCCGCGCCGGCTCCGGGACGCGCCTCGCGCGAGCCTCAGCCGTTCATGAACGCCGCGGCGTCGCGGCGCCGCTCGGATTCCGAGACGGTCAGGCCGGACTCGCCGTCCGGGAGGGTCACTGCGCCGGTCGGCTTCAGCACGTGGGTCGGCGGCGTTCCGGACACGGCCATCCCCGCGAACAGCGAGAGCAGCGTCGTGCCGCTCATGTCCGAGATGATCGCCGGGGGCGCGTTCCACGCGATCCACGGCAGCCTGAAGAAGCTCGAAGGTGACAGCAGGCGCGATTTCATCGCGTTGAACAGCGCCTGCTGGTGTTCCTCGCGCTGGATGTCGTTCGCGTTCGGCTGGCAGAGGTTCTCGCGGGTGCGCGCGATCGCCAGCGCCTGCTTGCCGTCGATGTGGTGCGAGCCGGCCGGCAGCCTCAGCGTGTAGCCGCCGTTGGCGAAGCCGCCGTCGATCTTGGAGACGATGCAGCCACCCTTGTAGTCGACGCCTCCCATCGCGTCGATCAGCTGAGGGAAGTTTTCGAAGTTGACTTCGACGACGTGGTTGATCGGGACGCCGAGCCAGCTCTTGATCACTTCCACCGACTCCCTCGCCCCGCCGTAGGCATGGGCCGCGTTGATCTTCGCCAGGCCCTGTCCGTGCGGCAGCTGCACGACGGTGTCGCGCGGGATCGACAGGCGCGCGGAGTGCCCGCCGCCGGTGCGGATCAGCAGGATCGTGTCGGAGCGCCCCGGCCCGTTCTTTTCCGCCCCCGGTTCCCTGCTGTCCTTCTGACGGCGGTCGGAGCCGAGCACGAGGATGTTGTTGGCGGAGGTGATCGGGTTGCCCGCGGGGTCCAGCGCGCCGGCGACATTGGCTTCGAGCGGGGTGCGGTTGAAATGCGAGCTGATCAGGAACAGCAGAAGCGAGAGCACCAGCCACCCGAAGATCAGGGCGAGCAGGCCGAGGGCGATTCTCCTGGGGCTCGCCCACCTGCGCCAGCCCCCGCCGCGCAGGCCCCGGCCGGCGCGCACCCCGCCCGTCCCGCGGCCGGAGCCGCCCGAGCGGATTTCGCGGGCGTCGGGGGCGCCGGGAGAAGCGGCCCGCCCGCCCGCGCCGGCGGGAGGCGCCCCGGGGCCGTTTGCGCGCACGCTCTCGCGCGGCGCCGTGGCAGCGTCGCGCGATGCGCCGCCGAGCAGCCGGCGCCTGGCCCGATAACGGGTGTACTGAGGCGGCTCCTCGCTGCCCATCGGTCGGACCCTATATTTGCCGCATGACCGCCCCGGGCGCGCCGGTCGGACGCCTGACCGTCTGCCCGACGCCGATCGGCAATCTCGCCGACATCACTTTGCGCGCCCTGGAGGAGCTCGCAGCGGCCGACGTGATTGCCTGCGAGGACACCAGGCGCACGCGGGTCCTGCTGGACCGCCACGGCATCGAGGCGCGCGGGCTCGTGAGCCTCCACGAGCACAACGAAGCGGCGCGGGCGCGCGAGCTGGCCCAGCGGATCGGCGCGGGCGCGCGCGTGGCGCTGGTCTCGGATGCCGGCACGCCGCTCGTCAGCGACCCGGGGCACGAGCTGCTCCGCGAGTGCCTGCGGGAGGAGCTGCCGGTCGAGGTGCTGCCGGGAGCGAGCGCCGCGGTCACCGCGCTCGTGGCCTCCGGGCTGCCCGGCGCGCGCTGGTGCTTCGCGGGATTTCTGCCGCGCAAGCGCGGGGAGCTGCGCGAGCTGCTCGCCGGCGCGGAGCAGACGCTCGTCGCCTACGAGTCGCCGCGCCGTCTCGCGGCCACGCTCGCACTGCTCGCAGAGATCGATCCCGAGCGCCCGGCGGCGGTCTGCCGCGAGCTGACCAAGCTGCACGAGGAAGTGGCCCGCGCGAGCGCGGCGGAGCTGGCCGAGCGCTTCGGCGGGGATGTGGTACGCGGCGAGGTGACGCTGGTGGTGGGCGCCGCCGGTGCCGCGTCGGCGCGCTCGCGCGAGGAGACGATCTCCGCCCTGCGCGAGCTGGTGCAGGCGGGGGCCCGCCCGCGGCCGGCCGCTGCAGCGCTCGCGAAGCTCACGGGCCTTTCGGCGAACGAGCTGTACCGCGGGCTCACGGACCTTGCCGAGTAGCCTGGGCGCAGCGATGAGCTTCTACATCACGACCCCGATCTACTACGTCAACGCGGCGCCGCACCTGGGCCATGCCTACACGACGATCGCGGCCGATGTGATGGCGCGCCACCACCGCCAGCGCCGCGAGCCCGTCTTCTTTCTCACCGGGACAGACGAGCACGGCGAGCCGGTCGCTGACGCCGCCCACGCGCTGGGACTGGAGCCGCAGGAGCTGGCCGACCGCAACGCCGAGCGCTTTCGCGCCCTGCCGCCGCAGCTCGGCGCGAGCAACGACTTCTTCATCCGCACCACCGACCCCGAGCACGAAGCCGTCGTCCAGCGCGTGCTCTCCCAGGTGCGCGAGAACGGCTACGTCTACATGGGCACCTACGAAGGCTGGTACTGCCCGCGCTGCGCGGACTTCAAGGCCGAGAACGAGATCGACGAGGGCAACCGCTGCCCGATCCACCACATCGAGCTGACGCGCGAGCAGGAGGACAACTACTTCTTCAAGCTGTCCGCGTTCCAGGAGCCGCTCGA
>Ga0070741_10019449_pt1 | contig 10835 bp, 9 predicted proteins | sample Coa_R1_4_FD_66440 | JGI IMG/M metagenome (GOLD analysis project Ga0070741, IMG submission 66440) | Surface soil microbial communities from Centralia Pennsylvania, which are recovering from an underground coalmine fire - Coalmine... | ecosystem: Environmental > Terrestrial > Soil > Unclassified ...
TCCATCCAGATTCCCGGGTACGAATTGCTGCGCCCGCTCGGTTCGGGCGGCATGTCGACCGTGTACCTGGCGCTGCAGCGATCGCTCGACCGCAAGGTCGCGATCAAGATCATGCGCCGCAGCGGCGACGACGCGTCGGCCGACACCGTGCAGGCCGAGCGGCGTTTCCTGCTCGAAGGCCGCATGATGGCCAAGCTGCCGCACCGGAACATCGTGGCGGTCTACGACATCGTCAGCAACGACGCCCTGTCGTACATCAGCATGGAATACCTCGGCGGCGGCACGCTGTCGGACAAGGTGAAAGTCGGGCTCCAGCTCGCCGAGGCGGTGTCGGTGATCGTGCAGATCGCCTCCGCGCTCGAGTTCGCGCACGGCCACGGCGTCGTGCACCGCGACCTGAAGCCCGCCAACATCATGTTCCGCGACGGCGGCACGCCCGTGCTCACCGATTTCGGCATCGCGCGCTACCAGGACGGCTCGGCCACGCGCTTGACGCAGACGGGCATGCTCGTCGGCACGCCGACCTATATGAGCCCCGAGCAGATCAACGGCGCGCAGGTCGACGGCCGCGCGGATCTCTACAGCCTCGGTATACTTTTTTACGAGCTCCTGACCGGCGTGCCGCCGTTCCGCGGCGACACGCCGATCGCCGTGCTCATGGCGCATCTGACCCAGCCGGCACCGCCGCTGCCGGACGAGTTCCGTGCGTTCCAGCCGGTCATGGACCGCATGCTCGCGAAGAATCGCGACGAGCGCTACGCGAGCATGAAGGAGTTCAGCCAGGATCTCAAAGCGCGCCTCGTGCAGAGCGATACGCTGCTGACGCGCCTGCAGATCGACCCGAACATGACTTCGTCGGAGCAACTGCGCGCGCTCGGTTTTTCGACGAGCTCGCCGACCGGCGAGGGCTTGCGCGACTCGCTGCTCGGACGTCTGCCGTCGACGACGCAACGCGGCATCCTGCCGCCGCAAGCGGTGCCGACGCCGGCTCCAGCGGCCGCGCCGCCGTCCCCGACGCCGGCCGTTGCGCGCTGGATGTGGCTCACGGCGGCGGCCGGGATCGTGCTCGTGATCATCGGCGTGTGGCTCACGCTGCACGGCCGCGGCGGCCTGAGCAAGGAGGAGCAGGAGATCGTCCGCGTCTTCCTCGAGACCGCCGAGCGCCGCATCGACGCCGGCCAACTCGTCGCACCGGCCGACGACAGCGCCTACGAATACGTGCAGAAAGCGCTGCAGAAGGACCCGGAGAACGCCAAGGCGCAGGCCTTGCTCGACCGCATCGCACAGGATTTCGCCGGGCGGGCGCAAAAAGCGCTGGCGGCCGGCAAGCTCGACGACGCCAACGATCTCGTCAAGCAGGGCCTGCTCGTCGAGCGGGACAACAAAGGGTTGCGCGAGCTCGATGCGACGATCGCGCAGGGGCTCAAGCAGGCGCAGGCGCGCGAACAGATCCATAACCTGCTGCAGCGCGCCGAGGTGGCCTCCGCCGCCGGTCGCGCGTTCGGCGACGACGGCGCCTACACGCTGCTGCAACAAGCGCGCGCGCTTGCTCCCGACGATGCCGACGTGCGCCGGCGCATCGACGAAGTCGTCGCACGCGAGCTCGACGGACCGCGCAAGGCGCTCGCCGCGGGCCAGGCCGCGGCCGCAGCCGAGGAGCTCAAGACCCTGAAACCGCGGCTTGCCGCCGAGCCCAAATTCGCGGAACTCGCCGCCGAGGCCGACACTGCGCTCAAAAAGCAACAAGTGGAAAAAGAGATCGCGAGTCTGCTCGCGCGCGGCGAGTTGCAGCTGCGCGCCGGCCATCTCGACGAGCCGGGCGGCGACAACGCGTACGAAACGCTCGGTGCACTCGCCAAGCTCGCCGAGGGCGATCCGCGCGTCGCGGCGTTCGGCAACGGCATTGCGCGAGCCCTGCTCGCAGAGGCGCGGCGGCTCGATACCGTGGGCCAGGCGCCGCGCGCGCTCGATCGCGTCGGGCTCGCTCTGAAGATCGCGCCGACGCTCGCCGATGCGCAGACGCTCAAGACCGCGATCGAGCAGCGCCTCGGCGCGCGCGCCGCGCATCTTGCACAGACCCTGAGCACGGCCCGCCAGGCGATCGCCGAGCAGCGCTTCGTGCCGCCGGCGAGCGACGATGCCTACACGGCGCTGCAGTCGGCGCTGAGTCAGGATTCCGGCAACGTCGAAGCGAAGCAATTGCTCCAGGAGTTGCCCAAGCGCATCGCCGACGCCGCGACCGCACGCGCGCAAAGCGACGTCGGTGCCGCGCTGGCGATGGTCGACTATTCGCGCAAGGTGTTCGCGCAGGATGCCGCGCTCGCTGCGCTCGCGACGAAGCTCAATGCCGATCTCGCGCAGGAGAAGGCCGCTGCGGCGGCGCAGGCCGCGCGCGAACGCATTGCGAAGCTCCTCGCTGCGCCGTCGCCGGCGCCCGAGCAATTGCGCGCCGCGGCGGCGGAGATCGCTGCACTGATCGTCGCGAACGGCGGTGACAAGGAAGCGCTCGCGCTGCGCACGCGGCTCGTCGAGGCGTACGCTGCGGAACTCGCGCGCGCGCAAGGCACGACGCAGTTCGATGCGCTCGCGGGCGTGCTCAAGGGCGAAGAGAAGACGCTCGGTGCGGATCGCGCGTATGCCGCGCTCGTCGCGAACCTGCCGGCGCTGCGCACCAAAGTCGCCGAGGCCGAGCGCGCGCGCACCGAGGCCGAGCGCGGCACGCTCGTGCTCAATGCGTATCCGTGGGGCAAGGTCGAGTCGGTGCTCGACGCCAATCAGCAGCCCGTGAAGCTGCCCGACGATACGACGACGCCGCTGATCCTGAGCTTGCCCGCCGGCAGTTACAAGATCACGTTCCGGCATCCGCAGGCGGCCAAGCCTGCGCAGGTCATCGCCAAAGTGGAAGCGCAGAAGCGCGCGAGCGCAAACGCGGCATTCACGACGATCTCGGCGCAGGAGTACTTCACGCGTGCGGGTTGGTAGACGCAAGGCGCGGTACGCGACGTTCACGGCGCTGCTCGCGGCGGCTGGCGTCGCGCACGCCGACTACAAAGACGACTATTCGCGCGGCCTCAAGGCCTACGAAGACGGGCAGTTCGCCGAAGCGCGCACGCTCATGCAGCAGGCGCTCAGCGATCATCCGCAAGCGGCCGAACGCGTGAAGTTGTACGGCATGGTGTTCAAGCCCTACGTGCCCCAGCACTACCTGGGCATGGCGGCTTACAAGCTCAACGATTGCGCCACGGCGCTCGCGCAGTGGAATTCCGCCGAGAACCGCCAGGTGATCGGCCAATTGTCGGATCTCGCGGGCGAGGAGCAGCGCGGCGCGGCGGCATGCGGGCAGAAGGCGGTCGCGAAAACCGAACCGCCGCCGACGACCTCACCCGTCGGCAACGATGCCGGCAAATCCGAGACGGTCGCGAAGACGGAGTCGAAGACCGAACCTCCGGCCAAGACGAACGTTGCCGACAGCAAATCCGCGAAGCCGCCCGTGGTGCAACCGCCGCCGGTCAAACCCGCGCCCCCGGCCGACAAGCCGGCCGTCGCCGTCGTCAAGAGCGGGCCGCCGGAACCCCTGTTGCAGGCGTTCGACAACTACCTGGCGGGGCGCTACGCCGACGTCGCGCGCATCAATCCCGACAGTTATGCGGACACGCGTGCGCGCTTCCATGCGTATCTCGTGCGCGCCGCATCGAGGTATACGCAGTCGCGATTGAGCGGCGACGAGGAGATGCTCAAGGGCGCCCGCGCCGACGTGCTCGCCGCGCGTCAGCTCGACGGCCGCACGCTACCGGATGCGACGCTGTTCTCGCCGGCGTTCCGCGCGTTTTTTGCCGAAAACCGCTAGCGAACGCCCGTCGAAGGTCCGATAGATCGGAGACGCCCGGGCGGCCGGGCGTCTCCCGCGGATCAGAAATGATAGACGGCCGAGACCGAATACGTATCGGTCACGTCGGAGAAATCGGCGGCCGCGTCGATCTGGAACTTCGAGAACGCCCAGCCGAAGCCCAGGGCGCCGTGAGTTTGCGAGCCTTGGCCGCCCGAGAACAGGATGGCGAGCGGGATTGCGCTCGAATTCGTGCCGGGGTCGCCCGTGAACTCGATCGAATGCCGCGGATCGTGCCATACGCCGGCGCGGATGCTGAACGGATGCGCCATTTGTGTAAATGTATACTCGCCGCCGAGATGGATCTCGGTGCCGTTCGGGATCGACAGTCGCGATACCACGGCCGCGTCGCTGCCGAACAGCGACTGGATGCCGCGCGTGAGCTGCGAATACGGAATGTAGTCGGCGTCGAAGTTCACGACGAGCGAATCGGTCGGATGCCAGCTCACGCCTGCGCCGTATTCGTCAGGCACCTTGAAGCGCACGTTGTTCAGATTCGTCACGACCACGGGCGGGTTCAGCACCGAACCGTCGGTGCGATAGAACGCGGTGTTCGTGGCGTTGTACTCGAAGCGGGGGCCGCGGCGATAGACGAGGCCGCCGCTCCATTGCTCGTTGAAAACGAAGCGTGCGCCGAGGTTGATGCCGACGTCGTTGTCGCTGCCGAATTGATCCTGGCGGTTCACTACGTTGCCGGTCGGGATGTTGCCCTGGATGTTCGGAAACGCGAGGCGGTGGATCGAGGTGTCGATGTTGAAGTCGTAGTACGAGAGCCCGGCGCCGAGCGAGATGTTGTCGGAAGCTTTCCACGCCGCGCTCAAGCCGTAATTCACGATCTTGAGGTCGGCATGCGCGACGATCGGCAACACGACGCCCGTGGCGCCGTTGTCCACCGGCTCGCCGGCCGGCGTCGAGGAAAAATCGTTGTTGAAACGCACGAGCTCGTCGCGATAGAACGCGAACGACCAGCGATCGTGCGGATACACGATCGAGAGGAACGATACGTTGTTGACGGAGCTGTCGGCGTCGGCCGTGTGCAGGCCGGAGCCGTTGAACGGGTTCGTCGTGACGCTGCCGCTGTTCAGATACGGCAGGCTGTAGTTCGTATGGCGGCCTTCGATCGAGATCTCGGGCGTCACGAGCTGGCTCAGGCCTGCCGGGTTCGTGTAGGCGGCCGTCGCGTCGTCGGCGAGACCTAAGAATGCGCCGCCCATGCCCATGCTGCGCGCGCCGGGGTTGGCCAGGTTGAACGGAATGCTGGCGTTGGTCTCGGTGTCGGTGATGGCGAAGGCCGGTCCGGCGAGGCCGACCAGGGCGGCGCCGATGGCAAGCGAAAGCTGACGTTTCATCTGATTACTCCCCAGTTCAGTAGAAATTCTCCCGTCCGTCGCGGACGGGGCAGTCGCAACGAGATCTTAACACCCTGCCCGGTTAAGGCGCAGCTGCGGCGAGGCTATACTGTCGACATTGCCAGGGTCGATTCGGGGAGACCGTCGTCATGGGTGTTCTAGTCACCGTGATCTTGCTGGTCGTGGCCGTGCTCTTCTTCAAGTTCACGGTGCGCTTCGTGCCGCAGGGCTACGAATGGACGCTCGAGCGGTTCGGCCGCTACGTGCGCACGATGACGCCGGGCCTGCATGTGCTCAATCCGCTCTGGCATCGCGTCGGCCACAAGATGAACATGATGGAGCAGGTCATCGACGTGCCGTCGCAGGACGTCATCACGAAGGACAACGCCGTGGTGCGCGTCGACGGCGTGGTGTTCTATCAGGTGCTCGACGCGGCCAAGGCCGCGTATGAAGTCGCGAACCTCAATCAGGCGATCCTGAACCTCGTCATGACCAATATCCGCACGGTGCTCGGGTCGATGGATCTCGACGAGTCCTTGTCCAAGCGCGACGAAATCAATGCACGCCTGCTCAAGGTCGTCGACGAAGCGACGCATCCCTGGGGTCTCAAATGCAACCGCATCGAGATCAAGGACATCCAGCCGCCGCGCGATCTGGTCGATTCGATGGCGCGGCAGATGAAGGCCGAACGCGAGAAACGCGCCAACATCCTCGAGGCGGAAGGCTTGCGGCAGGCGGCGATCCTGAAGGCCGAGGGCGAGAAGCAGTCGGTGATCCTCGCCGCCGAGGGCAGGCGCGAAGCGGCGTTCCGCGAGGCCGAAGCGCGCGAGCGCCAGGCGCAGGCCGAGGCGAAGGCGACCGAGCTCGTCTCGCAGGCGATCCGCGCGGGCGACATCAACGCGATCAACTATTTCGTCGCGACGAAGTACGTCGATGCGCTGAAGTCGATCGTCAGCGCGCCGAACCAGAAGATGCTGCTGCTGCCCGTGGAGGCGACCGGCGTGCTCGGGTCGCTCGCCGGCATCGCCGAGCTCGCCAAGGCGAGTCTCGCCGAACAGCAGGCGCCCCGCGCACCGGCCAAGCCGAACGCGCCGGCGCAATGAGGCGGCGGTCTCCATTTGTGGAAATCTGGACATGCTGATCAATCTCGCGACGCATTACGGCTGGTGGCTGCTGGCCCTCGTGCTGATCGCTGCGGAGCTCTTGCAGCCCGGCTTCTTCATGTTGTGGATCGGCATCGCCGCGGCGGTCATGGGCGTGGTCCTGCTCGTTGCGCCCGAGATGAGCTTCGGCTATCAAGCCGTGCTCTTCGTCCTGCTCGCGCTCGCGAGCTGCTACGTGTACTGGCGCTTCGTGCGCAGCGTCGCCGAAGCGCCGAGCGACCGGCCGTTGCTCAACCGGCGCGCCGAGCAGCTCGTCGGCCGGCGTTACACGCTCGAGACCCCGATCGTGAACGGCCAGGGCAAAGCGCGCGTTGGCGATTCGCTGTGGCTCGTCGAGGGCCCCGAGCTGCCGGCGGGCGCGACGGTCGAGGTCGTCGGCGTCGACGGGACGACGCTCAAGGTGCAGCGCTCCGGCGGATGATCCACGAGCTTCGCAGCGTGTAACAAGTTTGCCGCCACGGCCGCCGCGCAGACACAGGGGCGTGGATGATCAGCTGCCGCGGGCGAGCGCGATGAAGCGAGCGAGTTCCTGCGCGTCCATGTCCGAGACGACCGCTGCCGGCTGGCCGCCCGACGCGATCACTTCGAGCGTATAGCCTTCGCGTTCGGCGGCTTCGCCGATCTCGCTGCGTTCGTTCTCGCCGAGCACGAACACGTCGATGAGATGCTGTCCGTGGCGGTATACGAGCACCGGAACGCGCATGTCGCCGACGTAGTCGATACGGCCGCCGACGAGCGGAAAGCCTTGATCGGCGAAGTCGCGCACGATCGGCGATTGCGCGAGTTTGCCCGCGAACCACGGCTTGACCGTGTGGCGATCGCTCGAGACCACATCGACGGGCGACGCCGCCGCGAGCGCACGCCAGTGGCTCGCGAACAGATCGCGCTCGAGCGCGGCCGAGGCGCTCTGTCGCGGGTTCCACAGATAGACGCCGCCTGCGCCGGCGCCGAAAGCGAGCACGCAGGCCGCCGCATAGCGCAACCACGCCGGAGCGCTGCGCGTCGGGACGCGCGGCCTCGTTGCGGCGCGCAGATCGGTGTCGCGCAGACGCGCGTGCAGCGAGGCGGGCGCGGCATGGCGCAGGCCGTTTTCGCGCAGCGCACGGCGCAGGCCATCCAGTCGCGTGAGCGCGTCGCGGCAATCCGCACAGCCGTCGAGATGCGCTTCGACCGCGCGCGCATCGGCGCGTTCGAGCTCGCCGTCGAGATAGGCTTCGAGGAGGACGTGGGCGGTCTTACAGTCCATGGGTGGCCTCCGGTGCAAGCTCGGCGCCGAACGCGCGTTGCAGCAGCGCGCGCCCGCGGGCGAGCCGCGACATCACCGTGCCGATCGGCACGCCGAGCACGTCGGCGATCTCGCGGTAGGAAAGATCCTCGAGCTCGCGCAGCACGAGCGTTTCGCGGAACTCGAGGGGCAGCGCGCGGAGCTCCACGGCGACGCGCGCGCGAAACTGCGCCGCGTGCGCCGTGTCTTCGGTCTCGCTCGCGGTACCCGCCGCGGCCGCGAACGCGGCTTCGTCGAGCCGCGTTTCGCGCTTGCGTGTGGCGAGCTTGGCGAGGCAGCAGTTGCGCACGATCGCGAGCCACCACGCGCGCGCGTTGCCGCCTGCGTACGTGTTCGCCGCGCGCGCGGCGCGCAGGTACGCGTCGTGCACCGCATCGGCGGCATCCTGCTCGTTGCCGAGCAGCCACCGGCCCAGATTGTAGGCCGCGTCGAGGTGCTGCTCGGCGAGCTCGGCGATCCAGGCGGCGGTGGCGGCGGTCGTGCTCAACGGCGTGGGCGAAGCATCGGGGCTCGGTTCACTTGTGCACGTGCACGACACCGGTCATGAACGGGTGCAGGGTGCAAAAGTAGCTGAAATCGCCTTCGGTCGCGAACGTATGCTCGAAGACGTCGTCGGTGTCCAGGGCTTTCGATACGAAAGCGCCGTCGTTCGCGATCAGCGTGTGCGGGGTTTCGTCGCGATTGGTCCAGATCACGCGCGTGCCGGGGGCGATCGTGATCTCCTTCGGCGAGAACGCGAATTTCTTGATCGTCACGGCGATGTCGGCGGCTTCCGCCGCCGAGCCCGCGAACAGCATGCACAGGGCGAGGCAGATCCGTTTCATGTGCTTGGCTCAGGCGTGATCGATGGGCGTGTCGACGAGCGCGAGTTCGTGCCGCCCGCGCACGACCGTGAGCTGGCGTGTCCCGATGAGCTTGCCGAGCTCGCCGGCAGGCACTTTGACGGGCCCCGGTTCGCCGATGCCTTCCTGTCCGGGTGTCGGCAGCGGATAGGCGAGCGACATCGCCGTATGCAGCGCCACATGACCTTCGACTTTTTGCAGCACTTGGTGGACATGGCCGTTGAGCACGGTCACCGAGCCGTAGGGCTTGAGCAATGCAAGCGCCGCGTCGGCGTCCGCGGTGCCCCAGCCCCACGGCGCGTACACCGTCCACATCGGGATGTGCGCGAGCACGACGATCGGCGTCGAGTGCGCGACGCCTTTGAGGTCTTGCTTGAGCCAGGCGAGCTGCTCGTCGCCGAGCGAGGTCATCGTGCCCATCTTGAAGTTGAGGACGTTCGAAAGGCCGATGAAGTGCACGCCGCCTTGGTCGAAGCTGTACCAGGCGCGGCTCTTGCCGTCGTGATCGAACACCTTGAGATAACCGGCGAGGCCTTCGTCGAGCGCGTCGTGTTCGCCGGGCACCGTATGCACGCGATCGACGCGGATCTCGGCGAGCAGTTCGCGCGCCTGGGCGAATTCCTCGGGTTTGGACAGGTGGCTCACGTCGCCGGTGTGCACGACGAGCGCCGGCGCCTGCGGCAGTGCGCCGATATCGGCGATCGCGCGGCGCAGGCTGCCGACGACGTCGGGATTCGCCTCCTTGTGGAAGCCGATATGCGTGTCGCTGATCTGCACGAACGTGAACGCGTTCTTCGAAGCGGCCGCGGGGGTGCCCGAATTCGTGGCGCCGAGCGCGCGCGGTACGCCGCCCGCGACGGTCCAGACGACCGCAGCGCCGGCCCAACCCGCCACGCAGCCGAGTATCCGGCGCCGATCGGGGTTCGAAATCGTGGGGTTGTCTTCGTTGCTCATGGCTGATCTCCTCGCGATGGTGCGATGGAGATCGGCGGGGGCGGTGATTTATTCCCGAGCGAGGCGAGCGGCTTCGCTCCCTGTTCCCGATGCCGCGCATTCGGCGCGCAAAGAAGCCGAAACGGTCGGGTTGTGCGACATCGCGGCCGAATCCACTACAATGCGCGCCCCGGATTCGCGACCGCCCCGCCATGACGAACAAGACCGTTCTCAACGCCACCCATCGCGCCCTAGGCGCCAAGATGGTCGACTTCGGCGGCTGGGACATGCCGCTCAACTACGGCTCGCAGATCGAAGAGCACCATGCCGTGCGCCGCGACGCCGGCATGTTCGACGTCTCGCACATGACGGTCGTCGATCTGCACGGCGCCAACGTGCGGGCGTTCCTGCGCAAGCTCGTCGCCAACAGCGTCGACAAGCTCAAGACGCCGGGCAAGGCGCTTTATTCCTGCATGCTCAACGAGCGAGGCGGCGTCATCGACGACCTGATCATCTATTTCCTCGCCGAGGATTTCTTCCGCGTCGTCGTCAATGCGGCCACCCGCGACAAGGACCTGGCCTGGATCGAGCGCCAGGCGCAGCCGTTCGGCGTCAAGGTGACCGAGCGCCGGGATCTCGCGATGATCGCCGTGCAGGGGCCGAACGCGCGCGCGAAAGTGCAATCGCTGCTCAGCCCCGCCGTGCGCGAGAAGGCCGCCAAGCTCGGCAAGTTCGTCGCGTGCGAGGGCGACGGTCTGTTCATCGCACGCACTGGCTACACGGGCGAGGACGGCTACGAAATCATCGTGCCCGAAGCGCAGGCGGTCGATCTGTGGAACCGGCTGCAGGCAGCCGGCGTCGCGCCGGCCGGACTCGGCGCGCGCGATACGCTGCGCCTGGAAGCCGGCATGAATCTCTACGGCCAGGACATGGACGAAGGCGTTACGCCGTGGGAAGCCGGACTGGCGTGGACCGTAGCGCTCGACGAAGGCCGCGATTTCATCGGCCGCACCGCGCTCGAAACGCAGAAAGCGGAAGGCGTGAAGCGCGCGATGATCGGTCTCGTCATGGACGAGAAAGGCGTGCTGCGCCACGGCCAGCGCGTGGTGACGCCGGCCGGCGACGGCGAAATCCTCTCGGGCACGTTCTCGCCGACGCTCGGCCGCGCGATCGCGTTCGCCCGCGTGCCTGCGGGCGCCCTCGACCGCGCCGAGGTGGACATCCGTGGAAAGCTCGTGCCGGTGCGCGCGGTCAAGTATCCGTTCGTGCGCGATGGTCGAAGCCAAATCGAGATGCCTTGAATGGCATCTCGATTTGGCTGAGGGTGAGGCATGGATGCCGAACGGAAGCCGCACCAAGGATGGGTTCTGTCGAGGA
>Ga0070741_10019450_pt1 | contig 10834 bp, 5 predicted proteins | sample Coa_R1_4_FD_66440 | JGI IMG/M metagenome (GOLD analysis project Ga0070741, IMG submission 66440) | Surface soil microbial communities from Centralia Pennsylvania, which are recovering from an underground coalmine fire - Coalmine... | ecosystem: Environmental > Terrestrial > Soil > Unclassified ...
TCCACGCGCGTGCAGCAGAACTTCAAGCTCGAGGCGCTGCAGGAAATCCCGAACTCGCGCGACCTCTGGTCGCTGCTCGCGGTGACGCCTGCGGTGACGATGGATCGACTCGATGTGGGCGGCGACCGCGCCGGCACGCAGAGCGGCTACACGGCGTACGGATACTCCGGGCAGAACCGCGTGCTCGTCGAGGGCATCAACACGACCGAAGGCACGAGCGGCGCCGGCTTCTACGTGGACTACGGCTCCTTCGAGGAAGTGTTCCTCGGCACGATCGGTCAGGGCGCCGAGATGCCGACGCCGGGCGTGCAGAGCCAGATGCTCGGCAAATCGGGCGGCAACAAGTTCCAGGGCGAGCTGTACCAGGATTACGAAACGAACGGGATGATCGGCGAGAACATTCTCAACAACGTTCCGTCGAAGTTCCTCTACGATCCGGTCGCGAACCCGGGCGGCAACATCCGCGCGCACAGCAACGAGACGCTGAAGTACCGCGACAGCAACATCAACGTCGGCGGCCCGATCAAGAAGGACAAGCTGTGGTGGTACTTCTCGTACCGCTACTTCACCAACTCGGTCGGTCAGCCGAACTTCATCGGCTCGATCGCCGGCACGTCGTTCGACACGAGCCTGTGGAACCCCTCGGGCAAGGCGACCTACCAGATCAACCAGAACAACAAGTTGATCGGCTACTACCAGTGGGGCCAGAAGACGCAGCCGAATCGCCTGCCGCAGTCGTCGCTGAACTACACGGCGCTCGACGGCACGCTGAAGCAGATCTCGGGCAGCTGGATTTACAAGGGCGAGTGGAACGGCACGCTCAGCAACAACATGTTCGCGGAAGCGCGCTACGGCGGGTTCGGCTACTACTTCCCGCTGCTCGCCAACAGCAACACCATGCAGGCCGAAGTGTTCGACAACAAGAACACGCTCCTCATCGGCGCTGACGAGAAGGAACAGACCGACCGTCGTCGTCTCCAGGCGACCGGGTCGCTGACCTACTTCAAGGACGCGTGGGGCGGCACCCACAACTTCAAGTTCGGCGGCGAGATGCTGTTCGAGTACGGCTGGTACGGCTACACGCAGGTCGCCTCGGACAACGAGCGCGTCACCATCGCGTCGAGCGGTCTGCCGAGCACGATCGCCTTCTACGCGCCGACCGCGACGCACGTGGGCAGCCTTGGCGACGGGCCGAGCGGCAACCTGCTCAGCGTCGACCGCGTCAACACGAAGGACTTCTTCGTCACCGACCAGTACACGGTCGGCCGCGCCACGCTGAACCTCGGCGTGCGCTACGACCAGTACGACGTCTTCACGCCGAACCAGACGCAGTTGGCGTACACGTTCCCGACCGGCGTCGCGGTGCCGGCGGCCTCGTGCTCGACCAACCCGCTGTTCTGCGAGACGCACTACGTCAACTGGAAGTCGTTCGTGCCGCGCATCGGCGCGAACTTCGACCTCCTCGGCACCGGGAAGACGGTGCTGAAGCTGAACTACGGCATGTATCGCTTCAACCCGGGCGTCGGCGTCGCGGCGAGCGCGAACCCGAACCAGGCGACCAAGAGCGTCACCTACTCCGCCAAGGTCGCGGGCGCGAACGACCCCGTGTTCTACACGGATCCGACGACGGGGGCGAAGTACACGACGAACACGCTGACCAGTTCGGCACTCGCGGGTACCATCACCGTCGATCCGAACATGGTGCAAGCGTTGTCGCACCAGGCGACGGCCTACATCGAGCAGCAGCTCAGCGAAGGTGTGGGCGCGCGCGTCGGCGTCGTCTACTACAAGGTGAGCAACCAGAACGGCACGTTCCAGCCGCTGCGTCCGGCGTCGGCGTACACCGTTCCGTTCACCGTGACGGATCCGAACGATCCGACCAACGTGCTGACGGCGTACGGCATCCCCAGCTCGCAGATCTCCGGATGCAACTCGTCGGTCACCTCGCCGACGGCGAATTGCGCGTATCCGGTCAACAACGTGATCACGAGCGCGCCGGACAACGGCACGTACAAGACGTTCGAGTTCTCGCTGAACAAGCGCCAGAGCCACAACTACTCGCTGCAGGGCGGGTTCGGCTACACGTGGCAGCACGACTACCCGTACGGCTTCCCGAACACGCCGAACGGTCCGAACGCGTACGACTTCTCGACCTACAGCGCGAAGGTGAGCGGCACCTACAACGCGCCGTGGGGCGTGATGCTCAGCGCGATCTACCGCTTCCAGTCGGGCCAGAACTACGCCCGCCGGGTCTCGGTGTCGGCGCCGGCCTCGTGCGCCTGCTCGTTCAGCGCGGCCGCCGGATCGACCGGCAGTTTCGCGAACGGCAGCCTCAGCTCGACGGCGATCTTTGCCGATCCGTACAACACGTTCCGGCAGGACAACATCTCGCTGATCGATCTCCGGATCGAGAAGCAGCTGACGTTCTCGCAGACGCGGCTGCGCCTCTTCCTGGACGGCTTCAACCTGGCCAACCAGTACGCGGCGGAGACGATCAACACGCTGGCGGGTGCGAACTTCCAGCAGCCGACAGCGATCATGGCCCCGCGCACGTTCCGTATCGGCGCGCGGTTCCTTTGGTAGCTCAGTCGACGAGTCGCTAGTCGCTAGTCGCTAGTCGGCTCGTCACACGGATCGGCACGAAGGGCGGGACGGGTCGAGGGGAATTCCTCTCGCTCTCCCGCCCTTCGTGTTTTGTGACGTACGCCATCCTTCGAATCGGGTCGTGGTCGCGCGCGAGCCGGGTTTCGCCTCGGGGCGGACCGACCGTCTAGTTGCGCGACGAGGGGGCGGCGAGGAGCGCGCGGACTCTGGCGATGTCGGCGGCGTAGCGCTGCGGCGGCGCCTCGGCGACGAAGCGCTCGAAATCGCGGCGCGCTTCGTCGCGGCGGCCGAGCGCGTCGAGCGCCATCCCCCGGTTGTAGAGCGCGTCGAAGTTGCGCGGGTCGAGCGCGACCGCCTGCGTGAGCGGCTCGATCGCGTCGGCGAGACGATGCGCGCTGAGGTCGTCGGCGGCGATGTTGGCGTAGGCCGTCGCCGACGAAGGATCGAGCGCCAGCATCTTCCGGAACGCCGCCTGCGCCTCGTCGTGACGCCCGCGCCGCATCGCGGCGACGCCGCGCGCATTGTAGGCGTCCACGAAATCGGGATGCCCCGCGATGACCGCGTCGGCGATCGCGGACGCGCGATCGAGATCGCCCGCGTCCGTCAGACAGCCCGCCAGCAGCACGAGCGACCGCGGATCGGCCGCGCCGCGCTTCGCGAGCGCGTCGAGCGTCGCGATGGCGCCGCCGAGATCGCCGGCGCGACGCTGCATCATCGCCAGCTCGCCGGCCGCGGTCGAAAACCGCGGGTGCGCCTGGACGATGGCCGCCACTCGCGCGATCGCGCTCCGGTCGCCGCGGTTGAACGCCGCGACCGCGTCGTTCAGCTCGTTCGACACCGGCATCAGCGTCTTCGGATCGTCGGCGTCGGTGTAGACGTGCTGCGACGGATCGGCGCTCGACGCCGTATACCCGAGCGCCTGCAGCCGCTGTCGCGCGTCCGCGCCGAGCGTCGTCTTTTCCGCGCCGGCCGCGTGGGCGTCGAGCGACGTGCGCACGTCTTTCAACAGCGTGTCGAGCGTCCGCGCGCCGGCCGCATCGCGCGCAAACAGGTTCGTCGTTTCGGCCGGATCGGCGTGCAGGTCGTAGAGCTCGGGAATGGGCAGATCGATCAGCTTGCGATTGCCGGACACGATCGCGGAGAGCGGCGCCCAGTTCCGCGTGAGGTTCGCGTCCATCGCTTCGAGGTAGGCGGTCCGATCGGCCGCGTCGCCGGCGATCGACCGGCCTTCGAACTCCTTCGGCGCGGCGACGCCGACGAGATCGAGCGTCGTCGGCGCGAGGTCGATCAAGCGCACCAGACCGTCGCGGCGGCCGCGGATCGATCCGCTCGCCGACCACACGATCCACGGCACGCGCATCGTCGCGTCATAGACGAAGGTGCCGTGCGTCCGCTCGCCGTGCTCGCCGAGGCTCTCCCCGTGATCCGCGCAGACGACGACGAGCGTGCGATCGAGCTGGCCCGAGGACTTCAGCTCGTCGAGCAGGCGGCCGACCATCGCATCGGTGTAGGCGACTTCGGCGTCGTACGGCTCGTGCTGCGATCGCCACGGCTCGGGCGCGTCGTACGGTTCGTGCGGGTCGTACAGGTGCACCCACGCGAACCAGGGGGCTCGTGGTTCGACAGGCTCACCACGAGCGGATCCGACAGGCTCACCACGAGCGGCGGCAGCCTCACCACGAGCGGATCCGACAGGCTCGCCACGAGCGGCGACAGGCTCACTCCGACGGGTTCCGATCTCCGCTCGTCCTGAGCCTGTCGAAGGACGAGCCGTGATCCACGCGAGCGCGGGCGCGATCACCTGTTCGGCGCGCCGCTCGGCGCCTTCCGTCACATCGCCTTCGTGTTTTTCGCCGTAGTGATCGTCGTAGACGTCGAAGCCGCGCGTCAGGCCGAAGCGCGCGTCGAGGACGAAGGCGCCGACGAACGCGCCGGTGCGGTAGCCGGCGCTCTTCAGCACGGTCGCCAGCGTCGGCAGATTGGGACCGAGACGGAACAGGCCGTTGGTGCGGACGCCGTGCACGGGCGGCGACACGGCCGTCAGGATCGACGTGTGCGACGGCAGCGTGAGCGGCGCGGACGCGTACGCGCGCGTCAGCGTGAGCCCTTCGCGCGCGAGGCGGTCGAGCGTCGGCGTCAGACCGCGCGTGCTGCCGTAGGCGCCGACGCGGTCCAGCCGCAACGTGTCAATCGTGACGAGCAGGACGTTGCACCCGGCGCACGAGCGCGGTTCGATGTGCGGCCGGGCGCCGCGGCTGAGCGTCAGCAGCGCGAACGCGGCGAGCAGCACCACGCCACCTGCGATGCCGATGCGCCCGGCCTTCGACAAGCTCAGGCCGAGCGGTGACGCGGCCGCTCGCGCCGAGCCCCGGCGTGACGAGTCCGGACGTGACGAGGCCGCGTGCGCCGAGCCCGGACGTGACGAGTCCGGACGTGACGAGCCCGCGTGCGCCGAGCCTGGTGACGAGTCCGCTCGTGGTGAGCCTGGACGTGACGAGTCCGCTCGTGGTGAGCCTGTCGAACCACGAGCTCGAGTCTTCTTGGGCATCCGCCTTCGCAATTCTATAATCGACGCGTGCGCCGTTCCTCGGCCTCAATCGTCGTGCTCGTCGCGATGCTGTCGGCGCCCGCGTTCGGAGCGGCGGACGCCGTCGACCGCGTGTCGCGCACCGTCCCGATCGGCGCCGGCGCGATCCGCGTCGATGCGACCATCGCGGAGTTGACGATCGCAGCCGCCGATCGCGCCGACGTGCAGGTCGACATCGAACGGCACGCGCCGACGCGCGCCGACTTCGCGCGGTTTCCGGCGACGATCGAGACGACGCCGGATGGGGTGTGCGTCTCGGTTGCGCAGGCGGACGAAGGCCGCGACCCGCATCTGAAGTCGACGATTGCGATCGCCGCGCCGGCATCGGCGGTGTTTCCCTCCGTACGGGTGTTCGAGGGACACGTCCGCATCGACGACGTCCGGTCGGCGGCTGACGTCGCGATCCGCCGCGGCGCGATCGACGCCACGCGTCTGGCCGGCCGCATTCGGCTCGAGTCCGAGCTCGGCGCCATCGACGTGCGGAATGCCGAGCTGACGCCCGACGGCATGCTGCGGCTGCGCGTCTTCAACGGTCCGGTGCGCGTGCGCTTTGCGCATCGCCCGGCCAACGCGCGCATTCTCGCGGTGACGCTCAACGGCAGCGTCTCCTCGGATATTCCGCTGACGATGAAGGACCAGTTCGGCCCGCGCTTCGGCGAGACGACGATCGGCGCCGGCGATCCGGTGCTGTCGATGGACGTCGTCAAGGGCGATATCGCGCTGACGGTGGGACGATGACGGCCGCGCGGCGTAGGTGTCGTGGGTGGGGTAGGTGGGGCGGGTGGATTGCGTGTGCGTTCGTCGCATACGTCACCGTCGCCGCGTACGCGCAGGCTCCCGTCGCGCCGCCCGAGCAGCGCGGCTCTATGCGCATCACCCACCCCACCGACCCCACCTACGACACCCACGCGACCTACGTCGGTTCCGCCGCGTGCGCGCGATGCCATACCGACGAGTTCGCCACCTGGAAGAACACGCTGCACGTCCAGATGACGAAGCCGATCGCGGAGGCGCACGTCGAAGGCGACTTCCGTCCCGGCACGCATCTCGAGCAGTACGGCCGTGCGTACACGATGGAGGAGAAGGACGGCCGGTACTTCATCACCATCGCGCACGACGGCCGGCCCGCGGAGCGATTCTCCGTCGACTACACGCTCGGCGCGCGGCGCTTCCAGGGGTACCTCTCGAAGTTGCCCGACGGCCGGATCTACGTGCTGCCGGTGTTCTGGCACAACGCATCGAAGCGGTGGATCGACTGGAAGGAGATCGCACCGGTTCCGGATCATCCGAAAGAGGACCTGCGGCAGATCTGGAACATCACGTGCGTCAATTGCCACGCGACGAATCTCGCGCGCAACTTCGATCCGGCGACGAAGCGCTACAACTCCACGTGGACCGAGATGGGGATCGGCTGCGAGGCGTGCCATGGCCCCGGCTCGGCGCACGTCGCGATCGCGACCGAGTGGGACAAGGATCCGCTGCGCGCGCCGACGCGGCCGACGCCCGAGCAGTTGCAGATTTTCTCGCCGCTGAAGGCGACGCCGCGGCAGACGTTCGACGCGTGCGGCTACTGCCACGGCAACAAGAACAACGTCTTCTTCGGGTTCACGCCGGGCGATCGGTACGAGGATTACGCGCTGCCGTTTCTCATCAGCGAGCCGATCCCGCCCAACGATCCGCAGGGCGACTTCTGGCCCGACGGACGTCCGAGCCGCTTCGACCGTCCGCAGGCGGTGATGGAGAGCGGCTGCTTCCAGAGCGGCCAGGCCACCTGCACGAGCTGCCATCAGATGCACGGCAAAGGCAATCCGCACATGCTCAAGGTCGTCGTCGAGGACGCGAACGGCAAGCGCACGCGCGAGTCCGACGAGCTGTGCACGCAGTGCCACAAAGAGCCGGGCAAGGTGGGCGCGGCAGACCGATCGCTGCGCGAGCCAGACCCGGAGCGCGAGGCTTCAGCCGAGCGTTGGACCGCGCACACGCACCACGCCGCCGATTCGCCCGGCAGCCGTTGCATCGAGTGCCACATGAGCGACGTCAACTGGCGCCTGTTCACGCGGCGGCGCGATCACACGTTCCAGCCGCCCGTGCCCGAGATGACGGCCAAGTACGGCGCGCCGAACGCTTGCACGACGTGCCACGAGGACAAATCGCCCGAGTGGGCGGCGACGACGATGGACCGGTGGTACGGCAACCGCGATCGTCGCGCCGCCCTCGTCCGCGTGGCCGACGCGATGTATCGCGCCGGCGCGGGCGATGCGAGCGCGCTGCCGGACGTCGCGCGCCTGGCCAGCGATCGATCGAACGGCGCCACGATTCGTGCGAGCGCGGCGGAGTTCGCGGGGCAACTGCTGGCTCGTGGTTCGACAGGCTCACCACGAGCGGACGGTGGTGCCGCGGGAGCCGATCGTTCTTCGACAGGCTCACCACGAGCGGACGGTTCGGGCGGAGCGGATCGCGGCCGGTCGCTGACGGAAAACACCGCTCGTTCTGAGCGTGTCGAAGGACGAGCGTCGGTCGTCAACGCCCTCATCGGCGCGGCGAACGATCCCGAACCGCTCGTGCGCGCCGAAGCGGTCCGGTCCCTCGGTCTCGTCGTCGACGCGCGCACGACGGCGGTCATCGCCGCGCGGCTGACCGATACCGCGCGGGTCGTCCGCGTCGGCGCGGCGGCCGCGCTCCTCGACCGCGGCATCGCGCGGCTCGACGGCGCCGCCGGCGCGGCGCTGGCGCGCGCGCAGGACGAGTGGGCCGAGAGTCTGCGCACCTTCAACGACGAGGCGCGCGACCAGACGACGCTTGGATGGCTGGAATTGTCGCGCGGACACGAGGCGGAGGGCGTGCAGGCGCTGAACGCGGCGATCGCGCTCGACGCGTCCGCCGCGCAGCCGCATGTCTACCTGGGCGTCGACGCCGCGCGCGCCGGGCGCTTCGACGAAGCGGTCAAGCAGTTCAGCGCGGCCAAGTCGCTGCAGCCGACCTATCCCAACATCGACAAGCTGATCGAAGCGGCGCAGCAGCGGCGCTAGAACAACTACGCGGCGGCATCATTTCGGCGCAACGCCCAGGCCGCGCACGCGCGCGCCGGGCAGCCGGATGCCGATCCTCGCGTCGAGCGGCTTGGATCCCGGCGGCACGAGATACTCGATCAGCATCTCGCTGCCGAGCCGTTCGACGAGTCGATCGAGCGCCGGTTGATACGACGTCGGCGAGTAGACGGGCGTGAACTCGCCGCGCGTCTGGTCGACGAGCGCGCGGAGCGCGCGCAGCGCCCGATCGGATCCGTCGCCGACGGTCGGACTCCGATTCGCAATCACGTGAACGATCGCGCCGCTGTCGACGATCGCGCCGATGCTCTGCTCCGGTGCCTCTTTCGAGTCGTCGACCTGCGCCGCCGAGATGATGACGATGCTCGAGAACAGTCCGCCCATCGCGTGCAACGTCGTCGCGGCGAGCGCGGCGCCGCCGAGCAGTTGGCTGTCGCCGGCACCCGCCGCGAGCTGCGCCAGCCGCGCCTGGACGCTCTCCCGCGCATCGTCGAACGTCGTCAGCATCTGCGGTTGGCCGCCGAACGTGCCGATCGCAATCGGCCGATCGTGGCCGAGGCGCTCGACGAAGCGCTGGGCGGCGCGCTGAATCGCGCCGAAGTCGCCGCGCGCGCCGGCGCTCGTGTCGATCAACAGCACGATCGGGTAGTCCGCGACGCGCGCGGAGAGGATCTCGCGGCGCGTTCCCGCCTCTTCGACCACGAAATCGTCCGCGCCGACGTCGACGATGGCCCGGCCACGCGCGTCGGTGACGACGGCAAGGACGAGGCGGCTGGCGCTGGTTTGCGCCTGCGGCAGCAGGGAGAGCAGGGCGAGGACGGCGGCCGTGCGCACGGTCCGCGATTATACGAGCGCCCGATTTTGCGAAAAAACTATCGAATCCTCCCGCAATTTGGATCGGTGACCGGTCGCTGCACGAAAGCGATCAAAGGGAGGGTCTTGACTTGTAACGTCGCGGTATCATGTGCGCTGCCTTGGACCCTTCCAAAGTTTGGGTGGGGCACCCGGTCGGCGTATCCGTTCGGGATCAGTCGTATCAAAATACGACGCACCGCTTGCGGTTCCCATTCGACTCTCAGAGGAGGAGCGAACGCATGGACTGTAAGATCGGAAAGCTCGCCACGTTAGGCGCCGTGGCGCTGTTGCTCGTGGGCTTGGTCGCACCCGCATCGGCGCAGGTCTTTACGGGCCGCATCGATGTGACGATCGAAGATTCCACGGGCGGACGGCTGCCCGGCGTCAGCGTGGATCTCACCGGCCCCGTCAATCAGACGCAGGTGTCTGACGCGCAGGGCCAGGCGCACTTCCTGAACCTGCCCGTCGGCACGTACGCGATCAAGGCGGCGCTTCAGGGCTTCAACACCTACAACAACAGCCAGGTGGTCGTGGCGACCGGCGCGGCGACGCCGGTCATGGTCCGGATGGGCGTCGCGGGCACGCAGGAAACGGTCAACGTCACCGCCGCCACCCCGATCATCGACGTGAAGCGCGAGACGACGACCACCAACGTCACGCTCGAGGAACTGCAGAACATCCCGAGCGCGCGCGACCCGTGGGTCGTCATGCAGACGGTGCCGACGATTTACGTCGACCGCGTCAACGTCGGCGGCTCCGAGTCGGGCCAGCAGTCGAACTACATCGGCAAGGGCTCGCAGGGCACCGACAACACGTGGAACATCGACGGCGTGCCGATCACCGACATGGGGTCGACGGGATCGACGCCGAGCTACTTCGACTTCGACATGTTCCAGGAGATGTCGATCACGACCGGCGGCGCGGACGCGCAGAACCCGACGCCCGGCGTGCAGCTGAACATGGTGCTCAAGAAGGGCACGAACACGCCGCACGGCTCCGCGCGCTACTACTTCGAGAACAACAGCCTGCAGGGCAACAACATGCCTCCGTCGCTCGCCGCGTCGCCGTCGGTCGGCGGCACGAGCGCCGCGTGCATCGCGAGCAACTACACCAAGGACTGCGGCAACCGAACGGATTTCTACAAGGACTACGGGTTCGATCTCGGCGGTCCGATCCTGAAGGACAAGCTGTGGGCCTGGGGCACGATCGGCGAAACGCACCCGAAGATCATCACGCTCACGGGCGTGGGTGACGAGACGATCCTGCGCAACTACGCGTTCAAGGCCGACAGCCAGTTGAACGCGAACGTCCGCGCCAACTTCACCTTCTTCGAGGGCAACAAGGAGAAGCACGGTCGCGGCGCCGGCGCGCTGTTCCCGCAGGAGACGACGTGGGATCAGACCGGCCCGACGAAGTACTACAAGGGCGAAGGCAACTTCGTCGTCGGCCAGAACCTGTTCCTCGCGGCGCGCTACGCGTACGTGAGCGGCGGGTTCAGCCTGACGCCGGAGGGCGGCAACAAGTCGTGGTACGTCGACGACGCCGGCGTGCACCACAACTCGTACTACATGTACAGCACCACCCGCCCGCAGTACTACGGCGCGGGTGACGGCAGCTACTTCGCCGGTAAGCACGAGGTGAAGTTCGGCTTCTCGTACCGCCGCACGCCCGTCGACTCGCTCTCGCAGGTCGGCGGCGACAGCATCATCACCGGCTGGCTCGGCTATCCGAACATGTACGC
>Ga0070741_10019452_pt1 | contig 10834 bp, 8 predicted proteins | sample Coa_R1_4_FD_66440 | JGI IMG/M metagenome (GOLD analysis project Ga0070741, IMG submission 66440) | Surface soil microbial communities from Centralia Pennsylvania, which are recovering from an underground coalmine fire - Coalmine... | ecosystem: Environmental > Terrestrial > Soil > Unclassified ...
CGCCTGCGTTTGATCGATCTGCCCGGCCTGATCGGTGACCATGAAGGTGCGGCCGCGGTTGATCGTTAAGACCGGCGGCCCAACGCGGATCTCTGTCCCCATCGCCTCGCTTCCTTATACTCGATACTCACTTCTTTACAGAACAAACGACACTGAACAGACGGCAGAGAAGGTCCAGGCCGGTCGTGATTCCTGCGTGCAGGCGTGTGGTCGCGTTTGTACACCGGCTTTGAAACCATGTCTCAGGCCAAAGACCTGGAACGTGTCGAGAACGGACTGACGAGCGGCGTATCGCCTGCACCGAACGCCGTGCCCCGCGGCCCTCGCAGCATCCGGGTCCACCTGCCCGACCGTCCCCTGCGCCGCTGCCGCGGTTCACCCGGCTACCGTCAGCGTACGCACGCCGTGCCCCGTGTTCCGACCCGCGGATGAAGTATTCTGCCCCCTCCCGCGGAACACGGGGCGCTCAGCCGAGCGGCCGCAACGGCCAGACGTGCACCTCGAGCCGCCGGGCGAAGTGCAGCAGCGGCGGTGACTTCGGCAGCGCGATGCCGTGCGCGGCGGCCATCGTGTTCGCGGCGATCGTTGCCGTGGCGGGCTGCAGCGGCCAGGGCAGGTGGTCGATCTCGGCACGGAAGAGCCGGCCGGAGCCGTCCACCGTGTAGAGGCAGTAGCGCGCGGTGAGAAAGTAGGCGAGCGAGCCGGGCGGGGCGATCGCTGCCGCGCCGCTGGGCCCGTAGCTCGCGGCGAAGCGCGCCGGCGGCGCCCCGCGGTGGCGCCGTTCGCTGAGGTAGGCGATCTCCTGGCCGCGGACCGCGAGCATGCGGGCATGGAAGTACGGCAGCAGAAATAGCCGCCGCGCCAGCGCCACGGCCACGCGGTTGCCCGCGTCAAGGCTGAAGAAGAAGACGCCGGGCCGGCCGTCGCGCGTCACGTAGGTGCGCACGTTCAGCTCGGGAAAGGCCGAGAGCCACGGCAGCGACGGCACGAGGCGCGGGTGAACGCCGCTCATGCGGAACGGCACCACACCAAGCCAGGCCATGCCGTCGAACGTGTCGAGCGGCAACCCCGATGGCAGCAGCGGGCGCAACCCCTCGGCGGGCAGGGGCCAGTGCGCGAAGAGCAGGTCGCTCCAGGTCTGCGCCAGCACCCAGGGCCCGCGCGGCGGAGGATAGGGTCGATACGGCGCGTTGCTCAGCACCGCTGCCTCACCCCACCGATGTATCGGCAACGATAGCATGCCTGCGGCGGCCCTTGCCGCTGCCGCAATCGCGGTTCTCCGCGCGGGCACCGGGCGAAGGCAGCTCCGGCAACCGCCGCACGGGCGTGGCCCGCGCGCCGGCACTGCTGCTACGCTGGAACGGCCGAAAGTGTGCAGCGTTCGGCGGGAGGCGTCGCGTTCACCATGGCCGAAGTCCGCGCGATCATCTTCGACCTCGGCGGCACCCTGCTCGAGTTTCCCGACTGGGACGAGCAGGTCGCCGAGCGCTGGGGCAGCACCTACGACCAGTTCCGCGCCATGCAGCCCGCCGATCCGCCGGCGCGCGAGGCGTTCGTGCAGGCGATGCTGGCCGCCGAAATGGAGCACTGGCGGCGGGTGGATACCGAGCACTGGAGCGGCCCGCCCTCGGGCCTGATCCGCGACGGCTTCGCGCGCATGGGCCGCCACGCCGGCGAGGCGACGATCCTCGCCGTGCTGGACGCCTGCGCCCGCGCCCTGAACGGCTGGGCGCGGCCCTTCCCCGACGCCGCGCCGACGCTGCAGCTTCTACGCAGCCAGGGCTACCGGCTGGGTCTGCTCTCCAACACCTGGTGGGCGGCGGACTGGCACAACGCCGACCTGGCCACGCATGGACTCGGCCGCTATCTGGATGAGCTAGTCTACACCTCGGACCTGCCGCACTCCAAGCCGCACCCCGAGGTCTTCCGCACGGTGGCCGAGCGGCTGGGCGTGGCGCAGGAACACTGCCTGATGATCGGCGACCGGCCGGTGGACGACATCGGCGGCGCGCTGGGTGCCGGGATGCGGGCGGTGCTCAAGACCAACGGCCGCACGCCCGCGATCCCGGCGCACGTTACCCCGACGGCGATCGTCGCGCAGGTCGCCGAGCTGCCGCCGCTGATCGCCTGCTTCAGTCGTAACGACCGTAACAACCGTAACGACGCGTGAAGCTGCGTAATGATGGCCGCGATGCCGGGCACGGCTGACCGCGGTACCATTCCCGATGGACGCAGGGTGGACGGACCAAAACGATGGACGATGCCGAACGCGATCTGGAACGCCTGATCGCCGCCGCACGCGAGGCCACAGGGGGTGCGCCGGAGTCGGCCGCGTTGATCGGCCGGTTGGCGGACGCGGCGCGGCGGGTCGGGGCGCGGGCGCTCTTCGCGGCGTTGGACCGCGAAGGCGACGTCCGCCCCTGCGGTCAGGGTTGCGGCTGGGAAGGGCCCTGGGCGGTGGAGAGCACGCTCTGGCCGGCCGACCGGGAGCGGCTGCTCGGCGCGGCGTACCGGCCGCCCGCGCAGCTCGCCGAGGCCGAGGAGCTGGCGCGCCTGCGCCCCGCGCCACGCCGCTGACGGGGCGCTGCACGCTGGCCCGCCCCGCGGTATCGCCCGCTTCACCGATGGAGACCGATGCAGAACCTTCGCGCCGATCGCGCCTTCTTCGACTGGCTCCGGCAGATCTCGACCGCCTACGGCGACGCCATGTCCGCCTGGGGACAGGCGGTGCACGATGCCGCCTCCGGCGATGTCTCGCCCGCGCTGCTGACCGCCACGGACAACGCTATCGACCGCCTGGTGCAGATGCTGATGAGCATCGGCCGTCAACACGAAGCGCAGAGCACGCCCGAGGACGGCCACGGCGTGCTCGACGCGCTGGACCAGTTGCTCGGCGCGAGCGTCGAGCTGCTGCGCGAGGCGCGCGCCGGGCTGGAGCGCGACGGCATCGCCGCCCTGGCCGCCCTCGCGCCGCGCATCGCCGGGCTGCGCGAGCTTGAGGGCCGCGTCGAGCGCGCGGCCGGCAGCATGCGCGACCGGCTTGGCGATGCGATCGGCGATGCGGCGGACGACGATTCGGCACCGTGAGCGAGCTGATCGTCGAGTTCGACGCGGGCGGGCGGCCCCCGCCGTTCCGCGGCGACACCGCCGACCTGCTCGCCTTCCTCTCCTTCGCCGCGGCAGAGCGGTACGGTTCCACGCATCCGCTCTCCACGCTGGCGCGCCGGCTGCGCCGCGAGCACGGCGTCGATACGCGCCCCTTCTGGGAGTTCGACGCCGCCGAGCCGGAGGACGACGAAGACCGCGCCGCGCTGGCGCGGCTCTGGCAGCCCGGCGAGCCACTGGCCGCGGCGAGCGCCGCGGCGGCCCGCGCCCTGCGCGAGGATCGGCAGCTCGCCACGCCGGCGCGGGACTTTCCCTGCCTGGCCGACCGGCTCGACGACCTGGCGACGATCGCCCGCGCCGCAGCGGCCGCCGGCCAACGGTTGCGCCTCACCTACCGGCTGTAGCGGCTTCAGCCGCAGGCTTGCCCCGCCGTCCCGTGAGGGGCATGAACGGTGAAATCGCATCGCCGTCCGACCGATAACCGAAAGGCAACCAGCGCCCACGCTCGGCCCGCCGGCCCGTGGCGCCCGTGAGCACCAACTGCCCGGCGCGTCGTGTTTGGGCGCCGGGCGGCGTTCACGGTGGCGCTCGGCCGTTCTGTTCGCCGTAGACATTGCGTTGCGGGGACAAATGACACAGTATTGTTGTAACCGCGGCTGGCACTGAGCAAGCGAAGGACAGCGATGCAGACGGGGCAGCGCGTGAGCGAGGCGGCATCCCTGAACGGCACGGGCGACGGAGCAGCGGCTGTGGCCGCGGAGCCGGCGTTGCCCTTCGCCGGCGATCGCTTGCTGGACGCGATCGCCTGTGGCGTGCTGGTGCGCGACGCCGATGGCCGGATCGTCGCCGCCAACGCCGCGGCGCAGCAGCTGCTCGGCTGCAGTCTCGCGGTGATGCAGAGCGCCCCGCCCGGCCGGCCGCCCTGGGAGGCGATCGACGAGGACGGCCATGTCCTGCCCTACGATGAGCATCCCCTCGCCACCGTGCTGCGCACGGGCGAGTCGCTGCAGGAGGGGGTGATCGGCGTCCGCCACGCCGGTGGTGAGATCCGCTGGCTGCAGGGCGAGGTGCACCCGCTGCCGGGTACCGCCGGCCGGCCGGGCGGCGCGATCGCCAGCTTCATCGACGTGACCGCGCGGATCGAGGCCGAGCGGCGCCTGAAAGAGAGCGAGGCGCGCTTCCGCGCCCTGAGCGAGCACGCCTCCGATGCGCTGGTGGTGCTTGCCCAGGACCAGTGCGTTCGCTTCGTCAGCGGCTCGGCGCGCCGCATCTCCGGCTATCTGCCCGACGAACTGATCGGCCAGCGGCTCGGGCAGTTTCTTCACCCCGAGGACCGCGAGCGGGTGAGCGCCGGCCTGCATGCGCTTGCGCCGGGTGAGTTCTTCACCGCCGAAACCCGCTTCCTCCGCAAAGACGGTCGATACCGCGTGCTCGGCATCGTGATCCAGAACCTGCGCCACGACCCGGCGATCGGCGGCTTCGTGATCAACGCGCGCGACATCACCGAGCGGCGCGAGGCCGAGGAGGCGCTGCACCGCCAGAACAACTATCTCGCGGCGCTGCACGAGACGGCGCTGGCGGTGGTGAACCGCCTCGACGTGCCGGAGCTGCTGGAGGCGATCCTCAGCCGCGCCGCCGCACTGCTCGGCGCCGAACACGGCTTCGTCGACCTGGTCGAGCCCGGCACCGAGACGATGCGTGTAACCGCGGCCAGCGGCCTCTTCAAAGCGGGGCTGGGCAGCCACATCCGCCGTGGCGAGGGCGTGGCCGGCAAGGTATGGGTCGGCGGCGCGCCCCTGTTCGTCGCCGAATACGCCGACCTGGCGGACGGGATTCCGCGCTTGCGCCCGCTGGTGCACGCGCTGGCCGGTGTGCCGCTCACCTCCGGCGGCGAGGTTGTGGGCGTGCTCGGGCTGGCCTTCACCGAGCCGGAGCGGCGCTTCGGCGAGGCCGAGGTCGATCTCCTCCTGCGCTTCGCCCAGCTCGCCTCGTTGGCGCTGGACAACGCCCGCCTCTTCAGCGCGGCGCAACAGGAGCTGGCCGAGCGCGAGCGCTCCGAGCGCGCCCTGCAGGCGAGCGAGCAACGCTACCGCGACCTGTTCGAGAACGCCAGCGACGTGGTCTATACCTACGACCTCGACGGCAATTTCACCTCGGTGAACCGCACCGGGCTCGATCTGTTCGGCTACACGCTGGACGAGGTGCTGCGGCTCAACGTGCGCGACCTGCTGCCGCCGGCCGAGGCCGCCGACGCGCTGGCGCGCACGGAGCGCCGGCTGGCCGGCGAGCTGCTCGGCGACAACGTGCATATGGTGCTCTGCAAGGATGGACGGCGCATTCCCCTGGAAACGCGCGCCCGGCTGATGTACGAGAACGGTGTGCCCGTCGGTCAGCAAGGGGTGGGCCGCGACATCTCGCGCCGGCTGCAGGCCGAGGAGCTGCTGCGCCGGCAGAACGGCTATCTCTCCGCGCTGCACGAGGTCACACTCGCCCTGCTGCACCGCCGCGACGTCAATGGCGTGTTGGAGACGATCTCCGCCACCGCCGGCCGGCTGCTGGACACCGAGCATCATCTCGTTTACCTGGTGGACGCGGAGCGCGGCCGGCTGGTGAGCGCCGTGCGCGCCGGCCGCTTCGCCGGCGGCGTGCAGGAGACGATGCGCCGCGGCGAGGGGATCGCCGGCGCCGTCTGGCAGAGCGGCGAGCCGCTGGTGGTGGACGACTATCAGGCCTGGGCCGGCCATGTCGGCGGCTTTAGTTGGATTCGAGCGGCGGCCGGCGTGCCGTTGCGCTCGGGTGGACGGCTGCTGGGCGTGCTCGGCGTCGCGCAGTGCGAGCCGGGCCGCACGTTCAGCCCCGATCAGATCGCGGTGCTGGAGCAGTTCGGCGAGCTGGCGGCGATCGCGCTGGAGAACGCGCGGCTCTACACCGGCCTTGAGGAGCGGCTGCGCCGTCTGCAAACGCTGACGGCGCTGAATCAGCTCGTCTCTTCCTCGCTGGATATGGCCGAGGTGCTGCGTGAGATCGCCCGCGCCACCGTGCGGCTGATCGACGTGCCCTTCGCCTCGTTCTGGATCGCCGACGAGGCCGGCGCGACGTTGCGCATGGCCGCCTATTCCGACGACGAGCTCGGCAGCGATCTGCCCGAGCGTACGCTGCGCGCCGGGCAGGGCGCCGCCGGCTGGATCCTGCAGCAGCGCCGGCCGCTCAACATCCCCGACGTGGTCGGCGACGCGCGGGTGGCCGGTCCGCAGTGGTGGCAGCGGCACGGCCTGCAGAGCTTCTACGGCGTGCCGGTGATGCTGGATGGGCGCGTGCTTGCGGTGCTCGCGCTGGTGAGCCGCCAGCCGTTCCGGCCGAGCGACGACGACCTGCAGCTAATCGAAAGCTTCACGGCGCAGGCGGCGGTGGCGATCCGCAACGCCTCGCTCTACCAGGCGCTCGCGGCCTCCGCGGCGCAGCAGGCGGCGGCACGGGCCGAGCTGGCCGGGATCATCGCGCACCTGGGCGATGGTCTGCTGCTCTGCGATCCCGCCGGCACGGTCACGATGCTGAACCCGGCCGCCGCCGCCCTGCTCGCGCTCGGCGCCGCCGAAGCGAAACCCGGTGCATCGGAGCCGGCCTACTTCCGCTACGTCTCCCGCGAGGGCCAGCCCCTGCCCGCCGCCGAGCTGCCGCTGGCGCGGGCGCTGGCCGGTCGGCGCGAGCCGGCGCGCGAGCTGGTGGTCGCCATCGCCGGCGAGCCGCGCGTGCTCTCCGTCTCCGCGGCGCCGCTGGCGCACGACGATCAGCCCGGCCCCTCGGGCGCCGTGGCTCTGCTGCGCGACGTCACCGACGTGCGCCGGGCGCAGGAGCGGGTAGCCGCCTCCGAACGGTTCCGCGCCCTGGGCGAGATGGCGAGCGGCGTCGCCCACGACTTCAACAACCTGCTGGCGATCATCCTCGGCCGTGCCGAATTGCTGGCGGCGCTCACCCGCCCGCCGCAGGGCGATCCGCGGCTTGGGGCGCACGTTTCCGTGATTCAGCAGGCGGCTCGCGACGGCGAGCATACCGTGAAGCGCCTGCAGGCCGTCTCCGGATTGACGCGGCGTCCGGCCGGCGGGCAGATGGACGTGGCCGCGGTGCTGGAGGACGTCGTCGCCTTCACGCGGCCGCGCTGGAAGGACCGCGCCCAGCAGCAGGGCCAGACGATCGCGGTGCAGATCGAGGCGGAGCCGTTGCCGCCGCTGGTGGGCGAGGCCGCCGAGCTGCGCGAGGTGTTAATCAATCTGGTGTTCAACGCCGTCGACGCGCTACCGCACGGCGGCACGATCACGCTGCGATCGCGGCGCATGGGCGACGAGGTGCTGATCGAGGTGCGGGACACGGGCATCGGCATGACCGAGGCCGTGCGGCGCCGCGTCTTCGACCCGTTCTTCAGCACCAAGGGCGCCGCCGGCACCGGCCTGGGCCTCTCGGTTTCCTACGGCATCATCGCGCGCATGGGCGGACGCATGGCGGTTGTCAGCGCCCCGAACCAGGGCACGACGGTGAGCGTGGCTCTGCCCTGCCAGCCGGCCGCGCCCGAGCCCGCGCCGGCGGCCGCGGCCGCGGCCGGCCCCGCCCGCATCCTGCTGGTGGACGACGAGCCGCTGGTGCGCCAGACGGCGGCGGCGCTGCTGGAGCTGGACGGCCATCTCGTCGTCGAGGCGGAGAGCGGCGCGGAGGCGCTGCGCCGGCTGGCTGCGGGAGAGCGGTTCGCCGCGCTGCTCACCGACCTGGGCATGCCCGCGATGAGCGGCATGCAACTGGTGGCCGCCGTGCGGGCGCGCGGCTGGTCGTTGCCCTGTGTGCTGGTCACCGGCTGGGGCAGCGAGCTGGGCGACGCCGACCTGGCCGCGGCCGGCGTGCAGGCGGTGCTCAACAAGCCGTTCTCGCGCGAGCAGCTGCGCGAGGTGCTCGGCGGCGTCCTGCGGCCGGTGGTGGGCTAGCGCCGGCCGGCCCTGCGTGCTGGGTCGCACCGTTCCGACTGAAGCACGCGCCGCCGGCCTCGCTCGCCGGGACGGCGCCCGCCCAGCTCAGTCCAGCCGCACCGCCAGCTCACCGGACCGCGGGCGAGCTGCGCCGCTGGTGCATAATGGCTGCACGAGCGGCCGTGCGTTGCCGCCTGCGGCGGAGGGTAGCGCCATGACGTCCACAGCAGACCCGGCGAGCGAGGCGGCGTGGTCCGGCCGCGCCGAGCAGTTCGACCTTAGCCCGGAAGTACGCGCCGTCGCCGGGGAGACGATCGCCACCCGCCGGCTGCTGCACCACCATGCCGAGCCGTCGTGGAACGAGCACTGGACCGGCGAGGCGATCGAAGAGCGCCTGCGCGGCTTCGGCTACGACCGCATCCAGACCTACGCCGACACGGGCCGGACCACGCTGCTGCGCGGCGGCAAGCCGGGGCCGACGGTGCTCTACCGCGCCGACATCGACGGCCTGCCGCTCAAAGAGGAGACGGGGCTGGAGTTCGCGTCCGCGGCCGAGAGCGGCATGCACGCCTGCGGCCACGACGGCCACATGGCGATCGCCCTGTCGCTGGCGAAAGTCTTGCAGCAGCGGCGCGAGCAGCTACCCGGCAACGTCTACTTCGTCTTCCAACCGGCCGAGGAGGTGGTCGGCGGCGCGAAGGCGATGATCGACGCCGGCTGCCTCAACAACGTCGACCCGGTGATGTCGCTCGGTCTGCACCTGATCAGCGAGCAGACGGCCGTGACCGCGAACGTGACCGATGGCACGCAGATGGCCGCCTGCGCGATGTTCGAGATCACGATCACCGGCAGGGGCGGCCACGGCGGCGCGCCGCATCGCGCGATCGACGCGGTGCTGGTCGGCGCGCATCTGGTCACGGTGCTGCAGTCGCTCGTCTCGCGCAACGTCGACCCGCTGGCGCCGGCCGTCGTCTCGGTCGGCAAGCTGGCGTCGGGTGTGAAGAACAACATCGTGGCCGAAACGGCGCTGCTGGAGGGCACCGTACGCACGATGGAGATGCCGCTGATGCGCGAGTTGCTGGAGCGGATCGGCAAGGTCGCCGCCGGCATCACCGAGGCGTTCGGCGCGACCTTCAGCTACCGATACGAGATCGCCGCGCCGCCCGTGCGCAACGACCCGCGCGTGGCCGCCCTGGTGCGCGAGCAGGCGGCGGCGCTGCTGGGCGGCTCGCGCCTGCTCGCCACGCCCACAACGGTCTCGGACGATATGGCGCTCTTTCTGGACGAGATCCCCGGCTGCTACTACCTGTTCGGCGCGATGCACGCCGACCCGGCAAAAGTGTACCCGCACCACCACGCGAAGTTCGACATCGACGACCGCGTGCTGCCCGTCGCCGTGGAGCTGGGCTACCGCGTGATTCGGGACGTGCTGCGTCGCGGCGGCATCGAGTGATGCAGCGCGCCCGCCGAGCATGGCGGGCCGGCGTCGGCCGGCCGCGGTGGATTCAGGGGTGCGGCCACGCGAGCGATGGTGTTGCCGCCACGGCGCGGCGCTCCTCGGTCCAGTAGGATGGCAACGCCCCGTAGGGGTTGGGCAGCGTACCGTCGGTGATATAGATGTAGCCCGCGTGGCCTTCGCCGGCGCTGGCCAGAACCTGCTGCAGCGCCGCGGCGTCCGGCACGCCGTAGACGATCTGCCAGAAGCGCGAGGGCGCAAGGCGCTGCATCCACGCCGGCGGCGTCGGTTCCCGCAGATAGCTCGCGAAGTCGCCCTCGAACGTCACCACGACCTCGGCGACGTCCATGTAGCGTTCATCCGGCCGTGTGCCCGGGTTGAGTGCGATCAGCAGGGCGGAATCGCGGGCTTTAAGTGCGCGCCGCAGGGCGGCGTAGTAGGGCTGACCGGCGCGGTCGCTGCGCGCCTCGTCGAAGAAGATGCCATCGACGGCATACCAGTCGCGATACCCTTCCGCCTCGGCCAGCACCGCGGCCTGCGGCCTCGCGCCGTAGCTGGTGTGAACGTAGCCGAAGACGCGCACGCCGTGCGCCTGCGCCCGCCGGATCGCCTGCGCGTAGGCGGGTTCGACCGCTGCGCCGGGGCCGCTGTTCGGGTTGACCACGGCGAGCGCCGCGGCGCCGCCGCGTCCGGCAAGCCGGTTCCAGCCGTTACCCGGCGCGAAGTAGGCAGGCACGGCGATCGCGAGCTGGCTGGAACGGTTCACCTGAGCCGGCCCGATCGCGGCCGCCTACGAAAGGGAGACGATGGTGAGCCGCCGGCTGCCGTTCGGCGTGACGACCTCCACCGTATCGCCGGCGCGCTTCTCGAGCAGCGCTTTGCCCACCGGCGAGCCGGCGCTGATCTTGCCGCGGATCACATCGACCTCTTCGATCGAGCCGACGATCTGATACGTCTGCTCGGGGCCGTCTTCCGGCTTGACGACGACCCGTGTGCCGAGCTGCACCGTGCCGGTGCGCTGAGCAGCGTCCTGGTCGATGATCTCGGCGCGGGCCACGGTATCTTCGAGCAGCAGGATCCGCTTTTCGACCTGCGCCTGCTCCTCTTTGGCGAACTCGAAACCCGGCTCGTCTTCGGTGCTGAGGTTGCTCTCGCGCGCCTGCTCCAGCGTGGCCGCCACCTGCGGTCGGCGCACGGTGCGGAGGTATTCCAGCTCTTCCTGCAGCTTCGCCAACCCATCGCGGGTCAGGGCGACTCGGTCTTCGGCCACGTCCCTGTTCCCCTGTCCGGTAACAATCCCGGCAACGCTCCCAAAATGCCG
>Ga0070741_10019453_pt1 | contig 10833 bp, 9 predicted proteins | sample Coa_R1_4_FD_66440 | JGI IMG/M metagenome (GOLD analysis project Ga0070741, IMG submission 66440) | Surface soil microbial communities from Centralia Pennsylvania, which are recovering from an underground coalmine fire - Coalmine... | ecosystem: Environmental > Terrestrial > Soil > Unclassified ...
AGATCCTCGTCTCGGATCCTCCCTACGAGGCGCTGAACGAGCTCGGTTCTGCGTTCAAGCAGGGCGTCTCCGAGACGATCGAGCAGCTCAGAGTGAGGGCTCGCCTAGACCAGTTCGGCTCGGTGTGGTGTCTCTACTTCACCCGCGATGAGGTGAAGAACTACCGCGACATCGCCGCACTTGCAGCCGGGCGCGGCGGGGAGCTTCAGGCGGAGTACCGAAGCTTCATGCTCTCGCGCGGCTTCTACATTCACCCGCACACGGTTCTTCGCGGCTATCTGACGACCGCGCACACGAGAGAACAGATCGACGGCGCAGTCGCGGCAACCGCCGAGTTCCTCGAAGCGCACGCCGGGGAGCTGCGCGACGAGCCCTGATGAGCATTCGTCCGGCGACGACGTATTCGCAGTCACTAGAACGAGGACTGTCGATTCTCTCCTCGTTCAACTCCGGACGACGATTGATAGGCGCGACCGAGCTCGGCAGGGAACTAGCCCTCAGCCGCAGCACCACCCATCGGTACATCACGACACTCGCGGCGTTGGGCTACCTCGAGCAGGACGCGAGCTCGAAGAAGTACCGGCTCGGCCCGCGCGTGATCGATCTTGGCTTCTCCGCGATCAATTCGATGGAGCTGCGTGAGGTCGCGGCGCCGCATCTGCAGCAGCTGAGCGACGAGACCGGCTACACGGTAAACATGGCGATCCTGGACGAACTGGACATCGTCTACGTCGAGCGCTGCCGGAGCTCACGGATCGGACAGCGCGAGATCGACCTCAACCTGCATGTCGGTGCTCGCCTGCCTGCCTACTGCACCTCGCTCGGAAAGGTTCTCCTCGCCTGGCTACCCGACGATGAACGTCTCGCTCGGCTCGAGCGAACAGACCTGACTCGACGCGGCCCGAACACTCTGACCTCGACACCCGACCTCATCGCCGAGCTCGAGCGTGTCAAGGCGAACGGCTTGGCGATCAATAACGAAGAGTTGGCGTACGGTCTTCGTGCGATCGCGGCCCCTGTTCTGACGCGCGACGGCGGCGCGGCGGCGGCAATTAACCTCGCCGTGCACAGCTCGATGGTCTCGATGGAAGAGCTGACCGCGAAGCTGAGCACCGCGCTTCGCAACACCGCCTCGGCGATCTCGCTACGACTCGGTCACCGGTCGTAGAGCAGGACCGGCATCCGCGTCTCCGCCGAGCGATACAACGCTGAGATCGTGCGTGCCTGACCCACGGCGTCGGCGCGGCCCAAGAGTAGCGTCGACTTGCCGCGAATCGCTGATGCCAGGTCGTCGATCTCCAGCTGGTAGGTGCTTGCCGATTCGACGTCGAGCCGCTCGGACTCACCGCTCGGTCGCTGGAGCTCGATTCCCGGCTGCCGGCAGTGCCACGGGTCGGCGACCAGGAGCGCGCCTTCCGATCCGACGACCGTAAGGCTCGCATGACGTGAGCGCAGGCCGGCGTCGATGTGGGCGACGATGTCGTTGTCGAAGAGGAGCGTGCCGTGGAAACGCTCGTCGACCCCGGACGGGCCAACCACCTGCTCGCCGTAGACGCGGTTCGGCTCGCCGGCAAGCAGCCGGGCTGCCGATACGCAGTAACACCCGACGTCCATGAGCGCGCCTCCGTCCAAGTCTTTCCGTAGCCGAACGTTCGACTCGGGCTCCCAGACGACGAACGAGAGCGCCGCCCGAATCGTCTGCAGTTCTCCGATCGCTCCTTGCATGACGAGGTCGGCGAGCGCACGCGTCTGAGGGTGATGGCGGTACATGAAGGCCTCGCTGACGAGAAGGCCCGCCTCCTCGGCGAGGTCGAAAAGGACCTCGACTTCCTCGGGTCTTCGTGACAGCGGTTTCTCGCAGAGAACGTGTTTCCCGTGCCGGAGTGCCTCCGTCGTCCAGGGGACGTGCATCGAGTTGGGAAGCCCGATGTAGACGGCATCGACCTCCGAACACTCCAGAAGATCGGTGTAGGAGCCGAAGGCCTCGTCGACTCCCCACGCCGTCGCAGCCTCCTCGGCGCGGGCGACGGTCCGGCTGGCGATCGCCGTGACCTGGACCTTCGATGAGGCGTGGGCGGCGGCCACGAACCGCTCGGCGATGAAGCCGGTGGAGATGACCCCGACCCGCAGGAGGCGGTCGGGTGTATTGGCGGTCTTAGATTCGAGTAGCAATTCTCAAAAATTGGGGTTCGTCTTTTCCCATGATATGTTCGCGGCGATAGCTCGTTCAAACCGACCGTCTTTTCTTCTCCTCGGCGAGGTTCGGCATGCAGCAGATGATCATCGGCGGGAGGGCATGCGGAAGCTCGACCGGCGCCACGCTCGAGGTGGTCAACCCCGCAACCTCTGAGGTGTTCGACGAGGTACCTGAGGCATCTCTTGGGGACGCTGCCCGTGCTCTTGAGACCGCTGCAGCCAATCGCCTCCTCTGGGCGAAGACGCCCCTTCACCAGCGGGTGGTGGCGATCCATCGTTTTCTCCAGCTGCTCGAGGAGCACCGCTCCGAGCTCGCCACCCTCGTCACCCTCGAGACCGGCAAGACCCTGCGCGAATCCGACGAGGAAGTAACCGACACCGCGGCGGTATTCCGCGGGTTCGCCGAGCGCGCCGCCTCGGCCCTCTATGGGATGGCAGCGCAGCTCGACATGCAGGTCGGGCTCGAGTCCGACTACCTGATCACGCGGCGCGAGCCGCTCGGGGTTGTCGTGGCGATCCTCCCGTTCAACTTCCCGATCGAGATGTACGCCCACAAGGTGGCCCCGGCGCTTCTTGCCGGGAACGTCGTGATCGTCAAGCCGAGCGAGGACACGCCGCTTTCTGCGCTCAAGTTGACCGAGTGGCTGGCAGAGGCAGGCGTTCCGGGCTACGCGCTCCAGTGCGTCACGGGCCTCGGGCACACCGTCGGCGAGGCGCTCGTCACGAGCCCGCTCGTCAACGGCATCAGCATGACCGGCAGCACCGAGGTCGGCGCGTACATCTACCAAGCGGGCGCCAAGAACCTCGCCCGCGTCTTTCTCGAGCTCGGTGGAAACGACCCGCTGCTCGTCCTCGCGGATGCCGACGTCGACCTCGCCGTGGAGATGGCAGTTCTCGGCCGGACGCTTTGCGCCGGGCAGTGCTGCTCGGCGAACAAGCGGCTGCTCGTCGAGAGGGCCGTTCGTGACGAATTCACCGACAAGCTTCTGAAGCGGGTCGCCGGTCTCAGGTCGGGTGATCCGCTTGATCCCGACACGGGGATCGGGACGCTGATCAGCGCCGATGCCGCCGCCCGCGCAGAAGCGCAGGTTGTAGCGACGATCGGCGAAGGTGCTCACATCGAGCTCCGGGGTGAGGTCGATGCTGCGGCGTTCGGCCCGACCGTGCTCCTAGAGGTCACGAAGGACATGGCCATCGCGCAGGACATGGAGATCTTCGCTCCGGTGTTTCCGGTGATTGCGGCCGGCTCGGAGGGTGAGATGATCGAGATCGCCAACAACACGACCTACGGCCTCAGCGCGGCGGTCTTCACCCGCGACTACGAGAAGGCGTTCTCCATGGGTAGCGCAATAGAGTGCGGTTTAGTAGTGATAAATGGAACGTCTCTTTATCGTCCATTGATTCACCAGCATGGCGGGTATAAGAGGAGCGGAATTGGGCGAGAAGGATTTGATATAACAATGCAGGAAATGACACAGAACAAGGGGATTGCGTTCCGAGGAGCGGTCACTGCGTGACCGCGAAGAACGGCCTACAGCCGCTGGCAGGCATCCGCGTTCTTGATCTCGGCCAGATCTACAGCGGCGGCTACGCCGGCTTCCTGCTTGCCCAGGCCGGAGCAGACGTCGTCAAGATCGAGCCGCCGCGAGGTGAGAACCTCCGCAACCGGCCAAAGGTGCATGGGGCCGAGTACCCCTTCCTTGCGCTCAACATCAACAAGCGCAGCGTCGCCCTCGACCTGAAGACGGTCGAGGGTCGAAACCGCTTCCTCGATCTCGTCGCCGCTGCAGACGTTGTGCTCGAGAACTTCTCACCGGGCGTCATGGATCGGCTCGACATCGGCTACTCGGTCCTCGAGGCTGTCAACCCGCGCGTGGTGTACGCGAGCAGCACCGGCTACGGGCTGGGCGGCCGCTATCAAGATCTCCCGGCGATGGACTTGACCGTCCAAGCGATGGTCGGCGTCCTCAGTGTTACCGGCTTCCCGGAGTCACCACCGGTGAAGGCCGGTGTCGCGATCGCCGACTTCATGGCCGGCGTGCACATGTACGCCGGAATCGTCACCGCCCTCTTCAATCGAGAACGCGTCGGCCGTGGGACGCGCATCGACGTGTCGATGTTCGACGCGACTCTGCCCGCGACGCTCTCCAGCCTCGCCATGGCACTCGGAACCGAAGACGAGAATCCGACACGTACCGGCAATCGTCATGGCGGTCTCGCGGAGGCGCCGTACAACGTCTTTCCGTCGAGCGATGGGCATGTGGCGATCATCTGCGTCAGCGAGCATCAGTGGGTCGCTCTGGCCGAGGTGATGGGTCGTCCCGAGCTCGCGGCGGATGACCGCTTCACCTCACGCGGCTCGCGCGTCGAGAACATCGATGCGCTCGACGAGGCAATCTCGGCGTGGACGTCGACGAGAACTCGGGACGAGGTCGTCGACCGTCTGCTCGAGCGAGGCATTCCGGTCGCGCCTGTACGCACGCTGCGCGAAGTCGTCGAAGATCCGGATCTCGAGACACGTGGCGTTCTTCGTCCGCTCAACGATGCGATACACGGCCAGGTCCGCATCATCAGCTCGCCTATTCGCTACGACGGAAACGAGTCGGTCGCACCTCGATCCGCACCGGGTCTTGGTGAGCACAGCGAGGAGGTCTTCGAAGAGTGGCTTGGGTCGCGGACGGGCGTCCCGGAGAGCGTTTCTTGACCGACGCGAGCAATGGCTGAGATTCGCTTCCGTGGTGAATGGCAGCCCCTGGAGGCCGACACGATCGCCAAGGTGGGCGGCCACATGGGTGTCTACCAGCTCTCCTCGCCGAAGGACGCCGTCGTCTTCATCGGATACGCAGGCGGCCGGTCGGTGTTCGGGCTCCGCGGTGAGCTCAGCAACAAGCTCGCCGACAACGGTCGCCGCGACATGTGGTTTCGCTACGAGGTCACGACCACGTACCTCAGCCGTTACAAGGAACTGCTGATGGTGCATGTCGCCGATCACGGCTCGCTCCCGGCCGAGAATGACGCCAACGAACAGCTGGGTCGGCTGAGCCCCACCTAGGAGACTGCATGGATCTTGGGCTAACAGACGAGCAGCGCATGATCGTCGACACCGTTCGCGGATTCGTCCGCGAGCAGATCATCCCGATCGAGAGAGATCTCGATCCCGATGCAGATGAGCTGCCGCCGGCAGACCGTGCGCGCCTTGTCCAGATGGTCAAGGACATGGGCCTCTACTGCCCTGACGTTCCTGAAGAGCTCGGTGGTCCAGGCATCGACGCCGTCACCTTCGCGCTCATGTCGATGGAGATGTCGCAGCATGCCGCGGGCCTGTACGTGCCCTGCTACGGCGTGTTCGGAGGGTCCGGTCTCGCCCAGCTCTTCGAGGCAACCGATGACCAGAAGGAGCGCTATCTCTTCCCGACACTCCGCGGCGAGAAGAAGGGTTTCTTCGCCCTCACCGAGCCCGCGGGCGGTAGCGATCCAGCCGGTGCGATAGAGACCACTGCCGAGCGCGACGGAGACGACTGGATCCTCAACGGGACGAAGCACTTCATTAGCGGCGCCGACCGGGCGCAGTTCGGGATCACCTTCGCCCGAACCGACAAGTCGAAGGGACGCGACGGCGTCACCTGCTTCATCGTCGACACCGACGCCCCCGGATTCCATATCCGCCGAGTCATCCACACGCTCCGATCGGCGAAGTACGCGATGGAGATCCAGTTCGAGAACATGCGCGTGCCCGCAAAGAACGTTCTCGGCGAAGTGAACAAGGGCTTCGCGATCGCCCGTGACCGGACGGCGCGGCAGCGCATCCCGTACGCAGCAGTGTGTGTTGGGGTGGCGCGCCTGGCGCAGGACATGGCGATCGAGTATGCGAAGGCGCGCTCGACGTTCGGGAAACCGCTTGCCTCGCGGCAGGCGATCCAGTGGATGATCGTCGACAACGAGATGGACATCGAGCACGCGCGGCTCGTCACCCTGAACGCCGCATGGAAAGTCGACAAGGGAGAGCCGTTCGTCGCGGCGGCATCCATGGCGAAGGTCGTCGCCACCGAAGCTGCGAGTCGCGTCGTCGATCGATCGATGCAGATCCACGGCGGAATGGGTGTCGCCAAGGAACTGCCGCTCGAGCGCTGGTACCGAGAACTGCGGATCCGGCGGATCGGTGAAGGGCCGAATGAGATCCAGCGCATGATCATCGCGCGCGATCTGCTCGGGACATCACTGCGATGAGCATCGACGTGGCACGCGACGGTCACGTCGCGCTCATCACGATCAACCGTCCCGAACGCCTGAACGCGCTCGACGCCGAGCACTACCGCCTGCTTTCTGAGGCATGGATCGGCATCCGGGACGACCCCGCCGTCCGCGTCGCCGTCGTGACCGGCGCCGGTGAGCGGTCCTTCAGCGTCGGCGCCGACCTGAAGAGCCTCATTCCGGGGGTTCCGGACCTGGGCGAGTTCTGGCTCACGCAGCGCGAGCAGCTGCTGAACCGGGGCCTGGAAGTGTGGAAGCCGATCGTCGCGGCGGTGAACGGCTACTGCCTCGGCGGTGGGCTGACGCTGTTGCTGGCGACCGACGTGCGGATCGCCGCTTCGGACGCCACCTTCGGAGTGCCGGAGGTCAAGCGCGGCGTCATCCCCGCCAACGGCGGCACCCAGCGCCTTGTCCAACAGATCCCGTTCGCGCGCGCGATGCACCTGCTTCTGACCGGCGAATCCATCGATGCGAAGACCGCGCTCGAGTGGGGGATCGTTAACGAGGTCGTTGCGAAGGAGCGCGTGCTGGAGACCGCCATGGACTACGCGCAACGGATTGCTGCCAACGGGCCGCTCGCGGTGCAGGCGGCGAAGGAGCTTGCTCATCGCTCGCGCGACGTCGATCTGGCCACCGGGCTTCGGCTCGAACAGGCGATGGCGCGGCTTCTTCGCGGCAGCGCCGATGTGCAGGAAGGCGCGAAGGCGTTTTCGGAAAAGCGGCCCCCGGACTTCACCGGCTCGTAGGGCCAAGAACAGAGTAGAGGAGCGCGCGATGCGAGTCACCGATGCGATTGGCCACTGGTTTGCCGAACGCGGTTTCCAGCATTACTTCGGCTATGCGGGCGCCGCGGCTCTCCCGCTGCTCGACGGGCTGGCCGGACATCCCGAGATCGTCGGTATTCAGCCCAAGCATGAGTCGCACGCTGTGCACATGGCGGACGTCTACTACCGCGTCACGGGCCGCCTGGCGCCCGTTGTCGTCACGAAAGGGCCAGGTGTTGCGAACTGCATCGGGGGCATGGCCACCGCGCTGCACGACACGTCCGCAGTGATGCTCATCGCCGGAGGAGGGCCGACGCATCACCTCGGCAAGAGCATGCAGGAGTTCAGCTACCACGGCTTCGAGGACGTCGTCAATCTGTTCCGTCCGGTCACCAAGCGGGCCTGGATGCAGGTGCGTCCGGACACGGTCATCGACACGCTCAATCAGGCGTACAAGACCGCGATTACCGGCCGGCCCGGTCCTGTGTTCGTCTACATCCCGCTCGACATCCTGTACGCCGAGGTCGAAGGCCAGGTAACTGCGCCGCGTGCACTCACCTCGCGCGTGCGAGCCGACAGCGCCAGCATCGATCAGGTCGCAGACATGATCCGCAATGCTGAGCGGCCGCTCGTCATAGCCGGCGGCGGTGCTGCCTTCTCAGCCGGCGCCCCGGAGTCGCTCAAGAGCTTTGTCGAGCAGACAGGGATCCCGGTCGTGACGACGCTCACCGCTAAGGGGGTCATCTCCGAAGAGCACGAGCTCTCGCTCGGGCCGGTCGGGCGTTCGGGCTCCCCCGCGGCGGCGGAGGCTGCTCGTAGCGCCGATCTCCTGATCTCTCTCGGTGCACGCTTCTCCGACAACAACACGAGTAACTGGCGCGCCGGGAAAGTCTTCGATGTTCCGCGCACGAAGATTGTCCAGATCGATATCGACGTTGCCGAGATCGGTCGAACCTACCCGGTCGACGTCGGCATTCTCGGCGATGTCGACGCCGTGCTTACCGACATCAAAGAGGCGATCGACGGCGAGAAGCTCTTGTCTCGCTGGCAGGACTGGCGCGACCGGCTTACGCCGCTGAAGAAGGAGTGGGAGGACGAGGTCGCCGCCCTCGTTACCGATCCGGGCAGCCCGATCCATCCGGCGAAGATCATGCACGAGGTAGGCGAGGCGATCGCATCGAGCGGACGCGTCTACATCGACATCGGCGACTCGATCTCGTACGCCGAGGCGTACATGACGATTCGCCGACCGGGCTCGTGGTGCATCATGCCTGGCTTTGCCGAGATGGGCTCGGCGGCTTCTGGCGTCCTTGGTGCATCTGTCGCCGACCCGAGCCAGCCGGCCATCGCGGTGACCGGTGACGGTGCTTTCAACATGGTCGCGCAGATCCTTGGTGCCGCCGTCGAGTACGACCTGCCAGCGATCTGGGTGATCGTCAACAACGCCGAGCTCGGAATCGAGCGAAAGGCGATGGAGCTCATCTTCAAGCGGGCTCATCCCTGGACGCAGTTCATCCGCAAGGACACCGGCGAGCCATACAACCCGAACTTCGTCAAGCTTGCTGAGGCTTACGGGGCCGAAGGCGAGCGCGTCGAACGCGGTGAAGATCTGCAGCCGGCGCTCCAGCGGGCGATTGCAAGCAAGCGTCCTTACGTGTTGGACGTCGTCTCCGATACGAGCCCGCTGACGTACTTCACCGCGGGGATCGAACGTTCCTACCCGAACAAGTGGGGAGAGACCTACCCGCAGTACATGGATCTCACCATCGTCAAGAGCTGAGACGCACGGCGATGGCGATCTTCGACAATTTCATCCGGGGCGAGTGGCGCGCGAGCGCCACCGGACGCACCTACGAGAAGAGAAACCCGTTCAAGCCCGATGAAGTCGTAGGCGAGTTCCCCGCCTCCGACGAGGGAGACGTCGAAGATGCCGTCGGAGCGGCGGAGGACGCCTATCAACAGTGGTCGACAACCGTTCCGCAACAGCGGGGCGCCTTGCTTCTAAGAGCGGCGGAAATCGTCGCAAGTCGAGTCGACTCGATCGCTGCTGAGATGACAGCGGAGATGGGCAAGCCGCTACGCGAGTCGCGCGGTGAGGTTGCGCGGGGTGCGGAGACGCTCCGCTTCTGCGCCGGCGAGACCTGGCGCGCAGTCGGTGAGATCTTCAGCAACTCGACGACCGGAAGCCAGATCCAGGCCATCCGTCGGCCGCTCGGTGTCGTCGGCCTGATCACTCCGTGGAACTTCCCCTGGTCGATCCCACTATGGAAGGCAGCGCCTGCTCTTGCCTTCGGGAACACGGTTGTGTTGAAGCCAGCGCAGGAAGCGCCACTGACGGCCTTGCGAATGGCCGAGTGCTTCGCCGACGCGGGCATCCCTGCCGGCGTCTTCAACGTCATCGTCGGCCGGGGTTCGGAGATCGGAACTCCGCTCGTGACCCACCGGCACGTTCGCGCCATCTCGTTCACCGGCTCAGGCCCGGTCGGCCATCACGTTCGGGACTTGGCCGCGGCGCACGGAAAGCGTGTCCAGCTCGAACTCGGCGGACACAGCCCGCTCATCGTCCTTGCCGACGCTGATCTCCCGCGCGCCAGCGAGGCGGCCTTTTCGGGTGCCTTCTGGTCCGCAGGTCAGAAATGCACAGCCACGCGCCGCATCTACGTTCACGAACCGATCTACGATGAGTTCAGGACGCTGCTGCTCGAACGGATCAAGCGGGCGGCGGTGGGTGATCCCACCGATCCCAAGACGGAAGTGGGGCCGTTGGTGAACAAGACGCAGATGGATGACGTCTTGGGCGCTGTCGAGCGCGGCCGCTCGGAGGGTGGATCGGTTGCCGTCGGCGGAATCCAACTCGGCGGCGAGGGATTCGTGGTGCCGCCGACCGTTTTCGAGAACGTCGACGACGACGCTTACCTGTCGCGGGAGGAAGTATTCGGGCCCGTCACGTCGCTCTATCGGGTGTCGTCGCTCGAGGAGGCGATCGAACGCGCGAACAGCACCGCATACGGTCTCTCTGCCTCCCTGTTCACCCGCGAGCTCGCTTCGGTCAACCGTTTCGTGGCCGGGGTGCATGCCGGAGTCCTCCGAGTAAACGCGGCAACGGCAGGAGGCGAGCCGCACGTGCCCTTCGGCGGAAGCAAAGCGTCCGGATACGGGCCGCGGGAGCAGGGGCGAGCTGCGCGGGAGTTCTACACGGAGTCCGTCACCGTGTACATGAATGACTGATGCGTCGATCGAAGCTCATCACACCGGTGCTGCGCCGAGACCTTCTCGAGAAGGCCGCTGCCTCTGACGCCGACATCGTCCATATCGAGCTCGAAGACGGTGTGCCGGCCGCACAGAAGTCGGAGGCGCGCAGGAGTGCAGTCGCGGCTCTTGTCGAAGTCGACTGGCATGGCAAGGAGGTCTGGGTACGCGTCAACGCACCGGACTCGCCGGAGATGGAGCGCGACATCGCCATAGTCGTCGCTGCGAAGCCGGCGGCGTTGCTCGTTCCGAAGGTGTCCGGGCCGGAAGACATCGCGTCGGTCGCCGAGCTCGTGAGGACGGCAGAGGTCTCTAGTGGCGTCGCGCCGGGAACGGTGAAGATCGCGGCGGTGATCGAGGGTATCCGCGGGCT
>Ga0070741_10019454_pt1 | contig 10833 bp, 13 predicted proteins | sample Coa_R1_4_FD_66440 | JGI IMG/M metagenome (GOLD analysis project Ga0070741, IMG submission 66440) | Surface soil microbial communities from Centralia Pennsylvania, which are recovering from an underground coalmine fire - Coalmine... | ecosystem: Environmental > Terrestrial > Soil > Unclassified ...
CGAACCACAGCGCCAGGCCGGCGCCGACGAACGTGCCAGTCAACAGGCCGAAGACGAAGCCGGAGCCGCCGCAATCGCGCGTAAGCTCGTTCATGAGTCTGGTACTCCCCTGTCAGCAGGCTACGCGGGCATCGCGAGCGGAGCATGTTCACAACGGCACAGACTTCGACGGTCGCTTTCGGGCATGCTGTATGCGCAGGAGACCCGCATGATGGACACCACCGGCGGCCGTTGGCGTTTCGCGGATGCGGCCAGTTCCTGAGCGCGGCGGCGATCCGCGCGGTCGCAGGCGTCCGCATCGGCGCCGCCCATGGCTCCACGAGCACTCGCTCAGCGTCGCGATCGGCGGCGTGGTGATCGCGTTGCTCGCGCTGTACTGGCGCGCCGATCCCGCCACACACCTCGGATCGTTCTACGGCAACGCCGCCGCGGACTGGCTGGGGTCGCTCGTCACGGTCGTGGCGACGAAGTTCTGGTTCGAGCGAGGCTCGCCGGAGAGCCGCGTGCCCTCCGTGCTTCGCGGCAGGGTTCCGAAGCTGCTGCACGAGCACTCGCTGACGGTCGTGCTGGTGGTCACGTGGATCGGCTGGATCTGGTGGTACGTGCGGATCGACCCGAACGGCAAAGCGGGTCAGGTCGTGGGGAACATCGTCTCGGAATGGAGCCAGATCATCTCGCTCGTGTGGTTCACGAAGTACCTCATCGAGCGCGGTTCGAAAGACAGCCACCGCTGAAATCGCGTCGCCGGGCGTCGCGTGTGCGCGCAGCGGACGATCGACGGCACCACGCTCGACAGCCCACCGGCGAGCCGCAGACGTCCGTGCCCGCGCTCAATCGTGCAACACGACGCTCAGCAACGAGCTGTTGATCTTGAGCGGATGGTCCCCGTCGTACTCGATGAAACCGAGCTTCTTGAATTTGTTCAAAAAGAAATTCACGCGCGAGCGGGTCGTGCCGATCATCTCCGCCAGCGTCTCCTGCGAGATCGTCGGCACCACGCGGGCAGGTCTGTCCTGCTTCCCGTAGCGGGCCAGCAGCAGCAGCGTGCGCGCCAGCCGCTTCTCGCTCGAGTTGAACAGCTGATCGATCAGGTCCTCTTCGATCCGGATGTTGCGCGCCAGCATGTGCGAGATGAACCGATCCGACATCGCATGCTCTTTGTGCAGCAGCGTCACCATCTGTTGCTTGTCGACGCGCAGGATCGTGGTCGGCACCGTCGCCGTGGCGCTCCCCATGCGGAACGGCTGCCCTGCCAGGCAGCCTTCCCCGAAAAAGTCGCCGGGGCCGAGCATTGCCACGACCGCTTCCCGTCCGGTCTTCGACACGACCGACAGCTTGATGCCGCCGGATTGGATGTACATGACGTGCTCGCAGGGGTCGCCTTGCGTGAACACGGCATCGCCGCGGCCGTACCTCGCGATCGTCTTCGCCACGCCTGACGATTCGAGAAACTGCTGGGCATCGAACGCGGATGTCGGCCTCGCCGCGGCGTTCGAGAGTCTGGGGGCTTTTCGTCCTGACTTCACACGTCCATCATGACAGAGGGCCGGTCCGCCGGGTGTGCGCAATGGAACAGACGCGTTCGGCGCGGAACGATAGCATCCGGGCTGTCAGAACCCCCACCCTCCGGGCGCTCGTCCGTCGTTCACGTTCGACGCCGGCAGGGGTCGTGTTCGTCAGCAAGGTCCACAGATGTCTCGCTCTTTCAACATCGCACTCTGCCTCCTCCTGGGTTCCATCAGCCTCGCAGCGGACAACAAAGAAGAAGGGCGCCTGGAGAACTGCGGCGTCGTGATGCAGGAAATCCTCGACGTGCCGGACAACATCCCGCAGGAGCTGCTCGAAAAGGCCGAATGCGTGATCGTCATCCCGTCGATGACGAAGGTCGCGCTCGGCGTCGGCGGCAGCTACGGCCGCGGGGCGATGGTCTGTCGGTCGGGCAAGACGTTCAAGGGCGCATGGGGCGCACCCGCGATGTACTCGCTCGAGGGCGGCAGCTTCGGGTTGCAGCTCGGCGGCGAATCGACCGACGTCGTCCTCCTCGTCATGAACGATCGCGGCGTCGACGCGCTGCTCAGCAGCAAGGTCAAGCTGGGCGGCAATGCGTCCGCGGCGGCGGGACCGAAGGGCCGCAACGTCGAGGCGTCGACCGACGCGACGCTTCGGGCCGAGATCCTCAGCTACTCGCGGTCGCGTGGGTTGTTCGCCGGCGTGTCGCTCGAGGGAACGTCGCTGCGTCCCGACGACGACGCGAGCGAACAGGTGTACGGCCGCAAGGTGACGGCTCGAAACATCGTCACCGGCAAGCGGATCGCCGTGCCGGCATCCGGCCGCCATCTCGTCGCGGTGCTCGAGAAGAACGCGCCGCACAACGAATCGGCGTCATCCACGAAGCGGTAATGCCCCTCGCCGGTAGCGGCTTCCGGGCCGTGCCGGCGGCGTTCGGTATCGCCGGCATTCCTGCTTCGACGTCAACAGTTCACGACGGAGGTTCATTCATGACGCTGACACTGCCAGGGCTCGTGGTGCTGATTGTCATCGCGGCGATTTGCGGCGCCGTCGGCAAGGCCATCGCGGGCGGCGGCCCGGGCGGGCTCGTCGCATCCATCGCGCTCGGTTTCATCGGGGCGCTGCTGGGGCCGTGGGTCGCGGGTCTGCTGGGCCTTGCCGAGCCTTACACGATTCACGTGAGCGGTCAGGCATTTCCGATCGTCTGGTCGATTGTCGGCGCAGCGCTCTTCGTGGCGTTGCTCCATCTCGTCTCTGGACGGAGATGGGCGCGGGCCTGAGTCTGCTCGCTCGAGCGGAACGTGCATTCGTCGGTCTGGAGTGATGTCCACAATGAGACATCGTCGGGGCGGCTCCGCCGGTAAGCTTGGACCAAGCGATGCTCTTTGAATTCCTCGCGGTCAACAGGGACGAGATCATCCGGCGCTGCAGGGCGAAGGTTGCGGGGCGCGCAGTGCCGGCGCCGACCAAGGCGGAAATCGATCACGGCGTGCCCGTGTTCCTCGATCAGCTGGCCGATGCCCTCCGGCTCGGCCTGAGCTCCACTCCCGAGATCGGCGAAAGCGCCGTCCAGCACGGCCATGACCTGCTGCGGCAGGGTTTCACGGTCTCCCAGGTCGTGCACGACTACGGCGACATCTGTCAGGCGATCACCGAACTCGCGATGGAACTGAACGCGCCGCTCAGCACCGACGATTTTCGGATGCTGAACCGCTGTCTCGACGAGGCCATCGCGGGCGCGGTCACGCAATTCACGCGCGAGCGGCACCAGTCCGGCGTCGACGCGGAATCGCCGCGTGGAGGCGAGCGCCTCGGCTTCTTCACGCACGAACTGCGAAATCTGACCAATACCGCCATCGTCGCGTTCGAGGTCCTCAAGACCGGAAACGTCGGTGTGGCGGGGAGCACCGGCGCCGTCCTCCATCGCAGCCTCACAGGATTGCGCGCGCTCATCGGTCGATCGATCGCCGAAGTACGTCTGACACAGGGCATTCAGAACCGCGAGCAGTTGCTGGTTTCTGCCCTCGTCGACGAGGTCGCGGCGGCCGCCGTCCTCGATGCCAATGCGCGGGGAATTACGCTGAGCGTGTTGCCGGTCGAAGCGGGCGTCGCCATCGAGGCCGATCGCCAGATCCTCACGGCGGTGATTGGGAACCTGTTGCAAAACGCGTTCAAGTTCACTCGTCCGCGTTCGACGGTCACGCTCCGGGTTGAATCGAGCACCGATCGCGTGCGCATCGAGGTCGAGGACGAATGCGGCGGGCTCCCTGGCGGAAATGGTCAGGCGTTGTTCCGGCCCTTCGAGCAGCGAAGCGCGGATCGGACCGGGTTGGGTCTGGGGCTCGCCTTCAGTCGATGGGGCGCGGAAGCCAACAACGGTCGCATCCTCACGCGCAACCTGCCGAACAGGGGGTGCATCTTTACCGTCGACCTGCCGCGGTTCGAGGTCCCCGCGCTCGCCTAGGTTTGTCCGACCTCTGCTGCGAAACGCAGTCCGCTTCATAAACGAAGGCCACATGACCATCAATCAATCGCTTGCTCGGATTCCACCCGGCGACGCCGATCGCCCCGCCGCCCGCACTGCGCGCGAAATCGACTCGATACCCGCTGGGATGCGTGGATGGCACGTGGCCGCGTTCACGACCGTCTCGTGCGACGCCGGTTCGTCGTCTGGGGCAGCGTGGCCGCGACGGGTGCGGCCACCGTGTATGCGTTTTTCAGATCATGACGACGCCATCACGCGATCAGGACATCCACAAAGGTGCGATGGAGGACGAACGTCCAAGCACCACGACCAATGCGCCCGGATTGGACGACGAAGGCCTGCCGAACGATGACACGGCAATCGCGCAAGACGCGCTTGGCGCAAGAGAAGATGGATCGCAGGGGTGAAAGAGCCCCATAGCCTGTCCCTGCAGCTGTGCACGCGGCAACTCGCCGATTGGTCGAGAAGCACGCGGCAATTGCCCGGATCCCACGAGCGAAGCACAGCAGAGCGCCGATAAAGCCGATCAGCACGCGGTCGCGATCGACATCACCCGATCCCTCGCGTCGGTACGGTCGTCGCATCAACGGTCGACAGACGACATTCGACCGGGAGCTCGCGTTCGCCGGAGGACGCGCGACTGCCGTCATCAACGCCGATGACGCACGCGACGCGCTTCCGTCGCCCGCGCGCTCGTGCACCGTTTCAATCCACTGGAGGTCCACAATGGCAGAGACGAAACCGAACCGCTCCGATTCCTCCAAACAGAGCAGCCAGGCGGTGGGGCGGCCGGACCGCGATACCGCGGCGATGGAACGACGCGCCGGCGGAAACTGGCCGGCGAGTCCATTCGACGTGTTCGATCGAATGGCCGAAGAAATGGACCGGACGTTCGACCGAATGTTCCAGGACTTCGGCATGCCCCGACGATCCTGGCTGACGCGTCCGTTCCGCTCCCGCAGCAGCGCCGAAGCATCGTGGGCGCCGAGTATCGAAGCGTTCCAGAAGGGGAATCGCTACATCGTCCGGGTGGACCTCCCGGGATTGAACAAGGAGGACGTCCAGGTCGAGATGACCGACGACGCGCTCACGATTCGGGGCGAACGACGCGAGGAACACGAGGACGAGCGCGACGGGTACTTCCACAGCGAGCGCGAGTACGGGCAGTTCTATCGAAGCGTTCCCCTGCCGGAGGGCGTGATCGGGGAGAGCGCGCAGGCATCGTTCCACGACGGCGTCCTGGAAGTGTCGATGCAGGCGCCGCCCGCGGAAGCGAACCGCGGCCGCCGGCTCGAGATCAAAGAGGCATCCGACACCGGGAACCAGAAGTAGGGGCGGCAGACGCTCGGATCGTCGTGGCCGGTCTCGGATCGCGCGGCCGCGATCCGAGACCGGCGCACGGTGTCCGATCAGTAGGCGTCCATGCCGGGGGCGTGGGCCGGGGCGGGCTTCTCCTTCTCGGGGATCTCCGAGACGAGCGCCTCGGTCGTCAAGAGCAGCGACGCGATGGAGGAGGCGTTGGTGAGCGCCGTCCGCACGACTTTGGTCGGATCGATCACGCCCGCCTTGACCAGATCCTCGTAGGTCTCGGTCGCGGCGTTGAAGCCCCAGTACTTCTCCTTCGACTCCTTCACCTTCGACGCGACGATGGAGCCTTCGAGGCCGGCGTTGGTCGCAATCCACCGGCACGGCTCCTCGCACGCCCGCCGGATGATCTCGACGCCGATCCGCTCGTCGTGTTCGAGCGACCCGTCGCCGGCGAACGACTCGAGCACCCTCGACGCGCGCAGCAGCGCCGCCCCGCCGCCCGGGACGATGCCCTCTTCGACGGCGGCCTTCGTCGCGTGCATCGCGTCCTCGACGCGGGCCTTCTTCTCCTTCATCTCGGACTCGGTGGCCGCGCCGACCTTGATCACCGCGACGCCGCCGACGAGCTTCGCCAACCGCTCCTGCAGCTTCTCGCGATCGTAGTCGGACGTCGTCTCCTCGATCTGCGTGCGGATCTGTTTCACGCGGCCTTCGATCGCCTTCTTCGTCCCGGCGCCCTCGACGACCGTCGTGTTGTCCTTGTCGACGTGCACGCGCTTGGCGCGGCCGAGGTCTTCGAGCTTGAGGTTCTCGAGCTTGATCCCGAGGTCCTCGGTGATCGCGCGGCCGCCGGTGAGAATCGCCAGATCCTCCAGCATCGCCTTCCGGCGGTCGCCGTACCCGGGCGCCTTCACCGCCGCGACCTTCAGCGTGCCCCGCAGCTTGTTCACCACCAGCATCGCCAGCGCTTCGCCCTCGAGGTCCTCGGCGACCACCAGCAGCGGCTTGCCGGCCTGCGCCACGCGTTCCAGCACCGGCAGCATGTCCTTCAGGCTCGAAATCTTCTTCTCGTGGATCAGGATCAGCGGGTCGTCGAGCACGCATTCCATCCGCTCCGGATCGGTGACGAAGTACGGCGAGAGATAGCCCCGGTCGAACTGCATGCCTTTGACCACCTCGAGCGACGTCTCGATCGTCCGCGCTTCTTCCACCGTGATCACGCCGTCTTTGCCGACCTTGTCCATCGCCTCCGCGATGATGGTGCCGATCGTGTGATCGCTGTTGGCCGAGATGGTGCCGACCTGCGCGACCATGTTGCCGCTGACCGGCTGGCTCAGCGTCTTGAGCTCGGCGACGATCTTGTCCACCGCCTTCTCGATGCCCCGCTTGATGCCCATCGGGTTCGCGCCGGCCGCCACGTTCTTCGCGCCCTCGCGGATGATCGCCTGCGCGAGCACGGTCGCGGTGGTCGTGCCGTCGCCGGCCACGTCGGACGTCTTGCTCGCGACCTCGCGCACCATGCGCGCCCCCAGGTTCTCGACCGGATCCGGGACGTCGATTTCCTTCGCCACGGTCACGCCGTCCTTCGTGATGGTCGGCGAACCGAATTTCTTGTCGATGACGACGTTGCGGCCCTTGGGCCCGAGCGTCACCTTCACGGCGTCCGCAAGTTGGTTGACGCCGCGCATCAGCGCGTGCCGCGCATCTTCCTTGTAGACGATTTGCTTCCCTGCCATGTGCTCCTCCGAACTACACGGTCGCCAGTTCCGGCTCGCGGACGCCGTCCGCGATGCCGAGGACTTCGTCTTCGCGCACGATCAGGTATTCCTCGCCATCGAGCGTGATCTCGGTCCCGGCGTACTTGCCGACGAGGACGTAGTCGCCGGCCTTCACCTCGAGCGCGACGCGCTCGCCTTTGTCGGTGACGCGGCCGCTGCCGACGGCGACGACCCTGGCCGTCTGCGGTTTTTCCTTCGCGGTATCGGGAACGATGATGCCGCCGATCCGCTGCTCCTGCTCCTCGACGCGCTTGACGAGAATGCGATCTCTCAACGGACGAACGTTCATAGGTGTCTCCTCTCTGTTTGCCGTCGCCGGCCATTTCGCTCCGATCGGCCGCATGGATCTCGGTCTGATGCGACAGACCGGGATCGGGAACCGTCTGGCGGCGGCGCCGAACCTCCTTGCAGAGATCTGCGATCGTATTTACGAGATGCTCGGTATGTTGTCAAGTATCATGAGTGCATTGTTATCAACTTATTCGCCTGACTCGCATCTCTGCCCGCCGCACAGGTTTGCCGGTGCCGCGGAGGCTGGGCGCAGGCGCAATCGGTGGCGGGGGATGCGTTCGGGAAGGTGGCTGGTCAGCAGGCGTTCAGCGAACGAACGCCAGCGTTGCGAGGCCGATGCCGACGAGCGCCGGCCCAACCGAGACGAACCAGAAGGCCCGAATCGCCGTGAGCAGCGCGATCGAGCAGAGGACGATGCCGATTTCGATGAACACTTCCGCCGCATCGAACCGTGTCGCGCGCTGTGCGGCGCGCTGCGTGTCGCGATCGAGCTCTTCGTTGTGCGCGCGGACCGCGTCGGCCTGCTGACGCTCGTCCTGCGCACGCTTCGTCCACGTCGCCGCGAGCGCTGCGCCCTGCGCGCCCTGCAGGTTCGCGAGCGCGGCGTCGGTCGCGTACAGCTGCGCGCGCGTGTTCTTGGCCTGGTAGTAGGCCCACTGATCGGCGAGGCGCGTCTGGAGCACGACCTCCTCCGTGTGCAGGCGATGGCCCATCAGCGTGACGACGGCCAGGAACGCGGCGAACACGGCCATCGTGACGCCGATCTGGCGCTGCAGCCGATCGTGCGCCTTCTCGCGGAGCTCGAGCAGTTCCTCGGTGTCCATCGGCCGGAGTGTACTTCGCGCGGCTGACCGCGCTCAACGCGTTCGCGCGCCTCTTCCCCGCCGCGAACGGCGCGTGCGCGTCGGCTATTCGGCCTCGTCTTCGTCGAACCAGGCGCCAGCGCACCCGAAACAGAGCGACCGCCCGCCCAGCACGGCGATCTGGTTGGCAGGCACCTCGCGGCGACACATCTGGCACGTGGCCGTCTGCGGTGGCGGCGGATCGCCGGACGGCGCGTCGTTCGTCGGGTGGTCGGCCATGGCAGCGATATTTCTCGTGTCGCTACTTCTTGTCGAACTGGATCGCCTGGCGCAGTTCGTCGGCGGCGAGGCCGAGCGCGTCGATGGCTTTTGCCTTGTGTCCGCCGAAGTCCTTCGGCGCCTGCTGCAGCCGTCCTTTGATGTTGTTGATCTGTTCGACCGCTCGCTCCAGCACCGGGTGCGCTTCGCGCCCCGCCTGTGCATGCGCGGTCCACGCGCCCGCCGAGAAGGCCGCGGCCATCCCGATGACGATCATCGTGTGTCGAAGCATCTGCGTGGCTCCTCCGTATGCCGCCGCGCCGGCGTCGGCCCTCAGTGTTCGTGTCGGCGTGAGGAGGTGAGGCAGATAGAGGTCGCCGCGTAAAAAGCTGCTAATGACGCCGGGAGGTCGTCCCGCGTGGCGTCCGGCGCTTCCGCTGGGGGTGAATCGTCTCGCCGCGCTTCAGCATCTCGACGAACGCCGCGATCTTCCGCTTCCGCGCGGCCGCGGTCTTCGTGTTGTGCACGCGAAAGGCCAGCGCGAACCGGTTCTGCGCGCTGAGCGTCGACAGCATCCGCCTCGCCCTCGGCTCCGCGTCGATGGCCGCCTGGAGATCGGCGGGGATGGCCATGTTCCTGCCGCTGCCGTAGGCGCGATCCCAGCGGCCGTCGGCCTTCGCGGCCTCCACTGCCTCGAGGCCGTGCTCGGTCATCCGGCCTTCGGCGATCAGCCGGGTGACGTTGTCGACATTGATTCGGCTCCAGATGCTGCGCTTGCGGCGGCGCGTGTAGCGCTGCAGGTAACTCTTGTCGTCGCAGCGCTTGCGCACCGCGTCGATCCAGCCCCAGCAGAGGCACACGTCGATCGCCTCCCTGGGCGTGATCGACTTCAGGCCCGAGCCCACTTTGTAAATCCTGATCCAGACCTCGTCTGCCTCGTCGTGGTGCAGGCTGAGCCACCGCTCGAACGCGGCGGCGGTCTCGAAGGTCCTGACCTTGGCGGGATCGACGTTGACGGGCGGCATCACGACACCTACCTTGCACCCTTCACGCCGGAATGTCGGAGCGAGCTGCCAGTGCGGCCCGTTGCGTCTGAGCAGGCAGCGCACGGCGAACGGCCCGACGTGGATGGTCTCATTGGACGGATGACATGGGCGGGGGGAGTCTGCGGCGGCATCGCGCACGCAACGGTAAATTTCGTTTCGCACGCATTGCCACTGACGGAGCGTGAGGCGTGCTGTCGTCAATACGTGACGATTATGCCGGCGCCGGCAACGCTGCTCGAGAAGCGGCGCCTGAAAGCACTCTCGATCGCATTTCGGCGCAGACGGCTAACGCACGGACGCGTTCTTCGCGTGGTCTCGGCGTCAACGGCTCTGTGACAGCAGCGGCCGGATGTCGCCGTACGGTCGCTGAAACTGCACGGCGATCTTCCACACCCCCGCGTCTTTCTTCCAGATCCGCACGAGCGCGCCGCTGGCCTGCGTGTGCCCCCTGTCGTCGTCGTAGGCCAACGAGAAGCTGCTGTATTGGTACGCGAGGTCTCCTGATTGAGCCACCTCGATCCGCTCCACCGTCGTCTTGAACACGTCGTTCCGACGGTTTGGCGCGACCAGGTCCGGCTTGTCGGTCTCCTTCGTCAGCGGTTTGGACGACGCGCCGGTCCACATCACGGCGTCTTTCATGACCATCCCGTTGCGGGCCGGCCCCCCGCGATCGAAGTCGACGATTCGCTGCCGGATTTGATCGGCGGCGGACGACGGCTGACCGTGGATGCCGGGAACCCATGTGAGCAGGGAAGCAACGACAACTGCTGTGCGGATCGGTCGGCGCATCGCCTCATCCTCCATCGCGCAACGAAGCTTCCGGGAGCGCGAATCTTACACCGGTTACTGACGATGCGGTGTCTATCGGGCGACCTGAAATCACCCGCGTTCTCCCGCCGGTTGGCGGACAATACAGTCCGTGGAATTCCTCGAACTGAATCAGATTTGCGAGTGGGCTGAACGGCGCGGCTTGCAGCAAAAAGGCGCCCTGGAGTTCGTCTTCCCCGAACTGACGGAGCATCCTCGTCGACCGTATGGGATTAGGAGTGGCTGCCGATCTGGTCGGCGCCCTTGGCGTGTGGGACGAGTGCTTGTTGTGGATCCGTTCATGGGGGGCCGTCGAGCGAGGATTGGCCCGAGTTCTACGCCTGGCGTGCTGCCATGGGGACGAATGCGTGCCAAGATCTCGCATGACGAATGGTTTCGTGTATCGGAGCGACTAGGGTACAAGATGCCTTGAATCGTGTGATGTCTCGAGATCCTCTCGCATAATTGAACTGTCCGGGCGTGGCGCATGAACGCCATATCAATGAAGAGTGAGTACGAGCACACGTCGAGCGTCGAAAGAGCGGGAA
>Ga0070741_10019455_pt1 | contig 10833 bp, 6 predicted proteins | sample Coa_R1_4_FD_66440 | JGI IMG/M metagenome (GOLD analysis project Ga0070741, IMG submission 66440) | Surface soil microbial communities from Centralia Pennsylvania, which are recovering from an underground coalmine fire - Coalmine... | ecosystem: Environmental > Terrestrial > Soil > Unclassified ...
CCGCGCCAGAAGAAGCTCTTCCCTTTCGCATGCTCGATGCCTCGCGTATCCACTTTGTGGGACCGGAGTACGTCTTCGTCTTGTTTGCTAAAGTCCTCACCTACGACGGCGACAATGCGAACCTGCGTAAAGTAGCTCGCAGCCAGCGCGAAGTAGGTTGCTGCGCCCCCCAGGCAGCGATCGACCTGGCCGGAAGGGCTCTTGATGCCGTCATATGCGACCGAACCAACAACGACGATAGCCATCAGGCTTTCGCCTCCTGCGTCTTGAGATATTTATCAAGCAGCAGGCTGAGCTTGCGGCGGGTGTCAGCGGGAATCTTCGAACGGTCGGTGAGAATCGCGTGCTCGAGCGCCGACCCGCACTTGCACGAGCGCGTCTTGGGCATATCGGCTACGGTCTGCCGCACAACCCTGCAGGCGTTTTCGGCGTTCTTGTTGAGATATGAAATTACGGTCTCGACCGTGACGGCGTCGTGCTCGGGATGCCAGCAGTCATAATCCGTGACCATCGCGACGGTCGCGTAGCAGATCTCGGCCTCGCGCGCGAGCTTGGCTTCCTGCAGATTGGTCATGCCGATTACGTCCATACCCCAGCTTCGATATAGATTCGATTCGGCGCGCGTGGAAAACTGCGGACCTTCGATGCAAATGTAAGTCCCACCGCTCTTGCCGGTGACTCCAGATTTCTTACATGCACTCGCCGCTGCTTTCGCAACTTCAGCACAGACCGGATCCGCCAGCGCAACATGCGCAACGAGACCTTCGCCGAAGAACGTCGAGATTCTCTGGCGAGTACGATCGACGAACTGGTCGGGAATTAAGAAGTCCATCGGCTTATGCTCTTCTTTCAAAGAACCGACCGCAGAAACCGAAATAATGCGCTCGACCCCGAGTTGCTTCATGCCATAGATGTTGGCGCGAAAGTTGAGTTCGGTAGGCATGATGCGATGGCCGCGTCCATGGCGCGCCAGGAAGGCGACTTTGCGACCCTCGAGAGTGCCCAGGATGTATGCATCGGAGGGTGACCCGAAGGGATTTTCCAGCTTCTCTTCGTGTACATCGGAAAGGCCGGGCATGGAATACAGTCCACTCCCTCCGATGATTCCAATTTCAGCTTTTTGCAATTGAACGGCTCCGGTGAGCTAGTAATGAGGTACTTGAAATTATATCGAACGTGCTTTCATCCATCTCAATCGAACTCACCCCTGAGATGCCTTTTGCGGACTGTTTCCGGCATTCGTTCAATGGCATATCGCAAACTTGTTCGTGGCATCGTGGTGTAGTGGGTCTTGATGAAATCAATGAGCAATGGCTCGGATTGCTTGCCGGCCTCGCGCAGCATCCATCCAATTGCTTTGTGAATTAGATCGTGCTCACCCAGTAGCAATTCAGAAATCTTGAAAGTGTCGGCGAGATCACCGCGCCGGATGAACGCGTGCGTGGCGACGATTGCAATTCGACGCTCCCATAGATCCGAAGACTTCGCGAACGCATAAGGACCTTTCGCGAACGCGAAACCAGATGCTTGCCCACAATCTCTCGCGCTGAAGCATCTACCAGGTCCCAATTGCTGATGAAGCGCGTATTTGCCACATAGAAATCGAAAACCTGTTTGCGAAGCTCGGCAGACCCGCGCTCGTATTGATCGACCAGGATCAGCAGAGCCGCTAGGCGCTACTCGTGAATTTCTGAGCCCAGAAGCTTCCTTATGTCAGACAGATTTAGATCGCAATAGCGGCTCGCGATTTTCCGGAGGACGGGAACGGTGATTCCGCAAAACTTGTCGCCTTCTCCGTATTCCCCTTTGCCGGTTTTAAAAAACCAGGCAAGGTTCTTCGCCCGTTTAGCATCGGACGCTTTTCCGAGCTCGTTCTTCAGGTGAGAGAGCTTAAGGACAGATCTCGAGATGATTCTCTTGGGCAGTGCCATTGTGGGATTGAGTCAGACGGAATTTTACAGTGGTTCGCGAAGATGGCCCGGACGGGCCTTTGCTCTTCAGAGGGAGCACTCTTTACTCACAGCTCTCCGCTATAATCACGAGTTCTCTAATGGCTGCCGAAGCTCAAAAGAAAATTCGCGTACTCGTAGCCAAACCGGGTCTGGATGGTCATGACCGAGGAGCCAAGGTCATTGCGCGCGCATTGCGCGATGCCGGTATGGAAGTCATCTACACCGGCCTGCGGCAAACGCCGGAGATGATCGTCAATGCAGCATTGCAGGAGGACGTAGATGTAATCGGTCTCTCCATTCTCTCCGGGGCGCACAACGCGATCGTTCCAAGAGTGGTTGCGCTTATGAGGGAAAAGCAGATGGACGACGTCCTGGTCGTCCTCGGTGGAACCATTCCAGCGCAGGACGTTCCCCAATTGAACCAGTACGGAGTCACCGGCATCTTCGGCCCAGGTACTCCGATGGAGCAGATCGTGAAGTTCATCCGCGCCAATGTTAAGCCGCGCGGCATTCCTGCCTAAAACGAGTGCAGTCCGAGCACTTCATCTTCGAATCGCGCGACGAGTGCAGCATCATTCGTCTGATTTCGGCCGATCGCATGAATCGGCTGACGCTTGCGCGCGTGCAGTCGCTGAGAACTTTAATGGAAGAACTGACCGAAGCTCCGACTACAAAAACGAACTGTAAGCCTCTGATCATCACCGGAAACGACCAGTATTTCTCGGTCGGAGCTGACTTGAATGAAGTTGCAGCTCTCACTCCTGTGAACGCTCTGGATTTCGCAAAATCCGGCCAGGAATTGATGACGTTGATCGACAACTTCCCTGCTCCCGTTTATGCCGCGGTCTCCGGCTACTGCATGGGAGGTGGACTTGATCTCGCGCTTGTCTGCGACTTTCGCGTATGCGGTGCAAACGCGGTATTCGGACATCGCGGAGCATCCCTCGGCCTGATTACTGGCTGGGGCGGTACACAGCGGCTTGCAAGCTTCGTGCGTCGCGGAAAGGCTCCGCAGATGTTTGCTGGGGCTGAACAGCTCCGTGCCCGGGATGCGTTGGAGATCGGGCTTATATCTGAGATCGCCACGGGTCCTCTGCGCCGCTGTTTTGACCTCATTTGTGACCGAACAGCAAAGCTGGATTGACTTCGTGCTTCAGCTCTCAGTAACATCGCGCTCCTAGCTCTCCGAAAAACATTCCAAAGGATGAAAAGGCGGTAGGGATTTTCCATGCAGTTGGCCAAGATGTTTCGACCTCTCCTGTTGTTACTTTCGCTTGTCATAGCTTCTTCCGCACAAAACGCCAATACAGGCACGGTATTCGGAATCATCAGCGATCCATCCGGCGCAGTCATTCCAAGCGCGACTGTCACCTTGCACGATGTTGCGACTGGTCAGGAGCGCACTGCGACCACCAATGAAGTGGGACGCTACAACTTCGCCAGCGTCAACCCGGGTAACTACTCGATCAAGGCCGCAGCCGCGGGATTCCGTTCGACGGCTTCGAACGTTACCGTCGAGGTCGGAAAATCATTCACTGTCGATCTTGCGTTGACGGTGGGACAAGCTTCGCAAACTGTTGAGGTGACGGGTACCGGCGGGGCAGATTTGCAGACACTCGATGCCACTGTCGGCGAGACACTTGGCGGCAACACGCTTTTGCTTCTGCCTTCACAGCAACGAAGCGTCTCCAGCTTATTGTTGCTTCAGCCCGCGTCGGCGCCGTTGCAGCAAGGCAACCAGGGCAGCTCCCTCGGTGGACAAGTTGCCGGAGCGCAGAGCGATCAGAACACGATTCTCCTCGACGGCAGCAACATTACGAACGGCGTGTCGGGCAATTCCGATTACTACACCAACTTTCGCGGCGGTCCCGAGGGACCGATTCCTACTCCTGCCGAAAGCATTCAGGAATTCAGGGTGTCTACAAACAATCCGAACGCCAGTTTCAGTGGATCGGCAGGCAGCCAGGTTCTGCTTGTAACCAAGCGTGGCACCAACAACTTCCACGGATCCGCCTACGAATACTTCCAGAATTCAGCTTTGAATGCCAATACCTGGGATCGCAATTTCCGCAATCAGGTCCGGCCGGAGAGCAAGGACAATCGTTACGGCGGAAGCTTTGGGGGCTTCATTCCTGGAATTCCGGGCGAGAACAAGACTTACTTCTACGCGAACTACGAGGGACGCAAGCTTTCACAGATCACGCAAATTCAGAAGCTGGTACCGTCACCCACGTTGAGGCAAGGCATCCTGCGTTTTCGGGATGCCAGTGGAAACATCGTTTCCTACAATTTGGCCACTTCAACCCAATGCGGCACAACCGGCACGGGGAAATGCGATCCCCTGGGACTTGGAATTAGTCCCGTTATTTCCCAGATCTGGAGCAAACTGCCCCAGGGCAACGATACCTCGAATACCAATGCCGACGGTCTGAACACGTTGGGCTTCAGCGGAGCCGCCAACCTTCCCATCAAAGAAAACTTTGGCGTGCTGCGCGTCGATCATGATCTGGCAAAAAATTGGCAGTTGATGGGCAGCTATCGCTACTTCGAACAAGATGCGGCGGTGGACAAGCAGATCGATATCGGCGGATTGTTGCCCGGAGATGTCAGCGGAAATCCGACGTCAGCGGCGTCGATTCCACGCCAGCCGCGCTATTTCGTGACCGGCCTCACAGGTCTACTCAAACCTAATATCACCAATCAGTTCAATTTCTCGTACCTGCGCGATTTCTGGCAATGGAATACAGCGGGAGCCACGCCGCAGGTTGGCGGCACGGCCGCAGCCCTGCAGATCGGAGGCGAGGCGCAAAACACGGCGCTGGTGCCGATGAACGTGGATACGAACAGCGTGCGCACGCGCATGTGGAACGGCCACAACTACGAGTATCGGGATGATGTTTCCTGGCTTCACGGCAATCACTTGTTCCAATTCGGAGGCTCCGACGGCCGTTCGGCAGTGCAGTTCAACCGCAATGATGGTCAGGTCTCGTCGCTAACCCAACCCGTTTACCAAGTCACGGCAGCAAACGGTATCAACATTCCAAGCGCACTTTTTTTGCCACCAACTTGCTCAGCAACGTTGACTGCAAATTGCTTGCCCTCAAGCCAGACTACAAATTGGAAGACTCTGTATGCCGCAACTCTGGGCTTAGTTGATTCAGCCAATGTTCTGGGCACGCGCAACTCGCAACTACAACCGAACGCGCTGGGCACCCCGACGAATAACGACGTTCGCTACGACGATTACAGCTTGTATTTGAATGACGCCTGGCATCTTAAACCCACACTCACGATCAACTTTGGTTTGAATTGGTCGTATGACACGCCTCCTCTTGAGATCACCGGTAAACAATCGATGATGGTGTATACGCAGACCGGAAAGATAGTTACACCGGTCGACTACTTATCCGCGCGAGAGCAAGCTGCGGTTCAAGGACAGATCTACAACCCTGAGGTTGGGTTTGCTCCTATCAAGAGCCTGCATCGCAAATACCCGTGGGATCCGGTGTGGACGGACTTTGCTCCTCGCGTTGCGGCGGCGTGGAACCCGCACTTTGGAGACGGATTGCTTGGCAGGCTCTTTGGCAGCAACAACACCGTAATTCGCGGCGGATACGCGCAGCTCTATGATCGGTTGAATGGCGTGCAGAAGGTTATTAATGGATTGCAGGGCGTCGGCTTCCAGCAGACGTTAACCTGTCTCGGTCCCAGCACTACGGGGGCTTGCCTGGGCACGGGAGGGACCGACCCCAGCACGGCCTTCCGAATTGGCGTAAACGGAAGCAGCGTCGCGACGCCACCGATAACCGCTTTGAGCAGCATACCCCTGATTCCCGGCACTTCGGCGATTGCGGACGCCAACCAGAAATTTATTCCGCAAACGTTTCAGATGGATCCGAACTATGCACCAGGACGCAATCACGAGTTCGATCTCACCATCCAGCGTGCGTTGTCGAATACGAGCATTCTGGAAATCGGATACATCGGCCACATCGCTCATAACATCTACTCTCCCCTGCAGTTGGACCAGGCGCCGTTCTTCATGACTTCAGGTGGCCAGAGCTTCGCCCAAGCCTACGATGCTATTGGCTCTGCATTGCGTGCAGGCACGCCGGCGGCCTCAATAGCGGCTCAACCATTCTTCGAATCTGCGTTGGCCGGAAGCAGCTTGTGTAAAGGACAGCCAAGCTGCACAGCGGGAGTACTGGCGAAGTTCAGTTCCAATTTCACCGCGCAACAGGTGTTTAACCTCTGGAACAATATTCAGTCATCGTTCGTCCTTGGCCCAGCGACAGCGGCTACTAATCAAGTCGGCAACATGTTCTTCTGGGCAAGCCAGGGCCATTCAAACTACAACGCCGGCTTCATCGCCTTGCACGAACGCAATTGGCGGGGACTTACGCTTGACGCCAACCTCACGTATGCTCATTCCCTCGATAACACTGCCGGGGGCATCCAGGACGTTGATCGTGCTGTACCTAACTCCTACAACCTCAATTACGGCTACGGCAACTCAGCGTTCGACCGAAAGTACGTTCTCAACGTTCTCGGCACTTATGCTGAGCCGTTCGGCAAGAATCCAGGTTTTGTAAATCACCTTATTCGTGACTGGTCGCTGAGCCCGATCTTTGCCTGGTACAGTGGACTTCCGCTGAAGGTAGGTGTGGGCTCGTCTCAGGAGTTTGGCCAGACCTCGTCCGCAACGGCGAGTGCGATGGCTCTGAAGCCGGATACATTTGGCAACAGCGTCCACTCGGGCGTGACTGGAGACGCGGCTACGAATGTCGCTACGAGCGGCAATCCGGCCAAAGGCGGCACCGGACTGAACCTTTTTGGGAACCCTCTAGCTGTATATCAGTCCTACGCGCCAATTCTGTTGAGTCAAGTCACCAATGGAAACTTCAGCGGCAATCTGCGCGGAATGGCACGCTGGAATCTCGACTTGGACATCGCCCGCAAGCTGCAATGGACGGAGCGCGTAAGCAGCACGCTGTCATTGCAGATGTTCAACGTCTTTAATCATGTTCAGTTCGCCGATCCGACCTTGTCGCTCCAATCTCCGCAGACGTTCGGGGTTTTGGGTACGCAACTCAACCAGCCACGCGTGCTCGAATTGGGACTGCACATCGATTTCTAAACCAAACGTTTGCAGGCGCCATCACATACTCCGTCTGGGAGTCGGATGGCGCCTGCTTGCGTTAGCATAATCGAGTTCTTTGTGTTCGCCCATAAGCCAAGGGCTTTATCCGACTTTCATGAAGAAGCTGATCATCTTTTTACTCGCTCTGGTCTCGCAATCGTTTGCTGCTCAACCCTCCAAGTCTGACCTTGCCCGCTGGGAGCAGGAGGCAAGAAATGTGACCATCATTCGAGACGACTGGGGCATCGCTCACGTGTATGCGAAGACCGATGCCGAGGCTGTCTTCGGTGCCGAGTACGCCCAGGCAGAAGATGACTTCAATCGCGTCGAGACCAACTACGTCAATGCCATGGGGCGGCTAGCTGAAGCCGAGGGTGAGTCGAAGATTTATCAGGATTTACGCATGAAACTCTTCATCGATCCTGAAGCGATGAAGCATGACTACGAGACCAGTCCCGCGTGGTTGAAAGACTTGATGAATGCTTTTGCCGACGGGCTGAACTTCTACCTCTATAAACATCCCGAGGTGAATCCCAGGGTGATTCAGCGATTCGAACCCTGGATGGCGCTGACTTTCACCGAAGGTAGCATTGGCGGTGACATTGAGCGCGTGAACCTGAAAGAACTGCAGGCCTTTTACGGCGGAGCTCCGCCGAACCAAACCACTGCGGCTCTGGAAGATGATTTTCGGGAGCCGAGCGGATCAAACGGCATTGCGATTTCGCCATCCAACACCGCAGATCATCACGCGCTGCTTCTCATTAATCCGCACACCTCATTCTTTTTCCGTTCCGAGCTGCAGATGGTGAGCGACCAAGGCCTGAACGCCTATGGTGCGGCGACATGGGGGCAATTCTTCATCTATCAGGGCTTCAACGATCGTGTCGGATGGATGCACACTTCCAGCGGAGTGGACGCAATCGACGAGTACCTGGAGACTGTGCAGAAGAAGGGAGATCGTTTCTTCTACAAATACGGCGACGAGGAACGTCCAGTGATCACCAGCGAAATCACTGTGTCCTACAAGACCGCGAGCGGAGTGTCGGAGAAGAAGTTCACTGTTTATCGCACGCACCACGGACCCATCGTCCGCGAGGAAAACGGCAAGTGGGTGAGCATTCGACTGATGCAGAAGCCCATAAAGCAGTTGATTCAATCGTTCACCCGCACCAAAGCGCGAGACTACAAGTCGTATCTGAAGACGATGGAGTTGGAAGCGAACTCATCCAATAACACCATCTTCGCCGATTCCGATGGCGACATCGCATATTTCCACGGCAACTTCATTCCCAAACGCGATACAAAGTTCGATTGGACCAAGCCAGTTGATGGTAGCAGTCCGGCAACGGAGTGGCAGGGAGTGCTGTCGATCGATCAGACGCCACACCTGCTGAATCCAAAAAGCGGATGGCTGTACAACTCCAACAATGCCCCATGGTCGGCCGCTGGGCCAAGCAGTCCTAAGAAAGAAGACTATCCGACGTACGTTGAGATGGGTGGCGAAACTGCGCGGGGTCTTCACGCCGTGCGAGTGCTGCAGAATAAGAGGAACTTCACGGTCGATTCGCTCATCTCCGCTGCGTATGACAGCTATCTGCCATGGTTTCAGAACACCATTCCGGCGCTTCTCAAGGCATGGGATGCGCTGCCGTCTAGCGATCCTCTGAAAGCCAAACTAGCGGACCAAATTGGAACCCTCCGTACGTGGGATCTGCGTTGGAGTGTCGATTCGGTCCCCACATCATTGGCGGTGTTCTGGGGTGAAGACATCTGGCGAAGTGTTGGGCGCAGAGGACGCGATAGCGGAATTGCTACCGGCGATTACGTAGCGACCAGCGTTTCTCCCGAACAGTTGCTCAAATCTCTTTCCGATGCTACCGATAAGCTCACCGCGGACTTCGGCTCCTGGAAGACTCCCTGGGGCGAAATTAACCGATTTCAGCGCCTGAATGACAAGATCGAACCGCAGTTTAACGATTCCGATCCAAGCATTCCCGTGGAATTTACCTCCTCCCGCTGGGGATCGCTGGCTTCGTTCGGAGCGCGAGCCTATCCCAACACAAAAAAGTGGTACGGCACGAGCGGAAACAGTTTCGTCGCAGTAGTTGAATTCGGAGACCACGTTCGCGCGAGAGCAGTCAAGGTTGGCGGTGAGAGCGGTGATCCTCGATCTCGTCACTTCACCGACGAGGCCACACGCTACAGTACTGGCAACTTACGCGATGTCTATTTCTACCGCTCTCAGTTGCAAGGGCACACGGAACGCGAATATCACCCCGGCAGCTAGGGGCATGCGAGCGGTTTGCTACTCTAGAGAGTTTCCTCTGAGAGCCAATGGCAGAGAGCCGCGTCAGTTCCACTCCGCAGAACGTCATCACCTCCGACCTCGATCCCAGTTCGCCGCGGTTCCAGAAGAACGCGCGGGCTGTGGCTGACCTTGTCGGCACGATCGCGCGAGAACAAGAGAAGATTCGCGAGGGCGGCGGAGCAAAAGCAATTGAGTCGCAACACGCAAAAGGAAGACTCACTGCGCGCGAGCGGATTGCGCTTCTGATCGATCCTAAAACGGAACTGCTGGAACTGGGCAGCTATGCCGCGTTCCAGATGTATGAAGAATGGGGCGGCGCTCCCGGCGCTGGCGTCGTAACCGGCCTCGGAAGGGTGCATGGGCGGCTGTTCATGATCATCGTGAACGACGCCACAGTTAAAGCCGGAGCGTTCTTCCCTATGACAGCGAAGAAAGTGATCCGCGCTCAGAACATCGCGATCGAGAACCGCATCCCTGCGATTTACCTCGTCGATTCTGCAGGCGTATTTCTCCCATTACAGGAAGACGTTTTCCCTGACACCGACGACTTTGGCCGTGTCTTTCGCAATAACGCAGTGATGTCCGCCGCGGGTATTCCCCAGATCACCGCCATTATGGGAATGTGCGTCGCCGGTGGCGCTTATCTGCCTGTGATGTGCGATCACATTCTGATGACCGAAGGCAGCGGACTGTTTCTTGCCGGACCCGCGCTGGTGCAGGCGGCAATCGGGATGAAGTACTCCGCCGAAGAACTCGGTGGAGCGAAGATGCACGCGCAAATTTCCGGAACCGTAGATTACCGCGAGCCCAACGACGAAGCCTGCATTGCCCGTATTCGTTCGCTGGTCCAGAAGATGGGAGCCCGTCCGAGCGCGCCGTTCAGCCGCATTCAGAGCGAAGAACCTGCGCTGCCCAAAGAGCAGTTGCTTGGCATCGTCGATGCGGATCCGGCGCGCCCGTACGACATGAAAGAGATCATCGGGCGCATCGTCGATGGCAGCCGTTTCGACGAGTACAAAGCTGAGTACGGAAAGACTGTTCTCTGCGGTTACGCACGCATCGGCGGATTTGCAGTGGGCATCGTTGCGAACCAGAAAACGCACGTGCAGGAACTCGATAAGCACTCCGGCGAACGCCGGGTCGAGTTCGGTGGCGTGATCTACACCGAGTCGGCTGAGAAAGCGGCGCGCTTCGTCATGGATTGCAACCAGAACCTCGTCCCACTGATTTTTCTTCACGACGTGAATGGATTCATGGTCGGACGTGACGCCGAATGGAGCGGCATCATCCGGGCCGGCGCGAAGATGGTCAACGCGGTCTCGAATTCCGTCGTGCCGAAAATCTCTGTAATCATCGGAGGCTCGTTCGGAGCGGGACACTACGCTATGTGCGGCAAAGCCTACGATCCCCGATTCGTCTTCGCCTGGCCCACA
>Ga0070741_10019456_pt1 | contig 10832 bp, 10 predicted proteins | sample Coa_R1_4_FD_66440 | JGI IMG/M metagenome (GOLD analysis project Ga0070741, IMG submission 66440) | Surface soil microbial communities from Centralia Pennsylvania, which are recovering from an underground coalmine fire - Coalmine... | ecosystem: Environmental > Terrestrial > Soil > Unclassified ...
CCAAAGCTGAGCCCCCTCTGCCCAAGCGGCCACGTGGGCGTCCTCCTAAGTATGTCTTGGCTCAGGTTCTCGCTGAGGCAAGAAGGCTGGGGGCGTTCACCAGTTAATGGAGGGCTACCAAAATGGCCTGCACGGTCATTAATACAATAATCACCATATAGAGGTATTCTAGAAAAGTAACTATATTGCCTGGCAAGTTCATATATTCCTCCTACTGCCCTGGCGAGTATCCTGCTATTTATTCAAATGACCATATATGGACTGTTTTATCAGCGCTTGCTGAGGCAACACGCTTTCCATCAGGTGACCATGCCACTGCATTGACTGCTCCTTTGTGTCCCTGATAGGTGAAGACGGTCTTTCTCCCCTCAACCCTCCAGACCAGGATGTTGCCATCTGTATCTCCTGAAACGATGTAGTCGCCCTGCGGTGACCAATCCACAGCACGCACCAGATTGTTGCTCTGCTTGTTCTGATGACCCATAAAGAAGGGAGGCCTGGAACTTCCATTGTATCCATTCGAGATCTGTACTGTCTGATCAGCTCCGGCGGAGGCGATGAAGCTGCCATCAGGCGACCAGGAGAGCGCATAGACTTCGAGTTGCCCATGTCCTCCATAGTTGAAAATTTGCTCGCCAGCCTGAAAGGCATAACCACGCACTACAGTGGCCCAGTCGCGTACCGTTCCGTCCCAGGAGCCAGAGGCAACGCTGCTGTTATACGGCTGCCAGCCGACGCATAATACGCCGCCTGTATGCCCGCGAAAGTTGAAGCTCAGAGCCCCATCGAAGGCGTTCCAAACCCGTACAGTCTTATCATCGCTGCCCGATGCGACATAACGGCTCTCATTCGACCACGATACAGCATTGACCTGATCGCTATGCCCTCCATAACTGAAGATCTTTCTGCCTGTAGTCGCTTCCCAGACCTGGGCCGTCCTGTCCTGACTCCCCGAGACAATATACTTGCCGTTGGGAGACCACGCCACAGCCTCTACTCCTCCGGTATGGCCGGTGTAGATAACACTACGTTTTCCGCTACTCACCTCAAAGATCTGCACAGACATGTCGTCGCCAGCTGATGCTATCATCCTGCCGTCAAGCGACCACACGAGTGCATTCACGCTAGCGAGATGGCCGGCGAAGATCAATGCATCTCTGTTATTGATACTTATTGGCGTAGCTGGAGGGGCTGTATTTGCGGTCAGAGTCGGCAGCGTTGGCCTTGCTAATTTCTGCGAGAGAATATAGCCGCCTCCTACGGCTCCCACTGCTGTCAATCCAATCAGCCCAGTTGCGAATGCTCGCCGAGACACCCTGCTCTCGCTCCGTCGCGACGCCAGTGGGCTCTCTTTGAAGACTGGCTCTGCCCTGGATGCCGCGAGGGGAACAGTTGGCTCCTCCTCGGGTGTGACGGCAGAGAATGAGGCATTGGTGTCTACCTGACTGCTACTACTAATATTCTTATTATCTTTATTATCCATAGTCATCCTTATACCATTGAATTGTTTTTCTTAATAGTAAAGAATACTTTTGCAGATGTCAAGCTCATAAATCCCTAAATGCTGTGATTACTACTATCGTCCTTGTTGACCTTTAACATCCAGATCCACGCTCATTTACAGGGTCTTTGAGGATATCGGTCACCTGATCGTAGGACCTGTCATGGGCTTCACTTTTTTGAGGTGACGGAAAGCAAAACCGTGGTATACTAGAGATTGCAAAATCTATCAGATGCATAGATAGACGGTGGTCCATCCGACGGGAGAGCAGATGCAAAGTACTGTGCGCGGCTACCAGGAGATTTGGCAGCAGTTTGTATTACAAGGTACGGTGAGCGATGATGGACTTCCACCAGCGCTGATACAGTCATGGCGGCGTTGTGCCACTTATGGAGTCGACCCCTCCGGCTCCCACATGACTGAAGCACTTTCTGATGCGGTCCATAAGCCTGCTACAGAGGGTTCTGGTATAACGCGACAGATCCCTCACGAACTCCTTTTGCTGGTACGCCCATCGATGGAGGATCTGCACCAGTTTGCCGAGGGATCGCAGTGTGTGGTGGTCTTCGCCGACGCCAACACACAGATCGTGGATATTGTGGGCGATCAGTTCATACGACAAGAAGTTGAGCCTCTTGGACTCCACATTGCTGCCTCCTGGAGTGAAGAGCAACGAGGTTCCAATGCCCTGGCGCTTGCTTTGCTAGAATCCTTTCCTATTCAACTGGATGGCCCGATGCACTACTGCGCACCACTGCACCAGCTCTATACCTCCGCTGCCCCCGTTCATGATCTGTTTGGGCAAACGGTAGGCATTCTGGGCGTCATTGGTCGCCAGGGACAATGTCATCCCCACACACTGGGAATGATTACTGCCGCAGCTCAGGCGATGAGCAATCAATTACAAATGCAGGTCTGGCTGGGTAATGCCAACAACCTCTTAGCTGAACTGAAAACGATCCTCCAGACGCTCTCTGAAGGCATTTTGTTGCTGCGCCACGATGGCGTGGTTTCACAAATGAACGCGCCTGCCGGGGCAATGCTTGGCCTGCTTCCCGAACGAGTCACTGGTAGACGCCTCCACGAAGTGTTGCCTCTGCCTGCAGTGCTCGCTCAGGCTTTATCTTTGCAGCAATCTCTCGCTTATGAGGAACTGGTCTTCGAGACGCATCGTGGCCGTATGACTTATCTTTGCACGCTCAAACCTATCTCCAGCTATCATACTGAGACGGGGTTGGAGACAATTGTGAACTCTGTTGGTTCAACGCTCTTAGAACCTGTAGCCACCGATGGCTTTGTCTTGATCTTACGCAGTATCGAGCGTGTGCAAAAGCTGGTTCATCGCATGACAGGTGCTCACGCACGACTGACTTTTGTGAACGTCGTAGGCGAAAGTCCAGCGCTTAAAGAAGCGTTACGCCGCGCTACTCTAGCCGCCAGCAGCAATTCCACGGTTTTGCTGCATGGCGAGACCGGGACGGGCAAAGAGATCTTCGCACAGAGCATCCATAATGCCAGCGCACGGGCGAATGGGCCGTTTGTCGCGGTGAACTGTGCGGCTATTCCACGCGAATTGATCACGACAGAGCTTTTTGGGTATGAAGGTGGATCGTTTACCGGCGCTGATCGCCAGGGACGCCCGGGAAAATTCGAGCAGGCTCACGGCGGCACGCTCTTCCTCGACGAAATAGGCGATATGCCACTTGACCTGCAAGCCAGCCTGCTGCGCGCTATCGAGACGCACACCATTGTACGTATTGGTGGGCAACGTGTCATCACTGTAGATGTGCGTATTATCGCGGCAACTCACAAGAACCTGGGCATCGAAGCCTTGCAGGGCAACTTTCGTTCCGATCTCTATTATCGCCTGAACGTCCTGACTATCGAGATTCCCGCACTAAGGCAGCGCCGCGAAGATATTCCTTTGCTGGTTCAGCATTTTTTGCAGCGCCAGAGTCGCATCCAGGGTCGTCCACTGACCATCTCTGACGATGCTCTCAATATATTATGTAACTATAACTGGCCCGGCAATGTCCGAGAATTGGAAAATATGCTGGAGCGCCTAACCTATCTCACCACACAACCCATAATCACCGTCGAAGATCTCCCCGTTATGTATTCTGCATCCCTAACCACTCCCCTTGTTCGTGACACTCCAGCTAACAGTCAGGCAGATAACAAGCCACGAAGGGATGCTGTTCAGCACGCCCGCGATGTATCGTCTGCCCGGCCACTCAAAGAACAGCATAGGAATGCCGAAGTGCAGGCTATTCTCGCTGCATGGCAGCAATGCAATGGCAATGTCACTCTTGCTGCCTCTCTCCTGGGCATCAGCCGCACAACGCTGTGGCGTAAAATGGTTAAATATGGCCTCTCAAACTCCCAGTCTCCTGATACCAACAGTAAGTAGCTGTCGTCTGGCTCATGAATCGGTCACATTGTGGCAAAGGGGATCAACGTCTCCAAATCTTTACTTTTCCGATATGGAAACGCTGACCCCTTTCTCTGGGATCTCAACTGCTGATGTCGGGATTGTGCCAGACCAACGTGCCTTTCTCAAAGGATTCAGCCGGGAAACTCACGAGATCAATGCGCCAGGGAATCACTTTTAACACCCCAAAATGTGGATGATCCGGGCTGATGAAATCAAGCGCAGGATCAAAGCCGAGTGGGGGAGGAGTATTCTTGTAGAGGTCCCAAATGCGCCGTTTCTCGTCGAGGTTGTCGACCCATTCAACCCGGCCATCAACATAGACAGGCTGGTGGACATTCACGACGTAGGCTAATGAGATATACGGATTGTGTGCCAGGTGTCGGGCTTTGAGAGAATGGGGATGGGTCGCAATCCAGCCGGTTGCCCCTTCCCAGATCGGATGCAGGACGCGAGAGCGCGGGCGAAGTTTTCTGTCTATTGTCGCCGCACTGCACACGACCATCGTATGCACGCGTTTGAGAAATTCAGCTTCGATTTCAGAAAAGTGAGTGACTTTCACGAGCTTTCCCTTTCATCTTCTCGTAACTCCACCCATAACAAGCGCAATTGTTGAACGCGTTGGCACCACCAAGCACTCCTGGCGAGGTGAGTATGCCAGTTTCACATTGTGATGAATTGCCTCTCAAGGAACATTTCGCGCACGATGGTGGAATTGGTTCCAGGTTTCGACTTTGACAGGGCACCCTCTCTATGAGTAATACAGCTCAAGCATAGCCGATTTTGGAAGGGGAAACAACCCTGTATGCGCATCTGATAGCAATCTGTAGCTTATCGATGCAGAGCGTTGCTCCTCAACGCTCTCAAAGAAATGATACTCGCACAAGAATGACAGATGCATCGGGGGAAGTCCCTATCTTAGGCATTAGCTCCCCTATTTTCGCAAGCCGTCCATCTGCATGGGCTCTCACCGTTTGCTGCACGTTCGATGTTATCGCCACTTGCAATGTTTCACTTCTGCAACGGTGTATGGGTGCAAAAGTGAAACGCTGTTGTTGCAACTTTGCAACAGCTTTCGACCAGCATTCTTTGTGTCGCATATTCCTAATCTCCCATTTCTGCGTCTTTTTCGAGTACAGAATTCCCAGCAACATGCTCCCCAGGCTGATTGAAGCACGTATCTTGTTTTGTCGTATCTCCCTTCACAGAGACTTTGGCATGGATATTGCTCTACTAGAAGATAGAGACCTATTTAGAGGAAAGGAGGTCGACATCTCTTCGTTATCGTCCTTATCGTGAATAACCAGTGAGTCACGTTTCACACGACGCGAACTATTTGTCTATATGAAAGGAGAGTGCCTGCCATTGTAGGCAGACCGCAAGACTATGACAAAAACACCGACGTTGAGCCAGAAATTTTTCGCCGAGCTACTGGGAACGGGCTTCCTTGTGCTCATTGGTCCTGGTTCCATTCCTGCAACACTGCTTCTGATCAACGGGAGCAGCGGTAAAGCTACCTTCACGATGGCCGATCTGGGCATGATTGGTATTGCATTTGCCGTTGCTATCGCTGCTATGGTCTACACCATCGGTCACATCTCCGGTTGTCACATTAATCCTGCTGTAACGCTGGCATTTGCTTTCACCAGGCGCATTTCCTGGAATGAAGCGGGGGTCTACATCGTCGCACAGATCATCGGTGGCCTGCTGGGTGCTCTAGGTATCGCTCTGATCTTTGGCGCATCGGCAGCTTCAACGGTTGGTCTTGGCCCGACGGATTTCAACCCGGCCACAACCAGCTTTCTCCAGGCAACGGCTATCGAGGTACTTGGGACATTCCTCCTGCTCTTCGTGATTATGGGTGTGGCTGTGGATGGTCGTGCCCCGGCAGGCTGGGCAGGTCTGATTATTGGCTTGATCGTAGCAGGTGAAGTCATTGTCATGGGTCCCATCACTGGCCCTTCGCTCAATCCCGCGCGTACTTTTGGTCCAGCACTACTGCAAATATTGTTCGGTGGCAAATACGACCTGACACATCTGATCGTCTACTTTGTTGGTCCTATTATCGGTGCTGCACTCGGTGTTATCGTATACGACTTCATAACGCGTGTGCAGTCCGTAAGTAGCCCCGCACTGGGCAATGTTGAAGAGACTGCTGTCAAAGGACGCTAGTAGTCTCCAGACTGTTAACAGCAACGAAGCAAGGAGGGAAACAACGATGAAGAAGCTTATCAACCGGGTTGAAGATGTCGTCACTGATGCACTTTCTGGTATGCAAGCGTTACACCCGGAACTGCTGCGTGTGGACTTTGAGAATCAGATCATTGTACGTGCTGATGCTCCGATCAGAGGCAAGGTGGGTCTGGTCTCTGGTGGTGGCAGTGGTCATGAACCCTTGCACGGTGGCTTTGTTGGACATGGCATGCTTGATGCGGCCTGCCCAGGAGCGGTCTTTACCTCTCCAGTTCCCGACCAGATGCTTGCAGCAACACGCGCAGTCGATGGTGGTGCTGGCGTGCTCCATATCGTGAAAAACTACACCGGAGATGTCTTGAACTTCGAGATGGCGGCTGAACTGGCTGCCGCTGAAGGAATTGAGGTCGCATCTGTGGTCACGAACGATGATGTAGCCGTTCAGGACAGTACCTGGACAGCTGGGAGGCGCGGCGTTGGCGTTACTGTGCTACTGGAAAAGATCATTGGTGGACTCGCTGAAACGGGGGCACCTCTCAGCGCCGTAGCGGAACTGGCACAGCGGGTCAATGCGCAGGGACGAAGCATGGGCGTTGCGCTCACATCCTGTACTGTTCCAGCGGCGGGTAAGCCAACCTTTGAACTGGGCGAAGACGAAATGGAGATTGGTGTCGGCATTCATGGCGAACCGGGACGACGCCGTGCAAAACTGGCATCTGCTGCTGAGATTGCCGAGATTATGGTTAGCCCAATCCTCGAAGACCTCAGCCTCAAATCCGGTGAGCGTGTCCTGGCTTTCGTCAACGGTCTGGGTGGCACTCCGCTGATCGAGTTATATATCATCGCAAGTGAGCTGGCAAAGACCCTGCGCGGCAAAAATATCACGATCGCCCGCTCTTTGATCGGCAACTATATCACGTCACTTGAAATGGCAGGGACCTCTATTACGCTCCTGCGCTTAGACGATGAGATGGTGCGCTATTGGGATGCTCCCGTGCACACACCCGCGCTATGCTGGGGCATGTAATGACGCCTGTTTGATGCGAAAAGAGATGCGAGCGATGTACAATGAACTGATCAAATAAAGGACGCCAGATTCAATAACCGGTTGGTTAGAATGGCACATCTGAACAGTCGAGACACGCGTTTAGCGAATATATCGTTCGCATCTCGCACCTCGCATTTTTAACATCCGGTTGGAGCAAACGTGGAGGAAACCATGCCAATCACAACAGAAGATACGCTGCGCTGGTTGAAACAATATGCGCAAGTGTTGCACGAGCAACGCGATTATCTCACGCAACTCGACTCAGCTATCGGCGATGCCGATCACGGATTCAACATGGATCGAGGCTTTAAAGCTGTTAGCGAGAAGCTAGCAGGCATGGCCGGCATGGACATTGGCTCAATCCTCAAAACGGTCGGCACTACTCTGGTTTCGACGGTAGGGGGAGCAAGCGGGCCACTATATGGGACGGCCTTTCTGCGTGCCGGTGTGGCTACTTCTGGAAAACAAGAATTGTACGCAGCCGATGTAGTCAATTTGCTGACAGTCTTTGTGGAAGGCATCAAAGCACGTGGCAAAGCCCAGACGGGTGAGAAGACGATGCTTGATGCGCTTGTGCCCGCACTTGAAGCTGCAAAAATGGCAGAAGCCAAAAAATTGGATCTTGCACAACTTTTACGCTTGAGCAGTGCTGCTGCCGAAGAAGGGGTCAAGCAAACCATTCCCATGCTAGCTACCAAAGGTCGCGCAAGCTATCTCGGGGAGCGTAGCATCGGACACCAGGACCCAGGCGCAACTTCTAGCTGGTTACTGCTCAAAACTCTGGCCGATACAGGCGAAGGAGTCTTTTCATGACAGTAGGCCTGGTCATTGTATCCCACAGCGCCCGCCTGGCAGAAGGCGTCGCTGAACTCGCCGGGCAGATGGCACAGGGACTGGTATCAATAGCAAGCGCAGGTGGAGCGCCTGATGGATCGTTGGGCACTTCCTTCGAGAAAGTGCTGGCAGCGCTCCGACAGGTTACAGGACCCGATGGCGCACTGATTCTCCTCGACCTGGGCAGCGCCGTGATGGCGACTGAGATGGCGGTAGAAGCATTTGCCGCTGATCACGATTATCCCGTCGTGATCAGTGCTGCACCACTTGTCGAAGGGGCTGTGCTCGCCGCAGTAGAAGCATCAGTTGGCAGCAGCCTGCAAGAGGTTGCTGAGGCCGCCGAGCATGGCAGCGAACTGCCAAAGCTGCATAAAGAAGATAGTTAGCTAACGGAAGGAAAAAGACTGTGCCTGTAGTGGAGACGAACGTCGTTATTCTCAATCGTGTCGGTCTACACGCGCGGCCTGCACGTTTGCTTGTTCAGGCTGCGGCAAAGTTTCAGTCGCGTATCCAGCTTCAGAAGGACGAAAAAACAGCCAACGCCAGAAGCTTTATCAATGTACTCAAGCTAGGTGTAGCATCTGGTGATACGCTACATATTCATGCAGAAGGCGATGATGCTGAGGAGGCTGTACGTACATTAACTGGACTAATACATCGCAAGTTTGATGAAGAGGAGTAGCTTACACTATGTCACGCGAAGCTCGTGTTCCGATTACGCCATTGCCTGCGCTTGCTATCTCTGCTGGCGTGGCTATTGGCCCTATCTGCCTGCATCGTGAAACGGCGCATTCCGTCACGCCTCGCACGATCAGTGCAGGACAAGTTGAGGCCGAGTTGCGCCACCTGCGGCAAGCCCTGGAGCATGCTACGCGCGAACTTCAGGAACTGAGCGAACGTGTAGCACAGACGATTGGCCGCAACGAGGCGGATATCTTCGAGGCCCAACAACTGGTGCTGGAGGACCCGGATCTGCTGGAAGAGGTGCAGAATCTTATTTTCCGGCAGCATTATTCTGCCGCAGCCGCACTTCAACACGTTGCAGAGCAGCAGGCCCATGAACTGGAGATGCTGGACAATGAAATATTGGCGGCTCGTAGCAGCGACATCAAGGATGCAGTCGCACGCGCCATAACCTACCTGACAGGCACCACAAAGACACAAGACGCGCCCACTACTCCCGTAATCATCGTTGCCCGCGACCTCACCCCTTCGGATACGGCAAACCTGGACCCCGATAATGTGCTGGGCATCTGTACCGTGGAGGGAGGACCCACCACGCATGCAGCTATCATCGCCCGCACGTTGGAGATCCCGGCCATAGCAGGCATTGATCCTACCTTACTCGATACTTTGCAGGATGGTGAACAGATTGCCATCGATGGATCACAGGGGCTGCTCTACCTGCACATTGATACAGATCTGCAACAGCAACTACAATCTCTCGTAGAACAACAACGACAGCACAATATGCTGAGCCGCCTACGCGATCAGGCAAAGTGGCGCAATCGCCCTGCCTCAACCTCTGATGGTATTGCGGTGCAAGTGTTTGCTAATGTTGGCGATGTCGAGAGCGCCCGTGCAGCAGCCGAAGCTGGCGCAGAAGGCATAGGACTCCTGCGCACCGAGTTTCTCTTCGGTGGACGTTCCGTCTTTCCAGACGAACAGGAGCAGACCGAGAGCTATCTCAACCTTTTTCGCGCCTTTGCCAACAACCATGCGCCCCTGGGCAAAACAATCGTTGCTCGCACCCTCGATGCAGGAGCAGACAAACCATTTCCTGCCCTGGAACCACTCATCAATCCGCTATATGAAGCCAATCCAGCCCTCGGCCTGCGTGGTGCGCGTATTCATCTCGTCTATGAAGAACTTTTACGTCAGCAACTACGTGCCCTCTTGCGTGCCGGAAGCGAGACTAACATCCACCTCTATATCATGTTCCCTATGATTGCAACGTTGGAAGAGGTACGGCGCTTACGTACCATTTATCGTAAAACTTGCGAAGAGCTGGAAACTGAAGGTATCACATTAAAGCCTGACACTCAGATTGGCATTATGATTGAAACACCTGCGGCGGTCTTCATGGCCGATGCATTAGCCCGTGAAGTAGATTTCTTTAGTATCGGAGCAAACGACCTCTATCAGTACACAATGGCAGTTGATCGCACGAATAGTCGCGTAACGAGCATGTTTGGTCTGCTCGAACCAGCGGTATGGCGCAGTATTGATCAGGTCGTGCGTGCTGGTTTGCAACATGGCAAAATGATTGCCCTATGCGGAGAACTGGCCGCCGACCCCCACATCGCGCCGCTGCTAGCCGGTCTTGGCGTACAGGAACTTAGCATGAATCCGCCTGCGATAGTACGTGTCAAAGCTGCCCTTCATCGTCAATCTATGGATCACTGGCAACGGCTCGCAAATGACCTATTGCTGGCCGAAACAGCTGCGGATATGCTGCGCATTGTGCAAACCATCGCCTATTCATGATCGCTAAAGAGGCTATTTTAAAGCATCTATTTTTCCTGTTCACTCGGCCTTCTCGCAGTTCCGCTCTCTAGTAGCAGGCAAAACTTTATACATAAGATGAAGTGATTTTGCCTGATCAACACTGTGGGAATATGATATATTATGGTAGAAGTTTCGTCTACACGTGCAAAGACGAAACGTGAGTGACTCCTAAACACTCTTGCTGAAACTTATTGACCAGAGAGAGGTGGAGAGGAATATTCTTGTGGTAGGCGAATCAAGCCTCAAGGTGCCATTGGGCATTCTGGCTGATGATCTTACGGGAGCGCTTGACGCCGCAGGCCCCTTTGCCAGTCGCG
>Ga0070741_10019457_pt1 | contig 10832 bp, 15 predicted proteins | sample Coa_R1_4_FD_66440 | JGI IMG/M metagenome (GOLD analysis project Ga0070741, IMG submission 66440) | Surface soil microbial communities from Centralia Pennsylvania, which are recovering from an underground coalmine fire - Coalmine... | ecosystem: Environmental > Terrestrial > Soil > Unclassified ...
GCACGCCGATGCGGTCGCCGAAGCGCCCCATCACCGCAACCTGAACCGACCCCGCGAGGCCCGCGAGGACGCTCAGCGCGACGGCGACCGCCGTCACCCGGTGATCGACTCGTCGCTCTCGAACAGGCTGAACGCGATCCCGTCCGGGTCTTCGCAGTGCGTGAACCAGCCGACGTTCGGAATCGGCATCTTGTCCTCCGCCTTGCCGCCGAGCTCCCGCACCTTCGCGATCGAGGCTTCGATGTCGTCGGTGTCGAAGTAGACGATCGGCGCCGTCGCGCGCTCCTCCGACGGCATGATCGCGCCGCCCTGGTCCTCACCGGTCCGGACCATGTAGTACTGGAATTCCGGCATCGCAGAGTCGCCGAACTGCCAGCCGAAGACGCCGCCCCAGAAGCGCTTCGCGCGATCGACGTCCTGCACCGGCAGCTCGAAGTGAACGAGTTTCCCTGACATCGCTTAGGCTCCTTCGATCGACGGGAGGGGACGATGGTCCGAGCGTTCGTACTGTATGCGGAGCACGATGTCGACTGAGCCCGACGCGCCCCGGCCCGTTCGGCCGGAGGACCTCTCGTTCGAACGCATCGTCTACACGAAGGAGCCGCCGCGCGCGACGATCCGCCTCAACCGGCCGGAGGTGCTGAACGCGTTCGATTTCCGGATGCTCCGGGAGATCGCACGTGCGTGCGAGGACGCGAGCTGGGACGACGACGTTCGCGTCGTCGTCGTCACCGGGACGGGGCGAGCCTTCTGCGTCGGCGCCGACCTGAGGTCGTGGGCGGCGGAGCTCCTGGGCAATCCGCGCGAGTACTGGAAGTGGTTCGGTGCGTTCAAGGACATGCACGACCGTCTGCGCGAGATCGGCAAGCCGACCCTCGCGCGCATCCAGGGCATCGCCGTCGGCGGCGGCAACGAGCTGCAGATGGCGTGCGATCTCGCCGTGATGGTGGACGACGCCTTCATCCGGCACGTCGGCCCCGAGCACGGGTCGGTTCCGGCCGGCGGGGCGACGCAGTGGCTGCCGATCATGGTCGGCGACCGGCGCGCGCGCGAGATCCTGCTCCTGTGCGAGCAGATCCCGGCGCAGAAGGCGGCCGAGTGGGGGCTCGTGAACCACGCCGTCCCGGCAGGGGAGCTCGACGCGAAGGTCGACGAGCTCGTCGAGAAGCTCGCGGCGAAGCTGCCGCAGACGGTGCGCTACACGAAGCAGCAGCTCAACTGGTGGCGCGACCTCTCGTGGCACGAGACGGTCGGCCACGCGCGCGACTGGCTCGCGATGTCGATGCTCGGCGACGAGGCGGCGGACGCGATCCGCGCGTTCGTCGACCGGTGAGGCCGGGGCTTAGAGCTCGAGCTCCGCAGGGACGAGGCGAAGGGTGATCGTGCGTCCTCCGCGGATCACCTCGATCGCGACGGCGGCGCCGATGCGATCGCCGACCATCAGCCGCTGAACCTCGCCGACGTCGGCGACCGGGCGGCCGTCGACCGCCACGATCAGATCCTCCGGCCGAAGCCCCGCCGCGGCCGCGGGCGAGCCGGCGGCGACGTCGACGACCTCGACCCCGGTCGCCTGTCCGCGCTCGCGCGCGACGCGCGGCGGCAGCGGGCGCGAGCCGCCGCCGATCCCGAGGTAGGCGCGGCGGAAGCGCCCCTCGCTCATCAAGGCGGCGACGATCGCGCGCGTCGTCTCGTTGACGGGGACCGCGAGGCCGAGGCCGAAGCCGGCGACCGCGGTGTTGATGCCGACGACGCTTGCGGAGCCGTCGGCGAGCGCGCCGCCGGAGTTGCCGGGGTTGAGCGCCGCGTCGGTCTGGATCACGTTGTCGACGACGCGTCCGGCCCGCGTCGGCAGCGACCGCCCGAGCGCCGAGACGACGCCCGCCGTGACCGACCCCTCGAACCCGCGCGGGTTCCCGACCGCGACGACGAGCTGGCCGACCCGCAGGTGCTCCGCGTCGCCGAGCGACGCGGCGACGAGGCCGCTGCCGGACGCCTGCAGCACCGCGAGGTCGGAGAACGGATCCGACCCGATCACGCTCGCACGCCACTCCGAGCCGTCGACGAACGACACGCGCACGCGGCGCGCGCCCTCGACCACGTGCGCGGACGTGAGCAGGAACCCGTCGCTCGAGATGACGACGCCGCTGCCGCTCCCGCGGTCGCTCCGGAGGTGGGCGACGGACGGGAGCAGCCGCTCGCTCGCGGACACGATCACCCGCGAGTACGCGTCGAGGGCCTCGCCCTCGTCGGCGATCAGCCGGAGAGCCATTCGGACGAGGGTAGCGACGTCTTCTAGGCTCCCGTCGTGGCCGAAGTCGAGAGCAGGCGCGACGGCGCGATCCTGTGGATCACGCTCAACCGGCCCGAGGTGCTGAACGCGCTGAACGGCGCCGCGCACGCGGCCCTCGCGGCGGCGCTCGAGGAAGCCCGCGATCCGGCCGTTCGCGCAGTGGTGCTCACCGGCGCCGGCCGCGGCTTCTGCGTCGGCCAGGACCTGCAGGAGTTCCGGGCGGGTGCGGGCGACGTCGCCGACCGGCTGCGCGAGCAGTACAACCGCCACGTGCTCGCGATCCGCGCGCTCGAGAAGCCGGTGCTCGCGGTCGTGAACGGGCCGGCCGCGGGCGCGGGACTGTCGCTCGCGCTCGCCTGCGACGTGCGGATCGCATCCGATGCGGCGAGCCTCGTGCCCGCGTTCGTCGGCATCGGCCTCGTGCCCGACAGCGGCGGAACGTGGTCGGCGCGACGGCTGCTCGGCGCCGCGCGTGCGTTCGAGTGGCTCACGACGGGCCGGCGGCTGACGGCCGCGGAGGCGTTGCAGTGGGGGCTCGTGTCCGAGGTCGTCCCCGCGGCCGAGCTCGACGAGCGCGCGGCCGAGGTCGCGCAGCTCTTCGCGGCGATGCCGACCCGCGCGGTGTGGGAGACGAAGCGCCTGCTCGACCTGGCGGAGTCGACGCCGTTCGATCGGCAGCTCGACGCAGAGGCGTGGACGCAGGCCGAGCTCGTACGGACGCCCGACTTCACCGAAGGCGTCGCGGCCTTCCTGGAGAAGCGCGAGGCGCAGTTCACCGGCGCTCCGGCCGAGCAAGTCCACCCGGTGCGGCTCGTCGTCCACGACGATCTCCGCCGCTGGCGGCTCACCGCGCTCCTCCGGTGGCTGCTCGCACTGCCGCATCTCCTCCTGGCGTCGACGTGGCTGTACCTGGCGCTGCCGGTTGCGATCGTCAACTGGGTGATCGTCCTCGCCCGCGGCCGCGCGCCGGACGGGCTCCACGCGTGGACCGCGCGCGCCGTCCGCTACTGGACGCACGTGCAGGCGTACACGTGGCTCGTCGCCGACCCGTTCCCCGGCTTTCGCGGCTGGTACGGCACGTATCCCGTCGACCTCGAGATCGGGCCGCCTCGCGAGCAGGCGCGATGGAAGACGCTCCTGCGGCTCGTGCTCGCAATTCCGGCGTACGCGCTCGCGACGGTGCTGACGACGGTGCTGGAGATCGTCGCCCTGATCGCGTGGTTCATCGCGCTCGCGCTCGGCCGCGTCCCGAGAGGGATGCGCGACCTGATGGCGTACTGCCTTCGGTACAACGCGCAGACGTACGCGTATCTGCTGCTTCTCACCGACCGCTACCCGACGCTCGCAAGCGGGAGCGGCTTCCAATTCGAGGAGGGTTAGAGATGGATGCAGGTGTCGCCACCACCCCGGCCGCCGTCCCCGAGAGGCATCCGATCGGGCTGATCGTCACCGACGACCTCGAGCGGTCGCGCCTGACCGTCTTCTTCCGTCTGCTGCTCGTGATTCCGCACCTGATCTGGCTGTACCTCTACGGCATCGCGGCCTCGGTCGCGGTGCTGATCGCCTGGTTCGCCGCCCTCGTCACCGGCCGCGTGCCGGGAGGACTGCACGACTTCCTCGCCGGGTTCCTGCGCTACTCGACGCGTGTCACGGCGTACGTCTTCCTGCTCGCCGACCCGTGGCCGCCGTTCTCGTCGGCGCAGGCGTACCCGGTCGACGTCCGCGTCGATCCGGCGCAGGAGCAGAGCAGGGTCACCGTGCTCTTCCGGCTCGTCCTCGCGATCCCGGCGCTCATCCTCGTGTACGTGTTCCGCCTCGTGAACCAGATCGTCGCCTTCCTCGCCTGGTTCTACTGCCTCGCCCTCGGACGCATGAACGAGGGGATGCGGAACATCAGCGCGTGGCTCTTGCGCTACGAGGTGCAGACGTACGCATACCTGCTCCTCCTCACCGGCCGGTACCCGAGCCTGGCGGGGGCGCCGACCGCCTAGCCCGGACGGGATCCGCCGAAGCGCTCGCGGAGGCCGCGCGCGTACCACGCCTCCCAGCCCTCGGCGGGCGCCGCGGCGGCGTACTCGCGCTCGAGCTCGACGAGGGCGTGGACGAGATGGCTTCGGATCGGCTTCGCGCCGAGCTCCTCCGGGAGCTCCGACAGCTCCACGAGCCAGTCGGCGTACCACGAGGCCCAGTCCGGGTCGTCGCCGTCGACGATGCGGTAGACGGCGTGATGCGTCTCCGCCGCCTCGTGCAGCAGCTCTGCGATCCGGTCCACGTGCATATTCAATACGGCTTCGGGAATGCGCGGATCGCGTCGAGGCCGCCGCGCAGGAACGTGATCGCCTCGTCGATGACCGCGATCGCCTGCGCTCGCGACGCCGACTGGGAACGCGCGCGGTAGCGATGCTCGTACACCGCCGTGAACGCTGCGATCACCGCTGCGGTGACGAGCTGCGGCCGCAGGTCGTCGACGTTCTCGCCGAGCTCCTCCGCCATCGCCGACGCGATCAGCTCGCCGAGCGCACCCTGCCGCATACGCTGGTGCGAGAGCAGGAGCTCGTCGTGGCGCACGATCTCCCAGCGGATGCGCGCCTGCTTGTCGAACCGGCTGAGGTTGTCGACGACGAACGTCCGCAGCGTGTCGAGCGCCGACGAGCTCCCACGGGCCGCCAGTGCCTCGGCCAGGTCGTGCTCGAGCGAGAGATGGTCGGCGAACAGGACGTCCTCCTTCGTCGCGAAGTAGCCGAAGACCGTCCGCTCGGACACCTCGGCGGCTGCCGCGATGTCGGCCACCGTCGTCGCGTGGTAGCCGTGCGCGGAGAAGAGCGTGAGCGCAGTGGAGGCGATCAGCTCGCGCGTGCGCTGCTTCTTCCGCTCCCGCAGCCCCGGAGCAGCTTCGTGCACATCGTCACGTTACCATGATTGCAGTAGATGCAACTTTTCATTCTCTGCTAGAAAGTGCGCCGACCCAGCCCCGCGGCGCACCTGACTGCGCCCACAGCAAAGGAGAGATGATGAGCGCAGTCGCGACTCCCGAGTACGCCGCCCAGCCCGAGCTCCACCTCGTCCCCCGTTCCGCCGAGGCGCTCGCCGAGAAGGAGATGTACCGCTGGATGCTGTGGTTCGGGCTGCCTTCGCTCGTGGCGGCGGTCTTCGTCGGGGTCGTGTTCGCGACCGGCTCGATGTGGTGGATCGGCGGCGCAATCGCCGGCGTCCTCGGCGCGATCTCCGTGCTCATCTGGCTCGCGATGAGCTCCTGCACGAACCAGAGCTGACGCGACTGCCGCGCGGCGCCGGCGCCGCGAACTAGGGTCTGCGCGTGGACCAGCGCATGCTCGGGCGCACAGGCGTCAGCGTCAGCGAGCTGTGCCTCGGCGCGATGATGTTCGGCGCGTGGGGGAACGCCGATCACGGCGACTCGATCAGGATCATCCATCGGGCACTCGACGCCGGGATCAACTTCATCGACACCGCCGACGTCTACTCGCACGGCGAGTCCGAAGAGATCGTCGCCAAGGCGCTGGACGGCCGTCGCGACCGCGTGGTGCTCGCCACGAAGGTGCACGGCGCGATGGGAGACGACGCCAACGAGCGCGGCAACTCGCGCCGCTGGATCGTGCGCGAGTGCGAGGCGAGCCTCCGCCGGCTTCGTACCGACTGGATCGACCTGTACCAGATCCACCGCTGGGATCCGCACACCGACCACGACGAGACGCTCGGCGCGCTGACCGATCTCGTCCGCGCCGGCAAGGTCCGGTACTTCGGGTCGTCGACGTATCCGCCGAGCCAGATCGTCGCCGCGCAATGGGTCGCGGCCGAGCGCGGCCGGGAGCGCTTCGTGTGCGAGCAGCCGCCGTACTCGCTGCTCGTGCGCGGCGTCGAGGCGGAGGTGCTCCCGCTCTGCCGGCACTTCGGGATGGGCGTCATCCCGTGGAGCCCGCTCGCGGGCGGGTGGCTGACGGGCCGGTGGCGCAAGGGGCAGGAGGCGCCGTCGAGCACGCGTGCGCAGCGACTGCCTCAGCGGTACGACCTCTCGCGCCCCACGAACCAGCGCAAGCTCGAGGCGACAGAGGCACTCGCGCAGCTGGCCGAGGAGGCGGGGATGTCGCTGATCCACCTCGCGATCGCGTTCGTCCTCAACCATCCGGCGGTGACTGCCGCGATCATCGGCCCGCGGACGATGGAGCAGCTCGAGAGCCAGCTCGGCGCAGCCGACGTGACGCTCGATCGCGTGCTCCTCGACCGGATCGACGAGATCGTCCCGCCGGGGACGAACTTCAGCTACGACGACGCAGGCTTCGTGCCACCGGCCGTTGCCGACCCGTCGCTGCGCCGCCGCGCCTGACCGCCGCCGGTCGTGGGCGAGATGAGAGAGCGAATGCTGCGCGGCGAGCTCTACGTCGCCGACGATCCGGATCTCGCGACGGACTTCGCGCGCGCGCAGGAGCTGCTCGACCGCTACAACCGCACGCTCCACGCCGAGCAGGACGAGCGCGACGCGATCCTCCGCGAGCTCGTCGGCGATCTCGGCGACGGCGTCGTGATCCGGCCCCCGTTCCGGTGCGAGTACGGCAATCGCGTCTCGATCGGAGCCGGCACGTTCGTCAACTACGACTGCCTCATGCTCGACGTCGCGCCGATCACGATCGGGTGCGCCTGCCAGATCGCCACGCGGGTGCAGCTGCTGACGGCGACGCATCCGGTCGATCCGTTGCCGCGGCGGGCCGGCTGGGAGTCGGGTGCGCCGATCGTCCTCCGCGACAACGTCTGGCTCGGCGGCGGCGTGATCGTCTGCCCGGGCGTGACGATCGGCGAGGACACCGTCGTCGGCGCCGGCGGCGTCGTCACGCGCGACCTTCCTGCGGGAGTCGTCGCCGCCGGCGTGCCCGCCCGCGTCATCCGCGAGATCTCCGAGCGGGACCGGGTCGAGGTGCCCGAAGGGCCGGCTACAGCGTCTTGAACTGCTCGAACGGCTGGCGGCAGCGCTCGCAGTAGCGGATCGAGCGGCACGGCGTCGGCCCGAAGATGTTCTCGAGCAGCGTCTCGGCGGAGCCGCAGTAGGGGCACCGGAACGCCTTCGACTGCAGCTGGACGAGGCTCGGGGCGTCGGCCGCGCGCGGTGCGGGCGGCGCGAAGCCGGCCGCGCGGAGCTTCTCGCGGCCTGCGGGCGTGATCCGGTCGGTCGTCCACGCATCGCCCTGCGCGATCTCGACCGAGGGCACCGCGCCGATCTCGGCGAGGCGCGCCTCGACCGCGCGCTGCATCGCGGCGAGCGCGGGACAGCCGAGGAACGTCGGTGCGAGCGTCACGCTCACCCGGTCGCCGTCGAGGCGCACGTCGCGCACGACCCCGAGATCGACGAGCGAGATCACCGGGATCTCCGGATCCGGCACCCGCTCGAGCGCGGCCCACACCGCGTCGGGGGTCACCATTCGGCGCCCGGCGCGGACCTGCGCACGCTCGTCATCTCCTCCCACAGGTCGGTGAAGAGCGGCGTGCCCGAGCCTCGTTCGGCGTCGAGGTACGGCTGCAGCTCGTCGATCGCCTCCCGGAACCGGGGCTCGTCGCGCAGCCGCTCCGCCCACAGCTCCGCGTGCATCCGGTGGTAGACCTCCTCGCGGTCCATCTTCGCCGCGAGCCCCGCGACGAGCTCGTCGTCCGACCGCATCAGCGCCTCGATCCGGGCGCGGTCAGCCTGCTCGTAGAGGTACCGGCGCGCGATCGCCTGCGCCCAGTCGAGGAGGCGAAGCTGTACGAGCGGCGAGCAGAGGTACTCGCCGGGACTGCGGTCGAAGGCGAGCTCGTCCGCCGTCGTCCCGAGCTCGCGGGCCGCGAGCTCGTACGCCGCGCGCGCGTGCCCGATCTCGTTCTGCGCGATCGAGGAGAACGCGACGTCCTCCTCGAGAGTCGGCGCGATGCCGGTCCACTCCGAGTCGCGCCAGCCGACGACGAGCTCGTCGTCAGCGAGCTCGAGAAGCGTCCGCACCCGCTTCGACTCGTCCACGGGCCTCCTTCAGGCGCGCCTTCAGCGAGTAGCCGTCGACGCGCCGGTACTTGAGGTCGAACTCGTCCGGGAAGTCGTGCACCTCGTGCACGGCGTCGCGCGCGACGATCCACAGCGCCTCGGATTCGCCGCGCCGGCCGTACTGCTCCCGTGCCCACGCCTCCGCGAACGCCGCGTCGGGCGCCTCGATCGAGCCGGCGTGCTCGAACGGCTTGCCCTTCTTCTCCTGCCTGAACACCTCCCACACGATCACGCCGCCAGCACCGCCTCGCGTACCCACCGCTCCTGCTCGAGGAAGCGGCGCCGCAGAGCGAGCCGCTCCGCCGACCGCGGGCCGTGCCCGGTGACGACCGCCTTCAGCTCGTCCCAGTCCGGCTCCGTGTACTCCCACACGCCGTCGTCGCGGCGGCGGAGCGCGGGGTCCGGGACCGTCAGGCCGAGCTCCCGGATCTGCGGTACGTAGCCCTCGAGGAACTGCTGGCGAGCGTCCTCGTTCGCCTGCGACTTGATCCGCCACTGGATCATCGGGTCGTCGTTCGCGGCGATCTTCGTCCCGTGGAACTGCATCAGCGGGCCCCACCAGCGGTCGATCGCCTCCTGGACGAGCTCGCGCTGTGCCTCGGTGCCGTTCACGAGCGTGAGCACGACGTCGCGGCCGTGCAGGATGTGGAACGACTCCTCCCAGCAGATCTTCTTCATGATCCGCGCGTACGGCGCGTACGAGCACTTGAGGAGCGCCTTCTGCGAGATGATCGCCGCCGCGTCGACGAGCCAGGCGATCACGCCGACGTCGCCCCACGTCTGCGTCGGGTAGTGGAAGACGTTGTGGAACTTCGCCTCGCCCGCGACGAGCTCCGAGAGGCACTGCTCGCGCGGCTTGCCCAGGTCCTCGACGACGCGGAAGATCAGCTGCGCGTGGCCGACCTCGTCCTGCACCTTCGCCGTCAGAGCGAGCTTCCGCTGGAGCGTCGGGGCGCGGAGGATCCACTCCCGCTCGGGCAGCACGCCCATGAGCTCGGAGCTCCCGTGCATCTGCACGAACTTGACGAGCCGGGCGCGGTACTCGTCGGGCATCCAGTCGCCGGCCTCGACCTGGCCGCCGCCGTGGAGGTGCTCGATGAACTCCGCCTCGGTCAACCTACCGGTCGGTAGGCTAGCGCACGCCGATGGCCACACGGCGCGAGGAGCTGACCCGCACCGCCGCCCGCCTCTTCGCCGAGCGGGGCTACCACGGCACCTCGCTCGCCGACCTGGCGGAGGCGCTCGGGATCCAGAAGGCGTCGCTCTACCACCACATCGACTCGAAGGAGGACCTCCTGTGGGAGGTCGCGCGGGGCGGGGCGGAGGCGTTCCACGCCGCCCTCGACGGCGTTCCGGACGGGCTGCCGGCGGGCGAGACGATCCGGCGCGCCCTGCGGGCGCACCTCGGCGTCGTCGCCGCGCAGCTCGACGTGGCGACCGTGTTCGTGCGCGAGTGGCGCGCGCTCGGCGGCGAGCGGCGGGAGCGATTCGTCGCGGAGCGGCGCCGCTACGAGGACCGGATCCGCGACCTCTTCCGCGACGGCGTCGAGCGCGGCGAGCTGCGTCCCGACCTCGACGTCGCGAGCGCGGCGCTGCTCCTCCTGTCGGCCGCGAACTGGGCCTACACGTGGCTTCGTCCCGACGCGGACACGGACGAGCTCGCCGACCGTTTCCTCGACGTCCTGCTCGACGGCATGCGCGGCTACGCGACCCCCGGTTAGCCTCCGGCTGCGGTGAAGCGCGTTGTCCTGATCGTGAACCCGTACTCCACCGGGGTCGATCGTGCGCAGGCCGAGCGCGTCGCGGCGGCGCTGCGCGACGGGGCAGAGGTCGAGGTGCGCGAGACGGAGGGGCCGGGGCACGCGACGTCGCTCGCGGCGGAGGCAGCCGAGCGCGCCGACGCGATCGCCGTCTACTCCGGCGACGGCACCTACAACGAGGCCGTGAACGGCGCTGCCGGCCGTGTGCCGTTCGGGTTCGTCCCCGGGGGCGGCGCGAGCGTCTTCCCGCGCGCCCTCGGCCTCGCGCGCGACCCGGCCGCCGCAGCCGCCTCGATCGCGGCGGCGTTGTCGCAGGGCCGAACACGCTCGATCGCCCTCGGCCGCGTCAACGGCAGACGGTTCCTCTTCTCGGCGGGGCTCGGGCTCGACGCGGAGGCGGTGCGCCGTGTCAACGGCCGCGGCCGGACGACCGACGGCCGGCGTGCGAGCAACTTCGTCTTCGCCGTGACGGTCGCGCGCACGCTCGTCGAGCGCCGGCTGCGGATGGAGCCGCAGATCGACATCGAGGGGTACGGGCGGGCGGCGTTCCTCTTCGTCGCGAACGGGCACCCGTACACGTACGCGGGCCCGGTTCCCTTCACGCTGATGCGCGAGGCGCAGTTCGAGGCCGGCCTCGACTTCGTCGCCCCGCGCGAGGTGCGGCCGCGGCACGTGCCGCAACTGCTCGTGCACATGTTTCGCGGCACGAGCGCCGGCGATCCCCGGGTGCTCGCCGGTCACGATCTCGACGCGTTCACGG
>Ga0070741_10019458_pt1 | contig 10832 bp, 19 predicted proteins | sample Coa_R1_4_FD_66440 | JGI IMG/M metagenome (GOLD analysis project Ga0070741, IMG submission 66440) | Surface soil microbial communities from Centralia Pennsylvania, which are recovering from an underground coalmine fire - Coalmine... | ecosystem: Environmental > Terrestrial > Soil > Unclassified ...
CGTGGAGAGCGTCCACAGGGCGACCGACCACCGCGTGGAGAGCGTCCACAGGGCGACCGACCACCGCGTGGAGAGCGTCCACAGGGCGACCGACCACCGCGTGGAGAGCGTCCGCAGGGAGAGAGGCCACCACGTGGAGAGCGTCCACAGGGCGACCGGCCACCGCGTGGAGAGCGTCCGCAGGGAGAGAGGCCACCACGTGGTCCACGTCCTGAGCGCAGCGAACGAGCAGAGCGTCCTGAGCAAGCTCCTGAAGCCACTGGTACAATCACGCCAGCAGTAGAAACGACGCCGCCACCGACACCACCGGCCACCGACACCGGGACTGCTCAGAGCGAAGAGAGGGAGAGCTAAGCCATGTTACTGGCACCGAAACGTACAAAGTATCGTCGGCAGCATCGCGGTCACATGAGAGGGACCGCCCAACGCGGCAACACGATCTCTTTCGGCGAATTTGCGCTGCAAGCGCAAGAGGCTTGCTGGATGGAGGCTCGCCAGATAGAGTCAGCGCGTATTGCGCTTACCCGCTACATGAAGCGTGGTGGAAAAGTCTGGATACGTGTCTTTCCAGATAAACCAGTTACCGCCAAGCCAGCAGAAACGCGTATGGGTAGCGGTAAAGGTGCTGTCGATCACTGGGTTGCAGTCGTCAAGCCTGGGCGTATCATCTTCGAGATTGGCGGCGTAAGTGAAGAGATCGCCAAAGAAGCAGCACGCCTGGCAAGTCATAAACTACCAATTAAAACGCGCTTTATCACGAGAGGGGAGGCGGAAAGTGTCGAAGCTTAACGAACGCCGTAAGCAGATTCTTGACATGAATGCCGCAGAAGCGCAAAGAGAGCTGCAAGAACTGCGGCGCAAACTGTTCACTCTCCGCTTGCAAAAGCAGCGTGGTGAAGTGAAGAATGGCCGTGTGTTTGCACAGACGCGTAAAGATATCGCACGTTTGCTGCATCACCTCACCGTGTTGGAGAATGAATAATGGCACAGCAGAGTGGAACTGCCACGCCCGAGGCCCCGAAAAAGAGCCGTCGCCAGCAAAAAGTTGGGCTCGTGGTCAGCAATAAAATGGAAAAGACGATTGTCGTCGCCGTTGAATCATTAAAGAAGCATCGTATCTATAAGAGAACTTATAAGCAAACGAAGCGCTTCCATGTACATGATGAAGAAAATACTTGTCAGGTAGGCGACCTGGTGCGCATCGAAGAGAGCCGCCCGTTAAGCAAAACCAAACGTTGGCGCTTAATTGAGATTATTAAGCGGGGCAGCGGCGTCGTACCAGTAGAGGAAGTGGTGGCTGAGGTCGATCCTACCCTGTCGGAATCTGAAGAAGAGTAGACAGCATAGGGAGGGAATAAAGCATGATCCAGCCACAAACACGCCTGAAAGTCGCCGACAATACTGGCGCAAAAGAAATAATGTGTATTCGCGTTATGAGTGGTTCTAGAAAGCGCTATGCCGAGGTAGGAGATATCATCAAGGCCTCAGTCAAGCAGGCAGCACCCAACGGTCAGGTAAAAAAGGGTGAGGTCGTCAATGCTGTGGTTGTGCGTGTGTCAAAGGAATATGTGCGTCCAGACGGGTCGCATATTCGCTTTGACGAAAACGCGGCTGTGCTCCTCGCGCCCGGTAACAACCCGCGTGGCACGCGTATCTTTGGACCGGTAGCCCGCGAGTTGCGCGAAAAGAACTTCATGAGACTGGTTTCGCTTGCGCCTGAAGTGCTGTAACGAGGAAGAAGATGGCAACAAAACAGAAGGAAAAGAAGCCGCTCCACCTTGGCAAGATGAACATCAAAAAGGGTGACACCGTTTTGATTTTGACTGGCAAGGATAAAGGGAAGGAAGGAACTGTTTCGCGAGCGATGCCACAGGTCAGCAAGGTCATCGTTGAGGGCCTCAACATCGTCAAGAAACACGTTCGTCCGCAGGGCCAGACGCGGCAGGGTGGCGTGATCGAGAAGGCAATGCCGATACACGTCTCCAATGTCATGCTCAAGTGCACAGAGTGCGGCGAACCCACGCGTGTTGCACACGACCGTCGCCCGCTTGGAGCGGACCAGAAACTGCGTTCGGTACGTGTCTGCAAGAAATGCCATAAGGAAATACAAGATCGGACGAGGAGTAGTTAAATGGCATCACGCATGAAAGAAAAGTATCGCCAGGAAGTTGCGCCGTCCCTGCGTAAGGAATTTGACTACAAAAATCCGATGCAGGTACCGGGCATCAACAAAGTGGTTGTCAATATTGGCATGGGCGAAGTCATCCAGAATGCCAAGGCGATGGATGCAGCAATCTCCGACCTTGCGACGATCACCGGGCAGCGCCCCGTGATCACGCGCGCCAAGCGCTCGGTTGCCGCATTCAAGCTGCGCGAAGGTATGCAGATTGGCTGCATGGTCACCCTGCGCGGCGAACGCATGTATCAATTTCTTGACAAACTCATTAATGTCGCCTTGCCGCGCTTGCGCGACTTCCAGGGAGTTTCCCAGGATGCCTTCGATGGACGCGGTAACTACACATTGGGTTTGCGTGAACAATTGGTCTTTCCTGAGATTGACTACGACAAGGTCGACAAGGTACGCGGCATGGAAGTGAGTATCGTCACCACCGCGCGCACCGATCAAGAAGGACGACGGCTGCTCGCACTGATGGGCATGCCCTTTAAGAAGTAACGCTGGAGGGCGGAATGGCAAAAACCTCAATGATTGTAAAGTCGCAGCGCAAGCCCCGTTTCAAGGTGCAGCAGCATAATCGCTGTAAGATTTGCGGGCGACCACGCGCATACATGCGCAAGTTCGGCCTCTGCCGCATCTGCTTCCGCGAGCGTGCGTTGCGTGGCGAACTGCCTGGTGTGACGAAATCGAGCTGGTAAAATTCGCGAAGATGAAAGGCACGAGGGCCTTCGCTCCTTCGTGTGGAATTGTGGAGGATGATCCATGAACATGACTGATCCCATTGCGGATATGCTTACGCGCATTCGTAATGCGGCAACAGCAAAGCATACTCGCGTACTGATTCCGGCCTCGAAAATGAAGCTGGGTATTGCGCGCGTGCTAAAAGAAGAAGGATATATTAAAGATATCGAAGTCCTGAGAGATAATCCGCAGGGAACGCTGCGTTTGACGCTGCGTTATGTAGACAAAAAGCCGGTCCTGACACAACTCAAGCGCGTCAGCAAACCCGGTCTGCGTGTTTACACAAAGAAAGCGGTTATTCCTCGGGTACGTGGTGGTCTGGGGATCGCCATACTTTCGACGCCAAAGGGATTGATGACCGGCACAAGCGCCTATAAGCAAGGTCTTGGTGGCGAGGTCGTCTGCTACGTCTGGTAGAGGGAGGTTATAGAATGTCTCGTATTGGACGTGCTCCAATTACTGTGCCCGCGAAGGTACAGGTGAACTGGACCGAAGATAACCTGGTCACAGTCAAGGGTCCCAAGGGCGAGTTGTCACAGCGGGTTGACCCTGAACTGACTATCAAGCTTGAAAATGGGACGTTAGAGGTGACCCGCCCTTCGGACAGCAAACGGCATAAAGCCATACATGGTCTCTATCGTACCCTCATCAACAATATGGTTGTGGGTGTCACAAATGGCTTCACCAAGCAATTGGAGATTCATGGTGTCGGCTATCGTGCCGCTAAAGTTGGTAATAACCTGGTCATCCAGGTTGGTTACTCTCACCCGGTAGAGGTGCAGGCACCAGATGGCATCACCCTCTCGGTTGATGGCGTGGATGCAGCAACCAAAGCTACGAAGGTCAGCGTAAGTGGCATTGACAAACACCAGGTCGGTGAGGTAGCAGCAGCTATTCGGCGCATCCGCAAACCAGAGCCATACAAGGGCAAAGGTATTCGCTATGCGAACGAGAAGATCCGGCGCAAAGTCGGTAAAGCTGGTAAAGTCGGCGGTAAGAAAAAGTAACTGTCGTCGTTGTCATTGTTGTTATCTCAATTCATAACACTGGCAATCATAAAGAATGAACTCGCGCAACTGAGAGGCATAGGGAGCGACGTAGTGCCGACCACGTAGCTCAGTACAACCTCTCGTGTCGCGCTTCTGGTGAAGAAAGGGGATTGCGAAAGACAGGAAAGCGTGTTTTTCGCAATGGCATAATGAAGAAACAATTTCATGCAAACAAGGCAAGGCAGCGGCGGCACCTGCGCTTACGACGCCGGTTGGAAGGCAGTACAGAGCGTCCACGCCTGAACGTATTCCGCAGTGGACAGCATATCTATGCACAGGTCATAGATGATGTGACAGGGCAGACGTTAGTATCGGCATCTTCACTTGAGGAGAGCCTGCGTAATTTCAAACCTGCCCAGCCAGCTCAAGCTGTCCGGCAAGAAAAAGCCGAGCGAGGCGAAGCGCCAGTAGAGCAAGCGGCCGAAGCGGCCCCAGCTAAAGGGAAAGGCGCGAAAGCAGCGCCAAAGGCTCAAGCAAAAGGCGGACAGCAGCAAAAAGGCGGCAAGGGAGCACCAGCAGCTTATGGTGCCCAGACAAAAACCGTGTTGCCCCAGGCGCAAAAAGGCGAGGCTAAGAGCCAGGTGGAGCAGTTAGCGGCAATCGCGAATAACCGTAAGGTCGCACTCGCGCGCGAAGTAGGCAAACTGGTTGCCCAGCGTGCGAAAGAAAAAGGAGTGACCCAGGTTGTCTTTGATCGTGGTGGGTATGCCTATCATGGACGAGTAGCTGCGGTTGCTGAAGGTGCTCGTGAAGTAGGCTTGAATTTCTAGGGCGCGAGGGCACCTTAGAGGGAGAAAAAGACGAAAACATGGCAAGAATAGATGCATCAAAACTAAACCTGGAAGAGTTCGTAGTTGAAGTCAGCCGCGTCTCCAAGGTTGTCAAAGGTGGCCGACGCTTTAGTATCCGCGCCCTGGTGGTAGTAGGTGATCGTAATGGGCATGTTGGCTTTGGCTTTGGCAAGGCCAGCGAATATACCGAGGCGATCCGCAAGGGGGTAGAGGATGCGAAAAAGCATCTGATCGAGGTGCCTCTGTCTGGCACGACCATCCCCTTTATGATCAAGACGACCTTTGGTGCTTCAGAAGTGTTGCTCAAACCTGCTGCACCCGGTACAGGCGTGATTGCTGGTGGTGCTGTGCGCGCGGTCGTGGAATACGCGGGAATACGCGATATCCTGACAAAGACGCTTGGCAGCACGAATAAGGCCAATACTGTGCAGGCCTGTATTAATGGATTGCGCGAACTTCGCTCGCCGGATGAAGAGGCGGCACGCCGTGGCAAAACCGTCGTTGATATTCTTGGCAAGAAGCGTGCAGAGATGTTGGCAGTAGCCGCAGCTAACGCCGCCGAACAGGCTGCCGCAGTCCGTGCGGCTCGCGAGGAAGAGACCCGCGAAGCCCGAGCGACATCTGGCCACCGTGACCGACGGGGTGGTGGCGAACGCGGTGAGCGACGCGGCAGTGGCGAGCGAGGCGAACGTCGCGGTGGTGGCGAGCGCCGTCGATAGGAGTTTTTGTAATGGCAAAACTGCGTGTAAAATGGGTCAAAAGCGCTATTGGCTACCCAAAAGACCAGAAAGCGACGATTCAATCGTTGGGATTTCGTAAGCTCCAGCAGACTGTTGAACATGAAGATCATCCCGCATTGCGCGGCATGCTTCGCAAGGTAAGTCACCTGGTGCAGGTAGAGGAGATTATTCAGTGAGACTCTCTGATTTGCGGCCCGCTCCTGGTTCGCACAAAGTTGCAAGACGCGTAGGCCGTGGACATGGTTCCGGTCGCGGTAAGACCGCTGGCCGTGGTACCAAGGGCCAGAAGGCGCGCACTGGCGGCTCGATCAATCGCTCGTTTAACGGCGGTCAGACGCGCCTGTCCAAGCGTTTACCTTTCCTGCGTGGTATTGGTGCGGCCAGGAACAGCTTCCCGTTCCGCGATGAGTATGCGATTATTAATGTGGAAGATCTCAGCGTGTTTGACGCTGGCAGCCAGGTGCGACCCGAAAATCTGGTTGAAAGTGATTTGATGACGAAGGCCGAGAGCAAGGGCTTGATCAAAGTGCTGGGCAACGGTGAAATCGACCGTGCCTTGACAGTACACGCGCACAAGTTCTCTGAGAGCGCGCGCGCGAAGATCGAGGCTGCTGGTGGCAGTGTAGAGATCATTCCGGTCAAAGTCTACGAAAAGACCAAGCGGCGAAAAGACGAGCAAGCAAAAACACAGGGACAGGATGCCAGGGCTTAACCCCCTTGGCATCTGCTTCGTAGATAGTTGTATAATATCTTGTGTTTTTATGTCCCTACAAGGAGGCTTGCATGTGGGAACGACTGCGCAGCGTCTGGACGATTCCCGATCTGCGCAACAAAATCTTATTCACCATCGCGATGCTCCTGCTCTCGCGTGTACTCGCACATATAACGGTTCCCTTGACGCCTGACGAACAAACCAAGCTGCTTCAGCTTTTCCAGACCAACTCGAATGGTGGTCTTGGTCAGTTGCTTGGTCTGCTGGATGTCTTTTCCGGTGGGTCGTTGAAGACATTCTCCATCGTCCCGTTTGGGGTCTATCCCTATATTACAGCGACCATCGTGATGCAACTGTTGCAATCGGTGATCCCGGCCTTGCAAAATCTGTCCACGCAAGGTGAGGCTGGGCGTTTACGCTTTAGCCAGATCACGCGTATCATTACCGTGCCACTGGCATTCCTGCAAGCATTGGGGCAGGCAGCTGTTTTCCAGCGAGCAGGCGTGCTCACGAACTTCAGCCTTGTCGATCCGCAGTATGCTCTTGAGTCCTGGTCGATTGTGCTTGCCATTATGGCCGGGACGATGATGCTGGTGTGGTTGGGTGAGCTGATCACCGAAAAAGGCATTGGTAATGGCATCTCGCTGATTATCTTTGCTGGGATCGTGGCAGGTCTGCCGACGGCTTTGCAGAATGAATACGTTGCTCTGACCTCCAGCGGCAATGGCGCGGCTATCGTCAGCGCGGGTGTGTTCCTCATTATCGGTCTGATCACCATTGTTAGTATTGTCTACATCTATCTGGGGCAGCGGCGTGTGCCGGTGCAGTATCCGACCAAGCGCACCGTTGGACGAGGCATGTTAGTCGGTTCGGCGCAAACGACCTACATTCCCATGCAGGTCAACAGTGCCGGGATGATCCCGATCATCTTTGCGCAGTCGATGCTGCTTTTCCCCTCGGTCATCTCGCAATACCTGACCACCAGTAGCGTCACCTGGCTCAAAAATGTCGCGCTGTGGGTCTCCACCTACGTCGTCAATACGACTCAGTGGTGGTACTGGGCGGCGTTCTTCGTTCTCGTGGTGCTCTTCACCTACTTCTATGCTTATGTGTTGTGGCAGCAACAGGATATCCCGGAGAACCTGCGCAAGCAAGGTGCCTTTATTCCTGGATATCGGCCTGGTGAGCCCACCAGCAGGTATCTGACTTCTATTCTCCAGCGTATCACTCTGGCGGGAGCGCTCTTCCTGGGCATCGTGGCAATTCTGCCCACGTTGTCTGGCAATCAGTTGCTTGGCAGTGTTTCACTCCTGATCGTTGTCGGGGTCGTCATGGATACCGTCAGGCAGCTTGAAGCGCAAATGGTGATGCGCAATTATTCCGGTTTTCTGTCTTAGTTAGTGGGAGTTAAGTGACTGTTTCACTGTACTCTCGAATAGTAGCGAACCTGTTGGTACCGTCTTCTGGAGCGCAATGGAGCGCTGCCGCGAGCTTCCGTTGGAGGAAACCCGTGAATATTATCCTGATCGGTGCACAGGGATCTGGGAAAGGTACACAAGCTGAAATCCTTGAACAGACCCTTGGAGTCCACCACGTGGCTAGTGGGGACTTGTTCCGTAAAGCGTTTGACGACAAAACTGAGTTAGGGATACGGGCGAAAGAGTACACTGATCGAGGGGAACTGGTCCCCGATGACATTACAGTCTCGATGGTGCTCACTCGCATCAAGGAGCCAGATTGTGTGAAGGATGGGGTGTTGCTGGATGGCTTCCCGCGTACGATAGCTCAGGCTCAAGCACTGGATAAGGGATTAAAAGATCTCGGTCGAACCATAGATCGCGTCATTTACCTGGAAGTTCCGCGTGATGTGCTCCAGCGCAGGCTGGCGGGTCGCTACATCTGCCGAGCACACCAGCACGTTTACAACATCCATACGAACCCTCCAAAGGTACCGGGGATCTGTGACATCGATGGAAGTGAGTTGTACCAGCGCTCCGACGATCGGGGCGAAGCGGTACAAAAACGTCTGGACATCTTTTTTAACGAGACGATCAACCTTCTCGGTTACTATGATCGCCAGCACAAGGTGATCAAGGTCAATGGCAATCAAAGTATCGAGCGGGTGACACAGAATCTGCTCGCGGCAATCAACAATTATGCTGAGAAAAAACGCTAACGTCTAGCAATAGGATGGTTTATTCATACCTTGGCTTGCGCGAAACTCTGCTTATGTATGAATAAACTATCCCTTAAAGAAAGTCTCATGGCTATCCTGATAAAATCGAAAGAAGAGCGAGAAAAAATACGCGATGCAGGCCGCATTGTTGCTGCTATACTGGCCGAATTGCGTGACGCCGTACGCCCAGGCATAACGACTGCCGAACTTGATCGCCTGAGTGTAGAGGCACTGAAGCATTATGGAGCTAAATCTAGCACTTTAGGCTATAGAGGTTACCCGGCCTCGCTCTGTACGTCTGTAAACGAAGAAGTCGTACATGGTATACCTGGCAATCGTGTACTGAAAGAGGGCGACATTATCAGCATCGACTTTGCTGCCAGTTACAAAGGCTGGCATGCAGATTCAGCGATCACTGTCCCTGTTGGGAAGGTAGAGCCCGATGTGGAACGGCTGCTGAAGGTCACGGAGGAAGCGCTCTACAAAGGTATCGCGGCTGCTCGTGCTGGCAAGCGTTTGCAGGATATTGGTCGAGCTGTTCAACAGCATGTGGAAGGCGCCGGATTCTCTGTCGTGCGCTATTATGGCGGACATGGCGTGGGTCGCAGTATGCACGAAGATCCCCAGGTGCTCAACTACATAGAGCCGCATGCACCAAATAATGTGCTCAAGCCCGGTATGGTCATCGCGATTGAACCGATGGTAATTATGGGCCAGCCGGATACGCTGGTGCTCGATGACGATTGGACCGTTGTAACTGCTGATAAGACCTTTGCCGCTCATTTTGAGCATACAGTTGCTATTACCGAGGGAGAAGCTGATATTCTAACGCTCCGGGACACAAAAGAGCGCGGAAAATAAGGGTGATTCCCCCTCGACATTTCGCAAATGGTATGCTATAATTCGTAGTTGGCAGCAGCAGGTTATCTGCTGCCCTTTTGTACTTGCAAGATATGCTCTAGAGCTTTGATAAAATAGAGGAAATTTTTTCGCTCATCATTTTGCGCAAAATGATAGAGAAAATTGCTCTATCAAAGAAGCAAGCTGTGAAGAAGCAGAAAGAAAAAGAGATTAGTCCCGCCGCTAGGGAAAGGATGTTATGCCAAAAAAGGATGAGATCGAAGTCGAGGGCCGAGTGATAGAAGCCCTCCCCAATGCTATGTTTAAAGTTCAGATCGATGAGCACCACCAGGTCCTGGCAACCCTCTCAGGACGGATGCGCATGAACTTTATACGCATCGTGCCCGGCGATAGGGTGAAAGTTGTGTTGTCACCCTATGACCTGACACGAGGGCGTGTTACCTACCGTACAAAGGGGTAGAAGCAAGAGGTTATCTAGAAGACATCCTTTGTTGTTCCTTTTCTCCTATCGGTATCTTTTTGGATTGGTGCAGGTTGGGTAAGAAGGAGAACGCCTCCGTGTCCTTCCTTTTGCCTTTAATACCCATATGCATTCACAAACGCTGCTAGTGCGGCTGGCGGGGAGGAGTGCGCGCTTCGCGCTCATGTGAATGCAAGGAAATGTAATAAGGAATTTTTGTTTTTATCTCAATATGTATGAGGAGGGCAAGCCATGAAAGTGCGTGCCTCAGTTAAGCCACGTTGTGATGGTTGCCGGGTTATCCGCCGCCATCGCGTAGTGATGGTGATCTGTAGTAAAGATCCTAAACATAAACAGAAACAAGGTTAATACTTTTTCGTTCGTTCCCTTTTGTCCACGTGTAGAGACATATCCTTGCTCTTGTTATATGCTGGGTGAAAGGGAACGAACGAGAGCATTAAGAAGGCGTTTCGAGTTTCATGTCTCAAACCAGATAGGGGAGGGCAAATCTGGGACTCGAAACTCGAAGCTGGAGGAGAAGATGGCTAGAATCGCTGGCGTTGACATTCCACGTGAAAAGCGTGTGGAAATTTCGCTGCGCTATATCTATGGTATTGGGCCGACCATGAGCCGTCGCATTTTAGAGCGGACGCGTATTAATCCCGATACCCGTGTAAAAGATCTGACTGAAGAAGAGGTTAACCGCCTACGTGAAGTGATCGACCGCGAATACAAGGTCGAGGGAGATTTACGCCGCGAAGTAGATCAGAACATCAAACGACTGATCGAGATCGGCTGTTATCGTGGTATGCGTCATCGCCGCAATCTGCCAGTACGTGGGCAGCGCACACGCACCAATGCTCGCACTCGTCGCGGACCAAAGAAGACGGTTGCCGGTAAGAAGAAGGCTACAGCCAAGAAGTAGCGCAGGAGGATTGCTGTAACAATGGCAGACAAAAAGAAAACAACAGGCAAAGTCAGGCGGCGTGAACGTAAATCGATCCCGCGTGGACAGGCCCATATCCAGGCGACATTTAATAATACGATTGTGACGCTCACCGACCCCAACGGGAACGTCATTTCCTGGGGCAGCGCAGGCAGTCAGGGCTTCAAAGGTTCCCGTAAG
>Ga0070741_10019459_pt1 | contig 10831 bp, 9 predicted proteins | sample Coa_R1_4_FD_66440 | JGI IMG/M metagenome (GOLD analysis project Ga0070741, IMG submission 66440) | Surface soil microbial communities from Centralia Pennsylvania, which are recovering from an underground coalmine fire - Coalmine... | ecosystem: Environmental > Terrestrial > Soil > Unclassified ...
AATTTCATCGACGGTCCGCACGCCGAGATCGGCTGTAATCAGGGTATATTCCAGCTCTTCTAGCAGTTCGGCATCAATTTCTTTTCTGCCTGAAAGGACGTCTTCAATACGGTCCACCAATCCGGAGCGGGTCTTTTGAATACCCGCTTTGAGCCGGTCAAGCAGATTGGGTTCGCTCGGGACCGACCCGAAAAGCGTCTGAATTGCCATGTTTGATGAAGAAACGAGGTGAAGGTACTCTTAGGTTCAGTTTAACTTTCGGTCCACCGTAGCCCGTACCGGCCGTAAGGCTCGAAGTACTTCTCGGACTGTTCTCAATGCCACTTTCCAGCCAATACTGCGAACATGAGCGGTGTAGCGACTATTGGCTTCCCACCCCTGCCCCCGCCGTTACCTCGTGAGGCCACTAAACTACGTTCGCCGTCAGCATTTTTGTTCAAAATATTCCTAGCTGCACTGGTAATTGGGTTCGTTTCGCAAAATGCCGGCCCGCACTGGCTCAAGGCTATTTTCCGGCCACAGCCGGTCGGGACATCTAGAACTGCTCTTTTACTTCCGCTGGCGCTGATCCTGTCGGTCTTATTGCACGAAATCGGGCATTTGCTGCCCTCCGTGGGCTTCGGATTTAATGTAGCGCGAGTTACGCTCGGTCCTATAAGTGTGATTCAGCTTCATGGCCGCTGGACGCTGCAGTACTCACATAGCTGGTTCCGCGCGTCGGTTTCGGCAATACCTACGGATCTGCGCGCTTGGCGCGCGCGGATGCTCATCGTCGTCGCTGGCGGTCCTATCGCCACATTGGGCATTTTTCTGACGGCAGTTTATTTACTCGATGTGCTGCGTCCAGCAGGTTCCGCCGGCTATTTTCTTTCGGTACTCGGCGAGATCAACCTTTTTCTTTTCGTTCTTGGACTCATTCCGAACGCCTCCGATGCTTCTGTGCGAAATGACGCCAGGCTCTTCATTACCTTAGTTCGAAACGGTTTTGATGCGGAACAGATTCGCCTCTATCACGCTGTCACTCAATTGCAAGTTGCCGGGGTTCGTCCGCGAGATTATCCTCGGCAATTACTAGCGCCCTTGGCTGTCGCGAATGGCAATCACGATCTCTTGCTCTTTAACGCGCTTACTATTTTTCTATGGGCGCTCGACACGGAAAATACCCTGTTGGCGGATGCATGGGATCAGTACGCCAACTCGCTTATGCAACACCGTCCGCTGCGACTCGGTAATACCGTATTGGCGGAATCGGCTTGTTTCGATTTGCTGCATCGAAACGCCAGTGCAGCTGCCGTTGAAAAGTTGCGAGCGGTGAACTTTGAACTACTTTCGCCGTGGTTACGGCATCGCTCACGCGCTGTCCTGCAGATTGCAACAAGCGCCTGTTTCGATGCACTGACAAACCTTCAAATTGCCCGAAACCACTTATCCCCTCCGTCACCCTACTTCCAATTTGAGTTGGCAACCTTAGATCTTTTGGAACGTCAGACTAAAATTGGACACCCTGTCCTGGGAGCTGCGGCTACAGCGGCAGCTTGATTCCAAGCGCCGTTGCTGAAACGATTGCCTCGAACGTGCTATCCAAGTTAGTGAGAGCGTTACGGCGCGAACGCTCCGCGACATGAAACGACATGCCTACCGTGGGTCCAGTAAATGCCACTACTCGTCGCCGGTTAGGCATTCTCTTTTCTCTGCCCCTCGCATTTAGTCTTCTTTTTTTCTCGCTCACGCTGGCGACCGAGCACACCGACGTCAACCTTCTCAGGACGAGCAATCTCACTTCTTGTGTCGAACAATTGGATTCGCTTGCCAATGATGCCCAGGCAGGTGAAGGCGGATTTCTAGTCACCGGCGACGAGCGGTATTTGTCGACGTTCGAGCAGGCGAGCGCAATGTTGCCGACCCAAATAGATGCGTGTAGCCATGCCGCTGAGGACAGGTCTAAAGATGTTCGGCACCAAATCGCTGAGACAAGTACCTTGGTTCAAAAGCGCTTTGCGCAGGCTGATCTTGTGTTGAACGTTCAGAAGACGAAGGGATTTGCGGCCGCCGTAGACGCGATGAGGAGGGATCAGTCGGAAGTGACGATGAACGACATCCGCCGTCAGATCGGTGACCTTCAGCGCAGGTTCGCCGGAGAGCAAACGGATTATCTAGACAATCAACGCAGTCTAACCCGCTGGGCTTATCTGATGTTCGTTGCCGGAACCTTGATCCTCATTGTCGTAATGTTCTGGCTCTATAACGCTCTGCTCTCCTATCTCCACGGCCGGGATGTCGCGAACGCGGAGTTGCAGCGCGTCAATGCCGAATTAGAGAGCCGCATAGACGAGCGTACACAGGATCTCACTCGCGCTAACGAAGAGTTACAGCAGTTCGCTTATGTCGCCAGCCACGATTTGCAGGAGCCGCTTCGAACCATCACGAGCTTTACTCAATTGCTAGAGGCTCGCTACAAGGGACATTTGGACGAAGACGCTGATGAGTTCATCGGATATATCGTGAGTTCCTCCCGCCGGATGACGGATCTTATCAACGGCCTTCTAGCATTAGGGCGGTTGCGCAAAGCAGGGCAGGCAACCACCCCCATATCGTTCGAAAATCTTTTGCAGGAAGCGGAAATCAGTCTACAGGCCTCCATTCGTGAAAGCGGAGCTGAGATTCAGAGTGACCCGCTGCCGTCTTTGGTTGTTGACAAAGTTCAATTCGCTCAGGTGCTGCAAAACCTGATTTCAAACGCGATCAAGTATCGCCGTGACGAGCCTCCACGAATCGTAATTCACGCTCGACGCGACATCGCGAGTTGGATCTTTTCCGTCGCCGATAACGGCCGCGGGTTCAATCAGCAATTTGCCGAGCGCATCTTCGGTCTGTTCCAACGCCTTCACACGCGCGATGTCGATGGTACCGGAATGGGGCTATCGATAGCACGGCGTATATTAGAGCGGCACGGCGGTCGAATCTGGGCCGAGTCAAAGGAAGGCGTGGGTTCCACGTTCTATTTCAGCCTGCCGCTAAGTCTTGAAAAGAGCCGCGAAGCGGACGATGTGCAAGAACCGGCAGCAAAAAGTGCGTGAAGGGGGCTTCGACTTAATTCGGCGCTCAAGCAGTTCAGAATCCAGCGCCGTCAGGTGTTAGCTTCGCGCGTGCTTCGCGGGCAAAATGGACGAATGCTCCCGCCGCGCCATCCAGTTCGGGGCCGTGAGGATAAACGAATTGAAATAAGCGCTCAATATTGAAGCCGTTAATCGCAAGTGCCGCAATACGTGCGCATTGTTCGTTCCGGAGAGCCCAGCGCGACAGAAATCCAATTCCGAGGCCGGCCTCAATTGCCGACTTAATAGCCTCGGTGGAATCAAGTTCCATCCGGATATGCAGGTTGCGCAGATTGACTCCAGCGGCTCGAAGCGCATCTTCCACCACGCGCCTGGTGCCTGATCCTGACTCGCGCATTAACAGTGGACGTTCTGCAACGTCATCCAATGTCGGCGCGGGATTTCTTTTAAGTACGGGATCAAAAATAGAAACCACCGCGACGATTTCGTCTTTGAGAAACGGTTCTACTTTCAGATCGCTGGTGCTGACCGGCCCTTCGGTGAGCCCGAGTTGGATTCGCCGCTGCATAAGTTGCGTCACGATCTGATCGGTGTTTCCACTCGTCGCGGTTAGTTCTACGCGTGAATACCGTTCGAGGAAACCGGCAAGTAGGCGAGGCAGCACATACTGAGCGATGGTTGTCGAAGCGCCTAAGGAAAGCCGATCGCGGAGCTCGCCGTTTAGCTTGCCAATATCCCGCAGCGCTTCTTGCGAAAGCCGGTTCGCCTGAATGGCGAAGTCTCGCAAACGCTTGCCTGCGGCAGTCAGGGTGACGCCTGTTGCAGAACGGTCGAATAAACGGACACCGACTTCTTCTTCTAGGGCTTTGACGTGCGATGTGACCGATGGCTGAGTGATATGGAGCACCTCGGCTGCCTGCGTGAAATTAAGCCGCTCCGCGACAACGCGAAACACAGTCAGGCGAAAACTCTCAAGCGGGGACATGTAGAGGGTGTCTCGACGATTGTAAGCTTACAAAGGTGGACAAGGGACTCAGCCGGCGCAAATTTGGAGTTGCTCTTGCGGGGGTTGCTGCCGCAGCCGCCGCCACTCCAAACCAAAAAAAGAACGGAATGACAAAGCAAACCTGGGGTAAGGGGCCGAACGGTGAACAAGTAGAGCTGTATACGCTACGCAACGCGAACGGCATTGAAACAAGCATCACGAACTACGGTTGCCGGATTGTAACGCTCAAAACGCCGGATCGGGACCGACAATTCGCCGACGTCGTTCTCGGCTTCGACAATCTGTCTCAGTACCTCGACAAAAATCCCTTCTTTGGCGCTATTGCCGGGCGTTACGCCAACCGAATCGCAAACGGCCAATTTCAGCTTGACGGCCATACCTACAAGCTGGCAAAGAACAACGGCGAAAACACTCTTCACGGCGGTCTGGTCGGCTTCGACAAGAAAGTTTGGGAGCCGCAAGGCGTAACCGGAGCCAATCCCTCGATACGGCTTAAATATGTCAGCAACGACGGCGAAGAGAATTTTCCGGGCACTCTAACCACGTTCGTGACCTATACGCTGACTCAAGACAATGCGCTGAGGATCGACTACGAGGCAACCACCGACAAGAAAACTGTTCTCAACCTGACGAACCACTCCTATTTCGATTTATCAGGCGCCGGCGCCGGCCAAATTCTCGATCATGTTGTCACGATTAACGCCGACAAGTTCACTCCGGTAAATGCCAATTTGATTCCTACCGGTGAACTGAAGAGCGTGGAAGGCACTCCGTTCGACTTCCGAAAACCAACACGGGTCGGCGATCGAATTGACGACAAAGACCAGCAAATGCAATATGGCCAGGGCTACGACCACAATTTTGTTCTGAATCACAACGGCAATGGGTCTTCATTTGCCGTGCGCGTAATGGATCCTAGATCCCGGCGCGTGATGGAAGTATTAACCACCCAACCCGGAGTCCAGTTTTATACGGGGAATCATCTAGCTAACGGCATCAAAGGAAAAGGCGGAGCAACTTATGGCTTTCGCTCCGGGCTTTGCTTTGAAACGCAGCATTTCCCGGACTCGCCGAACCAGCCCAATTTCCCGACGACTGAACTCGACCCCGGTCAGCGATTTCACCAGGTCACGATTTTCAAATTTTCCGTCGCTGCCTAGGCCGCACAGCGTCACGAAATGCTTCTCGAGCATATTTGGATAGCCAACTCATAGGCGTCGCCGTTGGGGACCACCTGAAGATCCTTCTCAAACGATCCAAATCAAGTGCCCATTTCTCACCGAATCGACCTGCAGCCATGGCTCCCGAGTCAAATGGAAAAGCCCGGGTGACTTTGTCCGCCACCTCGGGACTGAACAAAAAATGCTAACGGCAGTTCAATCGCGTTCTCCGTTTGGAAGTCCCCGGTTCGATAGAACACGTCGCCGTAGATCAGCCTTCCTGGCCTTCAGGCCCGAGAATACGTGCTATCGCAGAAGCCATCGTGCGCCAACGGCTGGTTTCCTGAACGAGCTGCTTGCGGCCCTGCTTGGTTAACATATAAAAACGCGCTTTGCGATTGTTTGCCGATGTTCCCCATTCCGCGATAATCCAGCCTTTTGCTTCAAGGCGCTGAAGAGCGGGATAAAGCGCACCATGTTCCACCAACAGAACGTCTTCCGACTGATCCTGAATTGCACGCGCAATCCCTTGGCCATGCTGCTTACCGAGCCGAAGAGTTCGCAGAATGAGCAGATCAAGGGTGCCTTGGAGCAGAGCCATCCGGCTTTTTTCGTCTTGGGTAGACACTTAACCCAAGTATCGGTGCGGACAGATTAGCTGTCAACCATCGAATTGCGGAGCGCTGGTAGCGTTCCTATACTGAAGCGAGGAGTTGACAGACACATGCGAGGAATTCTTTCGGTTGCGGTTGCGATCGGAGTTGCTGTTCCTTTGGCTGCGCAGGAAAACGTGAGCGCAGGACCTTACCAAGTTCTAAAGACAGCGAAAGTGGGCGGCGACGGCGGCTTCGATTATGTCTATGCTGATTCGGGCGGGCGGAAGCTGTACGTGCCCAGAATGGGTCCGACGAAGCGGATTTCGGTGTTCGATCTGGACACGCTGCAACCGGCGGGAGAAATCCCGGATGTCGGAGCGCATGGGGTCGCCGTCGATCCGAAGACGCACCATGCGTTTGCTACCAGCAAACCGGTTGCGATGTGGGATAGCGCAACGCTGAAAATCGTCAAGATGATCGACGTGCAGGGCAATCCGGATGGATTGCTGTTCGATCCATTCAATGAGCGCGTTTACATCTTGAGCCACTCGGCGCCAAATGCGACCGTTATCGAGGCTAAAGATGGATCGGTGGTAGGGACTATCGATCTGGGAGGCGCTCCGGAGCAAGCCGCCACAGATGGGGAGGGCCATGTGTATGTCGATATTGAGGACAAGAATCAGGTGGCCGTTGTGGATGCGAAGTCGATGCAGGTAACGGCGCGTTACGACTTAGGTGAAAACAAGACGCCGGCTGGTTTGGCGTTGGACGCCAAGAATGGAATACTGTTCGTGGAGTGCCGGAATCCGGCAGTGAGCGTCATTATGAGCGCTAAAGACGGGAAGATAATAACGACACTGCCGATCGGGACCGGCGTCGATGGGGCGGGATTCATGCCTGAGACGATGGAGGCGTTCAGTTCGCAGGGCGACGGGACGCTGACGGTTATCAAGGAGAGCAGCCCTACATCATTTGCGGTGGAGCAGAACGTGAAGACGATGTCATCGGCCAAGACGATGACGATTGACGCCAAGACGAAGCATGTCTTCTTGATTGCTGCCGAGTTTGGTCCGGCTCCCGCCGCTGACACCCCGGGTCCTTTGAATCAGTCGCTGAATCAGCGTATGCAAGGTGGGCGCCCGCGGCGCGGGCCGATGGTTCCAGGCTCTTTCACAATCCTGGAAGTGGGTAGATGAAATAGGATTGCGGAGTGTTCTGGACACACCGCAGCTTTTGGTTGGGGCCGCTTATCATCGGCGGCATTCTTGCGCTGCTCGCGCTGCTGTTCTCGCGCGGGCGACTGCATGCGATCTACAGACAGGAATTCCCGGAATCGCGCCGCGAACGGTTGTTTCTGGCCTGGCTGGGATTCTTCGTGACGGCGCTGGTGGTGCGAGGGATTACACTTGCGATTCATTATGGAGTCGGGCCCTTTCACGATGTCTCGATGCACGGCCGCCATATTCACCACATGGTTTGGGGCATTTTGCTCCTGCTACTGGTGGGCTATTCATGGCTGATGGAGATTGGCACAGGCGGCAGTGGGTACTCGCATTGGATGGGCCGGCTGACGTCAATGCTGTATGGAGTAGCGGCCGCGCTGATCTTGGATGAGTTCGCTCTGTGGCTGAATCTGAGTGACGTGTATTGGCAACGCGAGGGCCGTGAGAGCTACGAGGCGATGGCGCTGTTCGGGAGCTTCCTCGGAGTGGGATTGTTCGGTGCGCGATTGATCCGCGGACTGGTGCAGGAGGTTTTTGGACGGAGGGACTAGGACCTTGGACGAAGAATTCCCAATTTGCGTTAAGGTTCAGGCATGGATCGCGTCGAGGAAATTGAAGTGGCGATCGACTCGTCAATAAAAATTAGCCGAGGCGTTTTTGAAGTGGCTGTAAAAACATCAAGGCGAGCAACAACGGAATAGTCACAAGCCATCCGACTTCTTTGTAGAGTTGGTGATCGCCTAGGAAGCCGATGATGGGTGAGATCACGGTTTGCAGAATTCCGAAAGAACAGGTCAAAGCAGCGATGGCGAGGCCGGAGCGAGCGGGGCCGAAGACATCGATGGGTAGCGCGTAGATGTTGACGCTGCCCGATAACGAGAAGAAAAAACTCACTGAGATGATCGCAGTTGCCCAAGCGGCATCGGGTGCCAGCGGAAGCAAGAGCGTGGTCAGAAATCCTGCCGCGCTAAACCACACTGCGCGACGGCGGGCGGCGACTGGGTGGCGGCCCAAGCGAATCCAGCGGAGCGAGAGCCAACCGCCGAAGAAGCCACCAAGATTTGAGATGAGCGGTGGGATCCAGACGTAGCGAGCGGTTTCTTGCAAAGTGAGCTGATGGACGTGGACTAAGTACAGAGTAGTCCAATTAGACCAGAGCGAATAACTGCCCATCCAAAGGACGTTCGCGACGACCAATAGAATAAGCGAGCGATTACGTAGCAATCCGAAATCGTGAAGGCCACGATCGGCTGCTAATTCCTGGTCGGCGTAACGCGCGGGAATGAGCCGGTTGATGGCAAGCCAAAGGGGAATCCAGACGAAGCCCAGCAAGCCGTTAACAACAAATGGCAGGCGCCAACCGTAGACGAGTGCAATACCAATCCAGAGCGGAGCAATAACGGAACCAAGGCTAAGACCGATTTGGTTCGCCGCCGCGCCTAATGCTCGCTCTCCCGGCTTTAGATAGATGCCGTTCAGTTTGCCGACTGCGGGGACACCGGCAGATTCACCAATTCCGAGTGCCGCGCGGCAAACGCCCAGTCCGGCAAGACCGCGCGTGAACGCCGTTGAGATAGCAGCTAGGGACCACCAGCCGACAGCGATGGAGATGGTTTTGTTTATTCCGGCTTTGTCCAAAAACCAACCGGTCAGAAGCGATGACGCCGCATAGGCAATCGAGAATGCCGAGATGAGCAGGCCGAAACGAGTTTGATTGAGATGCAGGTCACGGATGATCAGCGGCGCAAGAAAGACGAGCAATTGGCGGTCGAGATAGTTCAGGGTGGAAGAAATAATAAAAACAGTGACTGCTATCCATCGCCACGCGAATGACACCATCAACGTCTATGATCGTAGCGGGTATGTTTCACCGACGCAGTTTTATGCAGATGGCCGCGTTGGCATCGGTTCGGTCTGGGACGAGTAGCAGTATGCAGCAAACACAAAAGGCGGGCAGCATTACAGATGTTGGCGGCATTCGCGTCGGGCATTTTACTGATGCGAGACGTCCGACCGGTTGCACGGTGGTGCTTTTTGAACACGGAGCCGTGGCCGGTGTGGATGTGCGGGGATCGGCGCCCGGGACGCGTGAGACGGACCTGCTGAATCCCATCAACACTGTTGAGCAGGTGAACGGGATCTTATTGACCGGCGGCAGTGCCTTCGGGTTAGATGCAGCCACTGGAGTAATGAATTGGCTGGAGGCACATGGGCACGGATTTCATATGGGCTCGATTGTGGTTCCGATTGTTCCGGCAGCGGTGATTTATGACCTTAACCTTGGCGACCCGAAAATCAGGCCAGACGCGCAGTCCGGATATACGGCCTGCGAAGCGGCAATAAACACACACGTACCGGAAGGCAACGTCGGGGCGGGAGCGGGTGCGACGGTGGGCAAGATGTTCGGACTGCGTCATGCAATGAAGGGCGGCTTAGGGACAGCAAGCGTGCAAGTGGGCGATTCGGATCTGGTGGTGGGAGCTATTGTTGCGGTGAACGCGATCGGAGATGTGATCGATCCCAATACTGGAAAGATCCTCGCCGGTGCGCGCTCAACCGACGGACAAGGACTCGTGGACACGATGGCGCAACTGATGGCGGGCGCGACGCTACATCCCCGGCCAGGCGAAAACAGCACCATTGGTATTGTCGCGACTAATGCGAGATTAAACAAAATGCAAGCGACAAAGATGGCGCAGATGGCCCATGACGGTTTTGCGCGAAGCATTAATCCGGTCCACTCGATGATGGATGGAGACACGATTTTTAGCGCGGCCACCGGGACAAGCACCGCTGCGGCTGACCTGACGACACTCGGCGCGATTGCGGCGGAAGTGATGGCACATGCGGTGAACCGAGGCGTGCTGACTGCAAGCAGCGTTGCGAACTATCCGGCCTATCGCGACATGCGGAAGAGCTGAAATGAGAAAGAAATAATCAACTCTTACTGGAAACGATAACCGCGCGCTTGGATGCCGCTTTGAACTTCCACGGTTTCTTCATGTTGGCTGCCACTGTACTCCCAGACAACGCGGTGGCTTCCGAGGCTGAGGTGCAGAGTCGCTGGTGTCTTGCCAGAATCCTGACCATCTACCAGGATCGTGGCTCCACTGGGTACTGAAGTGACTAACAAGACACCGCTGTTTTTTGTGAGTGGAAGATAAAGGCTGGTGTCGTCGGGAATATTGAAGATGCGCCGCGATACGTCATAGCCGTTTATCGTCGCCGTCAAAGTGTGACGCCCCCCAGGCAGCGACAAAGTACAGGGCGAGTTGCAGGTGAGTGATGGATTTCCATCGACGACAATAGTTGCGCCGGGCGGCTCCGTCAGCAATTCGATGTCGCCGGAACCTTGGTGCGCCGGCGGAAGCTGCGATGGGTTGATTGCCTCCGGCTTTGTGGCGGGACGCATGGCCGGCGGCGGCTGCGTCGGCTTAGACTTAGCTCTCGATTCCACCATTGGCAGCGGCTCGGAGACGTCGGGCGGTGACAATGGCGCAGATTTCGTATCGAGGACTTGGACCGGAACAGGAGGTCCGGAGTTCCAGCGAACGATGAATACAATGGCCGCTCCGATGGCAAAGCACATTGCGAGTATCAGGATGAGCTTCTTACCAAAGGAATCGCGCTGCTGAGGTTCTTCCGCTTCGATTTCTTCTTCATCGCGCCTGCGCTTGGGAAGCGGCGGTAATTCGTATGGAATAATCGGGGCTTCCGTAACCTCGACTCTGCGAACACGAGTAGGCTCGTTAGGTTTGGCTAACACAACTTGCGGCACGGGTTTACTCAC
>Ga0070741_10019460_pt1 | contig 10831 bp, 9 predicted proteins | sample Coa_R1_4_FD_66440 | JGI IMG/M metagenome (GOLD analysis project Ga0070741, IMG submission 66440) | Surface soil microbial communities from Centralia Pennsylvania, which are recovering from an underground coalmine fire - Coalmine... | ecosystem: Environmental > Terrestrial > Soil > Unclassified ...
GAGCAGCTGATCGAGCAGTACATGTCGCTCGTCCGCTCGCTCGCGCGTCGCTACTCGTACCGCGGCGAGCAGCTCGAGGATCTCGTCCAGATCGGCGCGATCGGGCTGATCAAGGCGATCGACCGCTTCGACCTCGAGCGCGGCGTCGAGCTGACGACGTACGCGACGCCGAACATCATCGGCGAGATCAAGCGGCATTTCCGCGACAAGGGCTGGTCGGTGCGCGTGCCGCGCGGCCTGCAGGAGCTGAACGTGCAGCTCTCGCGGCTGATGGAGCAGCTGACCGTGCAGCTCGGCCGCTCGCCGACGATCCCCGAGCTCGCGAAGGCGTCCGGCTCGACCGAGGAGGAGGTGCTCGAGGCGCTCGAGTCGGGCCGCGCGTACTCGTCGCTCTCGCTCTCCTCGGGCGGTGGCAGCGACGGCGAAGAGGATCTCGACCCGCTCGAGTCGATCGGCAGCGAGGAGCACCAGTACGAGGTGTCGGAGGATCGTGCCGTGCTCGCACCGGGGTTCAAGGCGCTCGACGAGCGCGAGCGCAAGATCCTCCAGCTCCGCTTCTTCGACGGGCTCACGCAGTCGCAGATCGCGCAGCAGGTCGGCATCTCGCAGATGCACGTCTCGAGGCTGATCCGCCGGTCGCTCGAGAAGATCCGCGACGAGATCGGCTCGGACGAGGAAACCGCGCGCGCGTAGTGCGCCAGGACGACGCGGACGCCGTCCGGCGCGAGTACGCGGACGAGAGCGGGCTCTCGGCGCGGATCTCGATCTGGGCGCGGCGGACGGGCCCGCGCGCGCAGGACGTCGCCTTCGACGAGGCGATGGCGGCGCGGCCCGGCACCGCGCTCGAGGTCGGCTGCGGCAGGGGCGAGCTCGCGGAGCGTCTGCTGCATGCGGGCGTCGACGTCGTCGCGCTCGACCAGTCGGAGCGGATGGTCGAGCTGACGCGGGCGCGCGGCGTCGACGCGCGCGTCGGCGACGTCGTCGACCTGCCGTTCGCCGACGGCGCGTTCGATCTCGCCGTCGCGAACTTCATGCTCTACCACGTTCGCGAGCTCGACCGCGCCCTCGCCGAGCTCGCGCGGGTGCTCCGGCCCGGTGGAACGCTCATCGCCGCGACGAACGGCTTCGACCAGCTGAAGGAGCTGTGGGAGCTGATCGGCCGCGACCTCTCCGAGCGGCACGACCTCTTCATGCGCGAGACCGGCGCGGAGCGGCTCGCCCGCCACTTCGCGCGAGTGCGGATGATCGATCTCCCGGCGTCGGTCGACCTGACGGCAGACGAGATGCGCTACTACGTCGCGCACTCGGTGCGCCACCGGCAGCTCGCCGACCGCGTGCCGCAGTTCGAGGGAACGCGCACGGTGACCGCCTCGACCGCCGTCTTCGTCGCGAACACGTGACGCTCTCGTAGCCGGGCCTGTCCCCGGCTCTGCGCCCTGAGCAGGCATTTTGCCCCGATCGGACACGTCCGGGGCCTGGCCCCGTCACGGCTCCGTCACGCCTTCGCGACGCCGCCTCGCGCCGACCGCTGGACCGCCGAGAAGCCGAAGTCGAGCAGCTGCTTCGCGTCCTCGTACATGTTCGGCGAGTCGAGGACGACCGCGATCAGCGACACGCCGTGACGCGTCGCCGACGCGACGAGGCACGGACCGGCCTTGTGCGTGTAGCCCGTCTTCACGCCGTTTGCGCCGGGATAGGTTCCGAGCAGCTGGTTGTTGTTCACGTAGATCTTCGCGTACGTCGGAGCCGACCACGAGACGTGCTCGACCTTCGTCCGCACGATCCGGCGGAACCGCGCATTCCGCATCGCGACGCGGGTGAGCGCCGCGAGATCCCACGCGCTCGAATAGTTGTCGGCGTCCTTCACGCCGCTCGGCGACGAGTAGTGCGTGTCGCGCAGCCCGAGCTTGCGCGCCTCGGCGTTCATCGAGCGGATGAACGTCCACTTGTCGTCGTCGCCCGACGAGGCGATCGCGAGCTCGAGGGCGTCGTCGTTGCCCGAGTAGAGCAGCAGCGAGTAGAAGAGCTTCCACGCCTGGACGCGCTCGCCGGCCCGAAGCCCCTCCCGGACGAGCGGAACCTTCGGCACCGAGCGGTCGACCGTCAGCACCTGATGCGGCTTCAGCTTCTGCAGCGCGAGGAGCGCGGTCATGATCTTCGTCGTCGACGCGATGTGGCGCCGCTCGTGCGGCCGCTTGGCCCACAGCACGCGCCCCGTCCTCGCGTCGACGAGCACGGCCGACGCGCCGAGGATCGCGGGCGAGAACCGGTGCGTCACGAGCGAGCCGCCGACGAGGAGCTGCTCGGGCGCGACCCTCGCGTGCTTCGCCGCGTGCTTCGCCGCGTGCTTCGCCGCCTGATGCGTCTGGGGCACGCGCAGCGGCGGCAGCGCGGCTGCCGCGAGCGGCGTCGCGGTCTGGTGCGAGCCGACCCACGCCCCGCCGAAGCCGGCCGCGACGACGACGAGAGCGACCGGCGTCAGGCGGCGCAGCCGGTACCGGTAGCGCTTGCGGCGGCGCGTCACCACGCGACGATCCTACGCCTCGGGTCGGCGATTTCCCTCCCCCTACAATGATTCGCCGGTGCGCACGTCGAACGAGATCCGCGAGGGCTATCTCGCCTTCTTCGAGGAGAAGGGACATCTCCGCGTGCCCTCGGCGTCGCTCGTCCCGCGCGCCGACGACCGCTCGACGCTCTTCACGACCGCCGGCATGCAGCCGCAGATGCCGTACTTCCTGGGCCGCGAGCAGCCGCCGGCGCCGCGCACCGTGACGACGCAGAAGTGCCTGCGGACGCCCGACATCGACGAGGTCGGCCTCGACACCTACCACCTGACGTTCTTCGAGATGCTCGGCAACTTCTCGTTCGGCCAGTACTTCAAGGAAGGCGCGATCGAGTACGCGACCGAGTTCATCCGCGACCGGCTGCAGATCCCGTGGGAACGGCTGTGGGTGAGCGTCCACGCCGGCGATCCGGAGCTCGAGCTCGGTCCGGACCAGGTCGCGATCGACCTCTGGCGGGCGATCGGCATGCCGCCCGAGCGCATCGTCGAGCTGCCGTCCTCGGAGAACTTCTGGTCGGTGGGCGGCCCCGGCCCGTGCGGGCCCGACAGCGAGATCTACTACGACTGGGGCGAGGAGACCGGCTGCGGCGAGCCCGACTGCAAGCCCGGCTGCACGCGCTGCGAGCGCTTCCTCGAGTTCTGGAACCTCGTCTTCATGTCGTACGAGCTGCACTCCGACGGAACGCTCACGGAGCTGCCGAAGCAGAACATCGACACGGGGCTCGGGCTCGAGCGCACGGCGCGGATCGTGCAGCAGGTCGCGTCGGTGTACGACACCGACGGCTACCAGACGATCATGCGCTGGATCGCCGATCGCTCCGGCGTCGCGTACGGCGACTCGCCCGACGCGACGAAGGCGCATCGCGTGCTCGCGGACCACGGCCGCGGCATGACGTTCATCGTCAGCGAAGGTGTCACGCCGTCGAACGAAGGTCGCGGCTACGTGCTGCGCCGGCTGATCCGGCGTGCCGCACAGCACGGCCTGCGCATCGGGATGGAGGCGCCGTTCCTCGCCGACCTCGCCGACGCGGTGATCGAGCAGATGGGCGACGCCTATCCGGAGCTGCGCACCCATGCAGGAGAGATCCGCACGGTGCTGACGGCGGAGGAGGAGCGGTTCGCCGAGACGCTCGAGCGCGGGATGAAGCACTTCGACGACGCGGCTGCACGCGGTGAGATAACCGGCGAGGACGCCTTCACGCTGCAGGCGACGTACGGCTTTCCGATCGAGCTGACGCAGGAGCTCGCGCGCGAGCGCGGGCTCGGCGTGAACGACGAGGAATTCACGCGGCTGATGGAGGAGCACCGCGAGCTCTCGCGCCAGCAGAGCAAGGTGCAGATCGACGTGCGCTTCCCGAACGCGCCGCCGACGGAGTTCGTCGGCTACGAGCGCACCGAGGTGCTGACCGCGATCGTCGCATTCGCAGACCTCGGCGACGGCCTCTTCCAGGCGAAGCTCGAGCAGTCGCCGTTCTACCCGGCCGGCGGCGGCCAGGTGCTCGACACGGGCTACATCGAGCGCGACGACGGGACGCGCGCCGACCTCGTCGACGCGCTGCGGCTCGACGGCGACCAGGAGCTCGTCTTCCAGGGCGACGGCTTCGCCGAGGGCGACCGCGTCAGGGCGGTCGTGCCCTGGAGCGTCCGCTATCCGACGATGGCGAACCACACGGCGACGCACGTCCTGCACGAATGCCTGCGCGAGGTGCTCGGCGACCACGTGAAGCAGGCGGGCTCCGCGGTGCGGCCCGACAAGCTTCGCTTCGACTTCACGCATCCCCAGGCGTTGACGGCCGACGAGCGGACGGAGATCGAGCGGCGCGCCAACGAGAAGATCTTCGCGAACCTGCCCGTGCGCATCTTCGAGACGCCGATCGACGAGGCGCGCAGGCTCGGCGCGCAGATGCTCTTCACGGAGAAGTACGGCGACGTCGTCCGCGTCGTCGACATCGACGGCTGGTCGATCGAGCTCTGCGGGGGGACCCATGTGCGCTCGACCGGCGAGATCGGGCCATTCGCGATCCTCTCCGAGGGCTCCGTCGGATCGGGCGCGCGCCGCATCGAGGCAGTCACCGCGGGCGAGGCCTACGCGTACCTCCGCGAGCAGGCGCGCGAGGCCGACGTGCTGCGCGCCGAGCTCGAGCGCGCTCGCAAGCAGACTGCGCGCACGTCCGACGCGGCCGTCGACATCGTCGAGATGTCGAAGGAAGGGGACGTGCTGATCGTCGAGGCCAAGGGCGTCAAGGGCGGCCCGCTCCGCGACCTGTCGGACATGCTGCGCCAGCAGGAGAAGGCCGCGGGCGCGATCGTCGCTTCGGTCGACGACGGACGGGCCTTTCTCGTCGTGAACTTCGACCAGTCGCTCGTCGAACGCGGGCTCGACGCGACGCGCTTCGTCAAGGAGCTCGGCCCGCACATCGGCGGCGGAGGCGGGGGGAAGCCGACGCTGGCCGAGGCGGGCGGGAAGAATCCCGGCGGCGTGTCGGAGGCGCTCGAAGCCGCCCGTAAGGCGCTCGACGCGTGAAGGTGCTCGCGCTCGACTTCGGCTCGGCGCGCACGGGCGTCGCGGTCTCCGACCCGACCGGCACGATCGCGCGGCCGCTCTGCGTCGTCGAGCGCGCCGCGAGCGAGAGCGGCCTGGACCGGCTCGCCGAGCTCGTCGAGGACGAGCAGCCGGAGCAGGTGGTCGTCGGGCATCCGCTGACGCTGCGCGGCGAGCGCGGTCAGCAGGCCCGGGCGACGGAGCAGTTCGCGGCCGCGCTGCGGGAGCGCCTCGACGTTCCGGTCGTGCTCTTCGACGAGCGCTTCACGACCGACCTCGCGCAGCAGACGCCGTCGGCCGCCGCCGAGGACGCCCGCGCGGCGGCGCATCTCCTCTCGAGCTACCTCGTATGGTCGAGCGCCGACCGGGTGTGATGCCGCCGAAGCCGGGGCCGCCGCCTCGGCAGGTGTCGCGCCGGCGCATCCTCATCCGCCGGTTTGCCGCGCTCGGCGGGCTCCTGCTCGCGCTTGCGCTCGTCCTCGGCATCGTGAAGCTGATCGGCCGAAGCTCGCACGCGGCGACGCCGACGACGACCGCGATCGTCCAGCCGAAGCCGTTCCGGATCGTCTTCCCGGAAGGATTCACGCGCGCGCAGATGGCGCACCGGGTCACCGTCGTCGCCAAGATCGCCGAGCGCAAGAGCCACAAGCACGTGCTGCTTTCCGCGACCGGCTACCTGCACTGGACGCAGCCGCGAGCGATCCCGGGCTTCGGGCCGAAGAAGCGCAACCTCGAGGGCTTCCTCTTCCCGGCGACCTACGACTTCCTGCGCGGCACGACGTCGCAGCAGCTCGTGCAGGCGCAGCTCGTCGCCTTTCGACAGAACTGGAGCCAGGTCAACCTGTCGTACGCGCGGTCGAAGAACCTGACGCCGTACGACGTGCTGATCATCGCCTCGCTCGTCGAGAAGGAGGCGCTCGCGCCGGACGAGCGGCCGAAGATCGCGCGCGTCATCTACAACCGGCTGAAGGCACATATGAACCTCGGCATCGACGCGACGACGCGCTACGGCCTCCACGTGCCGGGCACGCAGTCTCTGACCGAGTCCGAGCTGCAGAGCACGAACCCGTACAACACCCGCAACCCGAACATCATCGGGCTGCCGCCGACGCCGATCGCGAACCCCGGGCTCGCGTCGATCCAGGCGGCGGCGCATCCGGCGGCGGGCGACTGGCTCTACTTCGTCCGCAAGCGGGACAAGGTGCACCACTACTTCACCGCCAACTACCAGGACTTCCTGAACCACGAGCGTCTCTACGGCTACTAGGCTCGTCGCGCTCCTCGGGCATCCGGTCGCGCATTCGCTCTCGCCGCGGATGCAGAACGCCGCGTTCGCCGCACGCGGGCTCGACTGGACGTACGTCGCGTTCGACGTGCCGCCGGAGCGGCTCGAGCAGGCGGTGCGCGGACTCGACGCGCTCGGCGCCGTCGGCGCGAACGTGACGACGCCGCACAAGGAGGCGGTCGCGCGGATCGTCGGCAGCGAGCTGCCGTCGGTGAACACGCTCGTCGGAGCCGTCGGCTACTCGACGGACGCGGCGATCCTCGACGGCCTCGAGTTCGAGCGGCCCGCGATCGTCGGCGACGGCGGCGCGGCCGTCGCGTTCCGTCATGCGCTGCCCGAGGCGCGGTCGTTCTCGCGGAAGACCGAGTGGCCGCCCGACGTGGCCGACGCCGATCTCGTCGTGCAGGCGACCTCGGTGCGCGACGAGGTGCTCTTCGAGCTTCGAGCGGGGCAGACGTTGATCGATCTCCCGTATCCGCGCACGGCGACCGCCGAAGCGGCCGCCGCTGCGGGCGCGCGCGTGCTCGACGGCCTCGAGATGCTCGTCGCGCAGGGCGCGGCGTCGTTCGAGCTCTGGACCGGCGTGTCCGCGCCGGTCGACGTGATGCGGCGGGCTTTAGGCTTGCCCGTGTGACCCTCGAGCTTGCGTCCGCCGGCGAGTCGCACGGGCCTGCGCTCGTCGCGATCGTCTCGGGGCTGCCGGCGGGCCTGCTGCTCGACAAGTCGGCGATCGACGCCGACCTGCGGCGGCGGCAACAGGGTTACGGCCGCTCGCCCAGGCAGCAGATCGAGACGGACGAGGTGGAGGTGCTCGCGGGGCTGCGACACGGCCGCACGCTCGGCACGCCGCTTGCGCTCGTCGTCGCGAACCGCGACCACAAGAACTGGACGTGGGGGATGAGCCCGTGGCCGCCGGAGGGCGAGCCTGCCGGCAAGGGGACGAAGCGGGTGACGCTTCCGCGACCTGGGCACGCCGACCTCGCGGGGGTGCAGAAGCACGCGCACGCAGACGTGCGCGACGCGCTGGAGCGCGCGTCGGCGCGGCACACGGCGGTGCACGTCGCGGCCGGCGCGGTGGCGAAGGCGCTGCTCGCGGCGATCGGCGTGTCCGTGGCGGGCGAGGCGCTCCCGGAGGACGGCGCGGATCCGGCGGCGGTCGACGCGGCGCGGAAGGCGCAGGACACGCTCGGCGGCACGGCCGTCGTGCGGGCGCGCGGCGTCCCGCCCGGGCTCGGCTCGTACGCGCGCAAGGACGACCGCCTCGACGCGCGGCTCGCCGCTGCGCTGATGGGGATCCAGGCGGTGAAGAGCGTCGAGATCGGCGACGGCAAGGAGCTCGCGCGGCTGCGCGGCTCCGAGGCGCACGACGAGATCTACCGCGACGAGGAGCGCGGGCTGTACCGCGAGACGAACCGCGCCGGCGGGCTCGAGGGCGGCATGTCGAACGGCGAAGAGGTGGTCGTCCGATGCTCGATGAAGCCGTTGCCGACGCTGATGCAGCCGCTCGCGTCGGTCGACCTCGACACGGGCGAGCCGGCGACGGCGCTCGTCGAGCGGAGCGACGTCTCCGCCGTCGAGGCCCTCGCGGTCGTCGCGGAAGCCGCCGTCGCGTGGGAGCTCGCGCGCGCGGCGCGCGAGAAGTTCGGCGGCGACGCGCTCGGCGACTTCGTCGCCGCCTGGCGCGCGTACGTGGAGCGGATCGACTGGCGTCCCCGGTAGACAAGCACCTCGCGCTCGTCGGCTTCATGGGCGCGGGCAAGTCGACGCTCGGCGAGGCGGCCGCCCTCGGGCTCGGCCGGACGTTCGTCGACGCCGACCGCTTCATCGAGCACGACGCCGGACGCTCGATCCCCGAGCTCTTCGCGGAGGGCGAGGCGACGTTCCGCGACCGGGAGGTGAAGGCCGTCGACGCCCTGATGCGAACGCCCGAGCCGCTGGTCGTGGCGCTCGGCGGCGGTGCGGTGACGAGCGAGGCCGTCCGCAGGCGCCTCGCCGAGCGCGCAGTCACGGTCTGGATCGACGAGGACGTCGACACGTGCTGGGAGCGCGTCCGTGGCAGCGATCGCCCGCTCGCTCGGGACGAGGCGGAGTTCCGTCGGCTGTACGACGAGCGGCGCCCCCTCTACGAGGAGGTCGCCGTTGCGAGGGTGACGGACGTCCTCGACGCGATCCTCGCCGCCGCAGCCGTGCACGTCGAGCGCGGAGCGCTTGCACGACTCGCAACGCTCGTCCCCGGCGACGGCCCGGTCGCGCTCGCGAGCGACGCGCACGTCGCCGGCATCCACGGCATGGACGCGCAGCTCGCGCTCGGCCCGCGGCTCGCGGCGACGCACGAGCTGCCGCAGGGCGAGGCCGCGAAGCAGCTCCCGGCGCTCGACCGGCTCTGGCAGGAGCTGCGCCTCGACCGCCGCGGGACGCTCGCCGCGCTCGGCGGGGGCACCACGACCGACGCGGCCGGCTTCGCCGCGGCGACCTACCTGCGCGGCATCGACTGGGTGCCCGTGCCGACGACGCTCGTCGGCCAGGTCGACGCCGCGATCGGCGGCAAGACCGCGGTCGACCTGCCGCAGGGGAAGAACCTCGTCGGCGCGTTCCACTGGCCGGTGCGGACGGTGATCGACCCCGCGCTGCTCGAGACCCTGCCGCGGGAGCAACGCGACGAGGGCATGGCCGAGGTCGTGAAGACGGCGCTCCTCGCGGGCGAGCCGCTGCACGAGCTTCCCGACGACGAGCTCGTCCGCCGCTGCGCCGCCTTCAAGGCCGGCGTCTGCCTCCGCGACCCCTACGACCACGGCCCGCGCAAGCAGCTGAACCTCGGGCACACGTTCGCCCATGCGCTCGAGACGGCGGCCGGCTACGACGGCCTGACCCACGGGCGCGCCGTCGCGCTCGGCCTCCTCGCCGCCCTCCGCCTGTCCGGCCGGGACATCGGCCAGGTGGAGGAGCTGCTCCGGCCGCAGCCGGTTCGCGTCGACCGGGACGCGGCCTGGGAGGCCATGCAGCGCGACAAGAAGGCCGTCGGGGGCGAGCTCCGGCTCGTCCTGCTCGAGGAGTCCGGGCCTGTCTGGGACGCGGCGGTTCCGGCCGAGGACGTCCGGCGCGCGCTCGACGGGCTGATCGCCGACTAGCATCGCCCGACACGATGCGCGTCCTCGTCCTGAACGGCGTCAACCTCAACATCCTCGGCCGCCGCGACCCGTCGCTCTACGGCGGCCTCTCGATCGCGGAGCTCGAGGGCCGGATCTACGAGTGGGGCCGCGAGCTCGAGCTCACCGTCCAGTGCCGGCAGACGAACATGGAGGGCGAGTTCGTGAAGTGGTGCCACGACGCGTACGACAACACGGACGGGATGATCGTCAATCCCGGCGCGTGGTCGCACTACGCGTGGTCGATCCACGACGCGCTCGAGCCGCTCACGATCCCGGTCGTCGAGGTGCATCTCTCGAACGTCGACGAGCGCGAGGAGTGGCGGCGCACGTCCGTCATCTCCGACCTCGTCACGACCCGCTTCGTCGGGCAGGGGCCCGACGGCTACCGTCACGCACTCGAGTACCTGAAGGAGCACACGTGAACGCACGCCTGACCCGCCTCGCGGAACGGCTCGACGAGTCGCTGCTCGTCACCGAGCCGACGAACGTCGTCTACCTCACCGGCTTTGCGAGCTCGAACGCCGCGCTCCTCGTCGAGCGCGACCGCGTCCGCCTCTTCACCGACTTCCGCTACTGGGGCGCCGCGCAGACGGTGGAGAATGTCGAGCCCGTGCAGACGAAGCGCGACCTCGTCGGCGAGCTCGCGCGACTGCTCAGCGGACGGATCGCGTTCGAGCGCTCGCTCTCCTACGGCTCGTACGAGCGGCTGCGCGACGGCGGCCTCGACCTCGTGCCCACCTCCGGCCTCGTCGAGTCGCTGCGCGCCGTCAAGGACGAGGACGAGCTCGAGCTGCTCCGCCGCGCGTGCGCGATCACGGACCGCGTGTTCGAGCGGCTCACCGAGGTGAGGTTCGTGGGACGCCGAGAGCGCGACGTCGCCTGGGACCTGCAGTCGCTCTTCCACGAGGAGGGCGGCGACGGGCTCGCGTTCGAGTCGATCGTCGGCTCGGGCCCGACCGGCTCGCGGCCGCACGCGCGCGCGGGCGACCGGACGATCGGCGAAGGCGAGCTCGTCGTGATCGACGCGGGGTGCACCGTGCAGGGCTACGCCTCCGACTACACGCGCACGTTCGCGACCGGCGACCTCGACGGCGAGATGCGCGAGGCGTACGACACCGTGCTCGCCGCGCAGCAGGCCGCGCTCGACGGCATCCGTGCCGGTCTGCCCGGCGTCGAAGCGGACGCGCTGGCGCGGCAGGTGATCGACGGCAGCGCGTTCAAGGACGCGATGGGGCACGGCCTCGGACACGGTCTCGGCCTCGACGTCCACGAGCTGCCGCGCATGTCGACCG
>Ga0070741_10019461_pt1 | contig 10831 bp, 6 predicted proteins | sample Coa_R1_4_FD_66440 | JGI IMG/M metagenome (GOLD analysis project Ga0070741, IMG submission 66440) | Surface soil microbial communities from Centralia Pennsylvania, which are recovering from an underground coalmine fire - Coalmine... | ecosystem: Environmental > Terrestrial > Soil > Unclassified ...
TGCCTGGTCAGCGGGGACACAGATGCCGCCGAGCAGCACTTCACGGCGGTGCTGGATGCCCTGCCGGGTGAAGCCGCGCCGAAGCTCGCCCTGGCGCAGTGCGCAGCCCGCCACGGTGACAGCGAACTGGCCGGGTCCTACTACGCAACCGTGTGGCGGACCGATCGGGCGTATGTCAGTGCCGCATTCGGGCTGGCCCGGTGCCGCTTCGCTGGCGGGGACCTTGCTGGCACAGCCGCCGCATTGGAGGCCGTACCGGAGAGCTCCCGCTACGCCGTCACAGCGCAGCTGTGCGCGATCCTGGCCCGGGTCCGCGGATGTCCGCACGGCCAGCTGCCGGTCACCGACTTCTTCACCGCCGCCGAGCGGCTGACCATGCTAGAACTTGACGACCGACGGCGTGAGCTGGCCGTCGCCGAAGTACTCGAGACCGTTCTGCGCTGGGCGCGCGCCAATCGACCGTGGCCACCCAGGGAAATGGCACCAAGCCGAACTCTGTTCGGGTACCCGCTCGACCAGAGGGGGGTACGGGATCGGCTGGAGATCGCCTACCGGAGACTTGCCCGGCAGGCCCTCACCCGTGCGGAGCGGATCGCCTTCGTTGACAAGGCCAATGCCCGCCGTAACCGGAGCTGGATATGAGCAGGGGCGCGCTGGTGAGCCGGAGAGCAGTCCTCGCTGCTGGTGCTGCACTGGTTGCCGGTGGCTGCGCGGGCACCGCCAGGTCGGGTTCTCGGCCCGAGCTGGTGTGGCTCACCGGTGGCATCACGTCCGCCGATCAGGGGCCTGCTCAGGACATCGTGACACGGTGGAATGCGCTTCACTCAACCGGGCCGCAGGTGCGGGTGGAGACGCTGCCGCAGTCTGCTGACGGGCAACGTTGGGTCCTCGCACTGGAACTTGGTGCAGGCCTGCCGAACTTCGACATCTTCGATCTCGACGAGGTCTGGACCGCGGAGTTCGCTCAGCACCGCTGGCTGGTAGATCTTGAAGACCTGCGCCCGGACATCGAGCACGTGTCATTGTCCGGGCCGTTGCAGGGCGCGGAGTGGAACGGGAAGCTGTGGGCCGCGCCGTATGTCGCCGATGCCGGGATCCTCTACTACCGCTCGGATCTGGTGGACAGGCCGCCGACTACGTGGGATGAACTGATCGACATCGGCCGCCGGGTAGGTACGCAAAACGGCATCGCACCGTTTGTCGCCGACGGTGCCCCGTACGAGGGACTGGTGGTCCAGTACCTGGAGTACTTCTGGGACCTCGGCGGCGAAGTCCTCGATCGGGATGGCCAGTCGGTGCTGTTCCCGCTTGATAAGGCCGAGCAAGCCGCAGAATTCATGCGGGCGGCGTTTCGCGAGGGCACCTACGCTCCCGGGTTCGACACGATGAAACTGGAAGATGCCCGCAGGACATTCCAATCCGGCGAAGCGGTCTTCCTACGCTCGTGGCCGTATGCCTACCAGCAGATGAACGGGGCCGACAAGGATAGCCAGGTTGCCGGGAAGGTCGGCATTGCGTCGCTGCCGGGATTCCGCGGTAACCGGCCGGTCGCCACGCTGGGCGGTCACAATCTCGCGGTGAGCGCTTCCTCTCGCAACATCTCCGCGGCAACCGAGTTCGTCCGATTCGTCGCGACTTCCCGCGAGGTGCAACGCAGGCTGGCCCAGCAGCATTCGCTGGCTCCGACGCTCGCGGCTACCTACGATGACCTGGCCGCCGACCCGATGATGGCGCTGCTGGCAAGGGTGTTGCCGGCAGCCAAGCCGCGGCCCATCACAACGGAATGGGCCACCATCAGTGCGGAGATGCAGCGGCAGATCTTTGCCGCCTACACCGGCACTCGCGAACCGAAGATCGCGACCGAGGAGCTGCGTAGCTTCCTTGTCGCCATCGTCAGCGGCGGCTGACCCCCGTGCCCGGCCAGTTCTGCCCACATTGTGCTGAGCAGGTGTGCCAGCGTGATCGGTACTGCGAGCAATGCGGCGCTTGGGTGGCAGATCTGCGGCGAGATCGGGTCGAGATTGACGTTGGAGTAGCTGCTGGCGTGAGCGATCGGGGCCGGCGGCACCACCGCAATGAGGATGCACTCGCGCTGCGCGGCTCCGGTCCCAGCCGCAACAGCGCAGCGGTGGCGATCGTCTGCGACGGCGTGTCGTCATCGGCTCGTCCAGACGAGGCGTCGGAGACCGCCGCCGAAGTCGCCGCCGAGTCACTCGTGACCGCGCTACAGACTCATAACAGTCCAGCCGCCGCGACCCGGCTGGCCATCCATGCCGCAGACAAGGCAGTGGCAGCGCTGGCCGATGCCGGTCCCACCGGCGGGAAGACCCCGGCGTGCACGTTCGTCTCAGCCATCGTGACCGGCAACACTGTGACCGTTGGCTGGGTAGGAGACAGCCGGGCGTACTGGATTCCAGTGGCTCACGCCAACTCCGCGCCCACCCGGCTCACCAGCGACGACTCCTGGCTGGCCCAGGTAGTGGAAGCCGGCATCCTCAGCCCCGCTCAGGCGGCTGCCGATCGGCGCGCGCACACCATCACTGCCTGGTTAGGCGAGGACGGGCAACAGGTCGAGCCCCATGTCGTCACCATCGAACCCGATGGGCCAGGCGTGGTGGTGATCTGTACCGATGGATTGTGGAACTATCTCGACAGCGTGGAGGAGCTAGCTGCCGCCGTGCCAGCGCAGGCATTGCACGATCCCTTGGGTGCGGCTCGCCGGCTTGTCGAGGTCGCGCTGCGCTCCGGAGGCCGTGACAACATCACTGTCGCCGTGCTTCCCTTCGCCAGTGACCTCGTTGATGCCTCAATCGCGCCGCACCTCGCCATGACGATCTCATGACCAGCAGCACAGGTGACTTCACCGGCGCGGTGCACCAGAACCCGTACCTGGCTGCCGGTACCCGTGAGGTCCATGCCGTCATCACTGTCGACGCGCGCGGAAATCCCGAGACGGCAGCGCCAACTGCTGCCGAGGTCATCATCGTGGACTGCTCAGGCTCGATGGGCTTTCCCGCAGAGAAAATCGTCAAGGTGAAGGAGGCGGTTCGCGCTGCCATCGACGAACTGCGCGACGGGGCACGATTCGCGCTGATCGCTGGATCGGCGGGTGGCCGGATGCTGTGGCCAGCCGAGCCGGCGTTGGCAGTCGCCGACTCGAGGACACGCAGCCAGGCCAAGGATGCGCTACGGCGGTTGGATCCCGGCGGTGGAACCACCATCGGAGCGTGGCTACGACTGGCCGGCCAGTTGCTCGCCGAGCATCCCGCGGCGATCCGGCACGCCATCCTGCTGACCGATGGTCGAAACCAGCACGAGTCTGCTGAACAACTGCATGCCGCCGTGCGCGACTGTGCGGGGCTGTTCAGGTGTGACTGCCGCGGGGTCGGGACCGACTGGTCGATGGCTGAACTGCGCATGATCTGCTCTGCGCTGGGCGGCACGGTGGACCTCGTGGCCGAACCCGCAGACCTGGCGGAGCATTTCCGTGCCCTGATGGCCACGTCGATGCGCAAGTCGATCGCCGAGGTGGATCTGCGGTTGTGGACGCCAGTGGGCGCCACCGTCAGGTTCGTCAAGCAGACCGCGCCGACCCTGCTGGCTCTCAGCCCCCACCGAACCCACGTCGACCCGCTGACCAGCGACTACCCGACGGCGTCCTGGGGCACAGAAAGCCGTGACTACCACATATGTATCGATGTGGAGCCAGGCGGTGTCGGGGAGGAGAAGCTTGCCGGCCGGGTGACCTTCGTGCAGACCGGCGCCCACGGCAGTGCCCAGCGGCTTCGGCAGGTATTCCGGCATACCGAACCAGACGGGAGTACCAACGAGTTTCCCGACGCGAGAATCCGCGCGATCTGGACTGAGGATCTCGCGCTCTCCACAGTGATCAACGACAAGGTCGCCCTGGTCACCGGGAGAGCCGAGTTGGCCAAGGCGGTCCAAGACGGCCTGGCGGCCCATCGCGCCACGGAAGCGGATCTGGCCGTCGATTGCCTGAATCGAGCGCGAAAGCTCGCCGAGGAATACGACGAGGACAGCGTGCTGGCCCGGCTCGACCGGATATTTGACCCGGACACCGGTACGTTCCAGCTGGATCAGCTGAGCGCCCGGGAGGAGATGGGTCTGGATATCGAGTCGACGAAGACCACGCCGCTCAGCCGCGGTTAATAGTCGGCTGATAGTAGGCGTGGCCATGGCTGACAATGCCGCCGAGTCCTGCCCGCGGTGTCAGGAACCCCGGATTGGGCTTTTTTGCGAGCGATGCGGTCATACCTATATCGGGATGGCAGCGCACACGCCGCCATCATGGTGGGCCGTCATAGCCCCGGACCGGGAATACTTCAAAGCCGGAATAGGAAACGCAAAAAAGTTCACCTTCCCCGCCAACGTCCGTCCCCGGCGGATCAAACTGACCGGCGCAGCAGTCCGGATCGGTCGGCACAGCGCCTCACGAGGCATCACCCCCGAGATCGACCTTGCCGAGCCACCGGCTGACCCCGGGGTCTCCCGTGAGCACGCCAGGCTCATCGCCCAGCCCGACGGCAGCTGGGCGGTACTCGATGAAGGATCGACCAACGGCACCTACATCAATAGCGATCCGCACCGGATACCCATCGACCAGCAGATCCGGCTGTCCGATGGTGACTGCGTCCACCTCGGTGTCTGGACCACGATCATTCTGGTAGCCGACCCTGCGCCAAGAGGCGCCGTCTGAATAGCGTGCGAGTGGCATGCTTGGTGACACGAGATCTCCGCAGACCGCAGGATACGGCGGTATGGCGCTGCTGCACCGGGATGTGCCGGGTGCACCGGCTCGCGATCGATGCGACGCCTACCCTTCGTCTTGTGGCTGACTATCTGCCGACCGCGCCCTACCGCGGCACCCGTGACTTCCTGCCGCCTGAGATGAGCGTGCGGACCCAGGTGTTCGAAACCCTGTACGAGGTGATCGAGCGCTACGGGTACGTGCGATACGACGGCCCGACCCTGGAACCGGTGGAGATCTACGAGGCGAAGTCCAGCCAAGAGATCGTGCAGCAGCAGCTGTACACGTTGACCGACCGCGGCGGCCGGCGGCTGGCGATACGGCCGGAGATGACCCCGTCGGTCGCGCGCATCATTGCCGGCAATGCCGGCAAGCTCCAGTTCCCGGTGCGCTGGTACAGCCACCCGAACTGTCACCGTTACGAGCGTCCGCAACGCGGCCGCGTCCGTGAGCACTGGCAGATCAACGTCGACGTGTTCGGGTCCGATAGCCCGGCCTGTGAAATCGAGATCTTTGAATTGATTTCTGACATGATGGCCGCGCTGAAAGCGTCACCGGACATGTGGGTGCTCCGGGTGAGTGACCGGGTGCTGCTGAACGCGATCCTGACGACGATGGTCGAGGTATTACCCGAGCAAATCAGAGACGTCAGCGCACTGATCGACCGGTGGGAGAAATACCCGCAAGACGAACTGGCTCAAGACGCCGCCGAACTTGGCCTGACCGACAAGCAATTCCACCGGCTGGGCGAGATTCTCAACGCCGGCGAAAACTTGCTCGACGAACTACCCAGCGACGCGCGGGAACAGTCACTCTTGATGCGCGTGCTGGACAGCGAGGCCCGAGATCTGATCACCTTCGACCCGAGGATCGTGCGGGGATTCGATTACTACACGTCCACCGTCTTCGAAGTTTTCGACACCAATCCGGAGAATCGCCGCTCACTTTTCGGCGGTGGCCGGTACGCCAATCTGGTCGGGCTGTTCTGCAATGCCCGGATTCCCGGGATCGGGTTCGGCATGGGCGACGTCACCCTGATGGATTTCCTCGGCACGCACGGCTTGCTGCCCGCACCGCGCAGCGAAGTCGACGTCGCCGTCATCCCGGTGGATGCGACGCTGGCCGAACCGGCCCGGCAGGTGGCCCGCGAGCTGCGTCAGGCAGGGCTGCGCACCAGCACCCCGCTTGAGATCCGGAAGCTGGGCAAGGAACTGGCCCGAGCCAACCGCTCCGGAGCCCCGGTGACGGTGATCGTCGGATCTGACGAGTGGTCCGCGGGCACCGTCACCATCCGCAACATGGCAACTGGAGACCAGCAGCAGGTGACCCTCCGTGCTGCACCATCAGCGGTCGCCGCGATCCTGGCCCTCGGTGGATGATCACGCTCGGCGCCGGCGCGCCTGGCGTCTCCCGCGGGGCACCAGAAACGCCGCCGATGTCCGGGTAGACCATGTGGTTGATGACCAATCTCTGCTCTTTCACAAAGAGTGATGACAACTCGCGCGCCACTCGCCCAGCGGGCGTCTTCACGGATTTCGGGACATCCTGCTAGCCTCGCGATATTAGAAACTTCGACCGCGGTTTCTTTAGGGGAGCGCGGCAGGTTGCCATATGACAACCGGCCGTTCCTGGGTAAACGCATGATAGCGATCGCAATCCTCGATCAGCGGACATATTCTCAGCTGGTGCATCAAACTGAGACACCGGTAATTTATTCGAGGCGGCGGCTTGCATGTGCATCAGTACGTTAGTTTCTCCGGGAGCGCGCCAGGCATGAGGATGGCCGCAGCCAGTTCCTTCTGCGCCGGAGGCAAAAACCAACGGTTGGTCTCCGTCCGCGGACGGGAACTCGCTGTGTTGCGGCAGGAATGGCAGCGCAGCACGTTGGGTGAGCTACGAGTGGCCTTGGTACTGGGCGACCCGGGCATGGGGAAAACGCGGCTGGCAGCGGAACTGGTACCGCGCTGCACCGAGTTCCCCAGCCGGGTGCTCGTGCACAACTGCCTGTTGCACAGCATGCCGCCGTTGGGGCCGTGGGCGGAGACTCTTCGCTTACGTGCGGGTGGCCCCGTCGGTGATCGAGCCTGCCAGATGTGCGGGAGTGGACTTGATCAGCTTTCCCCGCTGCTGCGCCGGGCTGGTACCGGCCACGATCCACCTTCGTGCACGGATGCTCTGCGCTACCACTTGGTCGAGTGGATCCCGGGTCTGCTGGCCGCCGCCAGCAGGGACCGGCCGATCGTCCTGGTCCTCGACGACGTGCACCGCGGTGATGACGCAGTGTGGCAGATGCTGCTGAGGCTGGGCCGGGACTGTCCAGGCAGCCGCTTGTTCGTGCTGGCCACGGCTCGGCCAGCAGAGCTGGCCAAGAGCAGGACCGTGCTGGAGGTGTTGCATGCCCTGGAGCAAGGCGGGCAGGTACGCCGGATTGCGCTCGCACCGTTGTCCCGGCGAGACATCCGGGAGCTGGCGGCGGGTGCCCTGGGGCAAGACCGGGTGCCCGCCGCGCTGGTGGACTGGTTGACCGCACGCGCCGAGGGCAATCTCCGGTTCGCCGTGGGCCTGCTGGAGGGATTGGTCGAGGGCCACGCGGACGTCCACGCGCCCGATCTGGATCAGGTTCCCGAGCGGCTGGCCCGCTGGATACGCACGGAACTGGCCGGATCCGAGCCGCCGGCCCTGGCCGTCCTGGAGCTGCTAGCGGTGGCCGGCGATGCGCTCGACCCAGACGATCTGGCCAGGATCACCCGGCTGCCCACCGAGCACGTCGCAGTCGTCCTGGAGCAACTGTCACGGTCCGGCACGATCGTCGAGCAGCAGCGCGAGGGGTCCCTGGGCTACAGGTTGGCCTGGGTGCTCACCGGGGAGGTGCTGTACGGCGACATCGGCGCCGCCAGGCGGCGGGTGCTGCACCGGCGGGTGGCGGCGACGTTGCTCGCCTCAGGCCGGACTGATGCTGCGGCATCGCACTACATCCGCGCCGCGCAGGCGGGGGATGGCGAGGCAATCATCGCCCTGATCGAGCTGGTCGGCCGAGCTCGCCAGCAAGGATCCGATGCCCTGGCGTGGCGGATCGTCTCAGCGTTACGGGATCTGCTGCCAGCCGGCGATGAGCGCTGGAACCAGCTGTTCGATGCATTGGTCCAGCGACCGAACTGGGGAATCGTCGATCGGACCGAACACTATGTGGCCGAGGTCGCCGCAGTGCAGCGGATGCGGCAACTGCTGCCCAGGGTGCGTGACCTACAACGGCAGGCCGAGTACCGGTTGTGGCTAGCGGGCCTGTTCGCCTACGGGGCAGGCAACGTCGAGGCAGGTGCACGCGAGTGCTGGCAGGCTTTCGCCCTGTGCCAGCGGGCCGGCTGCCGCGGCGCGGCTCGATCAGCTGCCATCGAGCTGGCCAAGATTCGCGGCTGGGCCGGTGATCTGCGCGGCGAAGAGGTCGCAGCACAACAGCTGCTGAGCGAGGCTGAACGGGCCGGAGACCAACGAGGGATCGCGGAGGCACTAGCCGCATTGGGCCACACGCTGGGCTGGCAGGGCCGGTTCGACGCAGCCGAGAAGGTCCTGCTGCGCAGCATCGACCTGGCCGCGGCCGCGGCGCAGCTGCCGTGGATGTCACAGAGCCTGGCGCTACTGGCCTGCCTGGATGCCTGCCGGGGCGACCTGATCTCGGCTCGCACCCGGTGTGCGCAAGCAGCCGAATCCAGCCCACCGGATGACCCGACGATCGGGCGCTGCGGTGAGTTCATCGAACTGCTCGCCGGAGACCTGACCATGGCGCAAGCGCATGCCCGCCAGGCACAACGCCACGAGCCAGCGGCTCGGTGCCGCGTCCCGGTCCGGCTGGCGAGCCGTGCGGCGATGGCCGCAGCAGAGCGGGGCGACCCTACTGGCGCCCGCCGGCACCTTCAGCACATCACGGATCCCGAAGGCGGGAAGCTCGGGATCCTTGAGCCCCTGTACTGGTGGGCGGAGGGAGTAGTGGCCAGAGCCGAGGGCCGGCTGAGCGCTGCTGCCACCGCGCTGCGGCGTGCGGTCAAGGGCTACTCGGCAATGGGTGCCTACGCCCTCTGGGGATTTGTGCTGGCCGACCTGGCCGAGATCACCGTGAACACCGAGGATGGTGACGCCGCCGACGCCGCAGCCAGCATCACGCAGTGGGCGGGTGACAATGCCCGCCGCACGGGTGCGCCGATCCACCAGACCTTGCATCTGCTGGTCAGCGCGTGGGCTCTCATCGGGCAGCATCGCCATGACGCGGCGGCACGAGCAGCACGGCAAGCTGCCGAAGGGTTCAGCATTCGCGGATACGTGCTGCTGGCCGCGCGGGCCCGGATCGCTTACGCGGACGCGATACAACGATCTGACCGTGCTGCGGCCGAGGAAGCGTTGCGGCACGCAGCCGCCACATTCGACGAATGCGGCGCCATGATGCGGCATCAGGAAGCGCGCGCCCGGCTGCGGCAACTCGGGCTAACCAGACGGTACGCCTCGCCGACCGAACCCGCCCTGGCGTCGCTCACCAGACGCGAGCGCCAGGTCGCTGCGCTGGCCGCCGGTGGCTACACTGCCGCACAGATCGCTATCCAGCTACACATCGGGGTACGGACCGTCGAAACGCATCTCGCGCGCAGCTACCCCAAACTCGGAATTACCTGCAAGCAGCAGCTGGTTCACCGCGCCGCGGAACTCGGATTCAGCTCAAGTCCGTAGTTATACGGAAACCGCCGATATCCTCCGTATCGGCTGCCGTAAATGGAATCCACGGTCTTACGAATGGCGTGGATGACGCCCACTTAGTGGTCTCTAAGATTTGCCGTGACCACGGCACTGATGGGGTCGATGAGGTAGGTGCTGGGTGGCGTGATTACGTCAACAGAGACCGATCGGACATGAATGGCAGACCCGGAGCTGAGCCCGAAGGCAATTCTGCCATCTCGGGGTAGCCCGTGCGCGTCAGCTCCGGTAGCGGGGGTTGGTGGTGTGCCATTCGAAGCCGCCGCCCATCCAGGCGCGCACTCCGCGCAGGAACTGCTGGAGCTGCGGTGACGGCACGGGGAGCAGGCTGCGGTGGGTGATCTGGAAATCCCGGACTAGGTTGTTGTGCAGGTCGACGGTGATCGCGACGGCCTCCTCGATCGAGCACTGCCGATCGGCGGCGATCTGCAGCACCATGTTGCACACCGGCGTGTCGTCGGCGGCGTCTTTGGCTGCCGACACCAGGTCGTTGACCATTACCGATGCGGTACCGGCTTGCATCAGGGCGCGCCGGACTCGCGGCTCGTAATACAGGTTGGCGTCGAGTTCGTAGCCGCCGACTGCGTCGATCAGGGTCATGGAGGTGTAGAAGCTGTCGTGCTGGCGGGCGGCGAGGTACTCCCAGGCTGGTGGGTAGTTGCCGGTAAAGCGCCAGGCTGCGTAGGTGTTCCAGCTGACGAACATGGCGAAGGTCGCGTAGCAGGCTCGCTGTACCTGCGCGGGGCTGGCGTGACGGGTCAGGTGCTCGATCCCGGAATTGAGCGCCACCAACACCGGATCGGAGCGCAGGGCGTGGTCCAGGGGAACAGAGAACTCGCCGGCTGGGGCTACCGGGTCCATCGCCGCCATCACCAGGGCTAGCCGGGGCGGCAGCTCGGTTGGGGTGGCGCCCATCTTGCTGTCGTCGGCGTACAGGTCGTCGGCAGCCCACCACGCGGCGTTGAGCTGCGCGGCGATCAGCAGGCGATCGGGATCATCGGTATCGGCGTGGGTAAGCATCGCCAGCCGGCCAAACCCGGCCCGGCGCATCAGATCGGCCTGGTCGTCGGTGAAGCCGCAGTCCTTGGCCCAGATCACCAGCCGGCCGTCCACCTCGGCGGCCAGCGCGTCGTCCACCCGCTCGACCGCCGGGACGTACAGCGGCGCAGCCGTGCCGTCCCCCCAGGGGCGTTCCAGGTACGCGGGACTGGGGCCGCAGGCCACGGTGAGTTCCCGCGCGAGACGGGTCGCCGAGGTGCCCAACCCCGACGGGCCAACCCGCACCGCAGCAACCAGCGCACTTTCCGGGTCCGGCGGGGCTGG
>Ga0070741_10019462_pt1 | contig 10830 bp, 9 predicted proteins | sample Coa_R1_4_FD_66440 | JGI IMG/M metagenome (GOLD analysis project Ga0070741, IMG submission 66440) | Surface soil microbial communities from Centralia Pennsylvania, which are recovering from an underground coalmine fire - Coalmine... | ecosystem: Environmental > Terrestrial > Soil > Unclassified ...
GCGAGCGCGTCGAACCCGATCGTGTCGAGGACGAGCTCGGCGCCCTCGCACAGCTCGGCGCCGAGCGACGCGAAGGCAGCGCCGAGGCCGCCGCCCGCGCCGGCTCCGCGCAGGTCGCGGTACGGCGCGAGCTCATGCAGCGACGCGAGCCGCGCCTCGAGGAGCTCGACGGCCGCAGGATCCGCCCCCTTCTGCGGTCCGAACACGCGCGCAGCCCCCCGCGGCCCGAGAAGCGGGTTGCGCACGTCGCACGCGACGCGCACGGGAACGTCGTGCAGAGCCGAGCCGACGACCTGGCGCATGCCGACGCCGCCGTCGACCGTCGCCGTGCCGCCGACGCCGACGAGCAGCGCTCTCGGCCGCTCGCGCAGGACCGCGAGGAGGAGCTCACCGAGCCCGTGGCTCGTCGCTCTGAGCGGGTCGAGCTCCGCGCGCGCGAGATGCGCGATTCCCACCGCCTCGGCCGAGTCGACAACGGCGGTTCCATCCGGGAGCACGAGCCACTGCGCGCGGGCGGGGCGTCCGAACGCGTCGGAGACGTCAGCCTCGTGCCAGTCGCCGCCGAGGACGGCGTCGAGCACGGCCGCCGTCCCCTCACCGCCGTCGGCGACGGGGGCTTCGGTCGCGTCGATCGTGCGCCGCAGACCGGTGGCCAGATACGCAGCTGCCTCGATCGGGCCGAGGACGCCCTTGAGGCTAGCCGGCGACGCGAGAGCGCGCACGTTCCGGCTCGGCGTCGGGAACCGTCTCGAAGGTGTCCTCCGTCCGAGCCTCCATCTGCTTCAGCGTCGCGAACGACAGACCCTCGCGCGTGAGGAACACGAGCCCGATCCCGATCCCGACGGACGCCTCGATCGCCTGCAGGCCGATTCCGAATGCGATTCCGTGCGCGTACGCGATGCCGTAGTTCACGAGCGGCGTCGCCACTGCGATCTGGACGAGCCCGACGTTCCCCGGCCAGAGCGGGACGATCGTCGCGACGTTCATCAGCACGAGCACGAGCCCGGCCGCAGCCAGCGGCTTGTCGATCTGGAACGCGCGCATCGCGCCCCAGACCGCGAGCAGCTGACAGAACCATCCGAGGTACTGGAAGGTCGCGGCTTTGAAGGCGGCGCGCGGGGAACGCATGATCGCGAGGCCTTGTCGTGCGCGGGCGAGCAGCTGACGCAGCGGCCCGAGGCCGTCGAGCTCTCGCTGATGGCGCCGCGCGAGTGCGATCGCCGCGACGAACAACAACGCCCCTAGGCTGAGCGCGATTCCGAGAGTGAGATATGCCCACCGCGGGATGTCGGCGGCGAGCAGGACCCATACGACGAGTGTCAGGGTCGGGAACAGGTCGAACATCCGGTGCGCGAAGACGGAGCCGATCAGCGTCGCAGTCACGCCCTTGCGACCCGGTAGTCGTCGCCGTAGCACTGCGACGCGTGCGAGCTCCCCGACCCGCCCGGGAAGGACGGCATTCGCGAAGAGCCCGACACAGAACGCGGAGAACACGAGCACGTACCGTGGATGCGGCGGGTCCATCGACTGCTCGATACACGTGTCCCACGAGACCGATCGAGTGACGACCGACAGCAGGTTCAAACCGATCGCTGCGGCGACCCAGGGCCACGAGACGGCCGAGAACGCGTGGCTCACCGCAGACCAGTCAGGTCCGCGCCAGATCACGAGCCCGACGCCGACGCCGAGGAGCGCCAGCGGCGCGACCAGCGCAAACCACCGCGTTTTCACGCGGTGACCTCGACGTAGACGTCCTCGAGCCGACGCGCGATGTCGTCCCAGGCGAAGCTCGCAACGGCGTGCTCGCGAGCAGCGCGGCCCATCTCGACGCGCCGATCTTCGTCGGCGAGGACGTCGATTACGGCGGCCGCCAGCGCGTCCGCGTCCGCCGGCGGCACGAGCCGCGCCGCGTCGGCCGTCGCCACGGCCGCGTAGCCCGGGATGTCGGACGCGACGGCAGGCGTCGCGCAAGCAAACGCCTCGGCGAGCACGAGCCCGAAGCTCTCCCCGCCAAGAGCCGGCGAAACCGAGAGCTTCGCGCGTCCGAGCTCTCGCGTCCGGACCTCGTTCGGAACGATCCCGAGGACGTCGATGCCGGCCTCGTCGAACCGGAGCCGCGCGTGGAGCAGCCGGTACTGCAGCGGGTCGGTGCCGATGAGCCGCAACCGCGCGCCGGTGGCGGCGTGGATCGTCGGCCAGGCGCGGAGGAGGGTTGGCAGTCCCTTGCGCGGGTCATGCCGACCGACGAAGACGACGGCGTGGTCGCGATTGGTGGGGTCTGCGGTCCCCGGGATCAAGACGCCGTTCGGAATCACGCGGTAGTCACCCGGAATCCACCGTGCGGCCGACTGGGCGGCCATCGGTGAGACCGCTATACGTGCGTCGATCCGATCCATCAGGAATCCCCAAAAAGACAATCCGTAACGCATCCAGCCGAGCTCGCCGTGCGCGTGATGTGTCGCGACGATCGGGCAGCGTGCGAGCGAAAGTGTCGCGACGCAGATCGCAGGCGTCATCGGCTCGTGCAGATGAACGACGTCGAACTCCTCTGCATCCAGCACCGCACGGATCCTCGGGACGGTTCTCGGCGACAGCACGATGTTCGGAAGCGAACCGTTCGCAGGCACGACGACCGAGCGTCCGACCGCGACGATTCCCTCGGGCAGCGGCCCGTGCCGGCCGCTTCGCGGATGCAGAAATCGTGTGAACTTCCCGGGTGGGTCGTTCCCCATCACGATCTTCACGTCGTGGCCGCGCCGCCGCAGCGATGCAGCCTGGTGCTCGGCGTGCTCGACGACGCCACCCCAGTACGACCACGAAAACGGCACGACGATCCCGATCTTCATCGCAGTCGTGATGGTATTCGTCGTCCTGGCTGCGGCACCGTAGACTCGTTTCGTGAACCTGGTCGACGCGCTCGCGGCCGACGTCGGCCCCCGTCCTGCGGGCACCGACGCCGCATCACGGGCGGCGGACCTCGTCGCCGAGGCGTTCCGCGAGCTCGGTCTCGAGCCCCGCTTCCAGGAGTTCGACCTGGTCGGCTACGACGCCGACGAGCCCGAGCTCGAGGTCGAAGGAGAGCCTTGGGCTGTCGGCCCGTGCATGTATGCGCACTCGTTCGCCGGCGAGGGGACGATCAAGCGGATCGGATCGTCACCAGCGCCGGTCGGAGACGACCGGCTCGCAAACTTCGCCGTCGTCGACGAGAGCGGGCGCGAGGTGGCGCGGCTGCTGACGAGCCCGTTCTCCACCGGTGCGATCCCGTTCATGTCCACGCATGTGCAGATCACGACGCCGCCGACCGCGTTCGTCTCGATCGCGGACGCTCAGCGGCTCGACGACGGCATGCGCGTGCGAATGAAGGTCGGCGGCCGCTTCCTGCCGGGCCGCCGCGAGCGCAACGTCATCGCCGACATCCCCGGGAGGGGCGAGGGTCACGTCGTCGTCAGCGCCCACTACGACTCCGTCTGGCGCGGACCGGGTGCAATCGACAACGCGACCGGGGTCGAAGGCGTTCGTCGCGTCGGCGAAGCGCTCGTCGAGCGCGACCTCGACCGCGGTGTCAGGCTCGTCGCATTCGCCGCCGAGGAGATCAAGCTAACCGGTTCTCGCTATTACGTCGACGAAGCGAACCTGCGCGAAGAGCTCGACGCCGTGAAGGGCGTCGTCAACCTGGATTGCATCGCCCACGGTGAGAAGCTCCAGATCCTCGCCTCGCCCGAGGCGCTGCTCGGTCGGGCGGTGGAGGCGGCGAGACTTCTCGGGCTGCTCGACCGGTACGAGCTCGCGACGGGTCCCGCGACCGGCGGCGTCGATTCGCACTGGTTCGCCGAGCGGAAGGTGCCTGCGGTGACGCTGCTCCACTTCCCCTACGACGAGTACCACCTTCCCGCTGAATCGTCGGCCCTCGTCGACCCGCAGCGGATGGACGACTCCGTCGCCCTCGCGCTGCAGCTCGTCGAATCCCAGCTGCGGAACCCGCTGCCGCGCTGACGTCGTCTCTCTGACGTATAATTACGTCAGATGACCGCCACAACTGTCAGTCCCCCGTTCGACCTCGCGAAGCCGAAAGAGGCGGCGGAACGGCTCTGGCGCCTCAACATGGCGCTCGCTGACCACACGAACGTGCCGCGGGCGATCCGCACGCAGACGCGCGCGGCCGTCGATTCGTTCCAGCGCGCCGACCTCGGCGCGTGGGACGAGATCGATCCGCGGCACGCGCTGCTCGCGCATCGGGCGGCGCTGGCCGCGCTCGCTGCGGCAGACGACGGGGATCACGATGCTCTCCGCGCCGCGCTCGACGGTTTGACCCAAGCGCTCGACGCCATCGCTGAGGGCGAGCTCGTCTCTGATGCGCGAACCGGGAAGGAGCTCGTCCGCTTCCTCGTCGACGTGACGGAGGCGCCGCAGGCGAGGCTGGCGGAGTTGCTCGGCGTCAGCCTGCGGCAGTTCCAGCGCTGGCTTTCGACGACTGAGCACCACGAGCCGGAAGGCGCCGACCTCCGCAAGGTCCGGGCCGTCGCGCGAATCGTGAACCAGCTGCGGTTCAGCTTGACGCCGGCCGGAGCGGTCGAGTGGTTCTGGTGGCGGCTGCCGTCGCGGCGCGTCGCTCCCGTCGACCTGCTGGACGACCCGGCCCAGCTGCCCGAGCTCGTGAGGCAGGCGGCCTCGCTTCGCTCCGCCGCCTTCACGTGATCTGCTTCCGCGCCGCGAACTACCGGACGCCCCTTCGCACGCTCGTTCCTGACACCGTAGGGGCGCGCTACCACCGAGGGACGGAGCCCGAGCCGACGCAGTACCTCGCACTCCACCCCCTCGGTCCTGCCGCAGAGGTGCTTCGGAATCGCGATCTTCGCCGGCCGGAGCAGGCGCGCGCATTGCAGCTCCGGATTTGGGCGCTCGAGGTTCCCGAAGAGGGACTGGTGGACGTGCCGTTCTCGCCGGAGCTCGTAACGGACGACCTCGAGCCCTGCCGCCGTCTCGCCGACCGCTTGCGCCGGGATGGTGCGACCGGCGCCGTGGTCCCGAGCGCGGCGCTGCCGGGGACGCGGAACGTCGTGCTGTTCGGCGCCCGCATCGCCGCAGGATGGCAAGCGGCCGCCGCGGGTCCGCGCGACATCAGGACGAGCATCGCGGCCGCGAACGCGGAAGCGCTCGTCGCGCTCCTGTCGGTCGTTCGTTTTCGCGGTCGTCGGCCGCCGACGGCCGAGCCCACGTTCGTCGAGCCGAGCTGGGCCCTCTAGTCCGGGTCGCCCAGCCCGGGGACGCCGTCGTAGGGCCGCGCGGTTGCGACCGTGAGACCCGCGGCTCGCCACGCCTCGAATCCGCCGATCACGTCGCCGGCGTCGCGCCCGACTTCGAGAAGGGTCGCCGCGGCGAGCAGCGACGAGTAGCCGTGGTCGCAGACGAGGATCAAGCGGCGGTCGTCGAGACGGCTGTTGCGCCACTCCGCCGACGCGACACGCCATTCGAGGACTGTGCGCGGAACGTGGTAGGCGCCGGGGATGACGCCGTCCCGCTCGCGAGCCTCGCGTGCGCGGATGTCCACGAGCACCGCGCCGTGCTCCGCCGCAGCTAGCGCTTCTTCCGGCGTGTAGCGGCGGACCCGTCGCCGGGCGGCGTCGAGCAGGTCGTCCAGCGTCACGCGCGGACCCTAGACTGCGCCGCATGTTCGAGGAAGGCCTCGCCGAGCTCCACACGCACCTCGGCGGCTCGGTCGCCTCCGACATCATGTGGAGCCTCGCCCACGAGCAGGGGATCCACCTCCCGACACGCGACTACTGGGAGTTCGACCAGCTCGTCACGGTCTCCGACCCGCGTGGCGTCCCCGACCTCGACTCGCTCGACCGGATCTACCACCTGACGGAGCTCATCCAGAGCTCACCGCTCGCGGTCGAGCGCAGCGTTCACGCCGCGATCGGCGGCGCGTACAGGTCGCAGGGGATCACGACGCTCGAGCTGCGGTTCAACCCGATGAAGCGCAACCGAGGCGGCGAGCGCGACCTCGACCACATCATCCTCGCCGCTGTGCGCGGCCTCGATCGTGCGTCGCTCGAGTACCCGCAGGTACGGGCGGGTCTCATCCTGATGATGGACCGCACGTTCACTGCCGACCAGAACATGGTGATCGTCGAGAAGGCGCTCCGGTACCGATCGCGCGGGGTCGTCGGAATCGACATCGCGGGCCCGCGCCCCGGCGGAACTCGTTACGACTACACGCAGATCCGCGAGCAGGTCGAGCTCGCGCGCGACGGCGGTCTCGGCATCACGATTCACGTCGGCGAGGAGGGTGGCGACATGGGCGTCGAGGAGGTCGGCGAGGTCGTCGACGCGCTGCGCCCGGACCGCCTCGGGCACGGCATCCTCGCCGCTCGCGACTCGGCGTTGATGGACGCGATCCGGGACGCCGAGATCACGCTCGAGATCTGCCCCACGTCGAACCTGCTGACGAAGGCGCTCGCGGGCGAGGACGCGGTGCGGGAGACGGTTCGCCGGTTCGTGGACCACGGCGTCCCGTTCACGATCGCCACGGACGGCCCGGAGATGATGCGAACGCACCTGCGCGACGAGTTCGAGCTCCTGCTTCGGATCGGTGCGCTGACCGAGGACGAGCTCGCAGACGCGAACACCCGCGGGCACGAGGCGTCGTTCGTCGGCAGCGGCGCGCACGCGCGCCTCTAGCGATACACCCTTCGGCCGATACCAGGCCGACGCGCCGCTCCGTAGCCTCGACCCATGCTGGCACTCGGAGATCCAACGACGATCACGCCCCGCCAGCGTGAGGTCGTCGAGCTCATCGCGCAGGGACTGTCGAACGAGGAGGTCGGTCTCGTCCTCGGCATCTCGCCGCGTACGGCGAAGGCGCACTGCGATGTCCTACGGCAGAAGCTCGGCGTCCCGCGCCGGCGGCAGATTCCGGTCGCATTTCGGCTGCTGACGGGCGAAGACCCGCTGGCGAAGCGGCTGGAGTCGGCTCGCGCCGACAACGGGGGCTGACGGCGAAGCGGCGCCCGTGGCGACCCCCCGCCGCGGGCGCCGGGCCCCTTTACACCGTGCGCGTGGTGGGCGTAGCGTGACCGGAGCACGACGCGCTCGATTCAGGGCAGGCAGGCATGACGGCAAGTGCTGGACAACCGAGGGTACGTGGCGAACGTCGGATCATCGAGCGTCCGCGGCTGATCAAGCTGCTCGACGAGACCGACGCCCGCACGATCCTTCTCCTCGCCCCCGCCGGCTACGGCAAGACGACGCTGGCGCGGCAGTGGGCGAAGACTCTGCGGGGGGCTGTTTGGGTGACGCTCACACCCGCGCACCGCGACGTCGCGTATCTCGCACAGGATCTCGCACGAGTCGCGACCGGTGCAGACAGCGATTCAACACGGTTCATCGCTGAGCAAGTTAGAGCACGTCTTAACCCCCAGCGAGCCCCGCGCGAGCTTGGAGCCGCGGTCGCGAGTGCGCTCAACGCTGCACGGATCAGCTGGCTTCTTGTCGACGACTACCACGAAATCTCGTCGGCGCCAGCAGCGGAGGAGCTCGCCGAGACGCTCGAGCAGCAGTTGCGCGGTCGGCTCTTGGTAGCGACACGCGTCCGGCCGATGTGGACATCGGGGCGACGCGTCGTATATGGCGAGATCCTGGAAGTTACGCGGTCCGATCTAGCTATGACAGACGCCGAGGTGACCGAGGTCGTTGGGAAAAAGCCGAGTGCGAGGCAGCTCTCGGAGCAGGCGCGTGGATGGCCTGCGGTCGTGGGTCTCGCGGCTGCTGTTGATGATCCCTCGGTTCCGCAAGGCGCCCTACCGGACACGCTCCACCGTTACTTGGCCGAAGAGCTATTTCAACGTGCGTCGACGGAGCTTCAACAAGCGCTTTTCGAGCTTGCTTTGCGTTCGCCCCGATCAACGACCCTGCCACCAGACGAACGCTGGCCAGACCTTGCTGCGGAAGCCGACGGTCTGGGGTTCACATCTGAGGACACAGGATTTGAGCTCCATCCTCTCCTTCAGGACTTCCTGCTCGAGAAGCTCGCAGCGCTTCCCGATGCCGATGAACGGGTGCGCGCTGCAGTCGCAGCTCACATTGAGGCAGAAGCGTGGGACCTCGCACTCGCTCTTGTCCTTCGGTTCGATCTTCTGGATACCGTTGACCAGACCTTAAGCATTGCCTTCGGTCCCCTCGTAAGAAGCGGACGACTCGCAACCCTCGCGACGTTTGCCCAGGCAATGCATTCCAAGGTTGCTGCGCCGTCGGTTCAGATCACGCTCGCAGAAGCCGCATTCCGCGACGGCAACCTCGAACTCACGATTGATCTCGCGCAGGCCGTACAGCCGAACCTTTCGCGCGATCATCCTTTGGCCTCGCGCACCGCCGCGCTCCTCGGCCACGCGGCGTTTCTCAAAGCCGACTTCCCGGCTGCTGACGCGGCTTTCCGCGATGCGCGCGAAACGGCTACGGACGAACGCGACCTCGCAGACGCTCGCTACGGTCTCGCGCTGGCCCGAATTTTTGGCGAACAGACTGGCGCACGAAAGTCGGTCCATGCGCTCGCCGCAGCTCGCCACCGGTCATCCGTCGACTTTCTTCGCTTCGCGGCTTCAGAGATCGCTCTGCGTCTCGTGGGCGGTACGCGTGATGGTCTTTCAGCGAATCTTCACCTCGACGCCATTCGCCAACTCCTCCCGGGTGCCGAGGATCCGCGAGTTCGAACGAACGCCACGTATACGGTTGCCTCGGCGCTTTCGCAACGCGGCGAATATGCCGCCGCGCGGGAGTGGCTCAAGGAGTTCTTCGAGGACGCTGAAGCCTTCGGTCTGGACTTCGCCGTTCCGTATGCGACCTGGACGCTTGCGCAGGTTGCGATCGGCCAGCGCCGGTTTGGTGAAGCGGAACGTGCCCTGCAGGCGCTTGAGGATCACGCTGCGCGATCAAGCGAACGACATCACGAGCTGAACGCGCGGGCTCTCCGAGCGCGCCTCTTGCTGCAGAACGGTCAGCCAGACGCGGCGGCTCGTTGCGTCGCAGCTGATCCGGACATCCCGCTCATTCCATCGTGGAGTGGTGAGTACCTCGCGACGCGCGCCCTCGCCCTGGCGTGTGTCGGAAACCGGCAAGAGGCTGAAGAGACTGCAGACGCCGCACGCGGGGCAAGTAGTGCACTTCAGGTCCAGGGTCTTGCGCTCGCGGCGCGAGCGATCGTCGTTGCGACCAACTCGGAGCCAGGGCAAGAGCCGACCCGTCTAATCCGCGTGGCGCAGCGACTCGAGGTGTGGGATCCAGTCGTGTGCGCTCTCCGCTCATCGCTTTCGTTCGCCGATCGTCTTTCCGCTGACGACGAACTGCGACCGGCACTTGAGCGCCTGTATCGAAAGATAGGCGACTCTGCGCTCGCACGGCGCGCCGGCTTTCGAACACGTGCAACCGCATCGCCGATCGAGGTGCTGTCACCGCGGGAATACGAGATCCTCGGCTTGATCGCGCGGGGCTACAAGAACGGCGACATAGCGAAGGCACTCTTCATCGGCGTTTCGACAACGAAGGTCCACGTTCGCCACATCTTCGAGAAACTTGGCGTTCGGACGCGAGCTGAGGCTGCTGCGCGCCTTCAGATGTTCGAGGGCTAGACGACGACGGCCTGCGGGCGAAGAACGTCATCGCCCCGCAGATCGTCGGCAACCGCGAACCCCGGCCCCCGGGCGACCCTGTAATCCTCGTCGCATCCTGCAAGGATCGCTTCGAACGCAGCCACAACCGCTGTGTCGAATTGCGTCTCGACGGCTTGAGCGAGGCGCAAGCGCGCGACCCTGCTCGGCATCGCGTCTCGATACGGCCGATCGGAAGTCATGGCGTTGTACGCGTCCGCAACGGCGATGATCCGCGACAGCAGAGGGATGTCTTCGCTGGCCAGACCATCGGGGTAACCCTGCCCGTCGATTCGTTCGTGGTGGTGTCGAACGACGGCCGCAATCTCGGCGTACGTATCGACATTCGCAAGGATGCCCTCGCCGATCTCCGAGTGTCTCTGCATCTCCCGTCGCTCCTCCAGCGTCAGGGCTCCGGGTTTCTCGAGGAGACCGGCTGGCAAACCGATCTTGCCGATGTCGTGCACCAATCCGCAGAGATAGGCGAGTTCAACTTGTTCCGAGTCGAGCGCCATTCGCTGAGCGATGTCGGCGGCGTACACCGCGACAGCGGCCGAGTGGCCCGCGGTGTAGCGATCCCGCGCGTCGAGCGTCGCCACCAACCCCTTGGCGAACGAGAGGTTGGCGGCGCGAAGCTGCTCGTTCGCGCCCTGGAGGTCTCCACTCAAGCGACGCTCCTCTTGGTAAAGGAGGAAAAACCTCTGCGCTGCTAGCGCAGGCCCGAAGAAGAGAGGGAGCGTCCACGGAGAAAGGTGTTGGTACGACAGCGCAAGAATCGCCACAGCCGAGCTGTAGAAGGGGACGGACGCCGCGATTACCGGCAGCGAGTCTGCCGCGACGTCGGTCCAGCTGCCGTTTCCACGTAGCCAGTAGGTGATGGCTGCGAACATGGTGTCCGCAACTTCGGCAACAAGGGCAGCCGCGGTCGCCGCTGCGACCGTCCTGCCGGTACCGGCGGGGAAGAGCGGTTGAACGGCCGCCACTCCGCCGGCGGCGAGGGCGCCGGTGAGCGCCCGGGTGCCAACGAAGCAGATCCGACCGGCAAGGGGAAAGGAGATGAATACCGCCGAAGCCCCGAAGACCACCATCGCGGCGAGAGGGCCGAACAGGACGGCGCCAAAAATCGCGGGGAGCAGTGAGATCGAGACTGTGACTTTGTCACGCAGGACGATGTGATCGCGCTCTCCGT
>Ga0070741_10019463_pt1 | contig 10830 bp, 13 predicted proteins | sample Coa_R1_4_FD_66440 | JGI IMG/M metagenome (GOLD analysis project Ga0070741, IMG submission 66440) | Surface soil microbial communities from Centralia Pennsylvania, which are recovering from an underground coalmine fire - Coalmine... | ecosystem: Environmental > Terrestrial > Soil > Unclassified ...
CTGAATCCACTTCGAAGGATCGCGAGGTGGCCGCCTCACGTCACGGCAACACGCCGCACTCAGGCAAACCAGTCACATCTAGATCAGTTACCCCATACACCACACCCGTGGACGTGAACCGGGGAAGTGCCAGGAGAAGTCGAGCCTGCTTGGCTCGGCGCAGGCGAGGACGGCCGATCGGCAGCAGTAGCCGTCGCCGTGGTCGACCTCGAAGTCTGAACCAGCCCCGACCGCGCCGCTGACCAGCTCGCCCAGCCACTGACTGAGCAGGCCCGCATCGGTCAGGCACTGCCATACCCGAGCACGAGGAACCTCGATGCGCCACATGAGGCTGACGTCGGCCGATTCATCAATGCGGATCAATGGCACAGCAGCAACCCCATGCTGACTGCACAGGACAGTCCGCATCTGCCGCGTGGCGTAATCAGATAACTTGCCGTCGGGCTGGGCCGACGCTGTTCCTTGGTCGGGAGCTACGCGGCATACTGGTGTGCCGGCTTACGGTTCCGGTGAGCGGTGCGGTGGCCGCCAGCCGAAGCGGTGGGCCCACTGGCTCACTGGTACTGCCTGGAGTTGCCGGAGGATATCCTGCGCGGCACGCTCAGGGTCGCTGTAGCCGGCGGTCACCGCGAGCACCTGCTGGGCAAACGGCGTGAAGCCGGAGCTGGCGTTCTCGAAGCTGATCATCACACCATCCTCTTGCCAGGCAGGCGCAACCCACGCCAGGGCCAGATCCGGCGCGATCAGCGTCATGGCCCGGGCATGCAGCCCTTCACGCACCAGCTGGGCAGTGACCCGGCGCGCAGTCTCCCAGGAACGATCTGCCGAGGCGCGCCTGATCTCGGCGATATAGCGGCCGCGGTCGAAGTGCAGATCCCGGAACGGCCACGGTGTGCCGTCCGGACAGCCGCTGCCGGCCCGCACGGGGCCATCGAAGACGCCGGTATAGTCACGGAAATCGACCCAGGACACCTTCCTGCCATCCGGCGACGGCAAGATCACCGGCGCGATGACACCGCAGCCTGCCTCGCCGCATGAGCAGCGGTACACCGCGACCCGGCGGCCCTGGTCATCGGGCAGCAGTGGCGACTGATTGGACCCACCCGGGTTTCGTGCACACTGTTTTACGTGTGAACTTTCGGGGTAGCTGAGGTTGATCTTACGCGGAGCGGCGGGATTGACAAGGGGCGATGACCCGTACGCTTGCCTGCGGATCGGGCAGGTCTTTCCCGCCTGCCCCCGGTGCCCGATGAGGGTCATCGCGAGGGTTCTCTTGTCAGGGCCGCCGCGGCCCAGTATTCCGCTTCGGCTTCGGCGGGAGGCCGGCGTCCGAGCCGGTGCATGAGCCTGCTGGTGTTGTACCAGTGCACCCATTCGCTGGTGATCTTCTCCACGTCATTGACGGTTCCCAGCGGACCGTCGCGGAATGGCGAGTCATCTCGGGTGCATTCGGTCTTGTACAGTCCTATCGTCGTTTCCGCCAGCGCATTATCGTAGGCATCACCCACCGACCCTATGGACGGCGCCAGTCCTTCCAGCATCAGCGTCTCGGCGAAATGGACGCTGGTGTACTGGCTTCCCGCGTCACTGTGATGAATAGCGCCCGGCGCGATCACCTGCCCTTTCCTTCTCCGGTATTCTGTCGCCTGGAGCAGCGCCGACTCGATGAAACCGGCCTGTTCCGAGGCAGAGCACTGCCAGCCGGGGATCAGCCCGGCGAACGCGTCGATGACGAACGCGGTATAGGCGAACCGGCCGGTCACCAGGGGTACGTAGGTGAAGTCCGCGACGTGCAGCTGTCCGGGCCGCTGTGCCCGGAACTGCCGGTTCACCAGATCCGGTGCCCGTGTGGCCGCGGGATCGGGGATCGTGGTCCGGACCCGGCGGCCGCGGGTGCGGCCCTTCCAGCCGTTCTGGTCCTTCAGCCGCTCCACCGTGCACTTCGCGACCGGATGCCCTGCCGCTGCAGGTACTCCCACATTTTCAGCGTGCCGTACATTGATTCCGGCACCCGCCTCCCGTTTTCTCCTTCCTCGTAGATCCCGGCCATGATCTCGGTCACCGCCGCATCCCACAGTTCCCTTCTCGACGGGGCGTGAGACACATATGCCCAGTAAGTGCGCGGGGCGATCTGGATTCCGTGCAGCGACAGCGCGCGGCAGACCGGCACGACCCCGAATTCGTCTTTCCTCTCATCGATGAAATGGCAGATCAGCTCTGTCGCGGGTCGTACTCCCGCGCGAAAAAACCCGTAGCCGCCTTGAGTATCTCTATGGTCTGCTCAAGTTCGCGGTTCTTCCTTTTAAGCTCGCGGACCTGCGCGGACTCGGCGGTGCTGGTCCCCGGCGATGTTCCCTCATCGACCTCGGCCTGGCGCAGCCACTTGCGCAGTGTCTCCGGCGTCATCCCCAGCCGCCCGGCCACGGCCGTGATCGCCGCGTACTCGGTCGGGTAGTCTCCCCGGTGCTCGCGCACCAGCCGGATCGCCTTCGCCTTGGTGTTCGGATCGTACCTTGTAGGCATGCAGCCTTCCTTCCCAAGAAAGAAGGTGTGCATGAAACCCGGGTCAGTTCTGCCCGGAATGTCAGCCGGATCGAACCCGCACCATCCGGGCAGCTGATCCACGAAAGCCTCACGGCCATCGACCAGGATCTGCACTGCCGGCCACTCAGGCTGGCCATCCAAGACTACGAAGCGAAGCTGGAGCTCGGACAAATGCCCGGCACGAGAACTCATTACAACGACGCTTTGCGGTGCGCCGAGACCATCACCAGAGCCCGCCAGCAGCAGGCCGATCCCCTTGATCTTATGCGCTCATCTGCCGCGTTCAGTGCGCTCGGTGATCCGCGGCTTCCTCCGCCTGAAGGTCGCTGACGATCCAAAGGAGATTGGAGACCGCGTTCGAGTACCGGAGGTAGCGGGGGTTCTGGTTGCTCTTCGGTTCGCAACTGTTCCGCAGCCGACGAAGGTCGCCGATCATACGCTGGAACTGCTCGATGTCGGTCATAGCTCAACCATCTCATCAATAGCCAAGTCGATCCTCCAGCGCCCGCTCATGCCGCGAGGGGCGCCATGCTGACACAGCACCTGATCGAGCTCGGGGGTAACCACGTCCGGGTGCAGCCGCTTAGCCACTCACGCTGGACGCCTGCGGTCAGGCCTAGCGCCCGCTAGCCAGCCGCCGGCTCGGTACGGGCGGGGGCGCTACTCGGCGCAGGGCTCAAATTCCATGGCATCCTCGGAACGTCCACTGACGATCCGCGGAGGACCCATGAGCGTCTGGGAACGTTCCGAAATCGAACGCAAGATCACCGACATCCTGCGGGAGACCCCCTACCAGGAAGCGCATCACTTCGGGCGTCCCTACCTGAGTGCCTACCAGCTGGCCATTGCGGTGGACCGCCGCTGGCCCGACGTGCGTAATGCCCTCGACAACCCGCCGGTCGGCGGCCGCGGTATCGGAACGCGCAATAGCCTGGCCCAGTACCTGGCGCGTGAGTTGTCGCGCCGAATCAGATCTGGCGAGCTGACTGCCATCGAGGGCGCTTTCCTTTCTGATGAAGACCTCGTAGAACTTGTTTACGTAGAGACCGATGGGCAACGGGTCACCAGCCTCACCGGCAGCGGCTACGACCTCTCGCTCTTCCGCCTCCGGTCCGCGTCCTAACGCGCTACAGACATACTCATCTGCCGCAGACCGCGTCTCAGCGGCTCAAGCGGCCGTACCGGTTCTGTTCAGAGTGCTTTGAGGGCTACCCGTATGAGCGGTGAGGCATTATCCGGCTGTCTCGTCTTCGGCTGGAGCGGGCGCGATGATCTCGGTGGCCGGGAAGTACGTCCGGTACCGGCGGGCATCGCGGGTCAGCAGCCGGTAGCCCGCTACGGCGGCGTGGGCGCCGATGTAGAAGTCCGGCATCGGCGATCGCTTGTCCCCGCCGAACCGGCGGTGCCGCACGAATGCGTTCCCGGCGGCGAATCCTGCCAGGTAGGGCAGGGGGTCGCGTTCGTAGTCACTGGCCGGGAGCAGTTCCTCCAGCTTTTCGACGGTCTCATAGCCGGCGGAGACCTCGGCGTAGATGAGCGGGTTGATCACCACCCGGCCAGCGTCCAGGGCTGCTGCGATCTGTCCCGCCGACCAGTCAGTCCACTGATCGTCTCCGGTGATGACATCAAGCAGCACGCAGGAGTCCACAAGAGTCGCGGGCCGGATCGCCGGGTTATTCGCCACGCAGCAGCGCCATGATCTCGTCGGTGCTCATGCCCGCGACGTCGTGCCCGGAGGCGGTGTTGCGCAGGCGGCGGGCCAGCCGCTGCCCCCTGGTCTCGGCCCCCTGGGCGCGGACGATCCGGAGCGCACCGCCGATCTCGATAACCTCGACCTCGTCCCCAGCGTGCAGCCCGTACTTGGCCCGCAGATGCGCCGGGATGGTCACCTGGCCTTTGCTGTTCAGCTTACCCATCCGATGGGCGCGCTCCGTAATACGTCCACATCTCTGCCATACGGCCGCCTTCGAGCCGTATCAGCCACATCAGCTTGCTGGGCGGAGCAGTATCCCCGTCACGGCTGACCTCTCCCGCAACCGCGATGAGGTCCCCGTCGCCGAGCACGGCAGTGACGGAGAACCGCAGACCCGGCTGGGCGGTCCGGATCTTCTCGACGGCTCGCCGTATGCCATCCCGGCCAGACACCTCCGGATGGGCGTGGTCAATCCAGCCCTCATGCACGATCTCCGCGGCAGCCGACGAGTCCCCGCTATTCCACATGCCGAAGTAACGCGACACGACATCCCAGCTGGCCTGCATAGCGATCTCCCCGTCATCTTCTCCTGATGGCGGCAACCACCGTAACAGGGCCAACCTGCCCGCTCGATCCAGATGCCCGCATCTGCCGCATAGTGCGCGACGTTTCCGCGGAAAACGCTTTGTGCGCGCGTTCACAAGCCGCTTCCGCGGAGACGCCGCACCGTCCGCTTCTGCTGCTGGTGGCGTCCTGGCGATCGGGCGTCGAGCCTGCCGGGGAAACGACTCGCGTCAGCTGCGCTGTGCCGGTTACGATCCTCTTCGCCCCATGCGATCAGGGAGGACGATCATGTACCGTGACCACGGCACCGAAGCATCCTTTTGAGCCAATCAGCAAGCACCGCCGGAGGTTCCCTCTAGCGAGTCCCGCGTCAAGCGCGGCGACCGCATCGTCGGCACCGGCACCGAACTAGTCGAGAAACTCGGCCGGAACGACTTGTGCCCGTGCGGCTCCCCTTAACGAAACTGGCACAACGCTCGCTCATGCCGCAGATAGGGCGGTCGGCCCAAAGTGGTTCTGGCGCCGGTCGTCCCTGACGTTCCCGCGGAAGCACGGCTTCCTGTCAGCGGCCTTGCAGATGTCAGCTGCTGAGATTCCTGCGATTTCCGGACTGCGGGTCTCGGCCGTCTTCGGCCAGACGCTGCAGGCACCTCGCTGCGGCTAGGCGATCTGGGCCGCGTCCAGCTGCGCCTGGTCACGCAGATCCCGGTCAGACATGGGGTCCCACTGCTGATGGATGCGGCTCATCAGGGGCGACGAGATAACGAAGTCCGCGGTTGCCCGGTTGCACGCGACCGGAACGTTGCAGACCACCGCGACCCGCAGCAGGGCCTTGACGTCCGGGTCGTGCGGGTGCGGCTCAAGCGGGTCCCAGAAGAACACCAGCAGATCGATCTCGCCTTCGGCGATGCGCGCACCGATCTGCTGGTCGCCGCCGAACGGCCCGCTGAGGAAACAGGTGACCGGCAAGCCGAGCTGATCGGCGAGCAGCCTGCCGGTGGTAGCGGTAGCGAACAGCTGATGCTCAGCGAGCAGGGCCAGGTTGTACTCGGCCCACTCCAGCATGTCCTGCTTCTTGTTGTCGTGGGCGATCAGTGCGATCCGCCGCCAGTCGGTGCCGGCAGGTCATTGATCACAAAGGATCCTCTCGAAATGCTCGCAGATGCCCGTGGCCGGCCCGGCCGCTTCGGGTCCCGTTCACAGCTCCGTGCTCCCCCGCCAGGCCCGCCGCCCCGGAGAGCCGACGGGCCGACCGCCGGCCAGGCCACGCTCGTGGCCCGCTAGCTGTAACCCCAGCCGGTCCCGGTGTCATCCCAGGCTACACATGCTGGTCACTCCCGTGCAGGTCAGGTAGTGCGGCAATTCCCGGCGGACCGGCTAACCCTGACCAGAGACCTGCCGTCACGGTAGCCGGGTCGCTCCACGAGACCCATCCGCTTCCGCCGCTGACAGGCCGGCGGAGCGGTCGTCGGCAGCCGCCGGTCTTCAGGTCGGCTCCCGTGGACGCCGACGGCTACCGCGCCCTGATAGGTGGTTGGTGTCAACCGACGGATGCGTGAGTGCCATATCCTGCCTTGCTACTGCCACGGCCGCCCGCAGCGGTACCTGGCCGGGCGCCCATTTGGTGCTCGTTGGACGATCGACGTTCAGCGACGCCGGCGCGGTGTGATGTGCGGTGCGGCGGTCAGCCGCATGTCACCTCGCTCTTTGATCAACTCCAGGACCTCAGCGTCCTGGAAGAAGCGGTGATGTTCCACGGCGAAGGAGTGCAATGGTGCGAATCTGTGCGCATAGGCACGCGCAGCCCTCGCCAAGGGCCGCGTCTCAAGGAACGTCTCATGCGGGGTGCGCAAGAGAAGCTCGTTCTCGATCTCAGCCACGACGTCGGAGTACTCGTTGAGAAAACTGTCGACCTTGCTGCGACTGACACCCGTGACTTCGGCGATCGCGTTGCGGTCCGACTGTGTTGCCAGTGCCCGCCAGATGGCGATGTCGCTGGCACGGACGATGAGCCGGTCGAGGATCGATACGCCCCGCGCCGGAGGCTGATAGCGCCGCATTGCCGACGACTCGGGCCGTGCCCCGGAGTCGATGGTGGCGACAAGCTTGCGGATCTCGGCACCGCTAGCCCGCTTCGATACCAGCGCCCACGGACGGTAGAACCGGAAGGCCGCGAGCAGGAACAGAACGCGATTGTCCTCGTCGTCGGCGGCATAGATCACCGCTGGCACGTGCGCCACGTCAAGCAGCCGCAGCGCGAACAGGCCGGTCTTTCTCGACTGCCGCCGGAAATCCAGGTCGACGAATGCGAGCCCGAATGTCTCCAGGTCATCGATGCGGTGCAGTTCGTCCGGTGCTCTGACTCCTATCGCGACGTGGTGCTTCGTTGCGGGATCTGACGCCAGGGCCAGCGTCACGGTCTCCTGTGCCGCGATGTGGTCGTCCACAACTATGATCTTCATGCATCAGCCCGGCGAGAGGGATTCACGATCAGCCACCCCATGACCCGGAACACGCTCGGCGCGCCAGTATGCGACCGCCGTGGTGCCGCCAGCAGAGTTGACTGAGTGCCTGATGTCGCCCTTCCGCTCCCCGAGCCAGGTGCGGAGCATGGACAGGCTGCTCCGCGGATCGCTTGTGTCGCCCGCCGTCAGGCCGACGCCATCATCAGCGATCTCAATCCGGACCTCCGCGGGCTGTCCGCCCACCGAGCACCGGGCGTCGACAACGGATGCCCCGGCCTTGAGCGCGTTGCTCACCAGATCGGGCAGGACCCGCCGGGCGACCTGGTAGTCAGTCGAGGATAGCCTGACCTGCGCGGACCCGCCGTCGAGGACGCAGTGCACCCGGCGCGGGCTGCCTAGGGCGCGCAGCACCGAGCCCCATAGCTGGCCGACTGAACCGCCTGCGGGATCCTGCGCACGGCCGCCAACCAGCTGGCCTTTGAACTCGTCCACGACAACCAGCGCGTTCCGGGTCAGGCTGCGGATCTCCTCTAGGTCGGGCTGGGGTTCCTCTACGTACTGGTTCAAGAACACGAGCGTGTTCTTGACCGAGCCATGTGCCTCGCCCCAGATATCCCACCGCCACAGGGTCTGCGAGTTTCGCAGCGAGGTCACGGACGCCTTGAGCATGATGTCGAATGCCGCCCACAGCGGGTAGTAAGCCAGCGGCGAAGCGGAAAGCAGGATTCGCGCAACCAGCGGTACCTGGGCACCGGCGGCGTTCCATGGCAAGAGCACAAATGCGATGAAGCCGGCGAAGATGGCAGGGATCGTGTACCTGAACACGCGCATCTTGCGACTCGGCGGGGTATCGCGGTTGTACCAGCCCGGATGGATAACCGTCTGGAGCACGAATTCCCACCCGTAGCAGGCAGCCATCGCCAGGCCTGCCGAGCGGACACCGGTCGGCAAGTCCGCCAGCGGAAACCAGCCGGCATAGAGCGACCCGGCTAGGAACGCGCCAAAGCCCTCGGCCAGCGCTGGTGCGTCAACGGCAGCGCGCCGGAAGGTTCCGAAGTGATTCACGAGCACTGCCGTTCCCGGCACTTTCGCGACCAGCTCGCGGCCTCCAGGGGTAATGCTGGCGAAGCCGAGGAGCAGCCCTGCGGTAGCCGCCAAGAGCTGGGCGAATGCCCGAGGCAAACCAGCGGCCGGTGCCCACGCCAAGGTAACCCACATTCCGCCAAGTAGTGCGGCGCGGCACCAGCAGCCGGCGAGCCACAGTCGCGAGTCCGCATTAAGCGCGGTGTTGAACAGTTCCTGTGGATCATCGGATGTGCGCAACGGCCCACCTTTTTAGGTCTCGGCTGAGTCAGGCAGCACATCCACACTGACTTCGCCGGGCCCCTCGCGCAAGCAAAGTTTTGCATCGGGCCGTGCGAATAACTGCTGGAGCCGGCAACGCAAGCTCCCTATCTTCACTGTTAAGCGGCTCGGCGAACTCGAGGGGTCGCTCCGTACCTGGCGAGGAGGCAGCTAATGGAACCAGCCCCGGCAGTCGGCCTGCCCCATCACCGAGCCATCGTTGCAGTGGATATCGAGCGTTCCACCACCCGCCCCGACCCTGTTAAGGCCGAGCTAAGGAACAAAACCTACGAGATATTTGACGCGGCGCTGTGCTCGGCGGGAATCCACAAACGCTATCGCGACCGGTTTATCGACCGCGGCGATGGTGTCCTGGCGCTTATCCACCCGGTGGACCAAGCACCCAAGGCACTTCTGCTGAATCGCGCCATCCCCGCCTTCAGCCGGCTTCTTGCCGACCATAACGCGAGCCTTCCAAGGCTCAGCAGGACACAACGGCAACTGCGGATCCGCGTCGTGGTCCACGCGGGAGAAGTCCACTACGATGCCAACGGATGTTTCGGTGAGGCACTGGACGTCGCATTTCGCTTGCTCGACGCAGCTCAGGTCAAGAGAGGGCTCCGCGAGACGGCAGGACCGCTGATCCTCGTTGTCTCAGGAGAAATCTATAGCTCCGTCGTGCGCCATGGCTACGAGGGTATCGACCAGCATGCCTTCCATTCGCTCGTTCGCGTACAAATCGCAGGCAACCGCCACCTAGGCTGGATTCATACCCCTCAGGAAGTCACCCAGCACCAGATAACCGAAATAGCCGCCTACCGACGCCCCGCCTGACATGGCCTCACATGAGATACTGGGACGCCGCTACGGTGAGGCGTGCGGCCGTTCCCCGGGGGCTGGACGGACGCAGCAGAGGGAGCGTCCTGGCAATGATCCTTCCGAAGGTGCGGGACCCGCGCCTGGTGACGATTCGCCGCGGCGGGAGCCTCACTGATCCTGATCACCGGCTCCTTGCTCTTTGGGCGGCGTCGTGCGCAGAGCACGTCCTCCACCTTTTCGAGTCGGTTCGGCCGGATGACCCGCGGCCACGCGACGCGATCGAGCACGCCCGTGCCTGGGTGCGCGGTGAGGTCACGATGATGCAGGCTCGCGCGGCGGGCGGCCATGCGATGGGCGCGGCCAGAGACCTTCAAGGGGCGGCACGGCATGCCGCGTACGCTGCTGGCCAGGCCGGGGCCGTCGCGCATGTCGCCGCGCACGAACTCGGCGCGGCCGCCTATGCGATCAAGGCTGCACGTGCTTCGGTACCCGGAGGCGAGAGCGAGGCCGCGGGGCGACTGGAATGCCAATGGCAGCGTGACCAGCTCCCGGAGGCCATTCGCGAGCTCGTGCTTGACGACCAGCGTTTGCGGAACGACATCTGCTGGTCAGCGTTTGACTGCTGAGTACACAGCGGCGTGAGGTTGTCATGGCCGGGCCAGGTGGATGTCATCGGGATTGGTGATGGCGGGCAGGGGCGGCCGCGCCGGCTGGCCGCGATGCTGGTGGGCATGGACGACATGGGCGTTATCACGGTGCGGGATCTGCGGCGGCGCTACGACGGCACGCGCGGCGGGGGCTTCGACGCGGTCCGGGGGGTGACCTTCTCGGTCCGGCGCGGGGAGCTGTTCGCGTTGCTGGGGACCAACGGGGCCGGGAAGACCTCGACGATGGAGTTGCTGGAGGGGTTGGCGCCGCCTGCCCAGGGCGCGGTGCGGGTACTAGGCAGTGACCCCTACCGGGACCGAGCCCGGGTACGGCACCGGGTGGGGATCATGCTGCAGGAGGGCGGGTTCGCGCCGGATCTTACCGTCGCGGAGACGGGGCGGATGTGGGCGGGAACGCTCAGCGCGTCCCGGCCGGTCGCCGAGGCGCTGGAACTGGTCGGCCTGGGTCACCGCGCGCGGGTCGCGGTGAGATCACTTTCTGGCGGTGAACGGCGCCGCCTGGATCTGGCGATGGCGATCCTGGGCCGCCCGGAAGTGCTGTTCCTCGACGAGCCCACCACCGGGCTGGACCCGGAGGGCCGCCGAAGCACCTGGCTTCTGGTCCGCCGGCTGCTGGGATCGGGAACCACCGCCGTGCTGACCACCCATTACCTGGAAGAGGCTGAGGAGCTGGCCGATCGCCTGGCGATCATGCACCGGGGCCTGATCGTGCGCATGGGCACCCCGGCTGAGG
>Ga0070741_10019464_pt1 | contig 10830 bp, 14 predicted proteins | sample Coa_R1_4_FD_66440 | JGI IMG/M metagenome (GOLD analysis project Ga0070741, IMG submission 66440) | Surface soil microbial communities from Centralia Pennsylvania, which are recovering from an underground coalmine fire - Coalmine... | ecosystem: Environmental > Terrestrial > Soil > Unclassified ...
GCGTGCAGGGGCGGCGCTGGAAAACTGAAACGGTCAACTCGGTCATCAAACGCAAGGCCGGGGACGACATTCGCTCCCGCCGGCGCAGCCTGCAAAACCGCCAGCCGGTGGTCAAAGGCTTGGGCTTCGATATCCTTGTCTGGCCGTTTCGCGGAGCCGCCTATGTTTGCAACAGAGCAGCTTGCACCTGCTATAGGAGGCGATCACCTTGCTTCACGCTTTATCAAAGGGCTTCTGAAGGTCGGCTTTGGGTGACGCCGTGACCGAGAGCGTGAAAGTGACGTGGGCAGGACAGGAAATGCGGAAGTAATTTGTGATAGCGCGCAGGACACCCATCGCCATTGAACAATCATAGTTGAAGACGGAGATAACGCAACCCTCGGCAGGGCCGGATCCACAGGAAGTTTTCTCCTGGCCATACTTAAGAGCGGACAAAGTATTTTGTGGATACATGCCTCTTGTGTTGTTCCCATTCCGGTTTTTGACGGAACTGCTGTGCCCGATCGGTCTGTCCGGGAGGTCAATCATGGGTCGGGACAGATGCCCGACCCATTCCGGGATTTTCTCCCGATCAGAACGTGACGCCTGCTCATGACACCGGGACGCCTGCTGTCATAGGCTAATGAAGGGCAGTCTGGGAAGGTAGATTTGAAGATCTCATCAATGCCCGAGATTTGGATACGGCTTTGACGCTATTCAGTCGTGACTATGTCGACCACACCCCGGCCATTGGGCTTCCACCGGGTATTGAGGGTATTCGCGCGTTTTTCACGATCCAGTTCGCCGCCTTCCCTGATGGGCAGATCAAGTCCGAAGATCTGATTGCCGAAGGGGACAAAGTCGCCCATCGGATGAGTGGCGACGGTACTCATCGTGGAACACTTCTGGGTATTCCGCCCACCGACAAGCACATCACGTGGTCTTCTATTGAGATCTTGCGAATTGAGGATGGGAAGTTTGCCGAACACTGGGTAGAGGCCGACACGATGAGCATGTTGCAGCAGCTTGGTGTGGTACCGCAGCTTTCCGCCTGATGGTGATAGGGGAAGGCGCCTCGGTAACGGACCGCATCGTCCCGGGATGATGCCGCGTACTCTCGTTCACTGCCTGTACGGAAAAACACATCGCCGCACGTACTACCCTCTCGACCTAGTCTTGTCCCGCAAAGTATACAACTGTGTGAAAGGAGAAGTATTGGAGATGAAGGTTAAGCAGCGTATGGCGATCCATCGGTTAGGTTTTCTTTTCCCGTTACGCTTCAGACTTGCACTCGTGTTTATCGGCACCCTGACGCTCGGGGTGCTCGTCGGCATGACAGGTGCCCGCTCGGCGCGAGCGGCTGCGGCGCAAACCTACGTCGTGCAAGTCGGCGCGGCCAATATATCCAACACGGCGCTGCTGCAATTTGCTCCCGGCTCACTCAAAGTCCATCGCGGCGACACCGTGACCTGGGTGATCAACGGTTTCCACAATGTCCACATCGGGGCCACCAAACCCGTCGACCTAATTATCGCTCCGGACGTGAATGGCAAGCCGCTACCGCAGATGAACCCACAGATTGCCTTTCCCTACGGTCCCAAGAGTGGATCCGCCTACCAGGGTGGCGAAGCAGGAAGCGGCCTGGCACTGCCCATGCCAGGGTCACCGCCGCCATCACCCGCCTACTCCCTGGTGATCGATATGAAGCCCGGCACGTCCATCGCCTACCTGTGTGATATCCACCCGGGAATGGCCGGCAGCCTCACAGTCGTAGAGGATAGTGAGACGATCCCCGGCCCGACAGAGGTCGCCGTGCAGGCGGCAGTTGAATTCGGCGCGAGCAGCGGTGCGGCTTCCCAGGCAGCGCTCAAGCTGGAGGCCGAAGGTACCCACATCACGCCGTCCACCAATGGCAAAACCACCGTGCAGATGGGTCAGGACGTGGGGCGAGCCGCAATCCTTGAGTTCTTCCCCTACGTGACTGTGATCAAGGCCGGCGAAAGCGTGACCTGGAAATTCGGCGAGAGCGCCGTCGAACCGCATACGGTGAGCATTCCACCGCTGCGAGGCCAGGAGGTCAGCCCTATCCCCCAGGAAGGAAAACCGCCCATCCTGGCCGCTGGTCCGGCGCTTGCGCCGATGACGCAGAGCGGGACCACCATCAAGAATGGGGATACGTTTTCCAGCGGGATGCTGGTGCCGGTACCGGGGCAGCTGCCCACGTTCACTCTGACCTTCGCCGACCCGGGCGTCTATCCCTATGTCTGCAACGCCCATGCCGGGATGAACGGGGTGGTCGTCGTCCTGGCGAAGTGACAGGACCCTCAACCAAGTTCCGACCTTTCGTGGGGCAGGGGTGAGCCTGCCCCATCACGGTGGAGAATAAGGCATGAAGATAGTCAGGCTCAAACCCGGACGTTCTCGCTGGTGGACCTTTACCGCTTCGAGTCTGTTTCTCGTCGGTCTTTTCGTGGCCGGACTGAGGCTGGGGACGGGGGTCTTCGCTTCACCCGGCCAGGTCGGCGCAGCAGCGGGCGCCGAAAACCAGCCTTCCGGAGGCGCGGCGGTCAATCCACCCGTCCAGGTGCGCGATTTCGCCCTCACCAATCAGGCGGGCGCACCGATGAGTCTGAGGGATCTGCGAGGGCGTATGGTCGTCCTGTTCTTCGGCTACACGCACTGCCCCGATGTTTGCCCGGCAACCCTGGCCGACTTAACCCAGGTGAAGAAGCTCCTGGGCACAGCAGCCGACCGCGTGAGTTTTGTGTTCGTCACCATCGATAGCCAGCGAGATACACCGGCAGTCGTGAAAGATTTCCTGAACCAGTTTGACCCCGATTTCATCGGGTTAACCGGTGACCCGGCAGCACTGAGCAGCATGGCGGCAGACTATGGCGCGTATTTCAGTATTCCCGCCGGCCAGCATAAGGGCGACAGCGGAAAAGATCACCAAGAGGAAGACATCGACGCTAACAACTATTTTGTTCAACATACATCACCCTCCTATGTGATCGATCAGCAAGGCTTTTTGCGCAGGGTGTACTTCAACGGCACCCCCGCAGAAGTGATCGCTGACGGCGTCCGCCAGATCCTTCAGCAAGGTTGAAGACCATGAACGACGCCTTGCATAAGCGCCAGCCAATTCCTGGCCGTTATTGCCTGTTGCTGCCCGTTGTTGCTTTCCTACTCGTGGCGTGCGGAATGCCTTATGACGGGAAGGCAGCGCGACCGCCAATACGCGCAAATGCCGCGCTTTATCTGGATGAAACATCGACTTCGGGAACGGTTCGGGCCCCCACGGATCCGATAGCCACGCCGAATCAGAGTTTGCTCTCGGCGTCTGCGAATGCTTCGAACGGCAAGCAGTTATTCAATACGTTCCAACCCGCCGCCGGGATGGCCTGCGCTACCTGCCACCGCGTCGATTCCGAGGAGCGCCTGGTCGGGCCGGGGCTGCTGAACGTGGGCAAACGGGCTCAAACACGTATTCCAGGGATGAGCGCCATCGAATACCTGCACCAGTCGATTGTTCGGCCCAGCGCTTACATCGTGGAGGGGTACAGCGATCTCATGCCCAAGAACTGGGGCCAGGTTTTCTCCAAAGCGCAGATTGATGACCTGATCGCTTATCTGTTGACGCTCAAAGCGGGTTGAAGGCAGCGCTGCAATAGTTGGGAGATGGTAAGGAGGGATCCAATGGTTGATCGGGCGTTTATTGCCACCAGGGGAAAAGGACTGGCGCGTGCAACGCCGATAACAGAAGGAAAGTGGGCCGTCGACACCTTGCTCCTTGATCAGGAGGTCTGCTACCTGACAGCGGACCCGTGCAACCCCAACCGCCTCTACGTTGGAACCCGGGGCAGCGGGGTGCTTCGGTCTGAAGATGGGGGCAAAACGTGGCAGTCTGCCGGGTTGGAGGGACGCATCGTGAAATCCATCGCCATCTGTCGCGCCGATTCGCAGGTGATCTATGCCGGGACAAAACCGCCTGGCATCTTTGTGACCCGCAATGGCGGGCAGACGTGGACCGAGCAGGAATCCTTCCGCAGGCTGCGACGCTGGTTCTGGTTCACACCCGCGGAACCGGGGGATCCCTATGTCATGGGGTTGGCCGTTTCCCCCACGGATCCCAATCTGGTAATCGCCGGGGTGGAGCTGGGCGGTACGTTCCGCAGTGTTGACGGCGGGCAGACCTGGCAAGGACATCTGAAGAGCACAAGCCGTGACTGCCACAGCCTGCGATTTCACCAGACGAATGGCAATTGGGTATATCAGGCGGGCGGAGGGTGGCCCGCCGCAGTCAGTGCTGATGGCGGCCTGACGTGGAGGCAGCCACGGCGGGGGTTGGGCTGGAGCCTGTATGGCATGGCCGTTGCTGCTGACCCGGCAGACCCGAGTATCTGGTATGCGTCGGCGGCACCCTATGCCGTTTTCCCGCAGCTAAACAAAATGCCGCGTGGGCATTTTGCTGGCGAAGCCAATGCCTTTCTTTTTCGCAGGCGTGGTAACAGCCGTTGGGAGCGACTCGGTGGAGGACTTCCACAGCCACTCGATTACATGGCTTACGCTCTGGTGACTGACTCCGAAGCGCCTGGACATCTCTATGCCGGCTTGAGCAATGGGGATGTGTGGCACACGGCTGATTACGGCGACCACTGGCAGCAGCTTCCATTCAATCTGGGAAATATCTGGACTGCGATGATCATACTCTGATGAGGAGGAGCTTGTGATGAAAATGGCACAGCCGTTGCAGGAAAAAGCCTATCAGCGCTATGCATGGGTCATTCTGTTCCTGCTGAGTACCTTGCTGGTGGTGAACATCGTGATTGTCGCCGCAATCGAGGACCATGCACATGAGTTTCAGGAGGACACTGGCATCACGTGGAATGAATTTGCGGCAGCCTATCCGGGCGTTGCCGATGCCTATGTGCTGAATCAACGGCTGCTGTATGTCGGCTTCACCAGTCTGGCGCTGTTCGCGCTTATCATCACCTACTTCGGATTCCGTCAGGGGCAGCGCTGGACCTGGTTTGCAATGTGGCTCTTTGCAGGCGCGCTTGTGCTGACAGCACTACTGTTCGCGCCATCGAAACGACCTGAGATCGGTGTTCTCTACGGCGCTTTTGCGGCGATTACGGCCATTGGACTGCTGCTCCCCATCCGAAAATTCTTTCCACCGCAATCCTAGCGAGGAAGCATGGCTGATTCTTTCAGCTCAAGACGCTTCCATGTAGTCGAGAAGGGAAAACTGTATGAGAAACTGGCTTGTGTCATTAAATGCTGCTGTCCTGTTCGGCGTCATCGCCTTGCTCACGCTGATGGCACGCCTGACGTTCCTTGACGCGCTGTACGTCCCCGAGTTCGGTGCGATGCTGCCGGAGAACCGGCCCGCGACCATCGCGCTGACGATGCTGGTGTATATGGTCCTGAGCGGATGCTGGGTCTGGTCGCTGCTGGCTGCCGCACAGGGCAGCCGCGCCGGGCTGATCGGGTCGCTGCTTTTCAGCCTGCTGACGGCGCTCGGCGGCGGTTTGTTCACCCTCACCGCGCTCTGTCCGAAGGGGTGCGCCGCTTGGCCGGTCGGAAACATCGTCGTGTGGGCGAACCTGATCAGCGGGATGGCGGCCAGCCTCGCCCTGATCTTCCAACTCATTCGCCGACAATCGACTGGTACTCAAAGGAAAATGAGCGGAGAACCGGCATGAGAATCTGGTTTACTTCCCAATATCGAGCCGTCGTCGTCTCGCTCGTCGGTGTCTTACTCACTGGTCTGGCGCTGTGGATCGTGATCGGTGAGCAGGGGCTGTCCGAGCGCACCATGGCGGCCAGCCTGCTGATCCTCTGCTACGGGGTATTCAGCGTAGGCGGTGTCCTCTTCACCGGCAGACACTTCTTCAAATGGCCCGCCGCTGAAACCAGTGTTTTTATGCGCTGGGAACGGGGCTTCGTCATTGCCGGTACCCTGGCGGTACTGCTGGGCCTGGCGATGCTGGAGGACATGCTGCACGCTGCCGGCAATCCATTTCTCGCGCGGTTAGGCCTGGTGACTTATCTGTTCGGTGCGGTACTCCAGGTCGCTGCCGAGACTACATTCCTCAGTAGCGGCGAATGGAACTACCCTCAAATTGTCTTGTACGTCATCCTGGCGTTTCTGGCTCAGGCGGCTTTTGGCGCAGCTCTCCTGCAAACTGGACTTGTGGCAAGCTGGGCAGGCTGGGCGACCGTCATCTAGAATCTGGGACTGCTGCTCATGATGCTCGTCGTTCGCCCGCGCGAGTTCTATCTTCCCGTACTCCACCTGATCGCGCCGCTCATCATCGGCATCGCGCTGGTGGCAGGCGGATGGGGTTAACCGAAAGAATCGGGGCAAAGGCAAGGAGCGTTGATATGTCATCCTCAGCTCTGAAACGTGTATTGAGAGTCGCCAATGGTTTGCATGTCGCCCTGTATCGTATGAGCGGTGGCAGGCTGGCGAACCGAATTGCCAATATGCCGATCCTGCTGATGTTGGTGACAGAACTTTCCGTGTCAACGCGACCATCGTCGACGGCGAAGAACGCACCCGACTCTATGAAAAATTCAAAGCAGCCAGCAGCAATTTCGTGAAGTACGAAAAGAACACCCGTCGTGTCATTCCGGTGATCCGCCTCACGCCCACAAACAACGGCACCTGAAGCACGCCAGCGCCGGTTTGTGATACCATAGAGCATGCCCAAAGCCGAAAAGGTTCAGAATGAAAGCCATGATGAGCGAGAAAACTGCCTGGCGGCTGCCCTGGTTGATCACGTTGATCTCCATCGTCCTCGTGATGATAGGACTGACTCTCAGCGTGCTGGCCCTGATCGCCGATGGTCGCCACCCGACCTTCAGCCATCAGTTTTTCACGCCGGTGCTCACTATCGCTTACAGTGTGGTCGGCGCGCTGGTGGCGTCGCGTCACCCACGCAACCCGATCGGCTGGATGTTCTGCGCGACCGGGTTCCTCACCGCGCTGAATATGCTGTCGGCGGGCTACGACGTATATGATCGGCTCGCAATGCCGAACGGTACGCTGCCGGGTGCGGTACTGGCGCGCTGGCTCAATCTCTGGGCCTGGCTTCCCAATACGCTGCTCCCATTTACCTTTCTCCTGCTCTTATTCCCGACGGGGCGACTCCTCTCTACGCGCTGGCGCTCGGTCGCGTGGGCAGCCGGGCTGGGCACGGCAGCAATAACGATTGCCATCGCTTTCGATCCCACGCCGCCCAAGGGGTTGGGGATAACGGGATCAAACCCCTTTGGTATGCCGGGGGGAGCAGCGATCACAAATGCGCTCCTGGCCGTGGCAGCGCCGCTGCTTGCGGTCGGCATCCTGGGATCCATCGCTTCGGTTGTCGTACGGTTTCGACGCGCTGACGGCGTCGAACGCGCGCAGGTCAAGTGGCTGGCCTATGCAGGCGTGTTCGTGGTGGTAGGCAATCTGGTGGGCAGCATTCCTTTTTCTATTTGGCCGGATAACTCGTGGACGCTGGAATTTTCCATTGTCATGACCTTTGTCACGCTGGTCGGCATCGTTACGGCCACCGGGATTGCTGTCCTGCGCTATCGGCTGTGGGATATTGACGTCGTCATTAATCGCACGCTGGTTTATGGTTCGCTGAGTGCACTTGTCATTGCTATTTACATCCTGATCGTCGGTTCGCTGGGCGCTTTGCTTCAGGCTGAAGGGAGTTTGCCGATTTCCCTGTTCGGCACGGGAATCGTCGCCCTGTCCTTTGAGCCGCTGCGCGAGCGGTTGCAGCGGAGTGTGAACCGTCTGATGTACGGCGAGCGCGACGATCCCTACGCCGTGCTCGGTCGCCTGGCCCAACGCCTTGAAGTCGTCATCGCCGCGCAGGTCGTCCTGCCGACGATTGTGGAGACGGTTGCGGATGCTCTCAAACTCCCTTATGCAGCCATCACGCTCAAGGAAGGTGAGCGCTTCGTGACGGCGGCGGAATATAGGCGCGGGGCCATGCCCGAGCGCAAACTCGCCGGCGAGCTGGAGATTTTGCCGCTGGTTTTTCAGGCAGAACCTATCGGTCAGATGGTGCTTGCGCCCCGCGCACCGGACGAGCCGTTCTCGCGGACTGACCGGCGGCTCCTGGAAGCCATCGCGCGCCAGGCGGGTATTGCGGCCTACAATGTGCGTCTGACTCAGGATTTGCAGCATTCCCGGGAGCGGTTGGTGACAACCCGTGAAGAAGAACGCCGACGCCTTCGACGTGACCTGCACGACGGGCTTGGGCCGGTGCTGGCCGCGATGTCCTTCAGACTGGATGCGATCCATAATCTCGTGGAGAACGATCCGGCGGCGGTCAGGAAACTGGCGGTGGATCTCCAGGCGCAGATCCAGGAGGCGCTGATGGACATTCGACGCATCGCCTATGATCTGCGCCCGCCAGCATTGGATGAACTCGGGTTGGTTGGTGCCCTGAAAGAACATATCGCTTCCTACACTCAGGGGCAGGGGCCGCAAATCACGCTGGAAGCGCCTGCAACCCTGCCGCCGCTGCCCGCAGCAGTTGAAGTCGCCACCTATCGGATCGCACTGGAAGCCATGACGAACGTGAGTCGGCATGCCGGGGCGCAGCACTGTTCTGTCCGGCTGTCGCTGGCGGATGAACTGGACATGGAAATCACGGACGATGGCCGGGGGCTGCCTGATACGGTTCGCGCGGGAGTCGGATTGACCTCGATGCGTGAGCGTGCCGAGGAATTAGGGGGGACGTGTATTACCCAGGCGCTGCCAGGAGGCGGGACCGGCGTGATGGTACGTCTGCCGCTGCCAATAAATGGTCGAGCCGGGTAGGGAGGGGCCATGGACGCCATCCGAGTCTTGATTGCCGACGATCATACCCTGTTTCGGGATGGGCTGCGCGCCCTGCTGGCCTCAATCCCTGACATTCAGGTGATCGGCGAGGCCGCCAGCGGACAGGAAACCGCTGCTCAGGCTGCTGCCACCCAGCCCGACGTGATTCTCATGGATATTCAGATGCCAGACATGAATGGCATCGAGGCGACACGGCAGATTCTGCGGACCAGTCCCCATATCGGGATTATCATCCTGACGATGTTTAAGGATGACGAATCGGTGTTTGCCGCCATGCGCGCCGGGGCGCGAGGCTATGTCCTGAAAGGTGCCAGCCAGACGGTGCTGCTGCGCGCGCTTCACGCAGTTGCCAGTGGCGAAAGCCTGTTCAGCCCGGAGATTGCGCAGCGACTGATGGGCTTCTTCGCCAACCTGGAACCGACTTCGCGGCCAGAGCTTTTCCCCGAACTGACGGACCGCGAACGTGAAATTCTGGCCCTGATCGCGGAAGGGCAAACGAATGCTGAGATCGCGGACAAGCTGGTCATCAGCATGAAGACCGTTCGCAATCACGTGTCCAACATCTTCAGCAAGTTACAGGTCGCCGACCGCGCCCAGGCAGCTATTCGCGCGCGTGAGGTGGGGCTCGGCGGCATTTCAACGTCTGTTGGGGATCCGGGACGGATTACCTGACCCCGGCATCCGGGATGGGCTTGAGCTGAGGCACAGTCGTTTCGGCACACTGGATGCAAGCGTTCGTCGCCGCCTGCGTATCTGGCCCCGCCCTGCCGAGGTTCAGTACAGGCAGGTGGGCCGTACACCCTAAGAATCCGCGGGCATACGTTTCGGTGTCCTTCAGCACACCGGTCAGATCGCCGCCGTTCAACACATAAGCGTCGAAAACTTCGTATAGCCAGTGCTACATCAGCCAATCGGTTACCGTAACCGACCGTTATCACGAGCAAGACCCTCCTGGCGGTTTTCGGCATGATCACGCCGCGGAGCAGGACAAATACTACTCTCTCAAATGCGCCGATTTCTCATCCGTTGAATCTTTGTCCAGGGTTGCCGGTGAGCCCTGTCGTGCTCAGTATCCATCGGTCGTATCAACGACGCGTTCAACCGCTGGGAAACAGCCGTTCAGCCAAGTTAAAATGCATAGTGTGTGAAGCTCAGTCCGATTCTCAGCGCCGGAAGGACAAACAGCGAATGACCGAGGTTTGGGAGTTCTACGCGCCGTTTGCGCATATTGAAGGAAAATACGAGTGGTGCCGCATCCGGAGTACCACGCATGGCATCTTTGACACCTTCATCCTCTTCCCTTACAGTGCGCAGGTGACCGTTTACGTCGTCGATGACTCTGGCGAGCAATTCATGCGCGACCGCTATCCGGAGTGCCACACCTACCGGGCGCTGCGGCTCGAGATTGAGGAAACGGAAACTGGTCACACCGTCAAGGGAACGCTCGTGGCGAACCTCGGTCCCATTCGGGAAGCGAGTATGCAGTTCACCGCGCTGGGCGGTCTTCCGAAAGCCGTGGAATACGGAGAGTCGAATAAACCGGTATGGAACAGCAAGCGCTTTGCCTGTTGGGGCGTCGACCTTGTGCTGGACGCACGGGCGTCGGGTCAGATTCGTTGGCATGACGAGCGTGTCGAACACCTTGAGGATATTCAAGCGATTGTAACGGCGGGGAGTTTTGGGCGGATTGTGCCGATAGGCACTGATTCAGGTGCTCCTTAAGCGCCCAGGTTTCGAGGGTCACTCTCGAAGACAGCCCATTGGGGCATGTTGAAATCTCTACGGCCAGATCTCTCCGCTGCGGGCTTTGACAGTCAAAGTGTTCAAGCCAGTGATCGCATCCCGCCCATCCGACGCGGCGGTAATCTGATTGACCCAGCGCGCAATGCCCGGCGCGGATTGGGTCTCGGCAGCGCCCCTGGATGGCGTGCAGGGGCGGCGCTGGAAAACTGAAACGGTCAACTCGGTCATCAAACGCAAGGCCGGGGACGACATTCGCT